>Ga0315281_10009149_pt1 | contig 13756 bp, 11 predicted proteins | sample YL17G07_0_MG_FD_204540 | JGI IMG/M metagenome (GOLD analysis project Ga0315281, IMG submission 204540) | Sediment microbial communities from Yellowstone Lake, YNP, Wyoming, USA - YL17G07_0 | ecosystem: Environmental > Aquatic > Freshwater > Lake > Sediment | place: USA: Wyoming | collected...
TTTGGCGTCAAATTTTTATCGCTGCGGCCAAATCCCTTTACCAGCAAGGGTTTTCATCGTTTTTTGAAAATCTCAACTTTTTGGTTCTGGCTATGCCAGGTTAGGTCTTTTGTCTTTAAGTCTTTAGCGAATATAAAATCTGTGTTTATCTGTGTTCATCTGTGTCCAATAAAAAAGAGGAGGGGGTATGCCCCGGATGACCGGAGGAGAAGCGGTTGTTGAAGCCTTGAAGAAGGAAGGGGTGGAATACCTTTTTTCCGTCCCCGGGGTTCAGATCATGGGCGTCTTTGACGCTCTCTACGGGGAGAAGGATCTTCGCCTGGTTGTGGTCCGGCATGAGCAATCCGCCCTTTACATGGCGGACGGCTATGCCCGGGTAAAGGGAAAACCCGGAGTGGGCCTGGTCGTCCCGGGGCCCGGCGTGCAAAATGCCCTTGCGGCGGTGGGAACCGCTTATGCCTGTTCTTCACCGGTGCTTCTTCTGGCCGGGCAGATCGAGAGCAAGGACCTGGGGAAGGATGGAGGCGCGCTCCACGAAGTGAATGACCAGCTCGACATGGTCCGCCCGGTAACCAAGTGGTGTAAGCGGGTGATGAAGGTGGAGGAGATTCCCGGGGCGATTCGGGAAGCCATGCGTCAGATGAAGACCGGCCGGCCCCGCCCCACGGAAGTGGAAATTCCCTGGGATACGATGAGGTCCAGCGGGGAAGTGGAGTTCTTCCCGCGGGAGGCCCTTCCAGGCGCAGACTCGGATCGGCAGAGCGTGCGCCGGGCCGCGGAGCTTTTGGCCCAAGCCCGAAAACCGCTCATCTGGGCCGGGGGAGGGGCGATCATCTCGGATGGCTCCGCCGAATTGAAAGATCTGGCTGAAGCCCTGGGAGCGCCGGTGGCCATGACCGCCCAGGGCAAGGGAGCAATCCCGGAAAACCATCCCCTTTCCCTGGGGGGCTCCTATTACGGGTTTGGTCCGGTCCGCTGGGCCATGGCCGGGGCGGATGTGGTCCTGACGGTGGGCACGCGCATTACGTGGCAGCAGGCTCGGCCTTCGACGGCCCTGAGACCTCCCCAGAAATTAATCCAGCTGGATGCCGATTCCTCCATGATCGGGAAAAATTTTCCGGCCGAAGTGGCGCTCGTGTCGGATGCCAAGGCCGCCCTGAAGGCGCTGACGGTGGAAGTCCGGAAAATGAAGGTCGACAAGGGGCGGTGGAGCTCATCGGAACTGGAGCAGTGCCGGGAGAATCACCGGAAATGGCTCCAGGAAAAGGCCCCCCTGCAGGTTCAAATCATCAAAACTTTGAGGAAGGAATTGGCCGATGACGCCATCTTCGTGTGCGGGGTGACCAACATCGGGTACTGGGCCAACCTGGCCTATGAGGTCAGGAGGCCCCGTACCTATATCACCTCCTCCTATTTCGCGACCCTGGGGTATTCATTCCCCACGGCCCTGGGGGCAAAGCTGGCCGCCCCGGACCGGCAGGTGGTCTGCGTGGTGGGGGACGGGGGATTTCTTTATGCCTGCGCGGAACTGGCCACGGCGGTGCGCTACGGAATCAACCTGGTAACGATCGTTTTCAACGATCAGGCCTTCGGCTCCACGAAAAGCGACCAAATGGTGAATTTCAAGGGGAGGATCGTGGGAACGGAAGTCACCAACCCGGATTTCGCCAGGCTCGCCGAAGTGTTCGGGGCCAGAGGACTCAAGGCTACTCCGGAACAGTTGGGAAAGGCCCTGCGGGAGGCGTTGGACAGCAAAAAACCCGCGGTGATCGAAGTCCCTGTTCCCACCATGATTGCCCCCTTTCAGATGTTTTCGTAAGACAGGACAGAGGGCATAGTTTAAAGAATCAGGATTCAGGAGTCAGGAGTCAGGATTCAGGAATCAGGACTATGCGACTACAAGACAGATTCCTTTACACTCAACACTGAACACTATTTTATGGAGGCAGGATGAGTCAGAGGGTTAAGATTAAGCGGATCGGAATACTGACTGCGGGGGGAGACTGCCCGGGCTTGAACGCCGTGATCCGGGCGATCGTAAAGACGGCCATCTACAGGTTCGGCCTGCAGGTCGTCGGCTTTTTGGATGGCTACTTTGGGGTAATCCATAACAAGACAAGAATCCTGGAATCCCATGATGCTTCCGGGATTCTTCCCCGCGGCGGAACGATTCTGGGGACTTCCAACCGCGACGATCCTTTTCGTTTTCCCGTGGTCGTGAAGGGTCAGAAGGCGTTTAAAGATGTCTCCGGTCAGGCGATCCGAAACATCAAGAAGAATAAGGTCGAGGTCCTTTTTGTTCTGGGGGGGGATGGATCTTTGACCATCGGGAGCAAGCTCTCGAAAAAAGGGGTCAAGATCATCGGGATTCCCAAGACCATCGACAACGACTTATGGGGCACGGACGTCACCTTTGGCTTTGACACTGCCCTGCAGGTGGCCATGGGCGCCATCGACCGCCTGCACAGCACGGCCGAATCCCATCACCGGATCATGGTGGTTGAAGTCATGGGGAGGTATGCCGGATGGATCGCCCTCATGGCCGGCCTGGCCGGAGGAGGAGATGTCATCCTCATTCCCGAGATTCCCTTTGAGTATGAGAAGATCTGCAAGCAGATTTTGGATAGGCGGAAACAGGGGAAACGGTTCAGCATCGTCGTGGTGGCTGAGGGGGCCAAACCCAAGAAGGGTGAAATGGTCGTCCAGCGGGTGATCGAAGACAGCACCGATCCCCTCCGGCTGGGGGGCATTGGTTACCGGGTGGGGAATGAGATCGAGAAGAGAACCGGTCTCGAAACCCGGGTCACCGTATTGGGCCATGTGCAAAGAGGGGGCTCCCCTTCGGCCTTCGACCGGATTCTGGCGACCCGTTTCGGGACGCGGGCGGTGGAGCTGGCCATGGAAGGGAAGTTCGGGAGAATGGTTTGCCTGCGGGGAATCCAGATCAAGGATATCCCCCTGGAGAAAGTCGGAGGCCGGCAGAGAAGGGTCCGCCCCGATGGAGAAATGGTCCACACCGCCCGGTCGATCGGAGTGATTTTCGGGGATTGACGAATCAGCGATCAGCCTGAGGTTGTTTTTCCTATCGCCAGCAGGTATTTGAAAGGGATCACGGGAAACTGTAGGGGCGACCCGCCGGGTCGCCCTTGGGGCACAGGAGGACAAATTGATAAACAAGACCCATCGCCGATCTCTCCGTTTGCCCCATTATAATTATTCGCAGGTGGGAGCGTATTTTGTGACGGTTTGTACGAACGGGCGAGAATGCTTGTTGGGTGATATCATCAATGGAGAAATGAAGCTAAATGGCTGGGGAAAAATCGTTCGAGAAGAATGGTTAAGGACGGAAACAGTGCGGCCCAATGTAAAATTGGACACCTTTATAATCAGGCCCAACCTTTTGCACGTAATTATCCATTTGACAAATGTAGGGGCGACCCGCCGGGTCGCCCCTACGGGAAAGGAAGAAGTTTGCGGTCCTAAGGCAGGCTCCTTGGGAGCTATATTGGGGCAATTCAAATCAGTCACGACAAAACGAACTCAGGCAGGGGGTCGAAACTCCGATATTTCAGTTTGGCAACGAAATTACTATGAACGCGTCATCCGCGATGAAGATGAATTAGAAAAAATCAGGGAATACATCGTTTATAACCCTCAAAAGTGGCCCACCGATCGGGAAAATCCCAAAGTCTTGAACCGCCGTCCCGATTATAGAGACGAAATGGGTATCATTCTGGCAAGTAGGGGCGACCCGGCGGGTCGCCCTTAAAAGAGACCCAGCGGGGCGTCCCCACAATGTCAGAGGAAAGGAGGGTTGAAATGAAAATGGATTCAAAGAAATACCAAAAATTCCATGACCGGCTGGGGCTAAAGGAGCATCCTCTAGCGGCTTTTTACAGCAATGACAAACCCGCAGCGGGGCTGTCTCCAAAAGAAAAGGGACATGTCTGCATGTTCGCCCTGCTGAAGCGGGCCCGCCAGCAAGGGGAAACGGTATATTTCGACGCGGATCATGTGGGCTGTTTCGGCGGGGGGTATTACATGGGGTTCCAAGCCACGCCGATGCCCCAAATCGAATATTTCTTATCCTGCGGGATTCCCGGGGAGATGGAAGGGGAGAGGTATATCAAGAAGCCGGAGACCGCCCGGGAATACTTTGCCTCGGTCCAGCCTCGAAAGACTCCGGCCAAATACTGCGTCTTCAAGCCCCTCGACAAACTCTCAGTCCCGGAGGAACCTGAGGTGATAATCTTTTTCGCCTCCCCGGACGTGCTGGCCGGCCTGTTCACCCTCACCAACTACGCCGCCGAGCGTTTTGATGCCGTCCGCATACCTTTCAGCTCCGGCTGCGGGGCCATCCTGACCCATCCTCTGAAAGAGGCGGAGAAGAAAAATCCTCAGGCCATCCTGGGATTGTTCGACGTCTCGGCCCGGCCTTTCGTCGAGCCCAACATCCTGACTCTGGCCATGCCCACCAAGCTTTTCCTTTCGCTCCTGGAAAACCAGGACGAAAGTTTCCTCATCACGGAAAGCTGGAAGAAGGTCAGGGAAAGAATCGAAAAAGAAAAGGCTTAAGGCTCAGGGCGCAAGGAAAATCAATTTCAGGAATTTCTCGCTTCTTTTTCCACCAGCCAGCAGCGGACTCCGTGCCCCTCATCCAGGGAGAAGAGGGGAGGCCTTTCCTGCGTGCAGGCCTGGAAAGCCATGGGACAGCGGGGCCGGAAGAGACAGCCCGGGGGAAGGCGGATGAGGTTGGGCACCAGGCCGGGGATTTCCTTGAGGCGCGCTTTCCCCTCCCTGAATTTTCTCCCCAGCTGGGGGATGGAGGTCATAAGCCCCAGGGTGTAAGGGTGCCTGGGCTGGAGAAAGAGGGTCTCGATGGAGGCGTACTCCACGGCCTGGCCGGCGTACATGACCACCACTTCGTCGCTCACCTCGGCGATCACCCCCAGGTCGTGGGTGATGATCAGGATGGCCATGCCTACCTCTTCCTGGAGTCCGAGCATAAGGTCCAGAATCTGCGCCTGGATGGTCACATCCAGGGCCGTGGTCGGCTCGTCGGCGATGAGAAGCTTGGGCCGGCAGGCCATGGCCATGGCGATCATGGCCCGCTGGCGCATGCCTCCGGAGAGCTGATGGGGATATTCGTGCACCCTCCTCTCCGGGGCGGGGATGCCCACCAGCCGGAGCATCTCCGCCGCCCGCTGAAAGGCTTCCGGCTTATTCATCCCCTGGTGGATAACATACGTCTCGGCGATCTGGTCCCCGATGGTGTAAACCGGGTTCAGGGAAGTCATGGGCTCCTGGAAGATCATGGCGATGTCCCTGCCCCGGACCTGCCGCATGGCTGCCGGGGAAAGCCGGAGGAGGTCCGAGCCCTCGAATTCGATTTCCCCCCCCAGAATCTTCCCGGGCGGGTCCGGGATGAGGCGCATGATGGTCAGAGCGGTGACCGATTTTCCGCAGCCCGATTCTCCCAAAACCCCCAGAGTCCGACCCTTGTCGATCCCGAAGGAAACCCGCTCCACGGCTTTCACCACCCCTTCGGGGGTGAAGAAATGGGTGGTCAGATTCTTCAGCTGGATCAGAGGCTCTCTCAAGACCGGCCCCCCCCGCAAAGCAGACAGGCGACATGATGTTCCGGCCCGATCTCGAGCAGAGGAGGATCGATTTGACGGCATTGCTCCATCATTTTCGGGCAGCGGGTGTGAAAGCGGCAGCCCGAGGGGGGATTGATGGGAGAGGCGACGTCTCCCTGGATCAGCTTCCGGGATTTCCGGCGCTCTCTGCCCCCCGGCGCCGGGATGGGCACAGCCGAAAGCAGGGCTTCGGTGTAAGGATGTTTGGGGTTCAGGTAGAGGTCCCGGTCGCGGGCGGTCTCCACCAGCTTGCCCAGGTACATGACCGCGATCCGGTCGGAGATGTGCTCCACCACGGCCAGGTCATGGGCGATCACGATGTAGGAAAGACCGTGCTTCTCCTTGAGCATATCCAGAAGGTTGATGACCTGGGCCTGGATGCTCACGTCCAGCGCCGAAACCGGTTCATCGGCCACGATGAGGTCCGGGTTCATGGCCAGCGACCGGGCTACTCCGATCCTCTGCCGCTGCCCGCCCGAAAACTCGTGAGGGTAGCGGGCCATGTGATCCGGCTGCAAACCGACTTCGGCCAGAAGCTGCCTCACCCGTTCCATCCAATCTCCCTCCGGGACCAAATGGTGGACACGCAGCGCCTCGCCGATGATCTCCCGCACCCGGAGCCTGGGGTTCAAGGAAGAGTAAGGGTCCTGGAAGATCATCTGAATCCTGGTGTGAAATTGAATCATCTCCCCGGCGCTGAGCTTGCTGATGTCCGTCCCCTGGAAGAAAATCTCCCCGGCGGTAGGCTCGTACAGACGGAGAAGACACCGGCCGATGGTGGATTTGCCGCACCCCGATTCCCCCACCAGCCCGAGCGTTTCCCCCTTGCGGATGGAGAAACTCACTCCATCCACGGCGTAGACATAACCGACGGTACGCCCTAGAAGGCCCTTCCGGATTGGAAAATGTTTCTTGAGCCCCCGAACCTCTAATAGATGACCGTCTTCGGTGGCTGGGGCGGAGGTTGGATGGGCGGGGTGCCGGGATTCGGGGACCGGGGAGCCCATCATGTTTTCCTCAAATAAGGGTCCACCAGATCCCGCAGCGCGTCGCCCAGAAGATTGATCCCCAGGGCCGCCAGGAATATGGCCATGCCGGGGAAAGCGGCCAGCCACCACTGGAGGAGCATGTAGTCCCGGCCTTCGGCCAGCATCACTCCCCAGGAAGGAGTGGGGGGCTGAATTCCCAGGCCCAGGAAGGAGAGGAGGGACTCCCGGATAATGGCCCTGGCCACTTCCACTGTAGCCAGAACGATGATCGCCGGGAGAAGGTTGGGAAGAATGTGGCGGGCCAGGATCCGCCGGGTGGAAAAAGCCAGGGACTTGGCGGCCAGGATAAACTCTCTCTCCCTGAGTTTCATGGTTTCGATCCGGATCACCCGGGTAAAGACCGGCCACCCGGTGCACCCCAGAGCGATGATGATGTTCTGGAGGGAGGCGCCCAGGACGGCCACCAGGCTCATGGCCAGGAGAATGAAGGGAAAGCCCATCATGCAATTGACCAGGAAGGAGATGACCGCATCGGCCTTTCCTCCAAAGTAACCGGCGACCAGGCCGAGGGTGACTCCCACCGTCAGCATCAGGATGACCGCCGCAAGCCCTACCACGAGGCTGATCCGTGTTCCATACAGGATACGGGTGAGGAGATCCCGGCCCAGATGGTCGGTCCCCAGCGGATATTCGGCCTTTCCCCCGTCCATGAAGGCCGGCTTCCCGAGCCTCTTGGTGATATCCTGCTTGTAGGGGTCATGGGGCGCCAGGTAAGGGCAGAAAAGGGCAACGAAGATCAGACAGAGAATTAAAAATCCCCCCAGGACGCCCATGCGCAGGTGCCACATCTTCTGGAGCACCCGTTTCAGGGTCGTCGGGGCTGCTTCTTCGGTATCGGAGTAGGGGGCTGCGAACTCAGGCATAGCTCTATCCTAAACGGATTCGCGGATCGATGAGGGCGGCCAGAATGTCCGCCGCCAAGTTGCCGATCACCACGAACAGGGCAAAGACGACCACAATGGCCTGGACGACCGGATAGTCCCCCATCCGGATTGAATCTACGGCCAATCGTCCGAGCCCCGGCCAGGCAAATACCGTTTCGGTTACCACCGCCCCTCCCAGAAGGGCACCCACCTGCATTCCGGTGATGGTGATCACGGGAATGGCGGCGTTTTTGAAAGCGTGCTTGATCAGGACTTTGCGCTCCGTGAGTCCCTTGGCCCGGGCCGTCCGGATGTAGTCCTGGTTCAGCACGTCGAGCATTCCGGAGCGCACCATCCGCATGTTGATGGGAAGAATCCAGGAGGCCAGGGTAACCGCCGGGAGAACCAGGTGAGCCCAGGTGTCGGAACCGGAGATGGGAAACCACCTCAACCACACCCCGAAAATAATGATCAGCATGATGCCGAACCAGTAGAGAGGCATGGCCTGCCCGAGGAGGGCGGTAAAGGTAGCCACATTATCCATGAGCGAATATCGGCGGATGGCGGAGACGATCCCCACCGGCAGGGCCACCAGGTTGACCAGGATCAGGGCGGCCAAGGCCAGCTCGATGGTGGCGGGAAGCCGCTCCCGGACGAGTTTGGCCGCTGGCACCTTGGCCATGAAGGAGTTGCCGAAATCGCCATGCAATACGACCTTGCGCAGAAAGTCGAGGTATTGTACCGGGACCGGGCGGTCGAGGCCCATCTGCTTTTTAAATTTGGCGATGTCGCTGACTTCCGCCTCGGGGGGCAGAAGCAGGAGGGCGGGGTCGGTGTTCAGGAAGAGGAGGAAGAAGGAGATCATGGAGATGACCAGGCATACCCCGATGGCCTGCACGAGTTGCTTGATGATGAAGGTCCTCATCCCGTGGTCTTTCTCCCGATTTCCTGTCTATTTTCCTTTAAAGGATTGGCCATTCAGGCTGTTGTTCAACGGATCCATGGTGTCGTGCTGTGTAGGGGCGGTTAGCGAACCGCCCCTACTCTTTGAATAGCCCGTTCATGGAGACCTGATCGGGGATCAGGCCCTACTTCCAGGTGGCGTACTGAAAGCGGGGGACTTCGTCGACTCCCACGGTCAGGGCTAGATTCTTACTCACACCCGAGATGGAGCGCTGGGTGAAAAAGGGCATCCAGTAAGCCTGGTCGATGATCCGCTTCTGAGCCTTGGAATAAAGATCTTTCCGTTTTTGCTTGTCCAGAGTGGTCCGAGCCTGGCGTAGCCATCCGATCAATTCAGCATCGCTGGTGTAATCGTAGGGGGCTTCCGGGCTCATGAAAAAATAAGTCAAAATGGCATCGGGGTCAAAGATGTTGTAGGATCCCCAGGTCATGTTCAGGGCTCCATCGGTCTTGGAGGCTATGCACAACTTTTCCATCTCTCCCACCCGGCCCACATAATCCCGGATCACGCCTTTGATCCCCACTTTTTCCAGGTAGCCGAAGGCCGCCTCGTTGGCCATCTTGGTGATGGCCGTGTACGTCCAGACGTTGAGATCAAATCCCTTTTCATAGCCGGCCTCCTTCAACAGGGCCTTAGCCTTCTCCGGGTTGTACTCGTAGCCTTTGATGGAGGGGTCGGCGGCAAACTGCTTCGAGCTCATGGGGATGTTTGCCAGATCGGCGTTTCCCCCCAGCACGTTTTTAATGATGGCCTCGCGATCGATGGCATGCCAGATGGCCCTCCGGACCCGGACATCTTTGAGGGCCGGAGGGGAATTCGGGGCGCGGCCCGAGCTGTCAAACTGCCAGAAGCTGAGCCGCAGGATGGGAACGATGTTCGGTCCTGAGTTTTTGCTCTGTTCAATAGTGGGAATCTGGTCGGGTAAAATGTTTCCCGCAAAATCAATCCCGCCGGAGATCAATTCGGCAATGCGGGTGGACTGCTCGGGAATAAAGCGGATGGTCATCTTGGGGAATTTCGGGTACCCCTTTTCCCAGTAATTTTCATTCCTTACCAGCTCGACCCGGTTTCCTTCGATGAACTTGACGAACTTGAAAGGCCCTGTCCCCATGGTGTTGCGGGCCAGATAGGCCTCCCCATTCTTGGCCACCATCTCCTTCACCCATTTGGGATCGTAGGGAAAGAGGACGTTGAAGCGTTCCAGGATCAGGGGATAGGGACCGTCGGTGATGACCCGGAAAGTCAGGTCGTCTTTCACCTCCACCTTCTTGACCCATTTCCAGCCCGCCGCCGTGGGGGATTTCTGCGCCGGGTCCAGGATGCGATCCTCGATGGTGAAACGGATGGCCTCGGCGTTCAAGGGGTTTCCATTGTGGAATTTGACCCCCGGCCGGAGCTTGAATTCCCAGGTGCTGTCGTTGACGATTTTCCATTCCGTGACCAGGTGAGGATGGATGGACCCGTCCTTGGGGTCCCTTTTCAAGAGAGGGTCATATATCATGTAACCCACGTTTATTCCGATTCTCTGGGTGGTCTGGTAATAGTCCATGGTTTTGACCGAGTCTTCCCAGGCTATGATGAGATGGTCCTTCCCGGCCATGGCCGGGCTGAAGGCGACCAGGATTAAAATAAGGCCCAAACATACCAGAATCATGAATCTCCCAAGCCTCATGACGTCCCCCTTTCTTTTCCTGCTCTGTGATTAGACTTCTTTTCCCTATGTCTCGGAAACTTAACAAAAATGCGGGGATGGCGTCAAGGGAAAAACAGGACCGAAAAACAGGATCGAGGATCGAGGTCCGAGGAACGCGGCAGAGGGCTAAAGTAAAGGGGCAGGGTGCGGGGTGCAGGGGGCAGGGCGCAGGGAGACAAGGCATAGAGCATAGCGTCAAAACCCCTTTCTGTTTACCCTATGCTCTTTGCTCTCTGCTCTATGCTTTTCTTACAGCAGGGTGGCCTGATTGACCATCTCTACAAGATGACGGACTTCTTTCTTCAATCCCGCCTGATGAATCCCGTCCATCAACTGAAGCATGCAGCCGCTGCAGGTGGTGGCTACGATCTCCGCTCCGCTGTCTTCGATGGCCTTCGTCTTCCTATCCAGGATCTTCAATGACAGGTCGTAGTTGGCCACGTTGAAGCTTCCCCCCTGGCCGCAGCACCGGTTGGCATCCTTCATCTCCACGTACTCCAGCCCCGGCGTGGACTTCAGGAGATCCCGGGGTTCCTTGAAGATTCCCAGCTTGCGGCGCAAATGGCAGGGATCGTGATAAGTGACCCGAACCGGTTTGGTCGGCGGTCGGCGGTCGGCGGCCGGTGGTCCCATGACCTTCGACAATAATAAAGTTGCATCGCTCACCTTTTCCGCGAAAGCACGGGCTTTCTGGCGGAAGGGGTCGTCTTCGCCGAAGAGCAAGGGATAATCCAGCTTGAGCATGGCGGCGCAGGACGCACAGTGGGCGATGACCTGATCCAGGTTCTCCCCGGCAAAGGCCTCGATGTTCTTCCTGGCGATGGAACGAGGGGTTTCGTCATCCCCCGACCCGAAAGCCGGAAGGCCGCAGCACTTCTGCTCCTTGGGAATGTAGACCGAAATCCCGTTGCGCAGGAAAAGGTCGAGGGCGGATTGGGCGACCCGGGGGAGCATGTAATTGCTCACGCAGCCCACGAAGAGCCCCACCCGCATGGTTTCTTTTTCGGCGCGGATCCAGCCGGAGCGGATATCCAGGAAGGGGTCCGGGGCCAGGCCCGGGATGAATCTCTTTGAATCGATGAAAGGCATGGGAAAACGAAGCCGGAGCCCGCTCTCCTCGGGAATCCTCTCCAGGAACAGGTGCTGCAGCGAAGCTCCCGCCTTGAGAAGCAGGGGCATGAGGCGGTCGGTGTCCAGGAAATATTTGAAGATGGCTTTCTTGGGCAGGGTGAGGCCCTTCTCTCTTACCAGCAGGGCGCGGGCTTCGCGGATGATTTCGTCCCCGCATACCCCGTTCGGGCAGTTTTCCGCGCAGGTGCCGCAGAGAAGGCACTGGGATAGAATTTTGTAATACCGTTTGGTGTATTCGGGGTCGTCTTCCTTCAGCGACTCCACCAGGGCCATCTTGCCCCGGGCCGCCAGAGGTTCTTCCAACGTTTCCAGATAAACAGGACACTGGGCCAGGCAGTTTCCGCACTTCACGCACCGCCGGGCTTCTTCCTGAACTTCGGTCATTTCCTTCATGATTATGAATCCTCAATACGCATGGCGCATAGCGTTAATTAGGCAAAGGCTTTTCTCTCGCCCGCTTCGCTCGAGTCCGCAGAGAGCGCAGAGAAAAAACTGCGTTCTCTGCGGCCTCTGCGAGAGACGATTGATTTCATTTTTTGTTCTTTTGACTCCCTGCTCCATGCTCTCCGCTCTCTGCTCTCTGCTCTTCCGTTAGTGGGTTATCGTCTTCGCCGCATCCGGAAAGATCTTCCCCGGGTTCAAGATGTTATTGGGGTCGAAGGCCTTCTTGATCCGCTTCATCACTTCGATGCCCATATCGCCCAGTTCCAAAGGGAGATAGGGGGCCTTGGTGATGCCGATTCCGTGTTCGCCGGAAAGGGTCCCTCCCAGGTCGAGGGCGGATTGGAAGATTTCTTTCACCGCGGCGTGGGCTTTTTCCATCTCGCCGGGTTTTCGCTTGTCGATCAGGACGTTCACGTGGATATTTCCGTCGCCCGCATGGCCGAAGTTGACGATGATGAGACCATATTTCTTGGAGATCGCCTCCGTCCGCCGCAGGATGTCGGCCACTTTCGAGCGGGGGACGGTGACATCCTCGTTGATTTTGGTGGGGTTCAGTTTCACCACCGCCGAAGAAACTGCCCTTCGGGCCTTCCACAAGTCTTCCGCTTCCTGCTTGTCCTTGGCCACTTTGATTTCCATGGCCTGGTTGGCCTGACAGATCTTCTGGATTTCCTCCACCTCCCCGTTCAGCGCCTCAGGGGCCCCGTCCACTTCGATGATCAGCAGGGCCCCGGCATCCACGGGCAGGCCCATGTGCAGGTAGTCTTCCACGCAGCGGATGGTGGCGTTGTCCATGAACTCCAGGGTCGTGGGGATGATCCGGGAGCTGATGATCTGGGAGACGGAGGTGGCCGCCGATTCGATGGTGGGGAAGATGACCAGCATGGTCCGCTTGGCCTTGGGCAGGGGGATCAGGCGAAGGATGATCTTGGTGATCACTCCCAGGGTCCCCTCGGAACCCACCATCAGCTTGGTCAGGTCGTAGCCCACCACGCTCTTCACCGTCTGAACGCCGACGGAGATAACCTCCCCGGTGGGCAGGACCACCTCCAGGCCGAGCACGTAGTCTTTGGTGACCCCGTATTTCACCGCCCTCGGTCCCCCGGCGCATTCGGCCACATTCCCGCCGAGGGTGGAACTCTTCAGGCTGGCCGGATCGGGCGGGTAGAAGAGGCCGATCTTCTCCACTTCCTGCTGAAAGTCGTAGGTGATAACCCCCGGCTCGACGACGGCCAGAAGATTCTCCTGGTCGATCTTCAGGATCTTGTTCATCTTGGTCAGGACCAGGACGACTCCGCCTTCCACCGGGATCGTTCCACCGGTAAAGCCGGTTCCGGCACCCCGCGGGACGACCGGGAAACGGTGCTCGTTGGCGAGTTTGAGGATCCCGGAGATGTGCTGGGGCGTCCGGGGAAAAACGACCAGGTCGGGGAGATGATGGATATTGGTGGCGTCATAGGCGTAACAGATCCGGGTCTCCTTGTCCTCCGCCACGTTTTCCCTGCCGACGATTTCGGTAATCTGTTTGATAATCTCTCTGTCGATCATATATCTTTTTTACCTCACTTCTCCTTTTTCCCGAATGACGAAAATCATCAAAATTTAGCAACTTGGCAATGTTGCTCATAGTAATGTAGGGAATTCTAAACTCCTACCCCGGCGTAGCCGGAACCAAACAGGATGTTGTAGGGGTCCCGCCAAGGCGGGGTGGCCGCCCGCAGGATGGGCAACCACGCAGGGTTGCCCCTACAATTTGTGACCATTTTGGCGTCAATTTAACCGGCAAGGGACTACGCCTCTTCCGGGACTCCGCCCGGAAGGGGTGGCCCCTGCGGGGCAGCGAAAAGTCCAGAAATCCCCCCAACCCCCCTTTGTAAAAGGGGGGCAAGGGGGGATTTATCGCGAATGCACAACATATTTCCTTCTTACCAACATGTTGGTATTAATGAGGCGCTAAGAGCCTAAGGCGGTCT
>Ga0315281_10009150_pt1 | contig 13754 bp, 15 predicted proteins | sample YL17G07_0_MG_FD_204540 | JGI IMG/M metagenome (GOLD analysis project Ga0315281, IMG submission 204540) | Sediment microbial communities from Yellowstone Lake, YNP, Wyoming, USA - YL17G07_0 | ecosystem: Environmental > Aquatic > Freshwater > Lake > Sediment | place: USA: Wyoming | collected...
CGCGCTGTCGTCGTGGCTCGTGCTCGCCCGCGACCTCGTGCTCGTCGCGCTCCTCGCGTCGCTTCTGTGGCCCGAGCGCCGCGCCTACGGGTAGTCGATGCGGACCGGCTCGATCGCGGTCGCACGGCCGGTCACAGGGTCGCAGTCGACGATGCAGCCCTCGATCCTGACGCCGCCCTGGGCGGTCTCGAAGCGCACCGGCATTCCCGTCCGCATGCGGTGGATCGCGAGCTCGGCCTTGACGCCGATCACCGAGTCGTGCGGGCCGGTCATGCCCACGTCGGTCATGGCCGCGGTGCCGCCGCGCTGGATCCGCGCGTCGGCGGTCTGGACGTGCGTGTGCGTGCCGAGCACGGCGGTCACCTTGCCGTCGAGCCAGTGGGAGAGCGCGACCTTCTCGCTCGTCGCCTCGGCGTGGACGTCGACGAGCACGATCGGCGTCTGCGCCCGGGCCTCCTCCACGAGCTGGTCGATCACCTCGAACATGTCCACCGCGACCGTGAGGAAGAGCGAGCCCATGACGTTGATGACGGCGACCTCCGTCCCGTCCGCAGCCTCCGCGACCACGAGCCCCGAGCCGGGTGCGTTCGCGGGGAAGTTCGCGGGGCGGATCACTCGGGTGCTGCCGGCGAGGTAGGAGGCGATCTCGCTGCGGCGCCAGGTGTGGTTGCCGAGCGTGATCACGTCGGCGCCGGCGGCGAGCAGCCGGTCGGCGAGCTTCGGCGTGATCCCGACGCCGTCCGCGGCGTTCTCGCCGTTGAGCACGCAGAAGTCGGCGCCGAGCTCGGTGCGCAGCGCCGGCAGGCGCTCCTCGACCGCCTGCCGCCCGGGAGCGCCCACCACATCGCCTATGAAGAGGATCCTCAGCGCGCGGAGAGCGTAGCGGCGGGGCGCACTTCCAGGGTCACGTTCGTGCCGGCGTCCTGCGTGTAGCGCGCGAGCGCCTGCCGCTCGACGGCGGAGACGTCGACGACGACGCCGATCTTCGAGCTTGCGGCCTCCACCGTCGAGCCGACCGTCAGCGACGGATCGGGGCGGAGCTGCGTCAGCGAGACGAGGACCGACGGGGCCGCCGTCGGCCGGATGTCGATCCGCGCGCCGTAGGTCCTGTTCGAGACGACGTAGTCGCTGATGCCGACGATCGTGCCGCCCACCGGCGCGTAGACGTCCGTGCCCGGCCGCGCGCCGACATCGAGCGCCGAGGTGCCGGGCCCCGAGCCGCCGCCGAGTTGGTACCAGGTCAGGCCGCCCTGCTTCGAGCCGGAGATCGTGTGCCAGAGCCGCGCGAGCAGGCCCTCGTTGCCCTGGCGGCCGAGGGGCGCGAGCGCGAGCGTGCCGCTTCCCGAGCCGTGGTAGCCGATCGCGGTGACAGCGCTCTGGGCGACGGGGAGCTGGATCCGGAGCGCGCCGAGCGTGGCAACGATCTGGGGCCGCGGCGGGCCGGCCGGCAGGAGGCGCGAGGCGCTCGCCGGCGTCGTCACCAGGCGCCGGGGGTTGCCCGGGCCGAACGCGGTCAGAGCCAGCGTCACGATCAGGGCTGCCGCGACGAAGGCGACCGCGATCAGCCGGGCCGCCCGGTCGTGCGAGCGCCGCCTGCGCTCCCGGAGCCGCGCCAGTTCTGCCGTTCGCGGCGAAACCATCGCGGCCACGGTAGCGGAGCCCGGCGACGGGTTCAACAAGGAAGGTGCCGGGCGAGGCCGCTCGGGCTCCTCCCAGAGCCGCTCGGGAGCGAGCGCGAGAGCCCCGTCCGCGGGGAACCAGAGCTCGGGCGGAGCCTTGCGAGGCCGGACGACGGGCGCGCTACGATCCGCCGCATGGCCGAGCGCGGCCCGACGATCCAGATTCCGAGGTGGGTCCAGCTCGTCGGCCTGCCGGTGCTCCTCGTGCTGGCCTGGGCGATGGCGGGGACGCTCGGTCACGTGCTCTTCCTCTTCCTGACCGCGGCCCTGATCGCGTTCCTCCTGAACCCGCTCGTGCGGGACCTGCAGCGGATCCGAATCCCCCGCGGCATCGGTGTCGCGATCGTGTACCTGAGCTTCGCCGCTGCGATCATCGTCGCTGTCGTCGCGCTCGCGACCGTCGTCGTCGCGCAGGTGCGCTCCGCTTCCGATCGGGCCGACACCTACCTTACGGAGAAGCACGGACAGAGCGGCAAGACGGACGCGGAGCGGGACGTCGACCGGCTCCAACACTGGCTCGACACGCACCGCCTGAAGAGCGTCAGGATCCGGAAGCAGGCGACCGACTGGCTCGACTCGGTTCAGGCCAAGGACGTCTCCAAGTACACCGGCGAGATCGTCGACTTCGTCCGGGGCGCCGCGATCTCGCTCGTGTCGCTGCTCTTCAGCCTCGTCCTGGTGATCGTGATCTCGATCTACATGCTGCTCGACATGCCGCGGCTGGAGCGGTCGATCGACCGACGCTTTCCGCCGCACGGCGGGGCGCCGCTGACCTTGCGGATCGAGGCCGCGCTCGCGGGCTACGTGAAGGGGCAGATCCTGCTCTCGGCGATCATCGGCGCCAGTGCGGGGGGCGGGATGTGGGCGCTCGGAGCGACCGGGCTCGTGCCGGGAGCCGACCGCTACGCGCTCCTGTTCGGCGTCTGGACTGCGCTGATCGAAGTGATCCCGTACGTCGGGCCGTGGCTCTCGGCGGTGCCGCCGGCGGTCTACGCCCTCGTCGTCCACCCGATCTCGATCGTCTGGGTGGCGGCGCTCTTCGCCTTCATCTACCAGATCGAAGGCCACGTGGTCGTGCCGAACGTGATGGCGAGCGCGCTCCGGCTCCACCCGCTGCTCGTGATCTTCGGCCTGCTCGCCGGCGGCGCGATCTATGGGCTGCCGGGAATCCTGCTGGCGCTGCCGCTGATGGCGGCGATCCGCGCGATCTGGGAGTTCTTCGCCGAGCGGGTCTCGCTCGAGCCGTGGGTGGGCGCCGGGCCGGTGCCGGTCGAGGTCGAGCTCGAGGCGCCGCCACCGCTGCTGCCCGTGTCGCCGCCGGAGGACTCCCCGAGGGCCGCAAGCCGTTGAGCGGCGCAACGCTGCTCTCGGCCCGGGGCGTGTCCCGGCGCTACGGCGCTCTCTTCGCCCTCCACCCGACCGATCTCGACGTGCACGCGGGCGAGGCGATCGCGCTGACCGGCCCGAACGGCGCCGGCAAGTCGACGCTGCTCTCGATCCTCGCGGGCTCGCTCGTGCCGAGCGGCGGCCGCGTCGAGCGCACGCCCAGCGTGGATGTCGGCTGGGCGCCGCAGCGGCCGGCGCAGTACGGGAAGCTCTCCGCCCGCGAGAATCTCGAGCTGTTCGGGCGCCTCGAGCGGGTCGCCGAGCCGGGGGCCGCCGCGGAGCGGCTACTCGCGGAGTTCGGGCTCCCGCTCGACGGGCAGGCGAGCGGGACGCTCTCGGTCGGCATGCGCCAGCGCCTCAACGTCGCGATCGCGCTCCTCGGCGAGCCGCGCGTGCTGCTCCTGGACGAGCCGAGCGCGTCGCTCGACCCCGAGCAGCGGCGCCGGCTGTGGGAGCTGGCCTCCGGGCTGCGCGCGCACGGCGGGGCGCTCGTCTTCGCGACGCAGAACCTCGAGGAGGTCGAGTGGGCCGATCGTGTCATCCGGCTCGACGAGGGCAGGGTGGTCGCGGCGTGAGGAAGGCCTGGCTGATCTTCGCGAAGGATGTGCGGGTGCTCGGGCGCTCGCCCGCGCTGCTCGTCGTGCTGCTCGCCTACCCGCTCGTGATCGCGGCACTCGTCGGGCTCGTCGCGAGCTACGCGAGCTCGAAGCCGCGCGTCGCGTTCGTGGACGAGGACGGCCTCCCCGCGGCGATCGACGTGGCGGGCCACCGCTTCGATCTCGCCGGCACGATCGAGCGCTCGACGAGCGAGCTGACGCTCGTGCGCGTCGGCCGCGCCGAGGGGGAGCGCGAGCTGCGGGCAGGGCGCGTCGTGGCCATGCTCGTCATCCCGCGCGGCTTCACCGCCGACCTGCGCAGCCTCGTCCGCCGGCCGCAGATCGAGCTGAAGACGACGCGCGGCGGCCTCTCGCCGCGGGTCAGGCAGCAGGCGCAGGCGCTCGTCTACTCGCTCAACCGGACGCTCTCCGCCGCCTACCTCGACTCGACGCTGAAGGTGGTGCGGCTCGTCGTCGGCGGCGGCCCCGGCGAGTTCTTCGGCAACCGCTTCACGGTGATCGGGCTCACGGGTGCGAGGAAGCTGCTCGCCGAGCTGCCGCCGTCCGAGCAGGTGAAGGCGATCCAGAACTTCATCGGCCAGGCGGAGACGGCGCTCGGCGACGCCGACGCGGCGCTGCGGGCGACCTCGCAGCCGGTCCGGCTCGTCGAGCGAGGCGACAAGGGGCGGACCTGGCTCCTCTCGGCCCAGGTGCAGGCCTACGGGCTGGCGCTGACGATCTCGTTCCTCGCGCTCCTGCTGGCGGCGGGCTCGCTCGCGGCCGAGCGCGACGAGGACGTCCTGCAGCGGCTCGTCCGCGGGCTCGTCGGGCACGGCCAGCTCATCGCCGCGAAGGTGGCCCTCGCCGCCCTGGTCGCCGCGCTGCTCGGCCTCGCGATCGCCGTCGCCTTCGGGGTGATCGTCGAGCTGGGGCACGTCGAGGGTGGCCAGCCCTGGGAGCGGCTGCCGGTGCTGGCCGTCGGGCTGCTGCTCGCCGGCGCCGCGCTCGGCGCGCTCGGCACGGTGGTCGGCGCCCTCGCCCGCGAGGGCCGGACGGCGACGCTGGCGGCGCTGCTCGCGGTGCTGCCCGTCGTCTTCGTGGGACTCGTTCCGCGCGAGGTCGCCCCCGCCGCGGGCTGGGTCAGCGACGCCTTCCCGTTCGCGCACGCGCTCCGCTTCTTCGGCGACGCGCTCTTCGAGCTCCATCCGTGGGGCGCGCTCGCGCGCGAGGCGGCGTGGCTCGCCGGCCTCGCGCTCGCCTACGGAGCCGTGGCGCGCCTGGCGATGCGACGGCTGCTCGCCTAGTTCTCAGCCCTGGTGAGCGAAATCGCTCTACCCTTGCAGCTGTGAGCGCCTTCCCCGCCACGCGCCTGCGCCGCCTGCGCCGCACAGACGCCCTCCGCTCGCTCGTGCGCGAGACGCGCCTCGACCTCGACGACTTCGTCATGCCCCTCTTTGCCGGGCCGGTGTCGCTGGCGAACGAGGAGCTGCCCGCGCTCGGGCGCTTCTCGGTCGAGGACCTCGCGGCCGAGACGGCGGAGCTCCAGCGGCTGGGCGTCAGGGCCGTCCTGCTCTTCGGCATCCCGGAGGAGAAGGACGCCGAGGGCTCGGGCGCCTGGGCCGAGGACGGGATCGTGCAGCAGGCGCTGCGCGCGGCGCGCGCGGCGGCTCCCGAGCTCGTCCTGATCACCGACGTCTGTCTCTGCGAGTACACCGATCACGGCCACTGTGGCGTGATCCGCGACGGCGAGGTGGCAAACGACGAGACGCTCGAGCTGCTTGCGCGCACGGCCGCCAGCCACGTCGAGGCGGGCGCCGACGCCGTCGCGCCGAGCGACATGATGGACGGGCGCGTCGGCGCGATCCGGGCCGTCCTGCCGGAGACGCCGATCGTCGCCTACTCGGCCAAGTACGCCTCCGCCTTCTACGGCCCCTTCCGCGAGGCGGCCGAGTCGGCTCCCGCCTTCGGCGACCGGCGCGGCTATCAGCTGGACCCGCCGAACGTGCGCGAGGCGCTGCGCGAGTGCGAGCTCGACCTCGCCGAGGGCGCCGACGTCCTGATGGTGAAGCCGGCGCTGCCGTACCTCGACGTGATCCGCGCGGTGCGCGACCGCTTCGACTGCCCCGTCGCGGCCTACAACGTCTCCGGCGAGTACGCGATGGTGAAGGCCGCCGCGGCGCGCGGCCACCTCGACGAGCGCGCTGCCGCGCTCGAGTCGCTCGTCGCGATCAAGCGGGCCGGCGCCGACATCGTGGTCTCGTACTGGACGAAGGAGCTCGCCCGGTGGCTCTGAGCACGCGCTCGGAGCTCTACCGGCGCGCGCTCGAGCTGATCCCCGGCGGGGTCAACTCGCCGGTGCGCGCGATGCGCGCGGTCGGCCTCGACGAGCCGCTCTTCATGCGCCGGGGCGAGGGTGCCTGGATCGAGGACGTGGGCGGCAACCGCTACGTGGACTGGGTGCTGTCCTGGGGCCCGCTGCTCTTCGGCCACGCCGACCCGGAGACGCTCGCCGCCGTCTCCGACGCGCTCGCGCGCGGGACGACCTTCGGCGCTCCGACTGAGGCCGAGGTCGAGTTGGCCGCCGAGATCGCCGACGCCGTGCCGTCGATCGAGCAGGTGCGGCTCGTCTCCTCCGGCACCGAGGCGGCGATGAGCGCGATCCGGCTCGCGCGCGCCTGCACGAGCCGCGACCGGATCCTCAAGTTCGCGGGTTGCTACCACGGCCACGCCGACGCGCTGCTCGTGAGCGCCGGCTCGGGGCTCGCCACGCTCGGCATCCCCTCGACCCCCGGCGTGCCGTTCGCGGTCGCCGCCGACACGATCGTCTGCCCGTACAACGACGTTGACGCCGTCGCGGCCGCGCTCGCGCTGTACGGCGAGGGCCTCGCGGCGATCGTCGTCGAGCCCGTGGCGGGCAACATGGGCGTCGTCCCGCCCGAGCCCGGCTTCCTCGAGGCGCTGCGCGCGCTCTGTGACGCCTCCGGCGCGCTGCTCGTCTTCGACGAGGTGATCACCGGCTTCCGGGTCGCCCGCGGCGGCGCGCAGGAGCGCTTCGGCGTCCGTCCCGACCTGACGATCCTCGGCAAGATCGTCGGCGGCGGCCTTCCGGCCGCGGCCTTCGGCGGCCGCGCCGAGCTGATGGAGCGGCTCGCGCCGGCGGGCGACGTCTACCAGGCGGGGACCCTCTCGGGGAACCCGCTCGCCGTCGCCGCGGGCCTCTCGGTGCTGCGCCGCCTGCGCGACCCCGGCGTCTACGAGGAGCTCGAGGCCCGCGGCGCGCGGCTCGAGGCGGGCCTCGCAGCGGCGGTCGGCGAGGAAGGCTGCGTACAGCGCGTCGGCGCGATGGTGACGCTCTACTGCCGCCCGGGGCCGGTGCGCGACTTCGCGCAGGCCGCCGGGAGCGACACCGAGCGCTACGCAGCGCTCTTCCGGCACCTGCTCGCGCGCGGCATCTACGTCGCCCCGTCGCAGTTCGAGTGCCTGTTCGTCTCGCTCGCGCACGGCGACGAGGAGATCGACAGGACGGTGGAGGCCGTTGCCGATTTCTTCGGCCGCTGACGTCTGGGAAGCGCTCGCCGCCGAGGCGGTTGCGGAGAGCCCGCTCTGGGCCGAGTCGCTGCGGCCGGAGCCGGAGCGCGTCCCCGTCTTCTCGCCGCTCGGGCCGGCCGCGTACGCGCTCGGAATCGAGACGATCTACGAGGGCTACCTCGTCCACTACGGTCGGCCGCGTCTCTTCGCGCCGGCCGACGCGGACACGGCGCTCCTGCTCGGCGACTACCTCTACGCGCACGGGCTGGTGCGGATCGCGGCGGCAGGCAGCGTCGAGGCGGTCGGCGACCTCGCCGAGCTGATCTCGCTCTGCGCCCAGGCCCGCGCCGAGGGCGACGCCGGCGACGGGCCGGCCTGGGCGGCGACCGCTGCGCTCCTGGGGGCAGGGGAGCTCGCAGAGGCGCGCGAGGCGCTTCGCCTCCACCGCGATCCGGCTCCGCTGGAGCGGCTCGCCCGCGTCCGCGCGGGCGACGAGGCGGTCGATCTGGCCCTCGCCGCGCACGCCCGTCGCGTCGGTTAGAGTTGGCGCCGTGATCGCCGCGCTCGCCTGGCTCTTCGCCGACGCAGCCTCCGAAGGCCGCCATGTCATCCTCGGCATGCTCGTCGTCGGCCTGATCTTCCTCGGCGTGATCGCACTCGGCGAGCTCGCCCGCTGGTCCGGGCACCGCCGCCGGCACTAGGCAAGCGCCCGTCGCATCTGCGACGATTCCTGTGTGCGTCGGGCCTTCGCAGCCACTGTTTTGAGTTCGCTCGCGGTGGTCGCGGCTCCGAGCGCAGCCGAGCGCGCGGATCCGATTGTCGGCATGTGGAGCTACGCGCGAGGCGCTGTCGCCATCCGCCCCGCCGGCACGATCTTCGAGGGGGTCGTTGTGCGCGACCTCCGCTTCCTGCAGTGCACGCACCGCGCGGGCGAGCGCATGTGGACGATCGTGCGGACCCGAAGCGGATACGCGGGGCGGCAGCTCTCGTTCGGCGCGGGAATCGGCTGCCGGAACCGGATCTGGATCAGCGCCAACTGGCAGATCTCCGGCGATTCGCTCCGCGTGTGGGCCGCCCGTCGGTCGAGCCAGTGGCCGCGCCGGTGCGGCGCGCAGACCGACTGCTTCACGCTCGCGCGGGTCGGGCCGGTTCCGCGGCCTCCGGAGCCGGCGCCCGAGCGCTGGTCTCTCTCGCTGGATCTCACCGGGCCACCGGAGTGGGGCGAGTGGGGACTTGCCGCCTCGTACCAGGCCTCGACGGCGACGGCCGCGGGCTCGTTCACGCTCAACCAGGGCCGCGTTGCGGGCCTAGCCGGGACGTTGACCGTCACCCACGACAACAGCGGCGAGTCGGACACGAGCATGAAGCTACGAATCAAGGGCGCACGCGGTTTCGAGCGCGAGGGGAATTCACGCCTGCTCCGAGCCCTGGTGTCGGTCGTTTCGTCAAACGGTACGTGCGGCGAGGGCGAGACCGGAAAGGTCTGGCTCAAGGACGCGCCGGGCGGAGACGTCTTCGCCATCCGGGTCTGCGACGAACGCCTGCAGTTCCGGAACGGGGCGAACGGGGCGAAGGTCGAGATCGCGCTCGCGAAGTCTGGCTGAGCCCGCCGCGGCTGCCGCTCCTCGTTTCGCGGCGGTAGGCTCCCACCGATGGCCCCGCCGTCGGACCTGCGCGACTGGATCGCGCTCCTCGAGCGCGAAGGCGAGCTGCACCGCGTGACGGCGGAGGCGAATCCGGACCTGGAGATCACCGAGATCGCGGACCGGGTCGTCAAGGGTGGCGGGCCGGCCCTGCTGTTCGAGTCGGTCAAGGGCTCGCGGCTGCCGCTGCTGATCAACCAGTTCGGCAGCGAGCGGCGGATCTGCCTCGCCTTCGGCGTCGGCTCGCTGGACGAGGTCGGTGCGAAGCTCGAGGAGGTGCTCGAGCTGCAGCCGCCGCAGGGGCTGGTCGAGAAGGTGAAGGGGCTGAAGAAGCTGAAGTCGATCGCCGACTCGCTGCCGAAGACCGTGTCGAAGGGCGCCTGCCAGGAGATCGTTCTCACCGGCGACGACGTGAACCTCGACCTGCTGCCGGTCCAGCGCTGCTGGCCGGGCGACCCGGCTCCCTTCATCACCCTCCCGGCCGTGATCACGCGCGACCCGAACACCGGCTCGCGCAACGTCGGCATGTACCGGATGCAGAAGATCGACCGCCGCTCGACCTTCATGCACTGGCAGGTGCACAAGGACGGGCGCATGGACTACCTGGCGACCGACGGCCGGCTCGAGGTCGCCGTGGCGCTCGGTCTCGACCCGGTGACCGCGTACTCCGCCAGCGCGCCCCTGCCCAAGCACATCGACGAGCTCATGCTCGCAGGCTTCCTCAAGGGCTCGCCGGTGGAGCTGGTGCAGGCGAAGACCGTGGCTCTGGAGGTTCCCGCGAACGCCGAGATCGTGCTCGAGGGCTACGTCGAGCGGGGCGACGAGGGAATCGAGGGCCCGTTCGGCGACCACACCGGCTACTACTCGCCCGCCGAGCCGTTCCCGGTCTTCCACGTGACCGCGCTGACGATGCGCCGGGACGCGATCTACCCCTCGATCGTGGTCGGCAAGCCGCCCGCCGAGGATGCCTGGCTCGGCAAGGCGACCGAGCGAATCTTCCTCCCCGCCGTGCGGATGACCGTGCCGGAGATCGTGGACTACGACCTCCCGGTCGCCGGCGCCTTCCACAACTGCGTGATCGTCTCGATCCGCAAGGCGTTCCCCGGGCACGCGCACAAGGTGATGCACGCGGTGTGGGGGCTCGGGCTGCTCTCGCTGTCGAAGGCGGTCGTCGTCGTGGACGAGTGGGTGGACGTGCACGACTACGAGGACGTCTTCTTCCGCGTCTGCGCGAACGTCGATCCGAAGCGCGACGTCGTGCTCGCGGAGGGCCCGCTCGACCAGCTCGACCACGCCGCGGCGCTCGCCTGCTACGGAGGCAAGCTCGGGATCGACGCGACGCACAAGGGGCCCGCCGAGGGCACGCGCGACTGGCCCGAGGAGATCGTCATGAGCGAGGACGTGCGCGCGCTCGTTGACCGCCGCTGGAGCGAGTACGGGCTTCCCGCTGCGCCGTCCGCCTGAGTCGTGCAGAATGCGCGCTCGGGCCGCGCGTGGCGGCTGTTACAGCGTTGACGGCGGGAACGAGGGTCGATTGAATCCGGGCGAGGTGACATTCTGAGCACGCACGGGCCTGGCGACAGGCCGCACTTGCCGCCGCCGAGCCTGTGGCCGATCGGCTTCGCCGTCGGGATCGCGTGCCTCCTCGTCGGCCTCGTCCTCAGCTGGGTCGTGACCGGCGTCGGCGCCGCGCTCGCGGCGGTCTTCGCGCTTCTCTGGGTGCGCGACCTGACCCGCGAGGTGTCGGGCGCGGCTCCACACGTCGAGCCGGAACGCCGGGCTGCCGCTGAGGAGGAAGAGGCGGAGGCAGCTGCCGAGCCGAAGGCGAAGGCCTACCCGCGCAGCGTCTTCCTCGAGGGGGCGACGCTCGGGCTCGGCGGCGTCATCGGCGGCCTCGTGACCGTGCCGGTGCTCGGCTTCACCGTGCTGCCGTCGTTCACGAACCAGAAGGATCACGACATCGAGCTCGGGCCGCTGTCGGAGTTCACGGAGGGCGAGTTCGTGATCGCGACGTACATGGAGGACCCGGCCGAGGGCGAGGTCACCCGGCGCACCGTCTTCGTGCGCAACAACGGCCGGCTGAAGGGCCAGCCGAGCTTCACGATCATGTTCTCCCGCTGCGTCCACCTCGGCTGCCCGGTGCAGCCGAACGGCCCGATCTTCGAGGAGCGCGCGAAGAAGCTCGACAACGGCAAGCAGACGGTGGAGCTACGCCCCTCGCAGCCCGCGGGCTTCGGCTGCCCGTGCCACGGCGGCCAGTACGACACCGAGGGCAACCGCACCGCGGGCCCGCCCGTGCGCGCGCTCGACCGGCTCGAGTTCTCGATCCGCGACGGCAAGCTCTGGATCGGCAAGCACTTCAGCGTCGGGCACGTCGAGGGCACGGGGGCCGACGCGCGGATCAAGAAGTACGGCCTGATGACGCCGGGCGTGCATGTGGACGGGATCGAGGCCTGGCTCTACCCGATCGGGGTGCCGCACTGATGGCCCCCCGGAAGTCCACGCGCCGGCAGAAGCTGGAGGAGGCCGCCCTCTACCCGCTCGACTGGGTCGAGGAGCGCTCCGGGATCGTCGGCGGCGTCAAGTACTTCCTCTTCCGCAACGTCCCGCGGGACATCAGCTGGCCGCAGACGCTCGGGTCGGCGACCCTGACCGCGTTCATCGTCCAGACGGTCACGGGCGTGATCCTGGCGATGTACTACAAGCCCGATCCGAACAGCGCCTACGAGTCGATCCAGCACATCACGCACGACCTGACGCTCGGCTGGCTCGTGCGCGGCATGCACCGCTGGGGCGCCTCCGTCTTCATCATCCTGATGTTCTTCCACATGGCCCGGGTCTTCCTCTACGGCTCCTACAAGTACCCGCGCGAGCTGACCTGGATCGTCGGCGTCGTCCTGCTCGTCCTCGGCATGCTCGAGGGCTTCACGGGCTACCTGCTGCCGTGGGACAACACCGCCTACTGGGCGACGGTCGTCGGCATCAACCTCAACGGCACGGCGCCGTTCCTCGGGCCATTCATCGCCCAGTTCCTCTCCGGCGGCGCGAGTATCGGGGCGGACACGCTGGCCAAGTGGTACTCGCTGCACATGCTGATCGTGCCCGGGGCGATCATTGGGCTGATCACGCTGCACCTGTGGCTCGTGATCCGGCTCGGCGTCAGCTCGCCGCCCTGGTCGAAGGACGCGGCCGGAACGGAGCGCCCGCCGGCCGAGCCGGGCGGCCGCGAGGGACTCGTCCGGCCCGCCCCGCGCGGGAGCGAGGACGACTGATGGCGAACCGGCGGATCGAGGAGCGCAAGGCCGAGCACGCCCGCTACAAGGACGACGTCAAGAAGCGCGGCAAGCCGTTCTACCCGTACGCGATGTTCCACGACACGGTGATGAGCCTCGTCGTCGTCGGCGTCATCATCGGGCTGACGATCGTGTGGCGGGCGACCTCGGACGGCACCGACTCGGGCTGGCTCGGGCCGCTCTACGCCGAGAAGGCCGACCCGGGCACGACGGCGTTCGTGCCGCGGCCCGACTGGTACTTCTACTTCCTCTTCTACCTGCTGCGGATCTTCAAGTGGCCCGAGTCGGTCTTCCTCGCCACGGTCGGTGTGCCGACGATCCTGCTCATCCTGATGTTCGCGCTGCCGTTCGTGGACGTGCGCCGGGAGCGCCGGCTCTCGCGCCGGCCGGTCGCCGTCGTCGCCGCGATCCTCGTCGTCATTTCCATGGGAGTGCTCACGTGGAAGGGCGCCACGGCGAAGGAGGCGCTCGGCAGCGAGGTCGTCTCGGCGGTTCCCGACTGGGCGAAGCAGGAGGGCTTCGCGGCCTCCAAGGACGCGGTCGCCGGCGCGACGCTGTTCGCGCAGTCGGGCTGCCTCACCTGCCACACGTACCTCGGCGCGGGCTCCTCGAACCTCGGCGCGCCCGACCTGACCGCGGAAGGCGCGAAGGGCAAGGGCGTGGACTTCCAGGTCAAGCATCTGAAGAGCCCGAGCGCCGTCACTCCGGGCTCGCCGATGCCGTCGTTCGCCTCGCTCGGCGACGAGAACCTGAAGCAGATCGCGGTCTTCCTCGAGGCCTCGAAGGGGCCGCAGGGTTGACCCGATGCGCGTCTTCCTCGGCGTAACGGGCGCCTCGGGCGCCCCGTATGCGGCCCGGCTCCTGCGCGCGCTCGCCGAGGCCGGCTGCGAGATCGGCCTGGCCGCGTCGGCGTCGGGGATCGAGGTGCTTGCGACCGAGCTCTACGGCGATCCCACGCTCGCGCGCCAGGAGGTGCTGCGCCGCTTCGTCGAGCCCGCGGGCGACGCCGTCACGGTCTACGACGTGAACGACTACGGCAGCCCGTACGCGAGCGGCTCGGCGAAGGTGGACGCGTACGTCGTCTGCCCCTGCTCGATGTCCACCGTCGGCACGCTCGCCGCCGGGGCGATGCAGAACCTGATCCACCGGGCCGCGTCGGTTGCGCTCAAGGAGCGGCGGACGCTCGTGCTCGTGCCGCGCGAGACGCCGCTCTCGTCGATCCACCTCGACGGCCTCTCCCGGTTGCAGCAGGCGGGAGCGGTGATCCTGTTCGCAGCGCCGGGCTTCTACCACGGTCCGCAGACGATCGACGACCTCGTGGACTTCGTCGTCGCCCGCTGTCTCGACCAGCTCGGCCTCGACAACACGCTCGTCAAGCGCTGGGGCCGATGACCCACGGCTCAGGCACGCTGCCGGCCGACGGCGTCCGCTCGATGTTCGACCGGATCGCGCCGGTCTACGACCTGATGAACCGGCTGATGACCGCCGGGCTCGACCAGCGCTGGCGGCGCCTGACGGTGAGCGCGGTCGTCTCCCCGGGCGATCGGGTGCTCGACGCCTGCTGCGGCACCGGCGACCTCGCGCTCGCCGCCTCGCGCGCGGGCGCGACCGTGACGGGGCTCGACTTCG
>Ga0315281_10009151_pt1 | contig 13754 bp, 16 predicted proteins | sample YL17G07_0_MG_FD_204540 | JGI IMG/M metagenome (GOLD analysis project Ga0315281, IMG submission 204540) | Sediment microbial communities from Yellowstone Lake, YNP, Wyoming, USA - YL17G07_0 | ecosystem: Environmental > Aquatic > Freshwater > Lake > Sediment | place: USA: Wyoming | collected...
GTGCGCGCGGGCCGTGCGCATTCCCGTGATCGGCTGCGGCGGCATCATGACCGCGGAGGATGCGGTGGAGCACCTGCTCGCCGGCGCCGCCGCGGTGCAAGTCGGTACCGCCTCGTTCCTCGATCCCGCGGCGATGGTCCGCATCATCGACGGCCTCGCCGCCTACTGCGAGTTGCACGGCATCGCGCGCATCGCCGAGCTCAGCGGCGCGGTACGAATCGACGCCGGACTCACCGACCGCTGGCTGCGCCTTGTCCAGCAAAGCGGCTGACGGAGAACGCCATGGGTCCCGACCATCCCGTCCGCGCAGTGTTCGACCGCACCGACCGCGAGCAGGCGGCGGAGCTGTTCGAAGCGGTGCGCAAGATCTCGGCAGCCCGGGTGGGCGTCACCCGGCCCTCCTACAGCGAGGTCGAGAGCGCCGCGATGGGCGTCGTCGCCGCCGCGGCGCGTGCTGCGGGACTGAATACGCGCTTCGATGCCGCAGCCAATCTGGTCATCGAGATGTCCGGCGCCCCGGCCGGCAGGACCGCGTACTGGACCGGATCGCACCTCGATTCGGTTCCGGAGGGCGGCAACTACGACGGACTCGCCGGCGTGGTGGCAGGGTTGCTGTGCCTTGCCAAGGCAAAGAAGCTCGGGGGCGTGCTCGAGCGCCCGCTCGCGGTTCTCGGCCTGCGCGGCGAGGAAAGCGCCTGGTTCGGCAAGCCCTATCTGGGCTCGTACGCGCTTTTCGGCAAGCTCTCGGCGCGCGACCTTGAGCGCAAGCAGCGCGACACCGGTCGGCCGCTCGGCGAATACCTCGAGAAGGCCGGTGCGGACGTGCGGCGCATCGCGGCCGGGGAGCCGCTCATCGATGCACAGTCCGTCGGCAGTTACCTGGAGCTCCACATCGAGCAGGGACCGATCATGGTGGCACGGCAGGCGCCGGTGGGCGTGGTGACCGGCATCCGCGGGAACCTGCGGCACATCGCCGCGCGCTGCCGCGGCAGCGCCGGCCATTCCGGTGCCGTGCCCCGGTGGTTGAGAAGCGACGCCGTGTTCGCGTTCGCGGAGCTGCTGATGCGCCTGGACGACAACTGGCAGGCGCTCAACTCGCGCGGCGTCGATCTGGTGGTGACCAGCGGCATCGTCGGCACTGATCCGCGCGAGCACTCCGTGTCGCGCATTCCCGGCGAAGTTGGCTTCAGCCTGGAGTTCCGCAGCCAGTCGCTCGACACGCTGGAATCCTTCTACCAGCTGCTGCTGGTCGAATCCGCCGGCATCGAGAAAGCGCGCGGCGTGAAATTCGACCTCGGCGAGCGCGTGCTTTCGGAGCCGGGGCTGATCGACCGCGAATGGGCCGCGCGCCTGAGGCGGATCTGCACCGCGCTGCAGTATCCGCATATCGACATTCCAAGCGGCGCCGGGCACGATGCGGCAATATTTGCCAACCAGGGCATTCCATCGGGAATGCTGTTCGTTCGCAACGACAACGGCTCGCACAATCCAGATGAGAAAATGGACCTCGACGATTTCATGATGGGGACTGAAGTGCTCTACCAGGCCTTGACCGGCGAGCCGGAGGCGCTGCGATGATCGCCGACATGACCGCCCGCATGATCCTGGAGGCGGGGGCCGTGAAGTACAACGCCGAGCGCCCGTTCTTCCTCGCCTCCGGATGGGCGAGCCCGGTCTACATCGATGCGCAGCGCCTGATCTCCTTCCCCCGCATCCGCAGGGCGCTGATGGACCTTGCCTCCGAGGTGGTGCTGACCGGTGCCGGGTTCGAGCAGTTCGACACCGTCGCCGGGGTCGAATCCTCCGGCATTGCCTATGGGGCGTGGATCGCCGAGCGCCTGGCGCTGCCGCTGCAGTACGTGCGGCGCAAACCGCGCGGCTTCGGCCCCGAATCGCAGATCGAGGGCGCGCTGCGCGCCGGCGCGCGCGTGCTGCTGGTGGACGACATCACCACCGACGGCCGCAGCAAGATCGAAATGTGCCGCGCCCTGAGGGCGATGCAGGCTAGCGTCGACCACGTCCTGGTGATGTTCTTCTACGACGTATTCAGCGAGGCGCGCACGCTGTTCAAGGAGCTGCGCATCGAACTGCATTATCTCGCGACCTGGCGCGATGTTCTGGCGGCGGCGCGGGCGAGCGGCTATTTTGCACCGCCCGCCGTCGAGCAGGTCGAGCGCTTCCTGGAGAATCCGGCGCGCTGGTCGCTCGAGCACGGCGGCATTGGCGAGTTCCCGCGCGGAAGCTAGAACGGCCTGCGCCGATGCGGATCATCACCCTGAACGTCAACGGTATCCGGTCCGCGGCAAGGAAGGGCCTCTATCGCTGGCTCGCCGCGCAGAAGGCCGACATCGTCTGCCTGCAGGAGGTGAAGGCGCAGGAATCGGATCTCGACGCGGGACTTCTGGCGCCCAGGGGCTTCAGCGGATTCTTCCACTGCGCCGAGAAGAAGGGTTACGCCGGCGTCGCGCTCTACAGCCGCCGCAAGCCGGACGCCGTGATCAAGGGTTTCGGGGTCCGCGAGTTCGACGCCGAAGGGCGGTTTCTCGAGGCCAGATTCGGCAAGCTGGCGGTGATTTCCCTGTACCTGCCCTCCGGCTCTTCCGGCCCGCACCGCCAGGCGTCAAAGTTCCGCTTTCTGAAGGCGTTTCTTGTTCACCTGAAGAAACTCAAAGCGAGGGGTGGCGAGATCGTCCTCTGCGGCGACTGGAACATCGCGCACCAGCAGATCGACCTGAAGAACTGGCGCTCCAACCAGAAGAACTCCGGCTTCCTGCCCGAGGAGCGCGACTGGCTCACGCAGGTGTTCGACGAGGTCGGCTTCGTCGACGTGTTCCGGCGCCTGAACGCGAAGCCCGACCAGTACACCTGGTGGTCGAACCGCGGCCAGGCCTGGACGAAAAACGTCGGCTGGCGCATCGACTACCAGATCGCCACGCCCGGCGTGGCTGCCGCGGCGCACCGCGAGTCGATCTACCTCAAGCGGCGCTTCAGCGACCACGCGCCGCTGATCATCGACTACCGCTGGCCGCTCTGAACAGGGGAACCCGGGTTCCCCCGTTGCCCCCTCCTAGACTGACTTAGGCGCCGCACCGTCGCGGTTGCGGTTGCGGCGGCGGTCGAGCCACCAGGCGAGCACCGGCAGCACGGCGAAACCGCCCGGCATCACGATGATCACCAGATAGGGCGAGAGCTTGGAGATGCGCTTGAGGTGGTCGCGGATCTGGGCCAGTTCCTCGGGCGTCCATTGCTGCTTGTTGCGCCGTCGCATCAGGATCGGCATCAGTCCCCTGACCTGCGACATTTCGGAGAGCAGGAACTTGCGCTCGCGCTCGGCGAGTTCGAACGCGCGGCGGATCGGAGCGATTCCCCTCACGACGCTGCCTTCGGTGTGTCGATACGGACGCCCGCGTCCGTCCCTGGTTCCGCGAAACGCAGCCACCAGCCGCGCGCGCCGCGGTACAGGCGCCACAGCGACCAGCCCCGCGAAAGCCAGGTGATGGCGCGCTTCGGGCGCAGAGCGACGAGCAGCGCCATGCCGGCGACGACGCCGAGCGGATAGCGGGCGGCCTGGTCCAGCAGGCCGCGCGCTACCCGGACCACGGAAGCTGCGAGGGAAGCCGCCGCATCAGCGGGTGCGAGCAGTGCGTCGAGCGTCGCGCGCTCGGACTGGGCGCGCGCCACGAGGCGCGCACGCTGCTCGGCAAGGGCAAGGAGGCGCTCGCGCATCATGGATGGCCCAGCGTTTCGCGGTCGCGCTCGAGCTCCGCAAGCGTCGCGGCAAGAAGTTTCGGGCGCTCGCGCAGGCGCTGGCGGGCGAAGAGCGCCGCGCCGGTGCCGACGGCGACGAACAGCGCCGCGAGCAGTCCCGCGGCGAGCAGGCGGTTCGAGTCCCAGAACAGGAGCACCACCAGCAGCGCGATGAACACTATCGCGATGCCGAGGAAGAACAGCGCCACGGCGAGCCAGATCAGGATCTCGATCAGGCGCAGCGCCTGCTCCTCCACCTCGGTGGCGGCGAGCCGCGTGCGCGTCAGGACGAACGACAGCAGCGTGCGCGCGAATCCCCTCACCGGGCCGGGCATTGGCAGTTCCTTAAAGCCCGTCAGCTCGACGGGCGTCGGATCAGCGGCGGCTGATCAGGACGCCGAGCACCAGGCCGGCGGCGGCGGCGATGCCGACTGCCTGCCACGGGTTGTCGCGCACGTACTCGTCGGTCGCCTTGGCGGCGTCCTTGGTCTTGTCCACGACCACGCGCTCGGCGTCGGTGAGCTTCACCTTGGCCGTGGCGAGCGAGGCCTGGATGCGCTCGCGCGCGGCGGAAACCTTTTCGCCCGCCTGGGAGGCGGTGGCGCGCAGCAGTTCCTCGGCGTCGGCGACCACCAGTTTCAGGTCGGCGACCAGTTTCTGTTTCGATGCATCGTTGATGATGGGTTGGGCACTCATTTCGGCACTTCCTGAAGGTACTTAGGGGGATGCGAGGCTACCGGTTTTTGCCTCTAAAAGCAATGGTATATCGCGCATGGTGCGGTGCACGTTCATAGGGCGGGTAAGATGGCGCCCCGATGGCGCTTGCCGACTACACCGCAGCGTTCCGCAGCCGCAAGATCGGGCTGCTTCTGCTCCTGGGCTTCGCCTCCGGCCTGCCGCTTGCGCTCACCGCGGGCACCCTGCAGGCCTGGCTCGCCGCCGAGAACGTCGACATCGTCGCCATCGGCTGGTTCGCGCTGGTCGGCCAGCCCTACACCTACAAATTCCTCTGGGCGCCGTTGATGGACCGCTACGCGCCGCCGTTCCTCGGGCGGCGCAGGGGCTGGCTGCTCGTCACGCAAGTGCTGCTTGCAGTGGCGATCGTTTTCATGGGTTCGCTCACCCCCGCAAGCTCGGTATGGCTGCTCGGCGCCACCGCGCTCGCGGTGGCGTTCCTCTCGGCCTCGCAGGACATCGTCTTCGACGCGCTGCGCGCCGACTGGCTGGAGCCGGAAGAGCGCGGCGCGGGCGCGGCGGTGTCGGTGCTCGGCTACCGCATAGCCATGCTCGTCTCTGGCGCCGGCGCGCTGATCCTCGCCGACCAGTGGCTCGGCTGGCAGGCCACCTATTGGTTGATCGCCGCGCTGATGGGCGTCGGCATGCTGGCGACCTGGTTCGTGGTCGAGCCAGAAGCGCAGGGCGCGCCGCCGAAAACCCTCAACGAAGCGGTGGTGCGGCCGTTCGCCGATTTCTTCACGCGCCAGGGCGCTGTCGCGCTGCTGCTGCTGGTGGTGCTCTACAAACTCGGCGACGCATTCGCCGGCAATCTCACCACCACCTTCCTCCTGCGCGGGCCGGGATTTTCGCTCACCGAAGTCGGCGCCATCAACAAGGGCTTCGGCCTCGCCGCCACCATTTTCGGCGCGCTCGCCGGCGGCGCGCTGATGGCGAAGATGCGCCTGTACCGCGCGCTGCTCGTGTTTGGCGCGCTGCAGGCGGTCACCAACCTCGGCTTCATGCTGCTCGCCGCGAGTGGCAAGAGCTACGCGCTGATGGTGACGGTGATAGGACTTGAGAACCTGTGCGGCGGCATGGGCACCGCCGCCTACGTCGCGCTCCTGATGGCGCTCTGCGACCGGCGCTTCTCCGCCACGCAGTACGCCCTGCTGTCTGCACTATCTGCCGTAGGCCGCGTCTACGTCGGGCCAGTCGCGGGTTATCTCGTCGCCGGTTTCGGCTGGCAACTCTTCTTCCTCTTCAGCTTCGTCATCGCGCTGCCCGGCCTGGCGATCCTCGTCTGGCTGCGCGCGCGCATCGACGCGCTCGACGCCCCGAGCCCGAACTCAGACTAACTTCGCACCGCGCTCCTTCAGCAACCGGCGCAGCACCGAACGGTGGCAGCGCAATTCGTCCTCGCAATAACAGCCGACCGAAAAATCCGTGGCATGCGACAGCGCGGCCACCAGATCAAGCAACCTGCTCGCCGACGGCGCCGCCATCTCCTTCGCATAGCGCTTCTCGAACCCTGCCCACTCGCGGTCCGTCGACGCCCTCTGCCCCAGCTTCACCGTTGCTTCGCTCGGCGACAGCTCCGGCAGCCAGACGTCGTACCAGTCTCCGGACGCAAACTTCTCCTTCGGCACTCCGCGCGGCGGACGCCGCACCGTGCCGATGCGCAAGCCTTCACTGCGCAATCTTGGTGTGCCGAGTCGGGCGATTTTTACCGTCATGGGTCTGCCGCAGCTAGGCGCTGACGCGGTAGACGGCGAGGCTGCCGAAGAGGTTGGGCAGGAGGAAGACGGGCTGGGCGTCGGTGAGGACGAGGCGCTCGAGGACTTTGAAGCCGAGCTTGTCGCAGAGGGCTTCGAAGTCGACGAGGGTGCAGTGGTGCACGTTGGGGGTGTCGTACCACTGGTAGGGCAGTTCCTTCGAGACGGGCATGTGGCCGGCGAGGGCGATCTGGATGCGCGCTTTCCAGTAGCCGAAGTTGGGGAAGGAGACGATGGCTTCGCGGCCGACGCGAAGCATTTCCTTCATGAGCGGTTCCTGGCGGTGGATCGCCTGCAGGGTTTCGGAGAGGATGACGTAGTCGAAGGAACTGTCGGCGAAGGCGGCGAGGCCGTCTTCGAGGTCGAGCTGCAGGACGTTGACGTCGTTGTGGATGCACGCGATCGCCTTGGCGTCATCGATCTCGACGCCGTAGCCGGGTGCCTGGCGCGTCAGCCACAGGTGCCTGAGCAGCTTGCCGTCGCCGCAGCCCAGGTCCAGCACCCGGGAGCCCGGCGATATCCAGCGCGCGATGGTTTCCGCTTCGGTCACAGCGCGATGTTGCCGAAGTAGGCGCGCAGCGCGGCGAAGTAGCGCGGGTCGTCCATGAGGAAGGCGTCGTGGCCCTGCGGCGCGTCGTTCTCGAGGTAGGACACCACGCGCCTGTTGTCCAGCAGCGCCCGCACGATTTCGCGCGAGCGCGCGGATGAAAAGCGCCAGTCGGAGGTGAAGGAGATGACGAGGAAATCGGCCTGCGCGCGCGCGAAGGACTTGGACAGGTCGCCGCCGAAATCCGCCGCCGGGTCGTAGTAATCCAGCGCCTTGGTGATGCGCAGGTAGGTGTTGGCGTCGAAGTAGGTGGAGAACTTGTCGCCCTGGTGGCGCAGGTAGCTCTCGATCTCGAAGTCGATGTTGAAATCGAAGCCCGGCGTCACGCGCCGCAGCACGCGGCCGAATTTCTCCATCATGGCGTCGTCCGACAGGTAGGTGATGTGGCCGATCATGCGCGCGATGCGCAGCCCGCGCACCGGCACCACCCCCTTCTCGTAGTAGTGCCCGCCGTGGAAGTCCGGGTCGGTCATGATCGCCTGGCGCGCGACCTCGTTGAAGGCGATGTTCTGCGCCGACAGGCGCGGCGTGGCGGCGATGACGATGGAATTGCGTACCCGCGCTGGATAAGAGAGGGCCCACTGCAGCGCCTGCATCGCGCCCAGGCTGCCGCCCATCACCGCGGCGAAGCGTTCGATGCCGAGGTGATCGGCGAGGCGCGCCTGCGCCGCGACCCAGTCTTCCACCGTCACCACCGGGAAATCGGCGCCCCAGGGCTTGCCGGTGGCCGGATTGGGCGAGGTCGGGCCGGTCGAGCCGAAGCAGGAGCCGATGTAGTTGTTGCCGATGACGAAGAAGCGGTCGGTGTCGAGCGGCTTGCCGGGTCCGACCATGTTGTCCCACCAGCCGACGTTGTCCGGGTCGTTGGCGTAGGTGCCGGCCACATGGTGCGAGGCGTTGAGCGCGTGGCAGATGAGCACGGCATTTGAGCGTGCCGCATTTAATTCCCCATACGTTTCGTAGGCGATCTCGAATTCGGGCAGCACTGCGCCGCTCGTGAGCCTGAGCGGTTCGGTGAAGCGCGCCTTCTGTGGAGTGACGATCAAGACCTGGTCTCTTTAGCGGTTTTTGTAGAGCGCCCGCAAGCTGAACTTCAAATCAGCGCTGTAATGCCGCGCGAACGTTACCTGCGGGGGCCTCGACTGTCAAGGAAGCCGCGCGACCGCGCCAAGCGTTATGGCAATTGCAGATCGGCGCTCAGCTCGGCGTCTTTGGGAAGCGCGAGCGACATCACGCGGTCACCCTGTGCCTGCGACAGGCAGCGGCACTGCGGAAAGTTCAGGTAGCGGCCGGCCCATTTCTTTTCGCCTGCGCCGCGGATGTCGGCGAGCGCCAGGATGCCCAGAGGGCTGTTGATCCCGATCTTCAATGCCTTGCCCAGCGCCTCGCGGGCCGTCCACAGGACAAGACAGGCCGTCGCCTCGTCCACGCCGGAGGAAACCAGCCACGTGAGTTCCGGGGGCGAGGCCTGCAGCTCGCCGAGGATCGTCCCGGCAGAGCCCGCGGAAACGGTTTCCAGGTCGATGCCCATCGGGAATTCGGCGGGAAACGCGAGCGCGACGGCGAGGCCGTGCGAGTGGCTCACGCTCACCTCGGCGGCACCGGCACGCGGATGTTCGACGATCGGCTGGCCATAGATGCCGGCGCGGATTTCGATTCTCCGCAGGTCCGGCTCGGCGAGCAGCGCGCCGAGCGCACGCTTGGCGGCCAGCCGGCCGAGGAGAAAACTTTCCTGTTTCGCGGCGAACTGATAACCCGCGAGGCGCTCCTTTTCGCCGTCGCTCAGGAATTCTTCCGGCGGCATCGCGTCGACGGCGGCAAAGCAGACGCGCTGCTCGAGACTGGCGTGCCGCAGCACGAGGGACTGCAGGCTCATGGTTTCTCCAAGGACATGCGTAGGCGTTTCAGGCCCTCGGCGATCGAGACGCCGGGCGAATAGCCCAGGTCTCGGCGCGCGGCCGAGATGTCGAACCAGTGCGCGGTGGACAGTTCGTGCACGACGAAGCGCGTCAGGCGCGGTTCGCGCGGATTGCGCGTGAGCCGGTGCGCGGTCTCGAAACCCCAGGCCAGCAGCAGGGCGAGCGGCACCGGTATCGCGCGCGTCACGCGCGGCGCGCCCGCCGCATCAAGCAGCCGGTTCACCATCTCCCACAGCGGCACCGGTTCGCCTTGCGAGATGAAGTAGACCTTGCCGGCGACCGGCGAGCCGGGGGCAAGGCGCTCCGCCGCGAGCAGATGCGCTTCGGCGGCGTTGTCCACATATACGGTGTCGATCAGGTTGGCGCGCGAGCCGATGCGCGCGAGCTGGCCCGTGCGCGCGCGCGCGACGAGGCGCGGCAGCAGATGGTTGTCGCCCGGTCCCCAGATCAGGTGCGGCCGCAGGCTCACCGTCGCGAGTTGCGCGCCATTCGCCGCGCGTACCAGCTGCTCGGCCAAGGCCTTCGTCCTCGGATAGTGCGCTGCGAAGCTGGCCGGGTAGGGCACGGATTCGTCCACCCCCTCCATGTCGCGGCCGTCGAATACAACGCTGGGCGAACTGGTGTAGACGAGCCGGCGCACGCCGTGCCGGCGGCAGGCGGCGATCACGTGCTGCGTGCCGGCGACATTCGTCTGGTGGTACTCCTCGTAGGCGCCCCAGATGCCCGGCCTGGCTGCCGCGTGAAACACCACGTCGCAGCCTTCGATGGCTGCAGCCACCGCAGTGGCATCGGCCACGTCGCCCCTGTGCTGCTCGACATCGAGCGCATCAAGCGCAGCGTGCGCATGGCGCGAAAAGCTGCGCACCTCGGCGCCGCGCTGGCGCAGGCCGCGCACGATCGCCAGTCCGAGAAAGCCGCCGCCGCCGGTGACCAGCGCTTTCACGCGAGCTCCCGGGCTGCCCACACAGCCAGCTTCTCGCGGAAGATCTTGGCGTTGTGGCGCACGTCCACGGGAAACGCCGGGTGGAAGAGGATGGTCCGGATTCTCCGCGTGCGCGCGATTCGCGCACCAAGTTCGAGGAGATCCGCGCGGATTTTCTCCTTCAAATCGCCGCGCGCCGCGGGTTCCAGTTCGACGCACAGCACCGGCTCGATGGCGCTGTTGCGCTGCACGCCGATGAGCGCGCTGCGAAAGACGCGCGCATCCGTGTTGAACACTCCCTCGCAGGGGACCGTGAAGTGCGTGCCTTGCGGCGTGACGACGCGATGCGCCTTGCGGCCGCAGAACCACAGGCGGCCGCGTTCGTCGACATAGCCCAGGTCGCCCATGCGGTGGTAGAAACCGCCGGCGGCGTCCGGGATCTTGGCCAGCGCGGTTGCTGCCGGGAGGTTGAAATAACTGCGCGACGCGTGCGCCGCCTGCACCGCGATCTCGCCAATTTCGCCGGCGGGCAGCTCGAGCGCGTCGTCCCAATGCGCGATCGCCTCGTCCGTGATGCGGATGATCCTCGCGGCCAGGCCCGGCACCGGGCGGCCGATGCATACGCCCGCGCCTTCGTCAGTGCGCCTGCGCGTTTCGCCGAGGATCTCGTCGCTGCCGATGGAGGCCACCGGCAGGCACTCGGTGGCGCCGTAAGGCGTGAAGACCTGGGCGCCCCGGGGCAGCATGGCGGCGAAACGTTCGAGCACTCGGGGCGCCACCGGCGCGCCGGCCGAAATCGCGCGGCGCAGCGTGGGCAGCTTGACGCCGTGCTCCGCGCCGTAGCGCCCGACGCGGTCGATCAGCGCGGGCGAGCCGAACATGTTGGTGATGCCGAACTTGCGGATCGCCTCGACGATGACCGCCGGATCCGCCTTCGCGGGACGCGAGGCGTCCATCTCCGGCACCACCGCCGTCATGCCGAGGGCGGGGCCGAACAGCGCGAACAGCGGAAAGGTCGCGAGGTCCGTTTCGCCCGGCTCGATGCCGTAGAGGCGGCGGATGTGTGCGACCTGCGCGCCGAATATTTCATGCGTATAGACGGCACCTTTCGGCGTGCCGGTGCTGCCGCTGGTGAAAAGTATTGCGGCGGTCTCGTCGGGCGCAGGTTCGATGGCGCTGAAGCTTGCGCCGGCCGGGACCCGCTCTTGTAGTTCGCGCAAGGTATGGCCACCCCAAAACCACTTCGCACCGATAGTGACATTGATGCGAATGCCCTCTCGTGCCCAACCAAGCGCAACGCGCGCTGCATGTGCCTTCGGTATGCCGACGAAGGTTTCAGGCTGCGCGTCGGCAAGGCAGCCTCCGAGGTTGCGCACGCCGATGCCGGGATCGATCAGCACCGGCACCGCGCCCGCCTTGAACAGCGCAAAGGTGAGCGTGAAGAAATCCAGGCCCGGTGGCACCATCAACGCAGTACGCATGCCGCGCCCGATGCCGGCACCCGCCAGCGCGAGCGCGAGACGGCTGCTCGCCTCCTCCAGTCCGGCGAAGCTGAGCTGATCGTAGGCCACCGCGCCTTGCGCATCGCGGCCGCTGGCGCAGATCACGGCAGGGCGCGACGGTTGCAGCCTCGCCATTTCTGCGAGGTGCAATGCGATGTTAGGCACGTGAAGGAAGTGACGAATGTAACGGATGGCGCCGGAAAAAATCGCGGATCAGCGGCAGGATTTCCGCGCCCGCATCCTCGAGCACGTAATGTCCCGCGTCCGGGAAGCGGTGCACCTCGGCGGCGGGAAGGAATTTCCGCCATTCGGTGAGAAAGTGGTGGTCGAAGACGAAATCCCGGTCGCCCCAAAGGATCAGCGTCGGCGTTCCCCCGAATGCGGGCAGGTTCGCCTGCACTTCGCTTACCAGGCCGTAGCTCGGGTCGTCGGGCTCCAGCGGGATGTCCTGCACGAAACGCAGCAGGGCCGTCCGGTCCTGTGGCGCCCGATACGGCAGCAGGTACGCCTCGCGCACGCTCTGCTCCATCGGCCGGCACACGGCCCAGCGCGCCAGCACGCTGGTGAACAGCCCCGTGTCGCGAATGAAGAGATCGCCCAGCGGCGTTTTGCGGCACAGCCAGAGCGTTCTCGGCAGCTTTTTCGCCTTGGGCAGATGAAACGCCGCGGTATTCAGCAGCACCAGCCGGCCGATCCTCTCCGGAAAACGCGAGGCGTAGGCCATGCCGATCATGCCGCCCCAATCGTGCATCATCAGCGTGATGCGCCCTTTGATGTCGGACTGCTCGATCAGCGCGGCGAGGTCGTCCACCCGGCGGCGCAGCGTGTAGTCGTAGCTTTTTTCATCAGGCTTGTCCGACAGCCCGCAGCCGATGTAGTCGGGCGCAATCACGCGGTGCGTCCCGCGCAGGCCGAGCACCAGGTTGCGGTAGTAGAACGACCAGGTCGGATTGCCGTGCAGCATGAGCACCGTGTCGCCCCGGCCTTCGTCGAGCACGTGCAGCCGGTAGCCGTTCACGTTCCGGTAGGAGCCGGTGAACGGATAGAGGGCGTGCTGGAAGTTCAGTGGGTTCGCCACGGCAGGCTCACCACTCCAGCCCCATCATCAGGCAGGTGAGGCCGCTGCCGATGCCGAGGAAGCCGACGCGTTCGCCGGCCTTGAGTACGCCGCGTTCCTCGGCGATGGCCGCCGTCACCGGCAGCGCGGCGGTGCCCATGTTGCCGAGGAAGCGATACGTCGTGTAGTCCTTCTCCTTCGGCACCTGCAGGGTCGCGAGGATCGCGTCCTGGTGCCCGCTGCCCACCTGGTGGCAGATGACGCGCTCGACCTGCGCCGGCGTCCAGCCCATTTCATCGAGGAATACCTGCCAGGTCTGCCGGCCGAGCTGGACGCCGTATTTCAGGACCTGCACCGAATCGGTGGCCATGAACTGCGCCTGCTGCAGGCCGTCCCCGGGCGCGAGCCCCCAGCGGCACAGGCGGTGGTGCTCGGGCGCGACCTGCGACACGGCGCCGAGCAGGCGGTGGCCTGCTTTTCCACCCTTGGAATCCCCATTGAAGGAACCATCCGTCAATAACATCGCTACGGCTCCCGACCCGCCGGTAAAGGTGGCCAGCGCCTCGGCAAACTGATTCATGTCCACGCCGCCCAGCATCCGGGCGAGCATGATTTCGTTGATTTCGCGCGCGCTTTCGCAGGACACCACCAGGCCCGCGCGGATTTGCCCGAGCTCGATGCGGTTGGCGATGTCCAGCATCCCGTTGAGCACGCCGAGGCAGGCGTTGCTCAGGTCATAGACCGATGCGCCGCCTTTCACCCCGAGCGCGTCGGCCACCGCGCAGGCGGTCGCCGGCTCGAAATTCTCGCGGCAGACGCCGGCGTAGATCACCACGCCGAGGTCCGAGGCCTGGACCGGGGATTTCGCCAGCGCCTTGCGCGCGGCGGCAGTGGCGCCCGCCGACAAGCGCGTGTCCTTATGCCACCAGCGGCGCTCGGCGATGCCGGTCCAGGCCTCGAGCTGGCCGGGTTGGAGGTGCAGGCGCTGATACACCGGCGCGAGCCGCTCTTCCAATTCAGCGGAAGTCACGACCTCCGGGCCCAGTTCGTAGCCCAACGCCGTCAGATAGACGCGGCTATAGCCCATGGCGCGCCGTGAAGTCTTTCATGCCGTAGATGACGCGGCCATCGACTGAAAGGTAACCGTCAGCGCGGATCAGGCGCCGCGCTTCGTCCACCGCGGTCACGACTGCTTCGACGGTGACCTCGCGGTCCGCCGGAATCACTTGCCCGCGATAAACCCATTCGTGCCGCTCGTTTGTCGCCACGGTTTCGCAGGGTCCGCTCCCCCAGCGCTCGGATGCGATGAACCTGAGCAGTTGCAGGAACGATTCCAGGCCGAGCGAGCCCGGCACCACCGGGTCCTGGTGGAAATGCGCCTTGAAGAACCATTCATCCGGTGAAACACGCCGCGTCGCGCGGATGAAGCCGAGTCCCTTCGGTCCGCCGTCGGGAATCCAGCTTGTAATGCGGTCGAGCATGCGCAGCCGGTCGCCCGGGAACGGCGCGCC
>Ga0315281_10009152_pt1 | contig 13753 bp, 7 predicted proteins | sample YL17G07_0_MG_FD_204540 | JGI IMG/M metagenome (GOLD analysis project Ga0315281, IMG submission 204540) | Sediment microbial communities from Yellowstone Lake, YNP, Wyoming, USA - YL17G07_0 | ecosystem: Environmental > Aquatic > Freshwater > Lake > Sediment | place: USA: Wyoming | collected...
TCCAGGGGCGGAACAGCTTCCCCGAGGACGCGTAGACGAACAGGTCGAACTCGTGGTGATCGCCACAGAAGATCTCTCGGTTGCGCAGATCCTGGTAAGTGCGAGGGATGTAGACCCCGTACTGCTCTCGGAAGGCTCGCTTCCCTTCCCGGCCCAGGGTTCTGACTGTGGGCGGTATCTCGCGAATGATCCTCAGCACGGTCGAATAGGAAATCTCAAACCCGCACCGGGGGCAGCGATGGACCCTATAAAGACCCCTGAACCCTCGTTCCAGGGGAACCATGGCTGCCTGTCGGCAGGCGATGCATTGGGCCACGAGGCGTTTCCAGACCTTCGACCCGGAGGGGCGAGTCCTGCGGGAATAGAGCCCCTGAATCAGCAAGCGAATTCGCTCATTCACTCGGATGCGACCATCGGTGGCAGGAAACAGGATCGCTCCCTTCTTGCGGTCAAAGAGGGCTGTAAAGCCGAGATACACAGCCAGCAGCGGATCACCCTCGGCAGCCTTGCCTGCTCGGATGAACCGGCTGCGCCAGCGGTAGAGAGTCCCGACGCCAACCCCAGCCTCTTGGGCGAGAGCACGGACACCCTCGGAGGGAACCCGAAGGCCGTGAATCAGCTGAGTCTTCGGATGAAGCTGCTGGAGCCTGGCAATTAGCGACAGGCGACGTTCGGCAGTCTTAACGGCCTTCAGGCCGTACTGAGCAACCAAATCCGCCAGCCGCTGACCTAGCGGCCCGCGAGCGAGGGTTAACTCCTTCTCTGAATCAGACTGGATAAGAGAAAGGCTGGAAAGGAACCTGGGACGGCCAGAATGCCCTGTCATGAAGAACCTGCCTTTCTTCCCGGCTTGGGGAGCCGGGAGGAAATGTGATACAAAGTTGAAAGGCAGGTTGAGCTGATGCCTATACCATCGGCTCGGCTTGCTTAGGGAGGTTGCAGAGTTCGCGCTCTGCAGCCTTCCGCTTAATCAACTCAACCTGAACTCTAAGTGATGTCTCCTAGCATGCTTGCATCTGTGGCACACATGCAACTATCCTTAATTCCCTCTTTTCAATCATCGGCAGAATATACCAATTGGTATTCCGAGTCAAGCTCGTTATGGTAAAGGACAGAACGAGCACGGGGTTCAATCTTAAGGCGATCGGGAGAAGAATCCGCGAGCTACGGGGATCTGAGATCACCCAGGCTCAGCTCGCGCGGTTTCTCAGAATAACTCAGGCACAGCTTTCCAGGATTGAGTGCGGGAAACGCGCCCCAAGCGCCGATGTTCTTTTTCGGCTCCGCAGGAAATTCAAAAAGAGTGTGGACTGGATTCTTACCGGAAAGGAGGGGTAGTGGGATGCAGCCTTGCGGGTCGCCAAAATTCCGTGCGGCCTAGGAATTAGCGGCTAATTCTCTGCAGATCGGACTAAGGTCCGATTCCTGCCTGAGTGTCCGATCAAGTCCACTAACTCCATCGAATTCAACGTGAACGAAGCTTTTGCTATGGACGAGGGGAAGAATTGAGTTTCAATGTAGACAGTGTGTTTTCATACGAGGATTCGTAACGCGCATGCGAAAAGTCATCATAGCGGCATTGGTTTCGGTAGCCATTTCAGTGGGGGCGCTTGAACGCGCGCCTGACAAGCCGGGCGTTCAAGTCCAGTTTACCGACATCACAGACGCCGCCGGCATCAAATTTCGGCATATTTCCGCACCGGAGAAGAAATATGTTGTCGAATCAATGAGCGGGGGTGTCGCGCTTTTCGATTACGATAACGACGGATGCCTGGACATTTACTTCACGAATTCCCTCACCGTGGATACGGCCAATAATCCCCAGAGCGCCCCGAGCGCCCTTTACCACAACAACTGCGACGGGACCTTTACCGATGTCACGGAGAAATCCGGACTGGCCTATCCTGGATGGGCGGTGGGCGTGGTGGCGGCGGATTACGATGGGGATGGCTACGAGGATCTTTATGTCACATGTCTCGGGCACAACCATCTCTTCCACAACAACGGTAATGGCACGTTCACCGATGTCACGGGGCAGGTCGGCGTCGATGACCCTCGTTGGTCCACCGGCGCGGCTTTCGGCGACTACGATAACGACGGTACCCTCGACCTTTTCGTCGCCAACTACGTCGATTTCAAACTCACGGATCTCCCCGAGTTTGGAAAAGGCAAGACCTGCATATACCGCGGCGTCGCGGTCCAATGCGGCCCTCGCGGCCTGCCGGGAGCGGGCGACTCGCTCTTCCACAATAATGGGGAGGGGACTTTTACGGATGTGAGCCAGAAAGCCGGCGTCGCAGACCCCGAGGGGCGTTTCGGGCTGGGGGTGGTCTGGACGGATGTCGATAACGACGGCTGGCTCGACCTCTACGTCGCCAACGACACCGGACCCAACTTCCTCTACCACAACAAGCATGATGGCACGTTTGAGGAAATTGGCTTTCCTACGGGCGTGGCGGTGGACGAGGAGGGCAATGAGCAGGGATCGATGGGGGTCGCAGTAGGAGATTACTTACACACGGGCCTGTTGGGCATTTTTGTGACCAATTTCTCAGGCGAACACGCCACACTCTACCGGCATGATTCGGCGCTGTCCTTCACCGACGTTTCCTATCCGGCGAAGGTCGCAGCCGTCAGTTCGCCCTTTGTGGCCTTTGGCACAGGCTTCTTGGACTACGACAACGACGGCTGGCCGGACCTGATGCTAGTCAACGGGCACGTTTATCCCCAGATGGAAAACGCCAACCTGGAAACGGCTTATCGACAGCGCATCCTGTTGTTTCACAACGAGCACGACGGCACGTTTTCCGAGATTGCCGCCGAAAGCGGTGAAGCCCTCATGGTCCCGCGTGTCGGCCGTGGGGTGGCCTTCGGGGACATCGACAGTGACGGGGACATCGATGTCGTGATCAACAACCTGGACGGAAAACCCGCGATCCTGAGAAACGACGGCGGCAATCGCAACAACTGGATCACCATCAAGCTGGTGGGCAGGGGGCTCAACCGCGATGCCATCGGCGCCAAGGTCAAAGTGGTCTTCGGCGACCTGGTCCAATGGGATGAAGTCCATGCCGGCGGAAGCTACTGCTCCTCGAACGATCTGAGGTTACATTACGGGCTGGAAAAGAGAAGCCGCGTTGATCTCATTGAGATTCATTGGCCGGATGGAAAAGTCGAAACGGTACCAGACGTCCCAATCAACAATTTCCTAACCGTAGAGGAGGGCAGGGGCTTGGTGAAGGTGATGCCACCGAGAAAATGAAGCGGCATGTAGGCGGAGTGGTTCAGGGCCCGGGTTGTTGTCCCCTACCAGCGAGAGTCTTTTGCCCCTTATCTTTCAGTTCGCGGGCCAGCGCCATCTCACGCTGGGCTTCGGAAGTTCTTCCTGTTTTCAGATACGCGCGCCCCAGTTGATAATGGCTGTACGGCTTCTCGGGATCAAGGCGCACAGCCTCCTGAAGTTCTCTCAAGCCGCGCTCCAACTGCCCCTCTTCAACTAAGGCTTTGCCCAGGGAGTAATGGGCTTCCTGATATCCGGGGGCGGCTTGGAGAACCTCTTCCAGCAGGCGACTTCCCTGCTCCCGTTTGAGCTCTTGCAGAAGAATGTAGGCCAAGTGGTAGCGAGCCCGCTGGTCCTCGGGATGGGCCTGAAGCTCTGCTCGGAATTCCGCTTCCGCGCCCGGCAGGTCGCCGCGTTCCAAGGCCAAGAATCCCAGATAAAAATGCGCCTGAGGGGCGCGCGGGTCGATCGCCAGCGCCTGGCGCAACTCCGCCTCGGCGTCTGGCGTGCGCCCTTGCGCATAGGCGGCTTGTCCGAGAAAAAGGTGGACTTCCGGCATATTGGAATGGGTTTTAAGCAGCCGGGCGAAGGCCTTGGCCGCATCCTGGGGTCGCCCGGCCTGAATGAGGCAGGTGCCTAAAGCCAGGAGCAGCTCAGGATCGTCGGGATTCGCCATCTGGGCCTTGGAAAGGTTCGGCAGAGCCTCGGCAAAATCGCCGTGCTCGAACTGCGCCAGGCCCAGGAGCTGGCGCGCTGCCGGGTCGTCCGGATTGTCCGCCACCGCGAGCTCGAGCGCTTTGATGGCCTCCGGCAGCCGTTGAGTGCGAAACGCCGCCAGGCCGAGGTTGAAATGGCCCCTTGGAAAATCCGGCTGGAGCTCGACCACGCGAGCAAACTGCCGCGCCGCTACATCGAGCTCGTTTTCCCGGGCAGCGATCAAGGCGAGGCGGTTGTGACTGTTAGCCAGGATCTGGGTGTAAATTCTCTCAAGGGCAGCCGCGTTAGGGTCTTCCTTGGCTGGCGGATTGAGCTCGGTCCAGGTGGTGTAGAGCTGCCCTCGCCGCATCTTCTCTTCTGAGGGCTTGAGCATCTCGGCCATCTTCTCGCGTTCCCAGACGAAGCTTTCCGAACTCAACTCTTTCGCGCGCCGGGCTTCGTCGGCGCTTCGCTGTGAGTCGCCCAGAAGCTGGTAAGCGCGGCTCAGCAGGAAGTGAGCGCGGGCGACCTGGAACTGGGCGTGCCCCTTGTCCTTAGTCAGGGCGATGGAGCGTTCCAGGTCGCGGGCCGCAGCGGCCGCGTTTCCGACCTCCAGCTCCCCCTTCCCAAGGTGAAAGTAGACATCCACATCCTCGGGATCCAGCTCTCGTGCCCGCTGGAAGCAGTTGATGGCCCTCCGCCATTCCCTCTTCATTTCCATCACTACGCCGAGCAGGAAAACAGGAGCGAATTCCTCCGGATGGTTCTCAATCTCAATCTCAAGTTCGCGCTGAGCCTCATTGATTCTTGCAGTCTCGCCCTGCTTGAGGGCCGACAAGCCAAGGAGATGGTGGGCGTAGTGAATCTTGGGATCCAGGACCAGGGCGCGCCGGAGCTCGCGGTCCCCTTCCTGAAAATAATCCGTGTCCTCGTAAGCTCGTCCCACTAGCAAATGAAATTGCGCCGACTCTCCGACGGCCTGCTCCAGTTCCGCGAAGATGCGCCTAGCCGACGACAGATCCTTCTGTTGGAGGTGGACCAGTCCGAGGAGGTAAGCGGTCAGATGGTCTTGGGGATCCAGTCGTACGGCTTGTTCGAGGTATCTGCGAGCCGACTCGAAATCGCCCAGTGAGACATAAGTCTGCCCCAGGGTAGCCACGATCTCGGGCCTATTGACTCCAGCGCCCAAAGCGGCCTTGAGCCTTGCCTCGGCGAGGTCGAACTGCTGGCGGGAAAAGTAGGCTAAGCCGAGCTCCGCCAAGATCTCGGGATTACCCGGATTGACCTTGTCAGCCCATTCCAAGTCCTCAACCGCCAGCGCGGCGCGACCTTGCTGGCGCCGCAGTCGTCCCCGCTTCCAGTAACTCTCGGCGACGACCTGTTCAAACCCCTTCCGGGCTTGATCCAGCCTTCCCTCCTCGAAGGCCTTTTGCGCCGCCTGATAGAGCTCTTTCAGGTCTGAACCGGACGCCGAATGTGCGGGTCGGGGGAAGCTGCCTAAGCACCCGAAAAGAAGAAGTAAAAGCGCGGATTTGACAAGTATCCGCCGGCTCATTGGCATTCTCCAGAAATGCACATCGGCTGTGCCTCTGTCAACCGGATTTAGGGTGGGGCCCAGATTTCGCTTGACACGAGCACTCGCGTGGGCTATACGTTCGGTTGTCTATACCGCTCGCTGCAGGAGGCTCAACCTTTGCGCACGCTTCCGCTTCATCGCGAGAGTGTGATACCCCTCTACTACCAGATTCAGCAGCAATTGCTAGCTCAGATTAAGACCGGTGAACTGAAAGCGGGTGATTCACTCCTCTCCGAACAAGAGATCTCTTCCCAACTGCGGGTCAGTCGCATGACAGCCCGCCAAGCCTTCAAATCGCTTTGCAAACTGGGTGTCGCTTACAGCTTGCAGGGGAAAGGCACTTTTGTATCTGGGATAAAACTGGAAAAGAACTTCCGTCAGGCCCAGTCCTTCACCGAGGAAATGGAAGCCCTGGGATATCGTCCAGGTTCGAAGGTTCTTGCGTTGGAAATAATACCAGCTCAGGGGGAAGTTTCGAAGGCTTTGCACCTCAAGTCGGGCGATGAGGTTGTAAAGCTGCGCCGAGTTCGCCTGGCCGACTCTGTCCCTATGGGCATCGAAACCAGCCACTTGCCCTATCACCTTTGCCCGGGTCTTGTGAAGGCTTTCGACCCCCACACTTCGCTGTACCAGGGTCTTTGGTCAAGTTATGGTCTCAGAATACAGTTTGCCGACGAAATCGTAGAGGCAGGCTTGGCGGCGCCCGAAGAGGCGCGACTCCTCCAGATCACCAGCAGGAGTCCGGTATTCCTCTTCACCCGAGTTTCGTATGTCCGTGAAGGCCAAGTCGTCGAGTACGTGAAGGCGACGTATCGGGCGGACCGTTACAAGATCGTGAATCGGTTAACGCGCTTGGAGTTGTAGTACATGGAGAACACCCTAGTCCAGACTGCTTGAACCTACCTGCTCGGTAGACAGGAGGGGGACCCATGTCGGCTCAAGATTACCTCACCCGCGTCGCCGAAGTGCTTTCGAACATTCAACTGTCTCAGAAGGAGAAACTCGGACAAGCCGGTGCGGCGCTCGCTCGGTCGATTGAATCGGGCGGGCGAGTGTATTTGTTCGGCAGCGGCCACTCCACGCTCCCCGTCCTGGATGTCTTCCCGCGTTATGGGAGTTTCGTCGGCTTCTATCCCATCTACGATCCCCGGCTGATGTGGTTCAACGTTGTGGGACCCGGGGGCGTACGAGAACTACTGTGGTTGGAACGTCAGGAAGGCTATGCCCGGGTTCTTCTGGCCAGCTACGAGCTCGAACCTCGTGACTCCATGGTGATTTTCTCGCACGGCGGATTGAACGCCGTCCCCCTCGAAATGGCGATGGAGGCGAAGAAGCAAGGAGTCACGGTCATTTCAGTTTCCTCGCACCAGAATTACCACCAGGCGGCGGCAACGCACTCCAGCGGAAAGAAGCTACCTGATGTCGCCGATATAGCGATCGACAACTGCGTTCCTCCTGAAGACGCGCTGGTGAGTGTGGAGGGCGTGCGGGAAAAATTCGCTGCCGGCTCGACGGTGGCGGCTGTTTCGATCGCGATGTCCTTGGTGGCCGAAGTGGCGTCCCTTCTGGTGAAAAGCGGTCGCAGGCCCACCACCTTTGTGTCGCCCAATGTGGGCCTGCCTCCCGACCACAACGAAGCGGTATTCGTGGAATACGCACGAAGTATAGCCAGCCGAAGCCCTTAAGGGCGCAGGCTCGTAAAGGAGGGTTTATGTCTGCCCGCAAGTTTTGGATGAGTTCAGCAGGGCGTTGGGTGCTTGCTGTAGGGCTCCTGCTGCTGTCGAATCTAGTCAGCATCGGGCACCTTCAGGGCCAGGAGATCACTGGCAGCATTTCGGGAACGGTTCGTGACCAAAGCGGCGCCGTGGTCCCGAACGCCACCGTGGTGGCGACCCGGGTTGAGAGCCAGTCTCCCTTTAGAACCACCACTAACGACCTGGGCCTGTACAGCTTTCCGACGCTTCTGACCGGGAGTTATCGCCTCAGCGTGGAAGCTCCGGGGTTCCGCAAGTACGTGGGCACGGGCATCACGCTGCACGTCAACGAACGTTTGACCTTGGACGTCACACTGGAAGTTGGAGCGGTGACCCAGCAGATCGAGGTCGCGGCACAACCCTATTTAGTCAATACGCAAAGTGGTGAAGTGGGCAATCTGGTGAACGGAGACCAAGTCAAGGACCTTCCACTCAACGGTCGCAACTTCATTGCCCTCACCACGCTTGTCCCAGGGACTGCGCCCGGCAGTGCCGGCGGCCTGAACACCTTCGATGTCGGGTTAATGGGCGGCGCCTCGCTCTCCATCAACGGCAACGCCTCCAACGCCAACCTCTGGCTCGTCAACGGCGTTAACAACCTCGACATCGGGTCGAACCGTACACTCATGGTTTTTCCATCCGTCGACGCCATCGATGAATTCTCCATCCTCCGTAACAACTATAGCGCGGAATTCGGGTTTGCGGCAGGCGGCGTCATCAACGTCGTCATCAAATCCGGAAGCCAGAAGTTTCATGGCACCGTGTTCGAGTTCCTCCGCAACGACAAGCTGGACGCCGCCGATTTCTTCCTGAACAAGGCCAATGCGCAAAAGAACAAGCTCCGATACAACAATTTCGGATGGTCACTGGGCGGGCCCTTCTATATCCCCAACCATTACAATACAGGCAAAACCAAAGATTTCTTCTTCCTGACTGAAGAATGGCGCCGAGAAATCCGCGGTGGAACCGTCAGCATGACGGTGCCCACGGACCGGCAAAGGCTGGGCATCCTCGACCCCACGTGCACTAATGGCTCGCCCGCCCCCTGCGTTCCTCAGCCGGCCGACCCCCTGGAAGTTCTGAGTTCCGCGCCGAATGTCGCTCCGTACTGCCTCGCGGGGGTCACCGTACCCTGCCTCCCCGCCCCCGGACAATCTGCGGCACCTGGCACGACACCCATTCAGCTCGATCCCAACGGCGTGGCGGAAGCAGCCCGTTACCCGCTTCCCAACGTGGTCGGCAACCCGAACCTCATCGCCAGCAAGCCAACCGCTACCCAGTGGCGCGAGGAACTTCTCCGCTGGGATCATTACTTCACGGAAAGAACCAATCTGATGCTCCACTACATCCAGGATAGCTGGGCGCGGGATAACACGGCGCTCTGGGGCGATGCTCCTCATCCCACCATCGCCTCTGACTGGACGCAGCCCAGCAAGAGCGCCACCTTGCGTCTCTCGCACACCTGGAACGAGCGCATGCTCAGCACGTTCCAGTTCAGTTATTCGGACAACGTGGTCGATTGGGCGAGCGCCAAGAGCTGCCCGGCCGCGCTCTGCTCGCGACAGGGCTTCACGTACAAGGAAATCTTCCCTGAGACGAACGGCCAATTCCCAACCATGTGGGGAACCGGTGACGGCTTCAGCACGCTCTGGCACGTGCCGCCTTACACCAACCGGACTGACATTCTCCAATTCAGTGGAGACTTCAGCTATGTCTTCGGCAAGCACGCCCTCAAAGTGGGGGCAACGGGAGCCTGGCTACGAAAACCGGCTCCCGCCGTGGCCTGGAATCCCACGGCAGGAGAGTTCTATCCCGGCACTCTCGGCGATTTGTTGCTCGGGAACCTTGCCGAGTACGACGAAACGAAGACTCTGGCTCCGGTTCCCACTCGGTGGAAGAACCAAGCCATCTATATTCAGGACAGTTACAAGGCCCTCTCGAATCTGAGCTTCAACTTAGGCCTTCGCTGGCAGAATCTCGGCCAACCCTTCTCCGCCACCGACAACATCTCCAACTTCTTCCCCAATCTTTATGACCCGGCGCAGGCGCCCACCCTCGATGCGTCGGGGAATATCATCTTGGGTACCGGCAATTCCACTAATGGGATCCTCACCCCGAAATCGTCCAGCGCGTACGGCCGCAGCCTCGCGGAGAACCATTACAACGACTGGGAACCGCGCATCGGCTTCGCCTATGACCCATTCCGAAAGGGGAAATTCGTCCTGCGCGGCGGATTCGGAATCTATCATACGCAAGACTCGGTTGACAATTTGGTGAACATCGGCGGGAATCCGCCTTTCAACGAGACCGATTACCTTTACAATGTGGCATTTTCCTCCATCGCCCCACCTGCGTCAGGAACGACTCAGGGGCCCGTCGCGTTGTATGCCCACGACCGAACGCGCCCGAATCCTGCCGGCACTCAGTACAGCTTCGGGTTCCAAATTGCTCCGATTTCAAATACCACGCTCGAGCTGAACTATGTAGGGAGTCACGAGCTTCATCTGGGTCGCAATCGCGACATCAACCAGGTGCCGCCCTCGGCGCAACTGGCGGTCTTCAACGGAGCTGCGCCCTCGCTGTTCCGGCCTTACCTCGGCTATAGCTCGATCACCTTCAACGAGCGCGCGGGCTTCGCCCGATACAACTCCTTCCAGTTTTTCTTGAACCACCGCATGCGTCACGGACTGCAATTGCAGGCAGCATACACTTGGTCCCATTCCATCGCCAATGCCATGAATGAGCAAAATGGCGCTGGGGCCCAGCCCGTCCAGGATGCTTACCATCCCGAGCGGGAGAAGGGCTGGTCCAACATCGATCAACCTCAAGCCCTGGTCATTAACTACATCTGGACCGTGCCCTTCTTTAAGGGACGAACCGGTGTGGCGGGACAGGTGCTCGATGGCTGGCAGCTCTCGGGCGTCAATCGTTTCACGAGCGGGCTCCCCACCACGGCCTGCCTGCTCGGCGACCGTGCCGGCATCGGCGCCTTCTCCGGCTGCGAGCGGCCGGATGCTGTGCAGGGGCAGTCGATCAACCTGCCTCGCGGCAGCCGCACCGTGGATGCGTATTTCAACGCCCAGGCCTTCCAACTCCAGCCGGGGGGGACCTTTGGTAACGCTACCATAAACGACATCCGCCTTCCGGGAGTGAACAACTGGGATTTCGCCTTGTACAAGAACTTCCGGATGCCCTGGTTCGGCGGCAACCAATGGAGCGAGAAGGGACAGCTCCAGTTCCGGGCGGAATTCTTCAATGTGTGGAACCACACGCAATTCTCCGGGCTGGCCACGACGTTCGGAGTCTCTTCGTTTGGCGAGGTCGTCTCCGCTGCTCCACCGCGCGAGATCCAATTTGGGATGAAATTCTTGTGGTAACGGCACTAGATTAAGCGTAGCCCCAGCGTCCGGTCGGCCTCCAGGCTGTCTGGACGCTGGGCCGGAATACGCCAGCCTGAGAGGTTGCCTCGCACGCGTTCAGAATCGATTAATCGTGAGGTGTCTTCCATGAGCCCTTCGTCGTTTATTAAGGCAGCCCTGGGGATTCTTCTTTCGTTTCCGTTAGCTTTGGCTGGAGGTCAGGAGCCTCCCGCCGCCTCAGTCCCGGATTCATTCTTTCCAGTCGCGGTTTGGTATGGTGGTGGCAAAGCACGCGCTCCGATGCTGGAGCGCGTGGACGCCGTGAGCGCCGAGCGGTGGGGGAAAGACCTTGATCAGATCAAGGCCGTGGGATTCAATACGATTAAGTGCTGGGTCGATTGGGCAACTGCCGAGCCGAAGCCGGGCGTTTTCAACTTCGAAAATCTGGACCTATTGATGCGCCTGGCGCAGGAACACGGCCTGCGTGTGGTCATTCAAGTCTATCTTGACTCCGCCCCCGACTGGGTAGGTGAAAAGTATCCTGACGGCCGCTTCGTGGACCGCAGCGGTATCGTGATTGAATCTCAGGCTGCGCCCGGTTTCTGCATCGACCATCCGGGCGTGCGAGCGGAAATCGTCCAGTTCATGCAGGCGCTCTCTCGGGAAGCCAACCGATACCCGGCGCTTTACGGTTGGGACGTGTGGAGTGAGCCCCACGTGATCAACTGGGCCGACTTCCCATCGATCCCGAATCCGGAGTTTTGTTTCTGCCCGAGCACGCAGGCGCGCTTTCGCGAGTGGCTGAAGGCAGGGTACGGAACCCTGGAGGCCTTGAACGCTGCCTGGTACCGGAACTTCGAACGCTGGGAGCAGGTTCAGCCGCCACGCGCCAGCACCATTCTCTCTTACACGGATTATCTCGACTGGCGGACCTTCATCGACGACAAGCTCGCCGGCGACCTCAAGACCCGTGTCGAGGCCGTCCGAAGCGAGGATCACGCTCACGCCATTACCAGTCACGCCGCGGTCCCCGCCCTGTTCACCTATCCCACCGACGGATTCGGCGAGCCGGACGACTGGAAGATGGCCGCGAGTGCAGACTTTTTTGGCACCTCACTCTACCCTAAACATTCGGGATTAGAGCGTCCCTGGCCCTACACCATGCTGGCCGCGTCACTCGATTTCGAGCGGTCCGCCGGCCGAAGCTTTGGCAAAGGCTTTTGGATCGGCGAACTACAGGCTGGCCAGGGGGTCACCGGCATGCGCATCGCCGACCCGGTAGGGCCTCACGACGAGGAGTTCTGGCTGTGGAAGGTGGTCTCCCACGGCGCAAAGCAAATCTCCGTCTATGCCTGGTATCCCATGAATGCCGGGTTCGAGTCGAATGGCTACGGCCTCATCAACCTGGATGGGACGTTAACGGACCGCTCGCGCGCCGCCGGCAGGGTGGCCCAGGTGATCAGCCGCAACGCCGCGGACCTCTTCGGCGCGACACCCGCGCCCGCCCAGGTGGCGATCCTCTTCAATCGACTCTCGTACATGGTAGGAGGAGCGGAGTCGTCATTGTCGAAGCTCGGCAACGCCACCGGTGATTCCCTGCGGGGTTTGCACCGCGCGTTCTTCGCGCAGCAAATCCCCGTGGACTTCGTTCATCCCCGCGACGTCGTTCAGAACAAACTCGCTCAGTACAAGATTCTCTTCCTGCCCTTTCCCGTCATGCTCTCCCGGGACGTGGCGCAGGGCGTCAGGCGCTATATCCAAGACGGCGGGACGGTGGTGGCGGAAGCGCGGCTGGCTTGGAACAACGATCGCGGATTCGCCAGCGACATCATTCCAGGGTTCGGCTTACACGAGGTCTTCGGGGCGCGTGAGAAACTCATTCGGCCCATGGAGAAAGTCAAAATCTTCGTGGAGGCCTCATCAGACCTACCCGGCTTGAAGCCTGAGGAGGCTATCCTGGGCGGGGCCTTCGAGGAAGACCTTGAGCCATTGGACGGCGGTCGGGTGCTTGCGCGGTTTGCTAATCATGAACCCGCCATCGTGGTGAAGTCGCACGGGAAAGGCAAGGCGGTCCTCGTGGGGTCGTTCCTGGCGCTCTCCTACGAGCGTACGCATGACGCCTCGACGAAACGACTCTTGCTTGCTCTTGCGCGCGCTGCAGGTGTGTCTGCTGACGTTGAGGTCACTGGCGAGGACACTTCCGAGTTGGAGGTCCGACGGCTGGTCGGCGAGCACGTCCAATTCCTGTTTGCCTTCAACCACTCGGCGAAGCCTGCTGACGCCACGATGGCAGTCCGCTTGCCGTGGGCAATTCGTGAAGTCCGGAACGTTGCCGAGGACCAGGTTGTGCCCTTCCGTGGATCGGAAGAGAAGGCCATCGTCCGAAGGACGCTGGCCCCAGGAGAAATTCTAGTCCTCCGCATGAATCGACGCTGAGTGGGTTCATGGGTGAGGCCCACTGCCGTCCGTCTCCCTAGCCGGACGGGGAGCTTTCCATCCTGGCAGGTTCCTGGATCGTCGTCTACTGTCACTAAGCTGGTAGGGTCGAGGACTGGCGCCATTGCTCCGTAGGCCCGGCCTATCCGTTACAGCTGTCCCTGCTAAAAACCTCATCCAGACTGAAATCATTGACCTTATCGAGAGTCGTTGTTAACTTCCCCAGCCCATGTTTACTCTACTTCTTTCCGCGTTAGTTGGCATCCGATCTTGGTTCCAAACTCGAGCAGCGTTGCAGGTTGAAATACTAGCTCTCCGCCACCAGCTAACTGTCCTCAAGAGGTCTCATCATGGCCGGCTTCGTCTGAACTCTCCAGACCGCCTACTTTGGGTTTGGCTCTCCCGCTTCTGGTCGGGCTGGCGTTCTGCGCTGGTCATTGTGAAACCTGAGACGGTGATTTCCTGGCACCGCAAGGGATTCCGCCTGTATTGGCGTTGGAAAAGCAGGAACGGTGATCCGGGAAGGCCCACGATCGACTTGGAGGTTCGCAAACTGATCCGAAGAATGAGTCAGACGAATCCGCTGTGGGGAGCGCCGCGCATTCACGGCGAATTACTCAAGCTCGGAATTGAACTATCTCAGGCCACAGTC
>Ga0315281_10009153_pt1 | contig 13752 bp, 13 predicted proteins | sample YL17G07_0_MG_FD_204540 | JGI IMG/M metagenome (GOLD analysis project Ga0315281, IMG submission 204540) | Sediment microbial communities from Yellowstone Lake, YNP, Wyoming, USA - YL17G07_0 | ecosystem: Environmental > Aquatic > Freshwater > Lake > Sediment | place: USA: Wyoming | collected...
AAACAACTCATCTTGATCCGCGAGGACTGTATCGATGGCTGCCTGCATGGATTCCATTCTACGCTTAAAATCGGACATGTCAAAACCATTGCCGAGGCGCATGGTCAACAACTCATGTGTAATATTCAGTGCCGCCATAATGGCGATGCGTTCCACAGAAGTGATCTTGCCAGCCTCCTTGATCTCGCGCATATTTTTGTCGAGATAGGCCACCGCATCCAGTAATTCGGCCCGTTCTTCGGCTGGACAAGCCACGCGAAATTCGCGATCCAGAATAGTAATGTCCAGCGTGTTGGTTTTTTCGCTACTCATGTTTCTTTGGCAGGAAGCGAAGCGAGCAATCGCTCCAAACGTGTTTGCGCATTATTTACTTTCTCGTCGCATTGTTTGCCATAGCTTAATGCGGCAGCAAGATCTTGACGCAACTTGTGATTTTCTGCGCGCAAGCGAACACTCAATTGCACCAATTGAGTGAGTTTGTGTTCAAGAGTTTCGAATTCTACTTGCATAAAACGAACTATAAATTTAAAAAGCCTGATAAGTCAAATGGTAGCACGACATTGTGCAAGTAAATTGTACTTTTAGCCTATTTTCTTGCGCTGACAAGGTATAATTCGCGCCGCTTCAAGGTGCCGGGTGATTCTGATCACTTGGTTAAACGGGAAACAGGTGCGACTATTCCAACCCTGTGCTGCCCCCGCAACGGTAAGCAAGTACAAGTATATCAACATGCCACTGTGAAAAATCATGGGAAGGCGATACACAAGGTCACCAGACCAACTTGCGAGCCCGGATACCGGCCTTGGACACAAGTTCAGGAAATGCTGCGGGCGGCGGTGTGGATGGATACTGCCGAGACCTTTGCATCACTTCGCATCCACCCGCAACTCTCCCCTCAAGTATTTCCTGTGTTTATAACGTTCCAGCGGGGTCGCTCGGAACACTCTAACCGGAAATATCAAATGAAAATATATCAAATCTTTGCCGCTATACTTTGCGCGCTCACGCCATTGGCACATGCTGAAACCGATGTAAGTCTGGATGAAATTGTGGTCACCGCGACACGCATCGAACAACCCTTGAAACAGACGCTTTCCAGTACCACGGTAATTACACAGGAAGATATTAAAAATTCACAGGCCGCGGATGTGCCTACGATCTTGCGCAGTGTGGCAGGAATAGAAATTTCGCAAACTGGCGGATACGGTAAGTCATCATCTATATTCATGCGCGGCGCAAACTCCCCTCAAACATTGGTCTTAATAGACGGCGTGCGAGTTAATTCGGCAACTCTGGGAACTACTGCAATTGAACATTTAATGCTGGATCAAATTGAGCGTATTGAAATTGTGCGCGGTAACGTCAGCAGTCTTTATGGCTCGGAAGCCATCGGCGGTGTCATTCAAATTTTTACCAAACGCGGACATGGCGAACCAGCATTCAACTTCAGTGCAGGCGCAGGTAATCACGGCACACAGCGTACAGCTGCAGGCGTTGGTGGCAAGGTTGAAAACACAGACTTTAATCTACAGTTATCCAGATTTATTACTGAAGGGGTTTCGGCAATTAATCCAGCTATCTATCCAAACACCAATCCTGACAACGATGGTTACGACAATACCAGCGTCACTGCCAATATTCGTCATTCTTTTAATACCGATCACAACCTGTCGGCCAGTATTTTCAATAGCCAGGGACATAACCAGTATGACTATTCCCTCGATGGAACCAATATCCGCAACAGTGACGTAAAAGTGAGCAAACTCTCGCTGAGCTCTGAAGATCACTTAAACGAATCGTGGTTAAGTAAATTGCAATTTGCACAAGGAACAGATAGTAATCAGAACTTTTTGAATGGCTCGCCCACTTCATTATCGTCCCTTTATAAAACAACGAATCAACAACTGAGCTGGCAAAACACATTGCAGCTTGATTCCGGAAAACAGTTAATTGCCGGTGTTGAGTCTCAACTACAACAGATAACCAGCGACATACAGCCCGCCTATATTCAAGACGAACGCAAAATAAATAGTCTGTTTGCAGGATACACCGGCAACTATGGCGCACATCAAATACAAACCAACTTGCGCCATGATAACTACACTGAATATGGCATTGTCGATACGGGCTTGCTGGGTTATGGATATGCGTTTACCGAATCATTGCGCGCTACAACAAGCTACAGCAGCGGCTTCAGAGCTCCCTCCTTCAATGACTTATACAACCCGACTTACTATAACTCGTCTATAAGGCCGGAGCAGTCTCGCAATATCGAAGCAGGGATTCATTACTCGACAACCAATCACAATCTGGATATTGTTTATTTTGACAACCGTATCCAGGATCTGATTACCCCCGTACTGATTAACCCTGTCACCTTTCAGTATCAGGCACAAAATACCAAAGAAGCCCGTATTGATGGCCTTGAGTTCAGCTATGCGGGCCAATTCGGCGACACAAATATCAAAACCGCTGTGACCATTCAAAATCCGCATGATATCTCCGGTAACACACAATTGGCTCGTCGCTCAACGACCCATAGCAGTGTTGTTGCAACACACAAGATGGGCGATTTACAAGTTGGCGCTGAATGGTTGTATAGCTACACACGCCCAGACGGCAGTAAAACATTACCCGAATACCACGTATTCAACATCACGGCAGCATATGCATTGAGCAAGCAATGGAAAGCCTCTCTGCGTGCAGACAACCTGACTGACCAGAACGATTCCAATGCCTATGGATACAACCCTTTGGGCCGCACCTTCTTTGCCAGCCTGAGTTTTCAGCAATAGCGTTAAATAATGAGCGGTGTCGGGCTTAGCCTGGCCCGCTTTTCTGCTAAAGTAACACCCTGCATAATTTTTTAAAGGAGCTGAAAATGCAAACCCAAACCAAACAACTCGGCATCTTCGCCGCTCTCATCTTGCTGATGGCAATGACACGCGGCAGCCACTTCGGTTCATCGATTAATCTGCCGGATGCAACACTGGCAATTTTCCTGGTGGCCGGATTCATGCTGCCGCGTTACACCTTGGCTGCGCTGGCTGCATTTATTTTCCTGCTGCTGGAAGCGGGTGGCATCGACTACTACGCGATTACCTATCAAGGTGTCAGCGACTATTGCGTTTCACCCGCCTATTTGTTCCTCATCCCAACCTATGCCAGCATGTGGTTTGCGGGACACTGGTTTGCTGCGCGCCAGCAAAACAACTGGAGCAGCCTGGCGCTGTTTGGCGGCGTGTCATTGTTTTCATCATCCATCGCATTTTTAATTTCCAATGGCGCTTTTTATTCACTCTCAGGTAAATTCTCTGACATGAGTATCGCTGAATATGCGGCACGTGTTGCGAAATATTATCCGTCCTATGTCAGCGGCAGCCTGATGTATCTGGCATTGGCGGCAGCTATTTATGCAGCAGCGAGCCTGCTGCATAAAGCTTCATCCGGCGCAGCCCAGCAGTAATGGCAGATACACCTGAACAGCACCGCGTGCGTATGGCACGCAAGAAGGCTGTAGTTGACGCGAATATTGCACAGGCCACCATCGAACGCGGCGTGGTGATCGTCAATACCGGCAACGGTAAAGGCAAAAGCACCGCAGGTTTCGGCATGATTGCGCGTGCCCTTGGGCACGGTATGAAAGTAGGCGTGGTGCAATTCATCAAGGGCAGTTTTTCCACCGGTGAAGAAGCTTTCTTCCGGCGCTTTCCCGAGGTCAGCTATCACGTGATGGGCGATGGCTTCACCTGGGAAACGCAGGACAAGGAACGCGACATCGCCAGTGCAGTCGCTGCATGGAAAAAAGCTTGCGAACTGTTGCAAGACCCTGGCATTTCCGTCGTGCTGCTGGATGAACTGAACATCGCGCTGAAATTAAAATATATCCAGGTCGAGGATGTGATTGCCGCTTTGCGCAACCGGCCTGCACAGAAACACGTGGTCATCACCGGGCGCGGCGCACCGGATGCATTAATTGAGTATGCCGATACCGTCACTGAAATGAATTTGATCAAGCACGCTTATCATGTCGGCGTGAAAGCGCAGAACGGCGTTGAATTGTGAAACCTGAAGCACGCGCCTGCCGTGCACTGCTGGTCAGCGCCATCGCTTCCAATCAGGGGAAAACCACCGTCACTGCCGCGCTCGCCCGCCATTTCCGCAAACAGGGAATGCGTGTGCGCGTGTTCAAGACCGGCCCGGATTTCATCGACCCGATGATTCTGCAGCAAGCCTGCGGCCATGCCGTGTATCAACTGGATTTATGGATGGGTGGCCTCGAACAGTGCCGCAGCCTGTTGTACGATGCGGCAGGCGAAGCCGACCTGATTCTGGTGGAAGGCGTGATGGGCTTATTTGACGGCACTCCGAGCAGCGCCGATCTGGCGCAGACATTGAGTATCCCGGTGCTGGCTGTCATCGATGCTTCCGCGATGGCGCAAACCTTTGCCGCAGTGGCGCACGGGCTGCGCAGTTACCGAGAAGAATTGCCCTTTGCCGGTGTCATTGCCAACCGCGTCTGCAGCGCGCGCCATGCCGATATGTTGCTGCCGCACGACAGCGATATCCGCCTGTTTGCAACCCTGCCTGCCAATGCCGCATACGCACTGCCCGCTCGCCATCTCGGTTTACTGCAGGCAAGCGAGGTAGAAGATCTTGATGCGCGCCTGGATGCGGTGGCCAATGCACTACAGTGGCGGCATGATGAGCTTCCGCTGGTTGAATTTACCGCACCTGCAACAGCAGCATCCATCGCACCTCTTCTTAAAGGCATACGCATTGCCGTTGCGCGCGATGACGCATTCTCTTTCCTGTATCAGGCCAATCTGGATTGCCTCAGGCAGCTTGGCGCCGAGCTGGTGTTCTTTTCGCCGCTGCACGATGCGGCGCTTCCTCCAAATACGCAAAGCGTATATTTACCCGGCGGCTATCCCGAGTTACACCTGCCTATCTTGCAAAATAATGCAGACATGCGCGCCTCTCTGCTGGCGCATGTTCAAAACGACAAACCCCTTTATGCTGAGTGCGGCGGCATGCTCTATCTGCTTGACGGACTCACCAGTGTGCAAGGTGAACGCTACAGGATGCTGGGCCTCCTCCCAGGTGATGCCCGCATGCAAAAAAAACTGGCTGCTCTGGCGCTGCAAGGTGTCGCCCTGCCGCAAGGCGAAGTCCGCGGCCACAGCTTCCATTATTCCAGCGCTGAAATAAAACTTACACCAGTAGCACAAGCGCATTGCCCCAACAACGGACCGCTGAGCGAAGGCGTGTACCAACACAAACGTATTACTGCCAGTTACATCCATTTTTATTTCCCGTCCAATCCCGCGGCGATTGTGCCTCTCTTCCTGCCATGAGCCGTCTGCCGCAGCGTATTGTATGCATGTCCACCGAAACTACCGAGGTGCTCTACCTGCTCGGCGAGCAGGAACGCATCGTGGGCATCTCCGGGTTTACCGTGCGCCCGCCACAGGCGCGGCGTGAAAAAAAGAAAGTCTCCGCTTTCAGCAGCGCAAAAATCGGCGAGATACTGGCACTGCAACCGGATCTGGTATTGGGGTTTTCCAACATACAGGCGGACATCGCCGCTGAACTGGTGCGCAACGGCATTGCCGTACATATTTTCAACCAGCGATCCATCGCACAGATACTCGACATGATCGCACTGCTGGGCGCGATGACCGGCAAAGCTGAAGCCGCACTGCAACTCATTGCCGGATATCAGCAACAGATGGATGACATCCGCGCGCAAGCCGCGCAATGCAACAAACGCCCGCGCATATATTTCGAGGAATGGGACGAACCGTTGATTTGCGGTATCTGCTGGGTCTCCGAATTGATCGAGCTGGCAGGCGGTATCGATTGTTTTGCCGATCTTGCCATTGAGCCATCCGCAACGAATCGCATCATCAGCCCGGAAGAAGTCGTGCGCCGCCAGCCCGATATCATCATCGTTTCCTGGTGCGGCAAAAAATTCCGCCCGCAACATATGCTGCAACGTCCGCTATGGGAGTCCATTCCGGCCATTGAGCACGAGCAGGTATTTGAAATCAAATCCGCCGACATTCTGCAGCCCGGACCCGCCGCTCTGAGCGACGGCCTGCGGCAGTTACGCGCCATTATCGCGCGCTGGCAGGAGAAGCAATGTTGATTAAAAATAGCACTGCTGCCGAGCAAACATTATCTTCTGCACCTGCTGACAGCCACATAACTTCCGGCACTGCACATTTCACCGCCGCCGAACGCGACACGCTCTACAGCGTGCTGCATGCGCGCCGCGACATGCGCCATTTTCTGTCCGATAGCCACATTAACGAAGAAGCGTTGCAGCGCCTGTTGCAGGCCGCACACAGCGCACCTTCGGTAGGTCTAATGCAACCATGGCGGTTTATCCGTGTGCGTGCTGCTGCAATACGACAGCAGATTTCTGCTTTGGTGGAAAACGAACGCCTCGCCACTGCACAAGCAATGGGCGAGCGCGATACAGAATTCATGCGCCTGAAAGTGGAGGGCCTGCGCGAATGCGCAGAATTGTTCGCGGTGGTGCTGGCACCCGACGACGGCACCGTGTTTGGCAGACGCACCATGCCACAGGAAATGGCGCTGTGCTCTGCCGCCTGCGCCATACAAAACCTGTGGCTGGCTGCGCGAGCAGAAAATCTGGGCATGGGCTGGGTGTCGCTGTTTGATCCGCAACAACTGGCGGATTTACTGTCGTGCCCGGCAGGGGCAAAACCCATCGCTTTATTGTGCCTGGGACCAGTGCATGAATTTTACCCTCGCCCCATGCTCGAGCAACTGGGCTGGCGCCAGGGCAAGCCATTATCCACGGTGCTGATGGAAGACCGCTGGCAAGGTGACCAACCTTGATAACAAATGCACTGATCATGATCGCTGCGCTGTTGCTGGACAGGCTGCTGGGCGAACCTCGGCATTTTCACCCGCTGGTGGGTTTTGGCCGTTATGCCTTGTGGATAGAACAACAGTTGAATGGCGGTATACATTCGGCTTTGCGTATGCGCATGCATGGCGTGCTGGCTTGGTGTGCAGTCGTTGCACCATGGCTGCTGTTAATAGGGCTGGCATGGCAACAAGCATTTTTGCAGCCATTTATTGGTGTGCTGATTTTGTATTTTGCCATTGGCATGCAAAGCCTGGACGAACATGCGAACCGAATTCAGATCGCTTTGGAGTCAAGTGATCTGACGCTTGCAAAGCAACGCGTGGGAGAAATCGTCAGCCGCGATACCGCTGCCATGCAGCCCGAAGATGTCGCGCGTGCGGGGGTGGAATCCGTGCTGGAAAACGGCAACGATGCGGTATTCGCCGCGCTGTTCTGGTTTGCCGTGGCGGGCGCTCCTGGCGTTTTGCTATTCCGCCTGGCCAATACGCTGGATGCAATGTGGGGCTACCGCACGCCGCGCTTTTTATATTTCGGCTGGGCGGCGGCGCGCATCGACGATGTGTTGAATTATATTCCGGCGCGTCTCACCGCACTGACTTACGCCCTGCTCGGCCATACCCGCCTCGCCTTGCGCTGCTGGCAGCAACAGGCTGCTGCATGGGACAGCCCCAATGCAGGGCCGGTGATGGCGAGCGGCGCAGGCAGTTTAAATGTGAAACTCGGCGGCGCAGCCAACTATCATGGCAACAGTGAAAAACGTCCCGCTTTGGGTACGGATCAGGCTCCGCAAGCTGGAGACATCAGCCGCGCGATGGGGCTGGTTATTCGCGGTGCTTGGCTGTGGGCAGCACTGCTGCTAATGGCAGGAATTATTTATGCTTGAGCACGGCGGTCAAATTCACGCTGCCGCACTTCGCTATGGCATACCCGCAGCGGAGTGGCTGGATCTTTCCACCGGAATAAATCCCATTCCTTTTGTTCCGCCAGCCATTCCGCTTGCATCATGGCAGCGCCTGCCGCAGGAACAGGATGGTTTATTGCAGGCTGCTGCCAGCTATTACGGCAGCAAAAATTTATTGCCCGTGGCCGGTTCGCAGACCGCCATACAACTGCTGCCAAAGCTGCGCGCGCAATGCCGTGTCGGTGTGCTTAATCCCGCTTATGCCGAACACGCCCATGCCTGGCGCAGCGAGGGACATGATGTTATTGAGCTGAGTCCGTCACAAATAGAAACAACACTAGATCAACTCGATGTGCTGGTGCTGATACAACCGAATAATCCTACGGGCGCCATCTTCGCCCATGCGCAGCTAAACAACTGGTATGCCAGACTAAATACTCGCCAAGGCTGGCTGATTGTCGATGAGGCCTTTATCGAAGCGAGCACACAATCAAGCATGATTCAGGCCGACATGCCGCATGGATTGATTGTACTGCGTTCGCTGGGCAAATTTTTCGGGCTGGCCGGTGCGCGCGTCGGTTTTGTACTTGCGCATGATGAATTACTCGCACTCATTCGGGCATTATCAGGCCCGTGGAATGTGTCCGGCCCTTCACGTTACGTCGCGCGGGCAGCGTTGCAGGACTGTGAATGGCAAACAGCTACCCGCGCACGCTTGCAACAGGATGGCGTGCGTCTTGCGCAAATGCTGCAACAGGCCAAGCTGACTCCGGATGGCGGCTGCGCATTATTCCAGTGGGTGAAAACAGACCAGGCAGAGGCCATACATCAACAGCTGGCTCAACGCGGCATCCTCACTCGCCTGTTTACCCAACCGCGCAGCCTGCGCTTTGGCCTGCCCGGCATTGCCTCAGAATGGGCACGGCTACAGGCTGCTTTGACAGAGGTTTCAATATGAATAAATCAACCTCGACAGCCTCCTCCCCCTCCCTAACCCCCCCCCAAAAGGAGAGGGGACAAACGCATCGCTGCGCGACTAACACCTTAATGATACAAGGTACCACCTCGGATGCAGGCAAAAGCACAGTCGTGGCCGGCCTGTGCCGCGTATTCAAACGCAGAGGCGTGCGGGTGGTTCCTTTCAAGCCGCAGAATATGGCACTCAACAGTGCGGTGACGGAAGACGGCGGCGAGATTGGCCGCGCTCAGGCGGTGCAGGCACAGGCTGCGGGGCTCTCACCCCATAGCGACATGAACCCCGTACTGCTTAAGCCCAACAGCGATACCGGCGCGCAGGTGATTGTACACGGGCGAGCCATCTCTAACATGGAAGCGCAGGCTTATCACGATTATAAAAAAGTGGCGCGCGCTGCAGTGCTCGAATCCTATAACCGGCTGTCGGCACAATATGAAATGATGATCGTAGAGGGTGCAGGCTCTCCTGCCGAAATTAATTTGCGTGCAGGTGACATTGCCAACATGGGATTTGCCGAGGCGGTGGATTGCCCGGTGTTGATCGTCGCCGACATCGACAAGGGCGGCGTGTTTGCGCATCTGGTGGGCACGCTGGCTTTACTCAGCGACAGCGAACAGGAGCGGGTAAAAGGATTCATCATCAACCGCTTTCGCGGTGATATCGCGCTGCTGCAACCGGGGCTGGACTGGCTGGAGCAGCGCACTGGCAAACCGGTGCTGGGCGTGCTGCCCTATCTGCACGGCCTGCATCTGGAAGCCGAGGATGCCATTTCGCGTGAAAAGAAAGAAGCAACACAACATAGTTTGCGCGTAGTTGTTCCCGTGTTGCCGCACATCAGCAACCACACCGACTTTGACCCGCTGCGACTGCATCCGCAGGTAAATGTGCATTTTGTTGCCCCCGGCGAAACACCGCCCGCTGCAGACTTGCTTATATTGCCCGGCAGCAAAAACGTGCGCAGCGACTTGGATTGGCTGCGCGCACAGGGCTGGGAAGATTATCTGGCGCGTCATCTGCGCTACGGCGGCAAGCTGATGGGCATTTGCGGCGGGCTGCAAATGTTGGGTTGCGCAGTACATGACCCCCACGGGATCGAAGGCACGCCGGGCAGCAGTATAGGGCTTGGATATCTCGACTATACCACCACCTTGCAACCGCACAAGCAGTTACACAATATACAGGGCAGGTTGGCGCAGACTCATCAACCAGTATGCGGCTATGAAATTCACGCCGGTATCAGTGAGGGTCATGGCTTGAATACACCATTTGCGCAACTGGATGATGGCCGCAAAGATGGCGCAATTTCAGCTGATGGACAAATCATGGCAAGCTATCTGCATGGCGTGTTTGAGATGCCTGAGGCCATGTCTGCATTACTGCAGTGGGCAGGATTAAGCTCGCCGCAAATTTTAGATTATCATGCGTTGCGCGAGCAGAATCTGGAACGTCTGGCAGACACACTGGAAAACCATCTGGACATGAAGCTCATTTTACAGATACTGGGAGAGAGTAAATGAAAGAGCTGATACTGGGCGGCGTACGTTCCGGCAAAAGCCGACTGGCCGAACAGCACGCGCTTGCGACAGGCCTGCCCGTGACCTACATCGCCACCGCAACGGCAGATGACGAGGAAATGCGTGTGCGCATCGCACATCATCAGGCGCAGCGCTCTGCACAATGGCAATTGATTGAAGAGCCGCTGTCGCTGTCCACTGCCTTGCAGCTTGCGGCAAATAATGATCATTGCGTGCTGGTAGATTGCCTGACGCTGTGGCTCACCAATTTATTGTGTGTAGAAAATGAAGTTCGCATACAACAGGAAATAGCATCCTTGCTGCAAGTTCTGCCCACATTGCCCGGGCACATTATTCTGGTGAGCAATGAAACCGGCATGGGTGTCGTACCGCTGGGCGAACTTACGCGGCGCTACTGCGACGAGGCAGGGCGTCTGCATCAGGCCTTGGCACTGACTTGCGAACGGGTAATTTTAACAGTGGCAGGTTTGCCACTCACTTTGAAAGGCTGAAATAAACACATGAACACGAATCTGGACTGGTTGCAGCACCCCGCAAAAAACCTGGACGAAGCCGCACGTATCTCGGCTCTGGCGAGACAACAGCAATTAACCAAACCGCCGGGCGCACTCGGCCAGCTCGAAGCGCTCGCGATACAGCTCGCCGCGATGCAGGGCCGCGAAAAACCGCAAGTCGACAAGGTATTCATCAGCGTCTTCGCCGGTGATCACGGCATCGCCGAAGAAAATGTGTCCGCCTTCCCGCAGCTGGTGACCGCCGAGATGGTGAAGAATTTTGCGCGAGGCGGTGCGGCCATCTGCGTGCTTGCAAAGCAACTCGGCGCAATACTTGAAGTGGTCAACCTCGGCACCGCATTCGACACCGGCAACCTGCCTGGCGTGCTGCAATGCAATATCGGCAAGGGCACAGCCAACTTCGCCAAACAACCTGCGATGAGCGAAGCGCAACTGGCCACTGCGATGAATGCCGGTCGCGACAGCGCAGAACATGCCGCCAAGCTCGGCGCACAACTTTACATCGGCGGCGATATGGGCATCGCCAACACTACTTCGGCAGCAGCCCTCGCCTGCGCCTTGCTTAAACACAAGCCGCAACAACTCGCCGGCCCCGGCACCGGCCTTGACGCCAACGGCGTGCAACACAAAGCCGAAGTCATCGCCCGCGCACTCGCACTGCATGAAGCCCACCTCAACGACCCGCTGGAAATCCTGCGCCGCCTCGGCGGCTTTGAAATCGCCGCCCTCACTGGTGCTTATATCAGCTGCGCGCAACGCGGCATCACCGTGCTGGTTGATGGTTACATCACCACTGCTGCCGCCCTGCTCGCCGTGCGCATCCAACCTGCTGTGGCTAATTGGCTGCTCTATGCCCACCGCTCGGCCGAGCCCGGCCATATCCTGATGCTGAATGCGTTAAAGGCAGAAACAATGCTGGAGCTGGGCATGCGTCTTGGCGAAGGCAGCGGAGCAGGAGTCGCAGTGCCTGTATTAAGACTGGCCTGCGCCTTGCATAACGATATGGCTACGTTTGCAGAAGCCGGAGTGTCGGAAAAAATATAGCGTCATCGGCGTATTGTGATCACCGCCCCAAAATCAATCTGCCAGCTCAATGTGTGAGATAGTGGAATAGAAGCCAATTGCGCCAGCACGGAACGTATGCTGCCGCCATGCGCGACAATGGCAATTTGCTGCTGGGACAGTTGTGCCAGTTCTTCCAATAGACTTTGCACGCGTTGCATCATCTGCTGTGCAGATTCACCGTTGGGCGGAGTGTAATGTAGAACATCCGCACTCCAACCTTCGATCTCGCTGCGAGCAATTGCCTTCCACGCCCGCCCCTCCCAGTCGCCAAAATTCATCTCCATCAATCCGGCATGGCTGCGCACTTCGCAACGATGTTGTGTAGCAAGATATTCTGCCAGCCTGCTAGTGCGCAGCAACGGTGAAGTGAGGATCAAGTCAGGGGACTGGAGCCAGCCCGACACCGTTTCCGCCTCTATGGAAAAGCTCTCAGCCACATCAACATCCATCTGCCCGTAACAAATGGCTGTGGGAATATTTGGGGTTGTATGACGAATAAGGGTAAAGTTTTTCAAGATCGCCAGCTAAACAACAAACCCAGATAAAAACCAATTTCAGTGATTTGTTGCACGGCACCCAGGCAATCGCCGGTGTAACCGCCCAGTTTTTTCTGCAACTGCCATCCCAGATAAATTCGCAGAAGCAAAGCGACGACTATGGCACTGACCGCACTCGCTATACTGCTGCCTGCCATCAATAACAAGACGATAGCTGCCATACCTGTAGCTAGTGCAATCGCATAGCTAACGCGGCTTAACCTCCGTGCAACCGGCTTGGCCCGGGCAGATTCATCATCTCGAACATATTGCTGTGTCATCATAATACTCACTGCCATCAAACGGCTGATTGCATGTGCTGCAATGAGTGTCGCCACGACAAATGCCAGCGAGTGCTTGTTCGACAATGCCATCAACGCCTGAAACTTAATCAACAAGGCAAGCAGCAGGGCGATCGCGCCATACGCCCCCACATGCGAATCTTTCATGATGGCAAGTATTTTTTCCCGCGTGTATCCACCACCCATGCCATCCACAAAATCGCTCAGCCCATCCTCGTGAAACGCACCAGTGACCCAGACACTAGCGAGCATGCTAAACGCTACGGCCAACGTGACCGGCAGCACCCATGCGGCCAGCCACAATACGCTGGCCGCAAACCCGCCCACACACATACCCACCAGTGGAAAGTAGCGCGCAGATTGGTCGAGTTGTTGCGCGGAATGACCTACCCATGAGGGGACAGGTATGCGCGAAAAAAATTGAACGGCAGTGAAAAACAGGCGCAATTGTTGTAGTATTGGTTTCAGCATAAATTGAAATAAGTAGCCTCACATAAGGATATATTATCGCTTGTATCGTAAAGTTTATGCCCATATTGGTTTTTCATTGTATTTTCAGCTAGCTCGCATTTTCATAGACCGCTACTTTACAAGCATCTTAAACATGGGCATGATACAAAAAACCTTTAAAATCTTACGGATCAGCAGATTTATTTAACATTTTTTGCACCATTAATTTTTCTTGCACTTAAAACTTAGGGTATCGCCATGGCCACCGCAAAAAAAGATGTCAAACCGAATGAAATCCGATACAGCTGGGAAGGTAAAGATAAAAGCGGCAAAGCGGTAAAAGGCGAGATACGCGCAGCCGGAACTGCAGTTGCATCTGCACAGTTGCGTCGCCAGGGCATCCAGGTATCTTCTATCAAAAAAACCAAATCTGGCGGCAAAGCTGTTACAGAGAAAGATATTACCCTGTTTACCCGCCAGCTCGCCACCATGTTGAAGGCAGGCGTACCCCTGCTGCAATCCTTTGACATTCTGGGCAAAGGACAAAGCAACCCCTCCGTTGCCCGTA
>Ga0315281_10009154_pt1 | contig 13748 bp, 10 predicted proteins | sample YL17G07_0_MG_FD_204540 | JGI IMG/M metagenome (GOLD analysis project Ga0315281, IMG submission 204540) | Sediment microbial communities from Yellowstone Lake, YNP, Wyoming, USA - YL17G07_0 | ecosystem: Environmental > Aquatic > Freshwater > Lake > Sediment | place: USA: Wyoming | collected...
TCAGAGAAATTCGACCTTTCGGTCCTTGACAGGTACTTGGAGGCGGCGTAACATGACGCGCGGATTGGGCTATCGGACAGGGTCGCGCCGGTGCTCAATTTCCACCAACTTTTGGGACGCGACCAATCTGCTCGCGCGCCCAATCTACGCATCGCGACGCCAATGCTAAGGCTTGCTGAAACGCTCAGGCGGCATAAACGACTCTGCCTTCCCTAAGGGCCGGCTCTATGACCAGGGCTGGAGAATGCCCGTACCGCTCGATGTCTTCGGGCGTGACGACGATGATATCGAGAGCGCAGCCCATGCCGGCGACCTTGCTGTAAATCTGCATCGCCATGGTGCGACGGCGCGGGCAGAACTTTATGATCAGAAGGTACAGGTCGCTGTTCGGGCCCATCGTGCCCCTTGCGGCGGACCCGAAAAGAATGATCTTCTCCGGCTGCGCCACTTCCACGATTCTTCGGATGATTCTGTCCAAGAGTTCGTGGTCAATTATCGGTCGCGTGCTCCTCTTAGCCTGCACCATGCTATAACGTCTCCCTCGTCTGAGTCAAGGGAGTCAGAGTTTGACGACGCGGACGCCTGGGAGGAGCCGCAGCGCTTCATGTTCGGAGAGCAGGCAGGCGCGACAACTGCGCACGCACGCGGAGCCGCACGCAACCGCGAACCGCGTCGCCTCCGGGAGCGTTTTGCCGCAGGTGCAAGCGGAGAGGAATCCGGCCAGGAGCGCGTCGCCGCAGCCGACGGCGTGCACAGCAGAAACGCGGCGGCTCTCGCGGGCGCGCCAGGCGCCCTGCCGCGAGACCAGCAGCGCGCCGTTCCGGCCGAGACTTACGAGCACGTGCTCGCACCATTTCGTCAGCGGCTCGGCAGCCTGCAAGACTTCGCCGGCGCGAGAGAGTTTCCGGCCGGCCAATTCACTCAACTCATCGAGGTTCGGTTTGACGATCCACGGCCTCGCTTTCAGAGCCGCGCGCAGCATCGGCCCGCCGGCGTCCACGCAGAGTTTCGCGCCGCGCTCGCGGCAGATGGTGAGCAAGCGCGCATAGTCGGAAAGGCGCAAGCCAGCGGGACGGCTGCCGCTGAACACGGCCCATCCAGCCGCTGCAACCTCGCGCGCGATGATTCTCCGCAGCCGGCTCACGTCCGCTCGGCCGACGCGGAGCTTTCCGGCGACCAGGTGCGTGTCCCTGCGGAAGTCCCGCTCGATGATCGTGATGTTCTCGCGCGTGGGACTGGCGACCGCGACGAACTCGGTTTTGACGCGATCCTTCCGGAAAGAGGAGAGGAAGAACGCCGCGTCCTGTCGCCCCAGGAAGCCGGTGGCGACGACGCGGCGCCCGAGATTGGAAAGGGAATGGACGAGGTTGGCGCCCTTTCCCGCCGCCTCGACCATGACGACCCGGCCGCGAATCATGCCGCCGGCCGTGAAGCGGCGGATCTCCAGCGTCCGGTCTATCGCCGGATGCAGTCCGACTACGATGAAGCGGTTCGCGCGGTTCATTTTGGACTTTCCCGTTCTGCCGGGCTGTTTCCCGCCATGCGCGCTCGCAACCTCCGGAGCCTTTCATCGGCATACTCCCGGCCTTCCACCTCCGGGTGCTGCGAGACGAAATCCTCGATCGCCTTGATCGCGTTCTGCACGTCGCCCTTGCAATCCGCGAGCGTCTCGGAAATTCGGAAGACGATCGGCAGTTGATCGTCGGTGTCCTTCTGCCGCTTCTGCGCGTCCTGGAATGAGGCTATCGCGTCGTCGGGCAGCTTGAGCTCCAGGAACAACTCGCCCATGCGCCGGCAGGGCTCGGGCTCTTCCGGATGCTCCATCGCCGCGTGATGGTAAAGGAGAAGGGCCTTCTGGAAATCTTTTTGCACCGCCGCTGCTTCCGCCTGGCTATAGCTCGGCGCGCTCCGGATGTTGTCCAGGGATACCGCGCTGCGCGCCAGGCCGACGAGCGCGTGCATCATGAAGAAGGCGATGAACGGCGCCCAGCAGATGCACGCTGCGGCGATGCTGAGCACTATCGAGAACGCGAGACCCGGGCCGCCGGACAATTCGATTGTTTCCATGCTGAGCCGCATGAGGACAAGAAGTGCGTTAAACAGCGCCAATCCGCCCCAGCGGAACCAGCGGGACTGGGAAATCCACTCGATCCGCCACGCGAGGTACGAGCCGATCAACCCGGTAATGGCGATGAGCCACAGCGATATGGTGAACGTCATTCCACGCCTCTCGCAATCCGTCCGGATTCCCGGCGATGCGCCCTTCAGCGCCGTCCCGATTCCTTGGGAGGGTCGGACATATCCACGGCTTTCGGGGCCTCCTGGCCGGCCGCCGCGGGGACGATGCCGCTCATGGTGAGATGGTCCGGGTTCCTCATGCGTCGGCGCGCTTCCTCGCGCGTGATGGCTCCCTGCAAGTAGAGATGCTTGAGGCTCGCGTCCATCGTGCACATCCCCTCACGCGCGTGCGTCTCCAGGACCGTATAGATGTTGTGGGTTTTTCCATCGCGGATCAGGTGCGCGGAGGCGGCGTTGTTCCGGAGCAACTCGACGGCCAGGACACGGCCGTGCCCGTCCGCCCGCGGCACCAGCCGCTGGGCGATCACCGCCAGAAGGCACATCGCCAACTGCGACCGGATCTGGGACTGCTGATGCGGCGGGAAAACGTCCACGAGCCGGTCAATGGATTGCATCGCGTCGTTGGTGTGAAGGGTGGTGATGACGAGGTGGCCGGTCTCCGCGGCCGTCAACGCAGTGGAAATGGTCTCCAGGTCGCGGATCTCGCCGATCAGGATCACGTCGGGCGCCTGGCGCAGCACGTGGCGCAGCGCCGACGCGAAGCTCTTCGTGTCGAGGCCGACCTCCCGCTGCTCGATGACGGAAGTCTTGCTCTTGTGGATAAACTCCAGCGGGTCTTCCACCGTCACGATATGGGCGCGACGCCGCTCGTTGATGATGTCAATCATGGCCGCCTGCGTGGTGGACTTGCCGTGGCCGGTCGGCCCGGTGACGAGGATCAGTCCCTGCTGCGCCATGCAGAGTTGCTCGATGACCGGCGGGAGGCCGAGTTCGGCCAGTTTGGGCACCTGATCCGGGATGAGCCGGAACGCCGCCCCGACGAACCCGCGCTGGAGAAACACGTTCCCGCGATAATGCTGCGACCCCTTGACGAAGAGCGAGAAATCCAGCTCGTGCTCGGACTCGAACCGCGCGATCTGGCTGTCGTCGAGAATCCCGTAGACGAGTTGCTTGGTCTGCTCGGCCGTCAACGGGTCCGCCGCCACGAGCCGCATCTCGCCGTCAATGCGCAGGATCGGCGGCGAAGCAGCCGTCAGGATCAGGTCCGACGCGTTCCGCGCTTGCGCGAACTCGAACAGTTCCGCGATGTCCATCGGTTGCTTTCCTCCTTTTATTTCGCCGGGGCGGATCCGTCCGCCGGCGCCTTCTTCGGTTTCAGGAAGTCCAGTGGAACCAGTTGAGCTATGCCCGATTGAATCGTGCGCGTGAGCGCCAGCACCGGGTTCAGTTGCCACACCGGGTCGCTGTAGTCGCCGCCGATCTCGATCGGGAATACGCTGCCCTTGACCCAATCGAGGAGTTGCGAGAGGAGCGGGATATTCGGCAGCAGCTTGGGACCAATGTCCGGCGTGAATTTGAAGTCCATCTGTTTGCCGTCTTTCCCCACGGCGCCGCTGCCGTACAACGACAGGAGACTGCCGATGAAGTTGAGTTCATTTGCGATCAGCATGGAGCCTTTGATCTCGTATGCCATCTCTACGTCGTGGAACGCCGCCGCGCCGAGCTTCTTGAGCTGCAGGAGATTCAGGACGGAGAGGATGCCGGGCAGCGCGCCGATTTGTCCTTCGCGGATCGTCATCGCGCCGGTCGCGTGAAAGTCCTGGGGATTGGACAAGCTGCCGGAGAACCAGCTCGCGGCGTTCAGCCGTCCGCTCATTCCCTTGATATCCGTCCCCTGAATGATGTCCCGCACGCTGGCTTCAGTGAGGAAGAGTTCGCCCCGGAACTCGTCGGCAGTCACATTGGCTTCGTCTGCGCCGCCCCGGATCGCCAGGCTGCCCGCCAGTCGCCCGGCGAAGCAGTCCGCTGCCACATCTTCAAGCCGCATCTCGCCGCCGCGGGAGAAGAAAGTCCCGCGAAGACCTGCCATCTGCACGCCCTGGAAGACCGCCTGGGCCACGTTGAACCGGCCCCGGACGGAAAGCTTTCCGGGCGCGTCTTCTTTCGCTTCCTCTATGGTAATGTTCCCCACGGTGAGCTGCAACGGGATTCCGGCTTGCAGGGAAAACTTCGGGAGCGTGGCGTCGAACGTGAATTCGGATTTTTCGTCGGGAAACTTCGGGTCCTGGTAATATTGAATGGCCAGGTTCATGTTGATCGTTCCCTGGGGCTTGAGCGAGTCCCAGAGTTTCAGACACGACGGCGGCAGCGCGTTGCGGACGTCCTGATTGAACACGCCGCCCATGGCGCGAATGGTCAGGAGCCGGCCGGGCATCTCCTTGTACTTGCCCTTCTCGATCGTGATGCCGATCTGCGACGGCCCGTTCATGCCGCTGAATTCAGCGCCCTTCAGTTCGTCGTCCCTGATTTCCGCCCCGCCGAACAGGTGTTCAACCGGGTAAGGGAAATCCACATAAGCCATGCGGCCGTCGCGCAGATACAACAGTGTCCGGGTATGCGTCTGGGCTGCGGCGCCCTCGGCGCGCTCCAGGTGGAAGTCAATGTCCAGAATCCCGCCGACGGCGCTTTCGTCCAGTTGCTGCGTGATCGAGGCCGGCAGCAGGTCGTGCAGCTTCCGGTCCAGTTCCAGATTTGAGATGTGCGCCGAGAAATCCCTCGCCGCGCCTTCGGCCAGGTTGAACGTCGCGGGCGACATCTCGATCCTCGCGCCGCCCCAGTTGGCCGACGCCTGCGAGAACGAGAGCGCGTCGCCGCCGTAACGGAAGCTCACGTTCAGGATCAGCGGGTAGCCGAAGCGGGCGTGCGAGAGTGTCAAGTCCCTCGCGCTCATCTCCACGCTCGCTTGAACTTCCTCCGCCCCCTTCGCGCGGGACAGTTTGAATGAGCCATCCACCTGCCCGGAGACGTTTGCGTCCAGCAGATATTCCTTCAGCCACGCCGGAATCTGATCGAGGTTCTCTTGCGGGACCAGCTCTTTGAAGAGGCCCTCGACCTTGCATCCGTACGCGCTGCCGGCCAACTCGAAAGGCCCGTCCTTTTCGAGCGAGGCGAACCCCGACGTGATGACGAAAGGCGCTTCGCCGTACCTGCCCGTGACGCCCTCGGCGGTGATTTCCTTCAGGTTGAAAGCCACTCGTCCGCGAATGTTCGTCAGCGCCGTCGGCGCCGAAGTGTGCAGCATCGGAAGTTTCACGCTCGCATCGTGGAGTTGCGCGTCGCCTTCGACTTGCAGCGGCGGCTCTTGGGCCGGGTTCCAGGCCAGGGCGGCGTGAACGTCCATCGTCCCGCCGGGCGCAAACGAGTCCCAGGTCGGAACCGCCGGCGGCGGAAGAAGGCTCCGGATTCCCGGCCCGAGCTTGATGCCGAGCAGTTGCAGGTTTCCCTGAACATGGTCGTTCAAACCGGAATTATGAATCTCGACGCGGATCTTCCCCAGGATGCTCTCGGGCACATTGATATCCGACCGCCACGCGCCCGAATTCACGCTCCAAGCGCGAAGGTTGCCCTCGATGCCGGTGAACTTCATGTCGGGGATGCGTTTCTGCGGGCCGAGGTTGCTGATCTCAATCTCGCCGCCGATGACGTCCACCCGCGGCATCGGCCCGCCCGTCGGCGGCGGCGGATGGATCCGGCTCAGGAAAGGCCAGCGACCCGCCTCGTCCAACTCCAGGATGATGTGCGGATGTTCGACTTGGATTCCATTCAGCACGAAGGAACCTCTCAGCAACGCGCCCCATCTCGGGCGCAGCGTGACCGTTTCAATCTCCGCAACCGGTTGCGCGATCGCGGAATGGGGATCCTCGATCCGGATTCCCCTCACGACGATGCCCCGGTCCAGCGCGAATTGCGCTTCGGCAACGGAGACCCGGCCCTCAATCATCCCGGACAGGTTCGATTCGGCCATGGCGCGCAGACGAGCCGGAGAGAGGAAGATGCGCCAGGCAATGGTGGCGCCGATCGCGAGGACGACCAGTCCCCAGATCACCCATCGAACCCATCTCATCACACGGCGCCTTCGAACCTCAACCGCCACTGGCTCATGTCTCCCGAGTTGGCGCGCGGAGCCTGCCCCCGGAATCCTTCACCGGGGGCCGCCGCCAGGTCCAGACCGCCTCCGCGCCGGATGCGGCCAGCAGGATCACCAAAGGCATTACGGGCGTGCGATATCTCACCGATCCGACAAAAACCATATACAGCAGTGTAAAGTACGCAGCCGGCGAGAGCAACAGCAACAGCGATGCGGCTTCCCACTTTCGCCGCAGGATGCCCACGCAGGCCAGAAGGATTATCGGCGCAAAGGCGCCAATGCTGACCGCCATGCCGAGCGGCCGCCGGTACGGGCCGTAATTGGGCAGGGGATTCCAGAACCGCGCGAATTTCTCGACGGCCAGCGCGCAGAATCGGCCCGGATGCCCGCGGATATACTGAAGCGCGGCGTTCTTGAAGAACCGGTTGTTCTCGTATTCGCCCATCGGCCGGCCGCCCCGTTCCTTGACCCAGTCAATGCGGTCCATCGCCGGCCCGCCGTCGGCGTAAGGCGAGTTCGCTTCGTAAAGCGACTCGCCGACCTGTAAGGTCGTCGGGATGAACCGCCCGAAGATTCCATAGTTCCGCACAATCCAGGGCAGCATGACCAGCGCCATCACAACGATCATCGTTCCCCATGCCGCCATCGCCTTGAGCCGATGTCCGCGCCGCGCCAGACAGATCGGCAGCAGGAAAAGCGGGTAGAGAAGCAGCGAACTCCTCAGGAGGACGAGCAGGCCGAGCAACACGCCTGCGACTGCTGAAACGAGCAGCGTCCGCGATGCGGATTTCTCCAACGAGCCCACACACTCAAACAGGAACAGCATCAGCGCCACGAGCCCCAGCGTGAACAACGTCTCGGTCAGCAGCAGTCCTGTAAAATAGACGAAAAACGGGTAGATCGCCGCAATGCATCCGGCCACGATTCCCGCCGTGTCGCCGCAGAGCCTGCGCCCAAGCAACGCCAGCAGCACGCACATGGCCGAGTCCGCAACGGCTTGAACCAGGTAAATCCCCTGCGGTCGTTGCAGCCCCATCGAATGGCACGCCGCCAGGAAAACCGGATAGCCCGGGGCGCGCGAGGCCTGCCGGCTTGAATCATCGCGGAACCCCTTGCCGGCCAGCCAATTGCGCGCGATGCAGTCGTAACTCGCCGCGTCAGGAAAAATCAGCTCCTCGCCGCGCGGCGCCGCGAAAGCCACAAACGCCGCTCGGATAGCGAGGGCCGCCAGAAACAGCAGACACAACGAGCGCCGCCCAAATGCCAAGGGGCTGTCCTTAATCGAAGTGATACATTCCGTTGAGCCATCATTCTCATGGCACACAACGATTAAGTCAAGAATAGGGGCGCTCGTCAGCGGTCAAGTACGTGGACGCATTAGCTTTATGTCATTTTTCAGCGTTTCGCATGGCGTTCGTACTATGTTGACACGGGGCAGCTCCGACGCATATAATGCGGTCGGCACTTGTTCAAGTTCGGAGAATGAGTTTGCTGAATAAGAAGTATGTGGCAATTGTGCGGGAACTGGCCGCGCGCGTTGCAGAAATTGCCGCGCTGCCGGTACAGGAAGAAAAGCGGGCGTTGTGGCGCAAGCTTAACGCACGCAACCCAGCGCGGCCCATGGTGATGATAGACCAGGTCTGCTGGAGCGAAATGAACATTGGCGATGAACTGACCCTGCTGTGCGCCGACGCGGAGTGCCGTGGGTACGAGGAGCGCCTCCGGCGAACGGTCTACCAATGGAAGCATTTCCTCGTAGATATGGTGGTGGACCCCTTCTTCACAATCCCCAAGGCGATTTGCAACGCCGGTTTCGGCATGGCGATTCATGAGGAGATCGCCATCACCGACCCAACCAGTGAGGTTGTCGGCCACAAGTACGAAAACCAGTTTCAGACTGAAGACGACCTGAAGAAGATCCGCATGCCGCAAGTCAGCCACGATACGGCCGAGACCGAACGCCGCATGGCCGTGGCCCACGAGCTCTTCGACGGTCTGCTGGATGTGCGGCCGTGGGGTGCCGACCCGTGGCTGTCGCTGTGGGACCCCATCGCGATGTGGATGGGTGTGGAAAACGCATTGTACGCCCTCGTGGACAAGCCCGATTTCATGCACCGCCTCGTGGCCCGTATGACGGACGGCTTCTTGAGCATGCTTGACCAACTGGAGGACCAAGGACTGCTGTGCGAACCCCAGAGCCTGATCCACTGTACGGGCGCCTATACAGACGATCTGCCCGCTCCGGGCTACGACCCACAGAAACCCCGCACGAAGGATCTCTGGATGGCCGGACTGGCCCAGATGCTTGCTACAGTTTCACCCGCCATGTTCAAGGAATTCGAGGTGGATTACACCAGCCGCATATGCGAGCGCTTCGGCCTGGTGTACTACGGTTGTTGTGATCCGCTGGACGGCAAAATGACCGAAGTCCGCATGATTCCGAATGTGCGCAAGGTCTCCATGAGTCCGTGGGTGAATGAAGAGCGCGGCGCGGCGGAGATTGGGGGTGACTTCGTCTACTCCCGAAAGCCCAGCCCCGCCTTCCTCGCAACGGATCACTTCAGCCCGGAGAAGGTTCGGACGGACTTGGCCGCAACGCGGAGGGTCTGTGAGAAATACGGATGCCCGTTGGAGTTCATCCTGAAGGACATCAGCACGGTGCGCCATGAGCCGCAGCGCCTTTCCGAGTGGGCCCGCATCGCCATGCAAGTGGCGGGCGGTTGATGTCGCTATAGACGCAGATTTCATTGAACGTTCGCATCAGACCTCGGCGCGTCCCGCGTAAAGACCGCGGGGTTCCATTCGACCGATAGCCGCGCGCGCCGCGCCGCACGAATCATACTCTGCCATTCCATATTTGGCATCCCAGACGATTCACAGTATAATCCCCGCATCGCGCAGCCACGAATTCCCGGAGAAACGGCATGCCGTCCACAACTTGCAATTTCAGCGAGATCGAGCGGAAATGGCAGCGGTATTGGGAAGAAAAGCAGACCTTCCGCGCCGCCGGGCCGGGCGATCCGGGTTTTGAGCCGGGCAAACCGAGGTACTATGTCCTCATCGAATTCCCGTATCCCTCAGGCGAAGGACTCCACGTCGGCCACCCGCGCAGCTACACCGCGCTCGACGTCGTTGCCCGCAAGCGACGCATGGAAGGATACAACGTCCTGTACCCGATCGGCTGGGACGCGTTCGGGCTGCCGACGGAAAATTACGCGATCAAGACCGGCCGGCACCCGCGCGACGTGACCGTCAAAAACGTGGCCAACTTCCGCCGCCAGCTCAAGCGCATCGGCTTCTCCTTCGACTGGTCGCGCGAAGTGGATACGACCGATCCGGCGTATTACAAGTGGACGCAGTGGATCTTCCTCAAGCTCTTCGAAAAGGGCCTCGCGTACAAGGCGGAGATCCCGATCAACTGGTGCAACTCGTGCAAGGTCGGGCTGGCGAACGAGGAGGTCGTCGGCGGCGAGTGCGAGCGGTGCGGCGGCGCGGTCGTCCGGCGCATGCGCAAGCAGTGGATGCTGCGGATCACCGCCTACGCCGAGCGCCTGCTCGCCGACCTGGATACGGTGGACTTCCTCGAGAAGATCAAGATGCAGCAACGCAACTGGATCGGCCGCTCGACCGGCGCGGAGGTCGAGTTCCCTATCGTGGATTTGCCGGGCTGTTCGATGCGGATCTTCACGACGCGGCCGGACACGCTCTTCGGGGTGACGTACATGGTCCTCGCGCCGGAGCACCCGCTCGTCGCTGAGTTGCTGCCCCGCTGCACGAACGCGGCGGAAGTCCGCGCGTACGTCGAGGCCGCGGCGCGCAAATCCGACTTCGAGCGGACCGAGCTTGCCAAGGAAGTCACCGGCGTCGAAATGAAGGGCATCCGCGTACTCAACCCGGCCACGAAGAAGGAAGTGCCGCTCTGGGTTGCCGACTACGTCCTCATCTCATATGGCACCGGCGCGATCATGGCCGTGCCCGGCCACGACGAGCGCGACTGGCGCTTCGCGCGCAAGTACGGCTTGCCGATCATCGAGGTCATCTCCGGCGGCAACGTCGCCGCGGCGGCGTTCGTGGACATTGACAAGGGCACGCTGGTGAACTCCGGCCCGCTCAACGGCCTGCGGCCCGACCAGGCAATCGTGAAGATGACGGAGATCGTTGAGCGTGAAGGCTACGGGAAAGCTTCCGTGCAGTATAAGTTGCGCGACTGGGTCTTCTCGCGCCAGCGGTATTGGGGCGAGCCGATCCCGATCGTGGATTGTCCCAAGTGCGGCTTTGTGCCGCTGCCGGAGAGCGCGTTGCCGCTGACGCTGCCGGAGGTCGAGCAATATCAGACCAGCGAGACAGGCGAATCGCCGCTCTCGCTCATGACCGACTGGGTCAACACGACCTGCCCGAAATGCGGCGGCCCCGCGAAACGCGAGACCGACACCATGCCACAGTGGGCCGGCTCATCCTGGTACTTCCTCCGCTACACCGATCCGCAGAACGACCAGGCGCTGGCGAGCCGCGAGCGGTTGAATTACTGGACGCCGGTGGATTGGTACAACGGCGGCATGGAGCACACGACACTCCACCTGCTCTATTCGCGGTTCTGGCACAAGTTCCTCTACGATATCGGCGTCGTGCCGACCTCCGAGCCGTACAAGAAGCGCACCTCGCACGGGCTGGTCCTCGGCGAGAACGGCGAGAAAATGTCGAAGTCGCGCGGGAACGTCGTCAACCCCGACGAGATGGTGGAGAAATACGGCGCGGACGCGTTCCGGCTCTACGAGATGTTCATGGGCGCCTTCGACCAGCCGATTCCCTGGTCCACGAGCGGGCTGAACGGGATGGCGCGCTTTCTATACCGGGTCTGGGAACTTCAGGACAAGGTCGCAGCGAGTGTGGCACAGCCGCCCCCGGCTGTGGCAACTGATCGCCTTGTTCACCAGACGATCCAGCAAGTCGGCGAGCGCATCGAGGCGATGAAGTTCAACACCGCCATCGCCGCGCTGATGACGCTGGCGAACCAGTTCGGGTCACAGGAGCGCATTCGGAAGGATCATTGGCAGACATTCCTCACGCTGCTGGCGCCCTTCGCGCCTCACATCTGCGAGGAGCTTTGGCAGACGCTCGGACATGGCCGCAGCCTGGCAGATGAGCCCTGGCCCCGGTTCGATCCGGCCCTGCTGCTTGAAGAGGAGATTGAGATGCCAATTCAGATCAACGGCAAGCTCCGCTCCAAGGTGCGCGTGCCGAGCGACGCCGATGACGAGAAGATCCAACATATCGTCCTGGCCGCTGAACCCACGCAAGTTTTGCTGGCCGGGCAGTCGGTCAAGATGGTGATCGTCCGTCGCGGGAGGATCGTGAATATCGTCACCGGCTGAAAAAGTCGGCGGACAGGATTGTCCGCCCTACGTACGTCTCGTTTCTCCGGCCGTAAGTAGCGCGGGCTATCAGCCCGCGATGGCGCATCGGCGAGAAATGCGACTCCTTCAACAACTCCACTGTTCCGAACGGCGCAATTGAGCCTGGACGATAAGTTGGAGGTGGTCACAAATTGTGACCACCTCGCACGGCTCAAATTCTCGCCCACACTCCCCTTCGCCTTCACCGAGCACGGCGCCATCATGGCAGCGAACGTGTTGAACAGCCGGCGGGCGGCGCAAATGAGCGTTCTCGTCGTCCGCGCGTTTGTGCGGCTCCGCCAGGCGCTGGTCAATCACAAGGAAGTGGCGCTGAAATTGGCGGTGCTGGAACGGAAACTGGCGACGCATGACACGGCGATCCGGGAGATCATTGAGGCCATCAAGCAACTTGCGGCGCTCCCAGCGCCTGAACCGGAGAAATCGAAGATCGGCTTTGGCGTGAAAGAAGCCGCCGCGGCGTACCATCGAAGGAGACGCCGCGTCCGATGAATCCCGCACCGTCTCGAGATCCCCGTCCAGGTCAACGGCAAGCTCCGCTCCAAAGTGCGAGTCCCAGCCGGCGCCGACCGCGAGAAGGTCCAGGAGATCGCCCTCGCCGACGAGCGCAACCAAATCTCGATGGCCGGCAAGCCCGTCAAAAAGGTAATCATCGTGCCCGGGCGGATGGTGAATATCGTAACCAGCTAAGGCGGGAAACCGGCCACAAATTGTGACCAGTTCTCAGAAGCACGGAGTCCCCCGCTACTGGCCGTATCCCTTCACCGAGCAGGGCGCACTCATGGCGGCGAACCTATTGAACATCCGGCGAGCCATATCCAGGGAAGATAAGGTTTATGTCGCCCGAATACCCCCGCCGCTACATTATGGTTGAAGAGAAACGACCACACGAAAACCGCTGCCATGATCGGCGCTGGTCGGACCATCGTCCTCGCGGTAGGCTGACCGGCAACGGTTCGGTGGGCAATACCAGGACCCACCGCGTAGAACACGAAGCCCGCTAGCGTTCAAATCCTCGCGGCCGTCAGCCACTTGAAAAGGATAGGACCTCTTAAGGCTTTGGCACTTTTCCCATACGTTTCCTTGCATATCGTAAAGTCCCCACGCGTTTGGCTTTTTCAAGCCGACCTCATGAGTCTTTCCACTACTATTGCTCTCATACCAGCCGTAATCACCCAGGAATCTGTCGTCGCTGCCAAAAGAAAACTTTGTGCGGCTTCCTGCGCGGCAAGCATATTCCCATTCCGCCTCGGTGGGAAGGCGTATCCTAAGGTGCGTCTTCTCCGACAGCCTCTCGCAGAAGCTCATTGCATCGTTCCAGGAGACATCTTCCACAGGGTTTTCGGCACCCTTGAAATACGAGGGATTCTCTCCCATCACCGCCTTATACTGAGCCTGGGTCACATCGAATGCGCCCATGTAGAACGGCTTCGTGATTACCACCCGGTGCTGAGGGCCTTCATCCCCGCTTCGACCTTTCTCCTCATCCGGGCTACCCATCGTGAACTCGCCTGCTGGAATCAGGACTAACTTCATGGCAATTCCGTTGCCGCAGTCCAAAGGTAGTTCTTTCTTGCCAACCGCTGGCTCCATCGCTGATTTCGTATTTGGCTGCGACGCAGGCAACAGCGGAGGAGCCGCCGCAGACGGGCCACTAGAAACAGAACTCACGGATGATGGTGCGGCAAGCGTCGGCCACTTGAGTATCAGTTCTTTTCACATCGCAAAGCAAATATCCCGAAGGTCTCCTTCCAGTCGCATACGGTCTTTGATTGCGCTCTTCAAGTCCTCTTCCACATTTGCCAACTGCCTTGTCGCCTTGGCCTTGGTCAGTGTTTCTACCGCATCCTCGGCTTTCTTCAAGTCGAGAACGGTTTTCGAGAATTCGGGGTATTCCAGAGCGGGCTTGAACCACGGCTCAGTCTGATTCAGGTTCTGCCCCTGCATGATGGCGTCAAAGGCCAGCCTTCCGTTTCCAGTGCGGAGCGCCGACCTCGTTACTACTCCGAGCATTATATACTTGACATAAGCGCCTAAGTATGTTATACTGCACGCATGAAAACCCAAGACTTCAGATCGCTCCCGCCGGCAGGCCAGGAGCAATTGCGTCG
>Ga0315281_10009156_pt1 | contig 13747 bp, 14 predicted proteins | sample YL17G07_0_MG_FD_204540 | JGI IMG/M metagenome (GOLD analysis project Ga0315281, IMG submission 204540) | Sediment microbial communities from Yellowstone Lake, YNP, Wyoming, USA - YL17G07_0 | ecosystem: Environmental > Aquatic > Freshwater > Lake > Sediment | place: USA: Wyoming | collected...
TGACCTCTTCGAGTAACTGCATTAACTCGGAAACATCGCCGTAGCCCAAGTCCTCAAATGTCGCCGCTGGCGTCCTCATTCTAACTCCTGGCTCCTGACTCCTGAATTCTGGCTCCTGAGCAGTTACGCCACATCTACATATCGTTATGTCCGGCTCCGCTCCCGCCGCTCCTGTAACTCAAAAGAGTATCGGTGCCCCCTTCGCTCCCCGATTTCTCCTTATCTCGTTCATTCGCGCGGCGGTAATAGCGGAGCCGGACAATATCCTTCGCCTGAGGGAACACGAGGCCCAGATTGTTTTGCGCGAGCACGTCTTCGATACGCTGCGGGTTTTTGAGCCGCTCGTTCTCCAGCCTCAGAGCCTCATTGGTTTTCTGCCACTCTGTAACTTCCCGTTCAATTTTCTTTATCGTGTACCCGGTGCGCACCAGCTGCACGTGCTGCCACACATACAGGAGCGAGAGGGAGACGGCCATCGCCGCCAGGAGGATCCACTTCCCCGTCAGCGCAGCCATGGAGAGCCCCTCATCGCATTTCCTATTTCTCCTGGGCATCGCGTTCCCCTTTGTGCAAGCTCAACAGATTTCCTCGCTGCACGCACTGCAGCGCCAGGCGCAGGGTGTCAACCAGGAACGGTTTGGAGAGAAACGAGTTCGCTCCATTCTCCATCGCTGCCGAGGAGTGCTCCTCGCCCGCTCCCGACATCACGATCACCGCGGTCCGTGGCGCGCGCTTCTTGATTTCTTCGAGCAGCCTCAGACCGTTCATCCGCGGCATCTGCACGTCGGTGATCACGCAATCGTACCGCCCGAGCACCGCCTTTGAGAGAGCCTTCTCGCCATCCTCGGCCTCTTCGGTGATATATCGCCCCCGGAGGCACAGGCTGATAAACCTCCTCACGATAGGTTCGTCATCCACGATGAGCACTCGTTTCATCGTCCCTCCGTCCTCGCGCTGGACACCGAGGGGGCAAGGTCAGGGAAGGCAGGGCCTCTAGGGTTGGAGGCGCATCATTGACGAGTTGCCACGCGCAACTCAGATCATCTTTCAATGATCGCGTATAAGGATCTACCGGCCATTCCCTGACCTCTCCCCTTTTCCGTTTTGTCGTTCTCGCCATTGAAGACACTAAAAACACTGAAACTAATAAGGGTCAATTATGGTGGAGAAAGTTAAATATTTTATGGTGTAGGGGCGCGATTTATCGCGCCCGGGTTCGATAAATCGAACCCCTACAGATCTGTACCCCTCATAACTGACGCCCTTATTGAAACCATTTGACGGTTCTCTTTATCTACATTCAGTGCGTTCAGTGTCCTCAGTGGTTCTGGTTGTGCGCTATCCGCTCTGCCGCCCGCAGCCGTGCGCTCCTCGCGCGCGGATTTTTTCCGACCTCATCCGGAGAGGGCCGTACCGGCCTCTTCGTGATTATCTTCAGTCGTGGAACTCTCCCGCATCGGCACACGGGAAACTCCCGGGGGCACACACAACCCCTCGCCCCGCGCGCAAACTCCTCTTTTACGATCCTGTCTTCGAGGGAGTGAAAGCTGATCACGACGATCCGTGCCCCTCGCCCCGCAACGTCAATCGCCTGGGGGATCGCGATCCTGAGGTTCCCGAGCTCATCATTCACCGCGATACGGAGGGCCTGGAAGACTCTCGTCGCAGGATTGATCCTGCTCCTCCGTCCCTCGCGCGCATAGACGCGCGCGACGAGTTCGGCGAGCTCAACCGTCCCCGCCGGGCATCCGCTCCTGACAATCTCACGCGCAATCGGGCGCGCGAGCTCTTCCTCCCCGTACTCTGTGAGCACACGCTCCAGCTCGCGCGCGCCGCACCGCGAGAGGATCATCCTCGCCGTCTCCGTCCGCCGCCTGTCCATCCGCATGTCCAGCGGCGCCGCCACGGAAAAACTGAACCCACGCCCCCCTGAATCCAGCTGGAGGCTCGATACCCCTAAATCAAAGAGCAGCGCATCAACCTCGTGAATCCCTTCTTCCTCGAGAACGTTTTTCAGCTCGCTGAAGTTCCGGCGATGGAGCCTCAGATCCCATCCCCGCGACTCCAGTTTCTCCCTGGCAACCGCGAGCGCCTCGCCATCCCAATCCAATCCGATCAGGACGCCCCCCGGGCTTATGCGCTCCGCGATCGCCGCAGCGTGCCCTCCACAGCCTACCGTCGCATCCACCACGCGCATGCCCGGATGAAGCCTGAGGAATTCCAGAGCCTCCTCGCACATCGCGGGCGTATGGCCGCCGTTCATCAGCAGATTGGCCGTATATAAAATCGGTAATTCTTCCGTTGCCTTCCGCCTAAATCTATACTCCCGCTCGCTGCCATCATCGCCGCGAGCGCGCCCTCCTCCTTCCCTCCACTGTGAGGCACGCTCTTTGCCCCGACCGCCGCGAGCATTGACGCGATCCGCGGATACCTGCGCAGAATCCTCCCCGCGAGCGGCCGCGGAATTCTCCCGGGGATCATCGGTTCGATACGTTCAAATTTGAGCTTGCCCAATCCATCCGGTGTGGACGACTCGTGCATGGATTCCCCCTCCTCACAGGCCCATTCCGAGGAGATCTTCCGCGATCTCCTCATAGCTGTTTCCTTTCTCCAACGCAAACTTCCGCCATCTCTCCTCGTCCCATATTTCAAACCGGTTCAGCACGCCGATCACCATGACATCTTTCCTTATCCCGGCCCACCTGAGCAAACTCTGCGGCAGCATGATCCGGCCCTGGCGGTCGCACTCCACCTCGCACGCTCCCGCGAGAAACAGACGCATGAAGTCCCTCGCCTTCACCTTCGTGAACGGCTGTTCTTTGAGCTTTGCGACGATAATGTTCCACTCATGCGGGGTAAAGACAAAGAGGCAGTGCTCAAGACCGCGCGTCACAAAAAGTTTATCAATGGTATTTTCGCGCAGTGTTTCCCTGAACTTAGCGGGGATGATCAATCTCCCCTTGCCATCTATTGTGTGTATGAATTCACCGTAAAACATATCGCTTGACGCCTTTAAAAAGGGACAGCATCTTCCACTATGTACCACTTTACTCCACTATGTTCCAAAATGTATACCGCCGGCCCCACTTTGTCAACAAAAAAAATCATTTTTTTTAATTTTTTTTTCTTATGTCAGCCATAGTATGTTTTTATGTCATTCCAGTGTTTCATGCTCTTCCGGAAAGCCATGACCCAGCTTCTATAGTTATTGGAGAGGTGATGCCGTGAACGTAATGACTCAGTCATGCACTGACAATGATAGCTGACAGCAGCGTGCGTATCAGTGCTTCATTGAGGTATTACCCGTGAACCCCTTGAAATATCACGTTTTCACATTCGGCACTCTCGGAATGTAGCGACAAGTAATTACTTTAATGCGGGATTACTGCCTGCAGATATGCGGGGCTCGGCCTGCCTTGGTGTCGTGTCAAACAAGGGAGTAGGCCAATGTTTGGATACTTGGCCAGACTTATTCTTTAATTTGGGGAACGAGGGACGTAACGACTACATCGGAGGGAGAATGAACTCTCGGAAAATATGTTACCAGGAATGATTCAGCAATAGCCTCGATGGCTTCAGCTTTCGCGCGCTCAAGAGCTGCGATATGATACCACGCACTGCCCACCCAATCTGTCTTCTTACCATCTTCCCCTGCACCTACCCGCCGGATACTTCTTGCGATTCTTTTCAATTTTTGAGGCGATGCACGCGCTCAGATCCAGCCTGAGCGTATTGCACAGGCTGAGAATATAGATAGAGATATCGGCAATTTCCTCTTTAATCTTCCGCTTCATTTCGGGGAGCGTCGATTTGGACCGTGCTTCATCAACATCCATCCACTGGAATATCTCCATGAGCTCGGCGGCCTCAATGGTGATTGACATGCTCAGGTTCTTGGGTGAGTGGAACTGTTCCCAGTCCCTCTCCTCGATAAAGCGGGCAATCTCTTTCTTGATCCTGCTGATCGTCGTGGTCGAATCTTTCATATAGTGCCACCCTCCGCGCTCATGCCAATTCATTTTCTATCTTCTTCACCAACCGCTGTATTTCCGCAAGGTCGCCCGCGGGGAGGAGCTTCAGGATCTCGACATGCCTCTGGAGCGCCCTCAGTGTTCCCAGCAGCCTTCTTACCGTGGCGATTTTCTTCTTCCTCCTCGCCTCCTCCGGTTCCAGCTCCTCTCTCTGAGCCAGGAGGGAGGTGAGATCCCTCCTCACGTCCCCCGCCTCTTTGCCCCTTTCGAAAACATCCTTCTTGAGTTTCTCATAGTCACGCTCGTCCAGCCCCCTCTTTGCCCTCCTGAGCGCGTCAATGGATTCATACCCCGGCACAGAAGCCGCCTCGGCTGATTCGATATAATCCTGACGCAGGTAGGGCTCCGCCTCCCGCTCGAGAAAATAGTACGATTTCAGGAGCTTCAGCGCCGTCTGTTTCCTGATGCCTATTTCCTTTGATGTGTACGCGTCAAAGGTGAGGTATCCCCACTGCGCGTACAGCTTCTCCTTCCAGACCGAATAGAGCGCCTGGCCGAGCTCGATCCATGAGGTCTTAAAATCCTTGGCGCTTTCCAGGATTCGGTACCTCAAAGAGTTTTTATCCATATCTTTCATCTTCTGCTCAATCTGACTGAGAGCTTTCGATTTTATTTCGTTCATCGCGTCAATCCTCAATTTGTCCGGACTTTCCCAATTTTTCGCTGCGAACCTTCAATGCAATTAAAAGCACCGCAATGCCTAGAGTTTCCCCGTCTTTTCACCGTCCCCTTTTGTAACATATTGGGTGAGTCAGTGTTAAGATTCTTCATAACTGCATTATCGTTTTCTACCACGAAGGACACGAAGGTCACGAAGATAGAGGAATAGGCTGATTAAACTAGTCTTTCTTCGTGCTCTTCGTGGTGAGAACTGCCTTCTAAATAAAACTGGGGAAACTCCTGCCGCGATGCCGGTTGACGCGGCCTGACACATGCCGTAGTATATACCGCAACAGGAGGCCTCACGCCATGAAGATTCACCACCTCGTCATCGCCGTTGCGCTCACCACCGGGACCCTCTACGCGGGAGGGATGGATATCAAAGTGAATAAGGATGCGGTTTCTGTGAGCCCGGTGGATCCCATGGGCGCCGTCACCATCGCCGGGCACCCGCGGTGCGTGTCCGGCATGGGGCCTATTCAAATCATGGCCCAGGACAAAAAGAACAAAATGACCGCTGTGGGCGCGGTGATGCCGGATGGGAGCTTCACCCTGAGGCTCCCCGCGAGCCCTAAGGATTCTATAAAGCTTATTTTTGCAGGGGCGGACGGCAAAAAGAAAGACATCAAGGTAAAAGTCCCCAAGGGCGTCCCCGTTATCCCCCAGCCCCCCGCGGGGACGGAGATCCGCGGGGAAACCGTTACCATCCCTCAGGGCGAACCGCTTGATCAGGGAGTCCCCGGGGCACCCCCCGCTCCCCAAGAGCAACCTCCCCCGCCGCCGAGCGATGACCAGATCAGTAGAGGAGAGAAAGACCTCAACGCCTCAGGTGTGATTGAATAACGCGATTGATGGCGGCGCGAACAGGTCGAGCAGATCAATCGGATTCAGTAGGGGAATCTGATCTTTTCCTTCCTGATAGAGCCGTCAGGCTGGTGCACGACCGACCCCGTGAATCTGTCGTCCATGAAATAAATCGTGCGCATGGCAGGTTTCTCGCCCGCCCTGCTGGAGTAGTAGTAGTTCCACTTGCGGTTGTAGCTGATACCGTTCTCGCGGTGCGCCGCCTTACCCACGCCGAGCCGCTCCCGGGGCTCGCCGAATTTTCTCAGCACGCGCTCCCGGTCGGTGAGCTGCGTCTTCCCCTCGCGGTGCGCCCGCACCTTGTCGCTGAGGCTGTCGAGAACTTCCTTGAGCCGCTCGCACCCGCAGAGTCCCCAGAGCAGCACCACCGCGGACACGATCAGGCCGAGGCGCGCCATCAACGGTCGCCGCAATTGAATGTGCGTTGCCATCGCAGGTATCACCATCCTACTCCACGATGATATTTGTCATGGTGCGCAGGACGCCGGGAACATTCTGTATCCGGGAGACAATAAATTCGCCCAACACATTGACATCATCCCCCTCGACGAGCGCAATGATGTCGTAGGGCCCCGTCACCGCGTGCGCTGACTTCACCCCTTCTATTTTATTTATCTCCTCGCGGATCTCTATCGCCTTCCCCTGCGTCGCCTCGACGAAGATATATGCAGCAACAGCCATAGATCACCTCCCTCTCGGCCATGAGTGACATTCGCCTCACTCCCCCTGGTGCAATTATAGCAGCAGGCATGACCGGAGCAAGTGAAAAAGCATATTGGAGGAAATGGGACAGTTACGGGAAATATAAATCTGTAGGGGTTCGATTCCCGCCTACGGCAGGCAAGTATCGAACTTGCCACGTAACACACGTGGCCCGGGCGCGATAAATCGCGCCCCTACACCACGATAATATCACATCTACCCCCCATAAGTGAGAAGGTGTGAAAAAATCCGGTTTGTCGCTTGCGCATGTGTAACCCATCGTGTAGGGGCTTGATTCCCGTACAAAGCCGGGCAAGTATCAAGCTTGCCACGTGGAACACGTGGCCCGGGCGCGATAAATCGCGCCCCTACACCACGATAATATCACATCTACCCCCTATAACTGTCCCATTACTACCGGAGTTTTCCCATTTTTGATAAAAACCCGCGATGTTTTACCACAGAGGACACGGAGAAACACGGAGGACACTGAGGATGAGTATTTATAACCTTTTGGCCTTCTCTATGATACATAATCTCCGTGCTCTCTGTGTATCTCCGTGATCTCCGTGGTGAAATATTATTTCTGGCCTTTGTATGAGACGCGGATTACACGGATTAATTTTACTCACAGATGGACACAGATTATTTCTTGTTCGAGAAACCAGAAACGAGAAACTGTTGTTGCGGTTGTAACAATCTCCGCGCCCTCGGTGTCTCCGCGGTGGAGAGATAATGTATATTCCCGTGAGAGATATGCTATGATTATGGTTGCTTCCGCCGGGCCCGGGGAGAGCGCACGCTTCGTCCCCGTTCACTAACGCTCGCGTGAGCGCACCGGCCGTCCGATGGTAACCTGCGGCCCCGACGCGCGGATTCAAAAAAGGAGGGCTCCATGATTCGATTCGGGAAAAGGATACCACGCTGGTTCACGCTTCTCTTCTCCCTCGCGCTCCTCTCTATTGTCTGTTCGGGTCTCCAGGCTGAAAAATCTCCCCTCACCGTCTACTTCCTTGATGTGGGACAGGGTGATTCCACCGTGATCAGCTCGCCCGCGGGGAAAGTGGCGATTATCGATGGAGGCAAGGGAGGCGCAGGATATAAAAAGAATGATAAGGCAAAGACGGTCATCATCCCATTCCTTAAAGGCAAAGGGATCAAAAAGCTTGAAGCGGTAATCATGACCCACGCGGACTCTGACCACATCGGAGGATTGGTGTACCTGCTCGAAAACACCACTGCGGGCAGCGAATATCCGCTTGAGATAAAGGAGTTTCTCGATCCAGGACAACCGCATACCACCTATCTCTATCAGGATCTCTTGAAAGCGGTGAAAAAACGGCAGGAAGTAAAATATCGCATCGCCAAGAGGGGAGACCGCATTGACCTCGGTGAGGGAGTACGCGCGGAGGTAGTCGCTCCTGACCACATTTATGAAGATCCCAATAACTCTTCCATTGTGGTCAAACTCAGCTATGGCAAGGTTTCCTTCCTCCTCACCGGAGACGCGGAGGCGGAGTCCGAGAAAGCCATGATCAGGAATTACGGCGATGCGCTGAGGTCAACCGTGCTCAAGGCCGGCCACCATGGCTCCGCAATCTCCTCAAGCTCCGACTTCCTCAAACGAGTAAAACCGGAAGTAGTGGTGATCAGCGTGGGGGAGAATAATACGTTCAAACTCCCGTTCAAGGAGGCCATACAGCGGCTGGAGGCCACAGGCGCCAGGATATACCGCACGGATTATCAGGGAATGATCACCATCTCCACGGACGGTGAAACCTATAAGGTGACGACGGAGAAGGAAGCGCCGCCGATTGAAAAGAGATGGGATTTTCAGAAAGTGCTGAAGGAAGAAGAGAAGATCAACATTAACACCGCGTCAGAGGACGAGCTTGAGTCGCTGCCCAGAATCGGCAAAATCAAGGCCCACGATATCATGACCAGGAGGCCGTACGCATCAATTGACGATCTGCGAAGGGTCCCCGGCATAGGCGCAAAAATTATGGAGACTCTCAGGCCTCTGATCACCGTCGGCCGTCCGCGGGAAGGGGCTGCCCCCGCTCTTGGAGGCACCCCGATCAACAGCATCAGCCCGAAAGATGTAGGGAAGAAGATACCGACGCTCACTGGAGAGATACGAGCGGTCAAGGTATTCAGGGATGAGAAGGGCAGAACCCTCATGCTCAGAGACAGCACTGGCACCGTAGACGTCCTCATCTGGAAAAATCTTTACGAGAGCATACCCGAGAGAGAAAAGCTCACAAAGGGGACGCGGATTCGGGTCAGGGGGGAATTGGGCAGCTACGAAGGCAAGCTTCAGATAAAACCTGCTGTCCCCGGTGATATCCAGATCATTGAGCAGGAGAAGTCAGAGAAGCCTTCAGAAAAAAGCGCCGCGGGGACTCCCGCCGCGGCCGCTCCAACCGCGCTCCCGCCGCCACAGTGAGAGGACTGACATCCCGTGTAATCGCCTGGCGCGGGATCGAGGGTGTATTTCAGAAATCCCCGCCAGTCGGGCGCTGCGCGATTACTGCACCTTCACCTCGCGCTCGGCCCTGAAATAGAACGCACTATCAACCATCGGCGATCCTCACGCGCAGACGAGACTCGCCGCGAACGTACCATTCATCGCACGCGCACCGTGACCGAGCCATAATAAGTGGCATTCCCCCTCACCTGAGGGACGGCGGCGGAAATGAGCGCGGTCTCAAAGAGATAGTTTCCCAAAGAAACCGGTGGGACAAGGGTATTAAGCACATAGCCGGAATACCCATACGGCAGCCCGGCAACCCGCGCGATCCTCCCGCGGAACGGGCGGAATGAGTTGTTCCAAACGGTGTAGACCCGCCCTTCGGGGGTGGTCACAACGGAATAGGCATTGTAACCAGACGGGGTGCCGATTATGGGCGGCACCGTCACCGTAACGGCGAGCGGTTGCCCCCGGCTCACGATCGTGACTCCCGAACCGATCCCAACCGCAGCGAATGAGTTCATCACCAGGTAATAGTCGTCGCCCATCCCGTAGAGGTCACTGCACGCCTGGAGGGCACAATCGCGGAGCTGGTTAAAATCGGTCGTCGTGGTGCAGTACTGCGTCTGCGTCCGGTACCAGACCTTCTCGCCCTTGTCTACCCCGATTGCCTGGCAGATGAGGTAGAAGGTGTGCGAGATGATGGACATGTTGATGTGCACTCCGCCGTTGTCCTGATCCGTGGTGACATATTCACTCATGTTCGCAGGTAGGCTGCCAAAGGAATATTGATTTGGAGGATAGCCCATGTGCGGGTTCTCCAGGTTGCGGCAGTAGCCGGGCGAGGCGAGCCAGCACCCTTCGGCGTTGTACTGCCAGCGGTTCTCAAGGGCGCAGGCGAACGAATCCGAGAACGCCTCATTGATCGCCCCGGATTGGTTCTTGTATTCAAGGTTGCAGGTATAGTTCGTCACCCCGTGAGTGAGCTCGTGCGTCACGCAGGAGAGGGAGCCAGACTGGCCGAGCGCGGTCACGTAGTCACCCCTGCCGAAAAAGACGGCCCCGTCCGGGAACCACGAGACCCCCTTTGACCACATCGCATTGGTCGCGTCACTGCCGAACATACAGTTCACATTAACATATATATTCATCCCGGCGTTGTTGATGCTGTTTCTGCCAAAATGGCTCTGCCAGTAGTCATACACCAGACCCGCATTGTAATGGCCTGAAAAATCCCATGTCGTGTTGCTTCCTGAAGCTATGCTGGCGAAATTTGTGGTGTGCATAGTGCACACATACATAGGCTGATACAATTGGGTTACATCCTGCGCCCCCGCGTTCATGGTCCCGATATATCCCTTCAGCGTCGAGGGGTTAAACATGACCTTGCTGGTATCTGCGAGGCCATACCCGAGCGGATTATACGCGCAAGACTGATCCCAGTAGGGGGGGAACAACCATGGATGCCAATCAAGCCAGTATGCACAGTTCCAGTTCTGCTTATAGCCATGGAGGGTGAGCGACTCGCCGAGGACACCGATCCCGGTGAGCATGGTATCCTGGTACTTCGTATCGTTCCAGTGGTCGATGAGCGTACCCGTCTTCGCGTCCACGAAGCACTTCCACTCGGCGAACGGCTTCGCGGTCACGAGCGTCAGGCACCAGGCGAGATGAGAGGCGCCGTCCTTTGGATAGATCATCAGCACAGGGCCGATGGTGTTGTGGATATTGTCATCAGCGATCCCGAGCGCGCCCTTCGCGATCCCGATCGCCTCCGCCGCGGTGACAGCCGGTGTCGTATCAACCGAAATCTCAGGCAGGTAATTGCCGTTCACCGAGGTAAGCGCCCCGTCCCCGTCGAGGTGCGCGACGAGATCGCCCCCGTATACAGGGATTCCGTTGTGCTGCTGCGCGAACCTGATCGTGCGCAGCCCGAACTGGTCGGTTTCATCGCTCCTGGCTTGCAGCTCGCTCTCCGCATCGCTCATGCGGAGTAAGTCCCTGTTCTCGTTGAGGAACTTTTTAACCGCGGCCTCTTCGCCCGCGCCGGCTTTCGCACCGACAGTGAATTTTCCGGAAACGAGATACGGCACACTATTCTCGTTATATTTGACGTCGAGCGGCTCCTGGGATTCGCTGCTCATCCGCTCAACGGCTCTGAGCTGGGCCTCCGTGACCACCTTTACCGATTTCCTGGCCGGCGGCCTCCCGATTGTGTAATCCGTTATTTCCCCGGGATAGTACTGGGCCATTACCGCAATCGGCGCGACCATAAACGCCACCCACAGAGAAATACCCCATTTTTTCATGATGTCTACCTCCTTGCCCCTACTATTCACATATGTAATTATATATCATGAAAAACAGGAACGCGCAAGATATGCCGGCACCTGGGTGCGGTACCATAATTAATTGTGTGCGAATTGGGTTTAAGGGAAATAAAAAGGGGGCATCCTTTCCCTAGCAAAGTTGGGTTAAAACCCAAAGAAAGGGGGCTGATATTCCACCTACGAGGTGGAACGGTTACCTTGACGGGAGGTGACCCCCACCCTCACCTCCCCCATCGAGGGGGAGGCAATTGGAACGGTTAAACTAATTCAGCGTGAACGCGCGCGTGTGCACCGGGCCGAGGTAGTTGCCCGTCCATGCGTTCACGGCTCCGCTCTCGAGGAAATACGTCCCCGGCAGGATGTTTCTCCACCAGAGGCCCGTCAGGTAAAGACCGCTGATCGGCGAGGTGATGACGATTGGATACCACACGTAAGGCATCGGGTAGGGATATATCACCTTCCACGAGGTGAGATAAAGGGTCCCGTAGTACGGCGTCACGATACGGACAAATGCGTAGCAGGGCGTCGAGATCGCATCAGTGTAGGCATAGATGTACATCTGGTCGCCACTGCCCGAGTAGCTCGTCCGATCAGGATACACTCTGATCGGGCCTCTGGGCGTCGGGGTCGGCGGCGGCGGCGTGGGCGTCGGGGCCGGCCCCCCACCACTGATGTGGATAACGGTAACTCCATTTTGCGGCATACCCGCATATGAACCACCCCACGTCATCGGATGGTCACTATGGTCCCAGGTATCGTGTACATAAATTGTCGAACTTGAAGCATCGTATCCAATCCCCAGCATCGTGTGTCCCTGGAGCTGGATGAGGACAGGATAGCCGTTATCGATCTCTGATTGGAAATTGGCAAAAGTAAATCCCTTGCCCGGAGTAGTGCCAGAATGACCTTGTATATATTGCGAATAATTTGTCGTCACGCTATAGCCGCGTGATTCGACAAATTGCCGCATACCATGACATCCATCCTTCGCCGAAGGTTCACAAGCCATATAATCATCGAGGGGGTCGCCAGCGTTGTCATACCAGAAAAACGTGCCACCATCCCTACAGTGACCCATTACGGAATCGTAATTATTGTATTGACTGGTTCCCATAAAGTCACCAGTGCAATGACCATGTGCGTGCTCAGGCCAGACATTGGTGATAAATGGGTCGGGAGCTGTACTATCGGTAGCTACCCAATAGTCATCCACGTACCCGCGTTCTACTCTGCCATCTATACCCATATGCGTCGCTACCAGCGGGCATTCGCCAATGGTGGGACTTGCATTCGCCCAGCAGTCCTCGTTGTTCAACGGGCAGACGCCTCCGTTCGCCGGGCCAGAATACATATTGGGATAGCCGTTCCTGTCAAAATGCCCCATCGCCATGCCGGCGGATGTTGCCGAACATCCGTAGCACCAGTTAAAGGCAGGCATGTCGGGGATACTGTTTTTACCCAGCGCAATACTTGGTTCTGGAATTTCAACTGCTTCCGCCTTGAAATTTTCCGGCGGAGGACACGGCGGGACATAGACCATATCGATGAGCTTCCCGTTTTCCCAGATTTGCCTTATTAGATATGGATTATCCGATCGGACGCCATATTGATTGAGCGGTGGCTGGTCTTGAGCAGCGCCAACGGACAGCACGGCGGACATAAATCCGGCGCCCATCAAGACGATGCAGCAGAAGAATCGAAGGCTCCTCTCAAAACTTCGTGTTTTCATAATCGCTATCTCCTTTCAGATAGTTGTGCGACTAAGTTTATAAACTCATTTTCCGAACGGGCGTATCGCTCAAGATCAGCCGCAAATGAGAAGTTGACCGTCCCGACAGCGCCATTTTCCAAGATGAACTCACAGAGATGCTCATTGTACGCGCCGGACCCGAGGGGTCGGTACGCGTTGGCGCCCTTTACCGATGCAAGGAGGGCGATAATTCTGGAGCCCTTCCTGTACACACCGTGATATTGGGCCGGCCCCGCCCACTCGCCCACGATCACCTTCCCGTGCTCCTCGCCCGCGGCCGGGGTGCACTCATACCTCGTCGAGCCGGGGGCCGTATAGGATTCCTCAATCAAAAGATCCGCGCCTTCGTGCTTCCCTTTTAATATTTTTTCAACTTTGAGGACAGCGTCTATCCTGGTTTCTTTCCCTGCACTGACAGGCTTTTCGGTTTCTTTCACATCTATTATTTCTCCGACAACGACAATATCCGCACTGCGGATGAGCTCTCTCAACTGCGATATGCCGAGAGGAGGTGGAGGAGGCTGCATGGCATAGCCTATTTTTGAAAGAACGACAATCAGTGCTCCGTGTTTGGCAAGCGTTGATAATTTCATCAGGTGAAAATCAACGATATATGAACCCGCGCTTATTAATTAAGACGTCTGCACTTTCTCCGATTCCCCACACGAAGCACTAACTATATACTAATTATAACTATTATCTATGAAAATATTCTTTTTGTCAATTACTTTTCCCGCAGTTTTCCCGCAGTTGTTCCGCGGTTGTCATGACTCTTTGGAAATGCCCCATACTCGACTCGATAGATTACCTGATGATATATCCTGTAATGGGACAGTTATAGGGGGTAGCCGCAGATTTACGCAGATGAACGCTGATACACCTATATAAAATCTGCGTGTATCTGCGTGTATCCGCGGCAAGAAACCTTGACCACTCAAAC
>Ga0315281_10009157_pt1 | contig 13747 bp, 13 predicted proteins | sample YL17G07_0_MG_FD_204540 | JGI IMG/M metagenome (GOLD analysis project Ga0315281, IMG submission 204540) | Sediment microbial communities from Yellowstone Lake, YNP, Wyoming, USA - YL17G07_0 | ecosystem: Environmental > Aquatic > Freshwater > Lake > Sediment | place: USA: Wyoming | collected...
CTAACGGAAGAACTCAAGCCAGTCAAAGTCCCAGCCAAAGAACCGGCTGCCGCTCCACCGCCCGCGCCCGAGCCAGCGCCGGCTGCGCCTCCCGCACCGCTGCCAACGCCAGAGGCAATCCCAGCCACGTCTTCCGCGCCAGCGGCGCGCGTGCCCGGTGGCATATCGTTCGCCGACCTCGAGTCTGAATGGCAACAAATCATGAGCGAAGCCGCCAAGTCTAAAACCATATTGCGCGTGATGAGTTCCCTGGCAACCTGGTTGTGCTGTCCGAAATCGCGCGCGCTCCTCGCGCCGCCAGAGAACAAACAACTGGATTGTGCCGCGCGTTCGACGCAGCGCGAATCTATTCGCCGGGTGGTGGAGCATTGGGGCTACCAGACCAATCAGCCGCTGGACGAATTCTACAGCAGCCCGCGACTCTATTTTGCGAACCCAGCGCGCGCGGTCGCCTTGACGATTCACCTCGATGCCTTCGCGATGTACCATCAACTTGATCTGACGCCGTTTCTCGCGCAAGAAGGAAATACGTTATCAGAAACCGCGTTGCTGTTATTGCGCTTGCAACTGGTCGAAATGCCCGAGGCGGGCTTGCGCGAGTTGAACGCGCTGCTGCTCGATCATGATTGGAGTTGGAGGACTGAGCCCGGCAAGATTGACGTGTCGCAGATCGCGCGGCTCTGCGCGGATCAGTGGGGCTGGTACAAAACCGCGACGATAAACCTCCAGCGCGTGATGGCATTTGCAGTCCGGTTCATTCCCTCGGATGATAAAGCCATCGTCGTCGAGCGCGTCGAGCAAATCATCAAGACGATTGAAGACGCGCCCAAGAGTCTGCGCTGGCAAACGCGCGCGCGTCTGGGAGAGACCATGCGCTGGTACGACCTTCCGCCCACAACGCCGCCGCAGGAACAGCGCCCCGTTGAAATACGCTATGGGGACTAGAGATTAGACCAAAGAGGGTCTGATGGAAAACATCCTCAAAGAAATCAATGCCGTGCTTGGGGTCTATGGATCATTTGTCTGCTTGACAGGCGGCAGCATCGCCGTACAAGCGACGCCCGAAAAATATAGCAACGCGCAACTGAATCTCGCGGCGCGCATCGTGAGCCAAACGTTTCAGGCACTCGAAATGTCTGGACGCCGCATCCCAGAAGCCAATTTGGTCTACGGCAACGGACGACTCATCCTCAAAAATCTGCGCGGCGGCATTCTAGTCATTCTCTGTGCGCGCAACATCAATCTGCCCCTCTTGAATCTAACCGCCAACGTCGCCGTCAAAAAACTGACGGCAGAACTGAAACCCGCGAAACCTCCCGCGGCGACCCCAGCGGAAAAGCCGACACCGCCACCCGCCGCCCCGCCCGTCATCGAGACACCCGTGCTCACACTGGTTGACGCGGCGATCAGCGCGCTGTATGTCGAATTTGAAAAAGAGGCAGAGCGCATCCTCCACGCGGCGCGAGAAAATGGGCTGCAACTGGTCGTGATGGATCCGGTCGCGCTGTGGCTGTGTTGCACCGGGACGCGGCATCTGTTATCTCAGCCGCAAAAACGCCAAATCACTTTCGCCGCAGCGGCGGGTCAAGCAGCACAGATCGGAACGCTGTTCGACCGCTTGGGTTATCAGCCGAATCAACGTTTCAACTCGGTATACGGCACACGCCAACTCTATTTTCACAACCCCTTGCGCTTGATCGGCGTCAACGTGTTTCTCGACGCGTTTGAGATGTATCATCGTCTCGATTTGCGCGGGGTCTTGGCGCGTGGCGAAAACATCCTGCCAGAGACCGAGGTTGTACTGACGCGCCTGCAAATCCTAGACCCCATCGAACCGGCGCTGAACGATTTGTGCGCGCTGTTCATCGAATACGGACTCGGTTTCACGCCGGGGGAACACGCGATTGACATGAGGCAGATCAGCCAATTGTGCGCGGACGATTGGGGTTGGTACAAAACCGCGACCTTGAACCTGGATCGAATGACTCAGTACGCGCAAGCGCATCTCCTGCCGATCCACCAACAAAAGATCGAACGACAGGCGCGCCAGCTCCGCAGCACCATCGAAGCCACGCCCAAGAGTCTGCGGTGGCAAGCCCGCGCCCCGCTGGGCGAAAGTATTCGCTGGTACGAAACGCCCATCGAAATGGGCGTGCTGACTCGCCCGGGTATGGCGATTGGATAAGGCAAATGATGATCGAGTGGCGCAATCGTCTTGAGCAGGCGCGCCGCGTCTTGGGCGGCGTATTGTATGGGATGTTCGTACATGACATGGTGCGCGCGACCGTACGAACGCGCGGCACCTTGGAACACCTTTTTATTCTGATTACTTTCGGCGATCTGGTCGGACTGCCGATTCTGCCGCCCTATTACGCCATGCGCTTGCTGCCCTTCGTCGTTCCCGAAATCAACGGCTGGCGCCGCCGCTTGCTGCGCGAGCGCGACATCGTGGATGCAATGTTCTGATGAATCAATCCCCGCGACATATTTTGATCGTTGACAACGATGCGCGCATCATCGAAGAAATCGTCCGCGGTTTCCGCGATCAGACCGCGTTCCAAATCCACGCGTTCACGAACGGCGCGGACGCGCGCGCGGCATTGCAGCAAACCGTGTTCGACTTGATCATCACCGATTGGAAGATGGCAGACGTGGATGGACTGACACTGATCCGCGAGGCGAAAGCCCAGTCAGCCGAAACGGTCACCGTCTTGATGAGCGCGTACGAAATGGCGGAGGTTAAATCCCTGCCGGAGGATTTTACCGCACATCACTATCTCTCCAAACCGTTCGCGCTGGACGAATTGATCAGCGTCGTCAATTCGATTCTGCCTCCGGAACCGGTGGTTGCCGAAGCCACCGACACGCCCCTGGTTCTCAAAGTCGTCCTCGGCGGCGACGCGAACGTTGGCAAGACGAGTTTGATCGAAAGTTACTGCACCTGCAAGTTCGACCCACAGCGCGATATGACGATTGGCGTAGATTTTCATTTGTACCACGTCAAAATCGAACAAATGCCCCTGCGCCTGATCGTCTGGGATTTGGGTGGACAGGAACGCTTTTCGTTCGTGCGGCGCGCGTTCTATCGCGGCACGCAAGCCGTCGGCTTGATCTTCGACGTGAGCAACCGCGCGTCGTTCTACAACCTGATGCGCTGGTGGCGCGAGACGCGCGAATTTGCGCCGAGCGTTCCCATTCTCTTGCTCGCCAACAAAACCGATCTGCCGCGCCAGATCGCGCGCGACGAAGCATGGCAGGTCGCGCAGGCGTGGAACACGCCGTTCTTTGAATCCTCGTGCGCCAGCGGCGCAGGAGTCAACGAATTCTTCGAGGCCCTCGCCTATCAGGCGTGGCAACACGCGCGGCAAAAAAAAACGTAGGGGCGGGATGACACCGCCCCTTTCTGGTTAATCCGCAACTCCATTGGGCAGGGCGACCCCGCCGCTACAGTCCCGCGTGAATCACCGTCCCCGCGTCAAAATCCTCGCGCGTCAACGCACGTTCGATGGCCCCCGCACGCGTCGCGCGGATGATCTGCGCGCGGATCGTCGGCTCGCGTTCCACGAGCGCGAGCATAATCTTCACCTTGGCGATCATTCCTCCGGTCACATCCACTCCGTGCGACCCGCGTAACCGCGATTCGATCTGCGGAAAGTTTTCGGGTGTAATTTCGCGGATCAATTGCGCGGACGCGTCCTTCAACGGATCGGCAGTAAACACACCGTCCACGATTCCCGCGAGAATGATGCGCGGTGGTTTCAGCAGCGGCGCGAGGTACGCAAAGATCGCTTCGGTTGACGCAATCGCCATCCCGCGCGTCTCGTCGAACGCGACGTCGCCGTGGACGAGTGGCACAAGATCGTGCGCGAGCGCGGTTTGAATCGGCGCAGACGCCAGTTCGACGAGTTCGCCGTCGCGACAACGCGCGGATGCAGAGGGCTGAACCGCGACGACAGGGACACCTTCCGCCAGAAATATGTCGGTGACAATGCGTGTGAGCCGCGCGGCGGACGCGCCCGTTTCGGCGTAGGCGCGCCAGTTGCCGCGCTCGCCAAACCCAAACTTTTTCGCGGCGAAATGCCCAAAGGATCCGCTCCCGTGTCCGAGCAACAATTCGAGCGCGGGTTGCGCGTCGCACGCGCGTTTCACCTCGCGCGCGATTTCACGAATCACATCTTCGCGCGCCGTGGCTTCGCGCGTCTTGTCCGTAATCGCCGAGCCGCCGAGTTTCAAGAAGATCAAGTTATTCTCCATCATTGCGGACGGAAGACCGAGGACGGATCACGGAAGATTTCGTCGTCGGTCTGCGGTCGTCCGTCTTCCGTCATTTCGTCAGAATCACAATCACGCGCACAACAAGCATCCAACAATCTTCGCCCGGCTCGCCCCACACCTCGATTGCGGCGCCGGGCTGAAAATCGGAAAATCGCGCGGCGTCATTCTCACGGCGCACAAGGGTCTGCGCGTTTATTGCAATCGTGCGCGGACCTTGCGCGGTGGTGAGCGTCAACATATTATCGCGATAACGTTGCACAACGCCCAACACATTCGGCGTGCCGGCGGCAGGAATACGGAGCGCGGGGGGGCCTCCCTTGCGCCGCGCGCGTGTTGATGGATTGCGTGATGCCGCGTTCTGCCGAGTACACGCCCAACGAAAACGCACACACCAGCATCAACGCGATGAGGAAGACTGCGCCGCACCCAATCATGATTCTACGCGACCACATTTTGAACTCCCGATGGGGAGAGGGGGAGAATGGGAGGGTGGGAGCAGATCACCCACTCTCCTAGTCTCCCACTCGGGTTTTCCCCGCATCAACCCACTGCATCGAAACACCCGTCCCCGCGAACTGCGTGAGCCCGATCTTGAACGCGTGCACACCTTTCTTCAAGTGCGATGGAATCACCAAATCGTACTCCTCGACGATGACGCCGTCGCGTGACCCGCGTCCTTCGCGCGCGTAGCGCTGCAAATTGCCAAAGCCGAGAACGTGCGTTTCAAGCGCGAGGTCGTCTACCTGTGTCGCAATCAGGTACGCGCGCGGTTGCGTCACGCGCCAGTACGTCTTGAGACGCACGGTGTCGGCGGGTCGGGAACATCGCTCAAATCATAACCGAGAAGCGTCAAGCCGTCAAAAGCGCGCTCGACACGGGTTTGCGGCTGGGCGGTCGTGAAGAGCGGCGCGCCGAGCGCGGGCACGCGCTTGTCGCCGAATATTGGCGCGAGGACATCCGGGCGAACATGGTTCACTTTTTGCCAATAGTGCATATCGCAACCGAACACGCTGCGCTGGCTGACGAGCACGCTGTCGCGCGGCAGCATCGCAAAAACATTTTTGTAAAAATCGCCGATGGCGGTATCGGTGGTGCGATTGTTGTCGCGCGCGCTGCCGGCGGCAATCGCGAGCACAGGTACGAACAAAAACACAACGATCGCGAGTGTCGCGGCAATCGAAACGACGCGTGGCGCCGCGCGCCTATGCGCGAACGCAACGCGCAGCCAATCGAGGGGTTGTTGCGCGCCGACGCCGACGAAAATCGCGAAGACGAAAGGCGCCGGAATGAAAAAGACGTCGAGATCGAAAACTTTGTACTCGGTGAAGAAGAGGACGTTGACAAAGTACATCAGGATGAAAAGCCAAAATCGTTTGGGATGACGAAACAGCACGACCCACATTCCGAAGGTACCGAGCGCGACACCGACAGGCGTGAAATTTTGGATGAGATAGCCCCAGTAGATCATCACGCGGTCGGGCATGGCGGTGAGCGGAAACGCAAAGCGCAAACTCGAAAACGCGCCGAGCGTGCAGACGTACATTCCGGCGAGTGTGTTCAGCGGGATACGGAGAAGCAGTGGGTCGTTGATCGTCGCGGCTTGGAGTGGTATCCACAAGAATTGCGCGACGCCGATCAGAAATGCACCGAACGCGGCGAGCATTGTCAGCGGACGCATGAAGATACGCCAATCGGTGAGCAAAACGAAAACGGTGAACACCGGCGCGAATCCCAGATCGGACATGTGCGTACCAAGCGACAAGCCGAACGCGAGCGCGAACGCGACGAACCACAGTTCCTTTGTCATTGCGCGGAGTGTTCTCTGCGACGAAGCGATCCCCCTTTGCGATTTGGAGATTGCTTCCCCATTTGCCTCGCTCAGGGTCTTCGAGCGTCGCTCGCAATGACATGACCATATCAGCAACAACCACACAGTCAGCGCAAGCATAAACACATTCGGCGCATACACTTCGGTGATGACCGCTTGCGACCAGAACGTCGTCGAGACGCCGAAGAGGAGCGCGGTGAACGCGGAAACCGCGCGCGATCATTCGACGCGGCGCGCGATGAGATACAGCAAGCCGACCCCGCCCACGCCGAGGATCGCGCACATCAGGTTCGTGCGATGCGCGACTTCACCGAACGGCAAGCGCGCAAAGAGAAAAACGAGCCACGTAAAAAGCCGATAACCGGTTGGATGCGCGAGACCGAGCGTCGCCGCAACGGTCGTCAGTTCGTTGCCGTCGGGGCTGGCGTACGAAAGTCCTGGTGTGAGGGTTGCGTTGTAGAGGCAAAGACAGATCGCAGAGACGACAAAGGCGATGATGGCATCCGGCGCGCGGGGGTGTTGGTTCGTCGGCGTTTCCATTGCCAGGATTGTCGCGAGGCGAGTTTAGCGGCAGATGAGAGTGGTGTAAACGGTGCGTAGAATGAACTACAAATCCGCCCAAGCTGCCAAATTTGCCACATCAGCCAAACCAAGTCCTTTGGCCGGTTTGGCTTATTTGTCTAGTTTGGTCGCTACGGAATATTCCCCAGAATTCGATTGACGCGCGCGGCGGCGTTTTTCAGCGCGGCATTGGGATCTGCGCCGTTCGCGACGCTCGTCCACATCTCGACTATCGCCGCGTCAATCAGCCCCGCGTCTTTCGCCGCCGGCGCGACGCGGGCGGTGGGCAGCACATCGCCGAAACCATCGCGCAGGCGCAGGAACAACGGTGGCAAATTCGCGGCGAGCAAGGTTTGCGCGGAGAAGCGGACAGGAACGCACAAGGTCGCGCGCGACCAGCGCGCGCTTTGTTCGGGCGCGGTGAGCCAGCGCGTAAACAGCCACGCCGCGCGGACGCGTTCTTCATTGGCGCCGTTCGCTCCGCTCAGGACAGATTTAAAGATCGCGATGTCCGCGCCTGCCATCGCGGTGAACGGGCGCGCGGAATCGTTTTGCGGAACGTTCATCACACCCCATTGCAGGTTGCTGTTTGTGCGCGCCACCGCGTCGGCAAGCGGCGTCAGGTCGTCGGTTGTGCCGAACAGGAACGCGGTCCTGCCCTGCGCGAAATCAGCACGCTCACTTTCTGCTGAATCGGCGAGGTACGCCGCGCCCCCTTTCGTCAGCGCGACGATCAGTTGCAGTGATTTCAAGCCCGCGTCGTCACTGAACTGTGCCTGAGTTTGCGCATCGTTCAACACTCTGCCGCCGCGACTGAAGAGGAACGCGTAAAACACGGTGGCATCCGGCGACATCGCCCAACCCCGCGCATCACCCCGCGTCATCGCGCGCGCGGCATTGCTGAACTGCTCCCAGGTGCGCGGCACTTCGACTTTCGCCGCTTTCAAGAGGTCGGCGTTGTAGTAGAGGACGACCGCGCTCTGATCGAACGGAAGCGCGAGCATCTGATTTTCCAATTCGGGGAAACGTCCGGCATCGAGGAACCCTGGGAAGAAATCGGCGCGCTCTTCGTCGCGCAGACCTTGCATCGGATCGTTCATCAACGCGTCCAGGTTCGCGAGCGCGCCGCGCCGCGCAAATTCGGCGAGCGTGCGATTGTCCGCGATCACCAAATCCGGCGTCCGGTTCAGCGCGATGGCGGCAAGCCCTTGCCGCAAAAGATCTCCTTCGTTGGCTTTGGGCTCAACACGCACAGTGATCGTAGGGTACGCTTTTTGAAAATCATTTGCGAGCGTGTTGAGGAGGGCGGCGGACGCGTCGGTCTGCGTGTGCCACACAGTGATCCTGACGGGGTTGTCCGTCGTGGGCGCGGGGGGTTGCGCGTTGGTGGGCGGCGGAGCGTTCGCGCAGGCAGCAAGTACACAGCCAAGGATGAACAGTATACAGTAAACAGTGAAACCTTGTCCTGAGCGGAGACGCAGGGGTGAAGCGTGATGAGTGACCATCGCCTAAATTATACCCGCGTCGCGTGTGCGGTCAAGCAGTCGTCTACAATCTTGGCAATGTCGAGCGCGGCGCGCGGGCGCGCGTGTGCCTGGGCGCGCGCGGCGAGACGCGCCAACGTGTCGTTCCCCGGCGTGAGCCATTCGCGCACAGTCCGTACGATGTCCTCCGGATTCTGCCTGAGAACGCCGACGCCGGTTTGTTCGACGAAGGTGACGTTGCCGGTCTCCTGCCCCGGCAAAAAGCCGCTGAGCAAAATCGGCAAGCCGCAGGCGAGCGCTTCGCTGATCGTCCCTGGTCCCGCTTTCGTGATGATCAAGTCCGCTGCGCACATCCACGCGGGCATGTTCGTCACGAAACCCTGGACCTCCACGGGAATTTGCCACGGCGCCGCGCTCAATTTCCTGTACAACGATTTGTTGCGACCGGCGATGACGACCAGTTGAATCGACAGACCTGCGCGATCCAGCGCGCGCGCGATCCGATCCAAGGGCCCCATCCCTTCGCCGCCGCCGATGAGCAAAATGGTCGTGCGTTCAGGCGTGAGCCCCAGTTTGGACCGCGCTTCGATCCGGGTGATGTCGTTGTCAATGAATTCTAGACTGATGGGCTCGCCGACGACGCATAGTTTTTCCTCGGGCATCCCGAACTGTCGCGCGACGCGGCGCGCGCCTTCCGTCGGAACGATGCACCGATCCACGTCGGGATCGAACCAGAAGCGGTGCGCGTCGAACAGATCGGTGACGACGGTGACGAAGGGCGCGCGCGACCCGAGGTCGCGCAGCCCGCGCCGCGCGAGTGTAACAAAGATGGGGTGCGTGCTGACGACGAGATCGGGATTGTGTTCGCGCAGAATTTCGCGCAAACGGCGCGCGATGCTCAACCGCAAGTACATCTGTACGGCGCGCGCGGCGAGCCGCCGATTCGAAACGCGAAAGCCCAAGCCCCACAGCCCTTCCAAGTACGCGGTGAGAGGCAGGTACGTTTCCGGCGCATAGTTGAGAGGAAAATACGCCGCGCGCTTGAACACGTCCACGAGCGTGACGCTGTACCGATTGGGAAATTCGCGCGCCAGCGCCGCAGCAATCGCCTCGCCGGCGCTGCGATGTCCACCGCCGGTATCAGACATGAGGATCAGGATGTGTCGAGTCGGTGGAATCACGGTGATGGATGAGTCGGATTGGAATGTTGCGCGGCAAGGTGCGCGCGACGGACGCGCGCGGCGCGGTACGTCGCCAGCGCCCACACCAGGTTCAAGAGCGCGAGCAGCGCGACGAACGCGGCGACAAAAATCGTCACGCGCGGAATGCCGAAAATATCCGCAAGGTTGCCGATGAACAACATCGGGGGAATACCGACCAAGTTGGCTAAAGTGAATTGCACGGCGAGCACGCGTCCGCGCACGGCATCGCTGGAGCGTTCCTGTACGATCGTTTGCGCGGGAATGTTGATCGCTGCCATCGTCATACCGATGATGAGCGCGAAAAACATGACGCACGCCGAGGTCGTGAGGAACAACTCAGGGAAGCGCACGAACACGGGCTGACCGAAAATCAAACTGCCGCTGCCCGCCCACGCCAAGCCCGCCAAACCGATTGCCACGCCGATCATACCCAGGACGGCGAGGATTTCGCGTGGAACGCGATGTCCAAAGCGACCGATCAGAATACTGGCGAGCAACATCCCAACGCCCGCAGGCCAAAAGACGTAGATCGCGTCTTCGGGCTGCAAACCCAACACGCGGCGCGCAAAGCCAGGGACGAGTTCCACCATCACCAGCGTCAGCGTGTTCGTCAGCGCGAGTTGGAGCAGCGCGATGAAAATCGCACGATGCGTGATCGCAAAATGCCAACCCTCGCGGATTTCGTTCCACGCGCGGCGCACGGCGGATACGCCGTCAATCGCTTCCGCCCGCGCCGGTCGATCACGCGGGATCACCGCCACGAAAATCGTCGCCGCGCCGTACATCGCCGCCGCGACCCACAGCGAGCCGCCGATGCCCAGTACCTTGACGCCGAGCGGCGCGAGAATGATCATCCCCAGGATTTGCGACGCGATGAACGTCAATGAGAAAAGAGAATTCGCCGACAGTAGATTTTCGGAGCGAACAAGCAGAGGAATCGTCGAACCCTCGGCCGGCGCGAAGAATTGACCGATGGCAGAGGTCACAAAAACGAGAATGTAAATTGCCGTCAGAAAAAGCGCTTCGATCCATTTGCTTTGGGGTAACAGCGCGGCGAGGATCGCGAGCGCGGCGCCCGTCACTACGCGCAGCGCGTTCGACCAGATCAAAATGGATTTTTTGGAAACGCGGTCAACAACCATGCCCGCGAGCGCGCTCAGGAATACCGCCGGCAGACTGAACGAGAGAATCACCGCGCCCAGATGCGCACTCGACCCAGTAACGTCTTCGATCCAAATCAGTTGCACCAAGAAGGAACCGTTGAGCGCAGTGTTCGAAACGACCTGGGCAAGCCAGAGCGCGAGGAAATTTCGATTCTTCAGTACGGCGGTGTACCCGCTGGTGTTCATAGTTAAGGATTAGAGATCGGAGATTAGAGATCGCAGTTCAAAGATGAGAGAAGAAAGACGAAAGAAAAACCGGTTCACGGGTGACTGTTCGCTGGATTTTCCGCGCGACGAACGAAGGTCCTGACGCGTTTCTCAAACTCGCGGCGCGGAAGCAAGACGCGGTGCTGGCACTTTTGACAAACAATCCCAATATCCGCGCCCAGCCGAACGACCTGCCATTCGAATCCGCCGCACGGGTGCGGCTTGCGTAGGCGCACGATGTCGCCCAGTCGAATATCGAGAGGCATAGCGTTGGCATTATAGGTCAATCAGTCAATTAGTCAATTGGTCGAATGGTCAATTGGTCAATTGGTCAATTGGTCAATTGGTCATGCAGTCTTATAGTCGGCTAGTCAGTCACACCACTATCTGACTCTGTGACCACCTGACTACGCAACTATTTGACTGCGTAGAGCGACTGATACTGCCGCCAATTGCTATAGACGACTCGTACGTACAGCGCGGTCTCGCTGATGTCAATGTCTTCGACGGCATAGTCGAGATCGTTTTTCTGCCACTGTTTGGCGCGCGTGGCTCCCGCGTTGTACGCGATCAGCGCGTACATCGGCTCGTCAAACTCTTTCAATTCCTGCGCGAAATACCACACGCCAAATCGAACGCTGATGTACGGCAGATACAACTGATCGAGCGAAAAATTCTTCGCGTTTAAGCGCTGCGCGATTTCGCGCGCGGTTGCGGGAACGACTTGCGCTAAACCGCGCGCGTCCGCCGAGGAAGCCGCCCAGGGATTGAAAGTACTCTCCTGCCGGATCAGCGCGAAATAGAGCAGCGGGTCAATGCCATTCGTCTTCGCTTCGGTCACGACGAGGTCGGCATAGTACGTGGGATAACGCCAGAGCCACAACAGGCGGGGCGCGGGTGGCGCGTTCGCTTCGGTCGCCAGCCGCGCGATTTTTTCCGCGCAGTCGAGGGAGAGCGAGAACAAATTGTTGTCGCGCAAATAGAGCGCGAGCGCGTACAATGTGCGCGGGTCGCCTTTCTTCGCTTCGATCAACGCGACAAATTCGCGCCGCGCGTCTACGGTACGATCCAAGCGCAGTAATTCCGCGCCGCGCCGAAAACGCAGGTCGTCGCGCGTCGCCGCGTCCACCGTAGCGATGACGGGTCCGTCGCCCCGCCATCCCGCCAACCACTTTTCAAATTCCGCGCGCTCTTGCGGCGTCTCCATCGCGTACCGCGCGAGATCGTAGGCGATATTGTTTTTCGGCGGCGTCAATGCGTCTTTGGCGCGCCAGGAATAATAGCCGTTGTCGAGCAACGCGGCTTGCGTCCAATAATTTTTCGCGTCGTTCGTCAGCCCGCGCGCCTGCGCCGTCTTGCCAAGCCAGAAGAGCGCGCGCGGGTAGAACGGCGACTGGGCATAGTTCTTGACAATCGTCTGCCAGCGCGCGTTCGCGGTCTTGAAATCTCCGGCGTGATAGTGCGCGAACCCTGCCCAGAACAACGCCTCTGCCGCGCGTTCGCGCGTCGGATATTTCGCCTGCAATTCTTCGTACAAATCTGCCGCGTCGCCATAACGCTTGGCGCGATCCATCAAAAGCGCGGCGCGCCAGAGCGCGTCGTCGGCGAGCGCGTCATCAGGAAACGCGGTGACGAATTTTCGGTACACCGCGACCGCGTCGTCTAGTTTGCCGATCGCAGCATCCGCCGCGGCTTTGCCGAGATACGCGTCGGGCACGCGCTTGTCTCGCTGCGCGGGCAGTGCTTTGATCAGCGCGTCGTACTCGGCAATCGCCTGCGAGTACGCGCCCTGGCGCGCGTACGAACTGGCGATGTAATAACGCGCATCACCATCGCGCAGAGTGCCGGGATTTTGGAGATGGCGTTGGAACGCGGCAATCGCCGCGTCGTACGAAGCCGCGTAAAAATCCACCAAGCCGCGTTGAAATTCGTCCACCGCCGCGTGGCGATTGACGAGATCAACCAGTGATTGGTATGCGCCTTTTTGTTCAGGATATTTGGTGATCGCTTCATTCCAGCGCGCAATTGCCAGATCGAGTTTATTTGCGCCGGCATACGCTTCGCCGGAGCGCCAGAGGAGATCGGCTTTGGTACGCGCGTCGAACGCGACGGCGAGCGCGGCGTCGTCACGCGCGGCAGCCAGCGCAGGTTCGGTACGACCCAGATGGACATCGGCGGCGCGCATCAGGGTGTTGACGCGCGTGCCGTTGGCAAGGTTCGCGTCTTGCAGCGCACGGTCGTACTGCGCGAGCGCGTTCGGCGTGTCGCCTAACAGCACCAGCACATCGGCAATCGCCGCGTCCGTATCGCCGACGAGTGTCGGCGATTGATCGCGGTACAGGCGGAATTGTTCGAGCGCGTTCGCGTAATCTTTTTGCGCGCCGTACGCGTCCGCCATCAGATAGCGCGCTTCGGGCACGCGTGCGCCGTTCGGATTGCCTTGCACGTACGCGAGCAGGGTGTTGATCGCGCGCGCGTCGTCGTTGTAGAGCCAGTACGCTTCGCCCAGGCGATAACGCGCTTCGCGCCCCAATTCCAGCGCGGGATTTGAATCGAGAACGCGCTGGAACGCGGCAATCGCGCGCCGATAATCGCCATCGCGTCGCGCGATCATTCCATCGTTGAATGGATCCGACGAAAAGACGGGCGTGGGTGGTTCGGTGAAATCGAGCGTCGCTGTTTCGATTGGCGCGGCACGGGTGGGAGTGGTGACAGGTGTGGGCAGAGCAGAAGAAGGCGAACAAGCAATCACAAGCGCGCCGAGTGCGAGGAGGAACAAAATTTTCTTTCGCATTGGTTGGGCGTATTATAGCGCAAAACGCGGAGAAGGGGAAATCCGTGAAACGCGGAAAGTGAAACGCGAATCGAATTGACACTTTTTGCGGCACGGATTATACTGCAAGCAGGGACAGACCTATGCCCTCCTCCAACGAAAACGAACGTCGGCGACCGGATCTGCGCGCGCAAGTGCGCGCGGCGATCCTCAAACACAAATTGGCGGCACGCGGCGACACCGTCGTCATCGGC
>Ga0315281_10009158_pt1 | contig 13746 bp, 15 predicted proteins | sample YL17G07_0_MG_FD_204540 | JGI IMG/M metagenome (GOLD analysis project Ga0315281, IMG submission 204540) | Sediment microbial communities from Yellowstone Lake, YNP, Wyoming, USA - YL17G07_0 | ecosystem: Environmental > Aquatic > Freshwater > Lake > Sediment | place: USA: Wyoming | collected...
CGCGTTGCCCCAATCGTGGCGAGTGCTGGAGTCGTGGTACCGCGACCTTCATGTTGTTAGGCGACACCTGTACCCGCGCCTGTGGATTTTGTGCGGTGAAAACCGGTAAACCCCAAGGTCTTGCTACAGATGAACCACAACGCCTGGCGCACGCAGTGCAAGCCATGCAATTATCCTATGTCGTGTTGACCTCGGTGAATCGCGATGACCTCGCCGATGGTGGCGCGCCGATCTTCGCGCAGAGCATTCGCCAATTGCGTGCGCAGAACCCTGCCTTGGGTATCGAATTACTGACACCGGACTTTCAGCGGACGCAAACCGCCGCCATTACCGCGATAACACAAGCTATTCAAACCGCGCCAGGCAATAAACAATTGGTGTGGGGCCACAATATCGAAACCGTGCCGCGCTTATATCGGCGGGTGCGTAAGGGTTCGGACTATCAACGTTCGTTGGAATTATTGACGGCCGTGGCGCAGTGCCGGGAATTTGCAGCCAAGACCGCGCTGATGTTGGGTTTGGGTGAACGTGTGGATGAAGTGGTTGAGGTGTTGCGCGATGTACGCCGTGCCGGTGTCACGCGTATTGCGCTTGGTCAGTATTTGCGGCCCACGCGTTATCATTTACCAGTGAAAGAATATATTATCCCCGAGCAGTTTGCGGAGTATGCGACTATCGCGCACGATTTGGGATTTAGCTGGGTGAAGGCCGGGGCGATGGTGCGTTCGTCGTATCACGCCGAAACGTAATTACTGTCGGGCTTGATGTACACGACGACATGGATGTCGGAGGTAGAGCAACGCAGGAGCAGTTGCCGAGGAGTACGAATGCCGCGGAGGCAGGGATGCCTGAGAGCGGCCAGCCCGACCCGATGAAGACAGAGACACATCCGGACTGATCCTGCCAAGGTAACCGCTCGTGCGATCCTTGGCGTTGCGAATGTCAAGGCCAAACAGCTGATGTCTCATTCATCGCCGTTTGCATAACGCGTTTGGCGTGTCGGGCTGAAGCCCGACCTACAACGGTGTCTGCATGACGCATTATTAATTAAGGTGGATAGAAATTTGGAACAGTTATTGAGTGTGAAGGGGTAATCTTGAATGGGAAAACGCACCGCGTTGTATGACATGCATGTGCAGGCCAATGCCAAGGTCGTGGATTTTGGTGGTTGGGATATGCCTTTGCATTATGGTTCGCAAATTGATGAGCATCATCTGGTGCGGCAGGGCGCCGGTTTGTTTGATGTCTCGCACATGACTATCGTTGATTTGACGGGGGTCAAGACGCGGTCGTTTCTGAAGTATTTATTGGCGAATAATGTCGATCGCCTGAAACAATCCGGCAAGGCCTTGTATTCCTGCATGCTCAATGACCAAGGCGGCGTGATCGATGATCTGATCGTGTACTTTGTAACCGATGAATGGTTCCGCATGGTCGTCAATGCCGCCACGCGTGAAAAAGATCTGGCCTGGATACAGCTGCAGGCGAAAAAATTTGACGTGACGGTGAAGGTGCGCGATGACCTGGCGATGATCGCCATACAAGGACCACACGCACGTGAGATAGCGCACAGTGTCTTAGGCGCCAATGTCGCCAAGGTCAAAGAGCTCGGCGCATTTTTCATGGCGGTGGTGGGTGACATGGCGGTGGCGCGTACCGGTTACACCGGTGAAGACGGTTATGAAATCATGTTGCCGAGTAACAAGGCCGCGGGGTTGTGGCAGCAGTTAATGGATAAAGGCGCGAAGCCCTGCGGCTTAGGCGCGCGCGATACCTTGCGCTTGGAAGCGGGCATGAATCTCTATGGCAGTGACATGGATGAAACCACGACGCCGTTGGAATCCGCGTTGAACTGGACGGTCGCCTGGGAACCAACGGAGCGGGATTTTATCGGCCGCAAGGCCTTGGAACAACAACGGCAGGCCGGGGTGAAAACCGTGTTGGTGGGTTTATTGATGGAAGAAAAAGGCGTGTTACGCAATCACCAAAAAGTTATCATCGATGGCTTGGAATCCGGGGAAATCACCAGCGGCAGTTTTTCGCCGACCCTGGGCAAGGCCATTGCATTTGCCCGTGTCAGTGCCAATGTCGGTGAATACGCCAAGGTTGATATGCGCGGCAAGCTCATCGATGTGCGGGTGGTGAAGCCACCGTTTGTGCGGCAGGGTAAGTCGTGTATTTAACAAACTGTTAATTTTAAGAATTTTATTTTGCAAGACGGAGAATAAACAATGAGTAAAGTACCGCAGGATTTACGCTACAGCAAAACCCACGAGTGGATTCGCCAGGAAAGTGATGGCACGATTACCGTTGGCATTACCGATCACGCGCAGGCCTTACTCGGTGATCTGGTGTTTGTCGAAACCCCGGATGTGGGTGGCAATTATGAAACCGGTGAAGACTGCGCGGTGGTGGAATCCGTCAAGGCCGCCTCGGATGTCTACGCGCCGTTGGCGGGAGAAATTGTTCAAGTCAACACGGCGCTGGTGGATAAACCGGAAATCATCAACAGCGATCCATATGGGGCGGGGTGGCTCTACAAACTCAAACCCGAACAGCTCAGCGAGCTGGACGAATTGATGGATGCCGCCGCGTATAGCGCACAAATTGCCGCGGATCACTGAAGGATAGCGTCATGCCATTTATCCCGCATACCGATGATGAAGTAAAACAGATGTTGCAGGTGATCGGTGCGCCCAGCATTGAGGCGCTGTTCGATGAAATCCCGGCCAACCTGCGCAGCAAAGGCTTGAGCGCGGTGCCGGAGGGCATGTCCGAGATGGAGATCGGCCGTGTGATGCGGCAACGTGCCGCGCAAGATGAACGCACGTTGTGTTTTGCCGGGGCCGGTGCCTATGAACATCACATCCCCGCTGCTGTCTGGGAATTGGTGTCACGCGGTGAATTTTATTCGGCGTATACGCCGTATCAGGCCGAAGCCAGTCAAGGCACGCTGCAATTGCTCTACGAATATCAGACCATGATGACACGCCTCACCGGCATGGATGTGTCGAATGCCTCGTTATACGATGGCGCCTCGGCGTTGGCCGAAGCGGTGTTGATGGCAGTACGTGCGCATCGCAAATCAGAATCCAAACGTATTCTGACGCCACGCACGATTCATCCACATTACCGGCAAGTGGTGCATGCCATCGTGCATCAGCAAGGTATCGTGTTGGAAGAATTGGAATACGATCACCAGACCGGCGCCATTGACCCGGCGAAGCTACCGGATAATCCGGGTGACGTGGCGGCGTTGATCATTCCGCAACCCAATTTCTTTGGTGTCTTGGAAGATGTCGACGCCTTAACCGATTGGGCGCGCCAACATAACATCCTGGTCATCGCCTTGGTTAACCCCATGTCGCTGGCCTTGTTAAAATCCCCGGCGAAGTGGGGCACGCACGGGGCGGATATTGTTTGTGGTGATGGCCAACCGTTGGGCGCGCCGCTGTCATCGGGCGGTCCCTATTTTGGTTTTATGTGTTGTCGCAAGGAACATGTGCGGCAAATGCCGGGGCGCATCATCGGCCGCACCACCGATCGCGATGGCAAGACCGGTTATGTGTTGACCTTGCAGGCGCGCGAGCAACACATTCGCCGTTCCAAGGCGACCTCGAATATCTGTACCAATCAAGGCCTACTCGTGACCGCGGCAACAATCTACATGAGCCTGATGGGTCCGCAGGGCTTGCGCAATGTCGCGATCAACAGCCATCGCAATACCACGCAATTAGTGGAGAAGCTGAGCAAGGTCAACGGGGTAAGTAAACTATTTAGCCGGCCGCTGTTTCATGAAGCGGTATTTCGTTTTGAGCTGCCGGTGCAGGAAGTGATGCGCGCCCTATCTGCACAGGGTGTGGTGGGCGGTGTGTCGCTGGCGGAGTATTATCCCGAATTGGGCAACTGTTTATTAATCTGCGCCACTGAAACCAAGACACAGCAGGATCTCGAATTATATGTAGAACACATTGCACGGATTGCGAGTCGGTTACAGGCAAGCAAGTGTCCCGTGCAACCGAAAATGGCCTAAATTGCACTATTTTTACAGGAGAAATACCCATGGCAACGATTACGCTCAGAGGCAACAAGACCACCACCAACGGTGATTTACCCGCAGTGGGCAAACAGGCGCCGGATTTTAAATTGACCAAACAAGATTTGAGTGATGTGGGTTTGGCGGATTACAAAGGCAAGAAAAAGTTGTTGAACATTGTGCCGAGTCTGGATACCCCGGTGTGTGCAATCTCCACCAAAAAATTTAACGACGTCGCCAAGGCGCGCAATGATGTGGTGATGTTAATTATCGCCGCGGATCTGCCGTTTGCGATGGGACGCTTTTGTACCAGCGAGAACACCAAGAATGTCGAGACCTTGTCGATGATGCGCAATCGCAACTTTGCCAAGGACTACGGGGTGTTGATTCAGGACGGGCCAATGGCGGGAATCACCGCACGTGCCATCGTTGTGCTCGATGAAAAAGACAAGGTGGTGTATACCGAACTGGTTCCTGAGATTGCGCAAGAACCCAATTATGAAAAAGCAATCAAGGCGTTAGGTTAAATTCCCGAGGTTGTTATGTTAATTTTTGAACGTTCAGTGCGAGGCCGCGGTAATGCGGCGCAGACCGGTCACGCGGCGGCCCCCGTGACGGATATCCCGGCGAGTTTGTTGTGTACCGAGGTTCCTGGCTTGCCAGAAGTCTCCGAGATGCAAGTGGTGCGGCATTACACCCAGTTGTCACAGAAAAACTTTTCCATTGATACGCACTTTTATCCGCTGGGTTCGTGCACCATGAAATACAACCCGCGCGGTTGCAACACCTTGTCGATGTTGCCAGGCTTCACCCAGCGGCATCCGTTGAGCCCCGATAACATGGGTCAGGGATTTCTGGCCTGTATGCATGACTTGCAGGAAATTCTCAAGGAGGTGACGGGCATGAAAGGTGTGTCATTGGCACCGATGGCCGGTGCACAAGGTGAGTTTGCCGGGGTGGCGATGATCCGCGCCTATCACACGGCGCGTGGCGACACACAACGCACGGAGATTTTAGTCCCCGATGCGGCGCACGGCACCAACCCCGCCACCGCCACCATGTGTAATTACAAAGTCAAAGAGATCCCCACCAATGCGGAAGGCGATGTGGATTTAATCGCATTGCGCGCGGCAGTGGGACCCCACACCGCCGGGATCATGTTGACTAATCCTTCCACCCTCGGCGTGTTTGAACGTCAGATCGAGATGATCGCCAAGATTGTGCACGAGGCCGGTGGTTTATTGTATTACGACGGCGCCAACCTCAATGCGATCTTGGGCAAGGTGCGGCCCGGTGACATGGGCTTTGATGTGATTCATATGAATCTGCACAAAACCTTTTCCACGCCACATGGCGGCGGTGGTCCCGGTGCCGGTCCGGTCGGCGTGAGCACGCGTTTGTTACCGTACTTGCCGATCCCGGTCGTAGAAAAAAACGGTGATCACTATCGCTGGTTAACCGATAAAGAATGTCCGCACAGCATCGGCCGGATGTCGGCCTTCAATGGCAATGCCGGGGTGTTGTTACGCGCCTACATCTATGCACGCATGCTCGGCAAAGAGGGTATGCAGCGGGTCGGTGAATATGCCACGCTCAACGCGAATTATTTAATGGCGAGTTTGCAACAAGCGGGTTTTGATCTGGCCTTTAGCAAACGCCGCGCCACGCATGAGTTTGTCATCACCTTGAAGAAGCAAGCCAAGGAACTCAAGGTCACTGCGATGGATTTCGCCAAGCGGCTGCTGGATTATGGTTTTCATGCGCCCACCACGTATTTTCCTATGCTGGTGCCGGAATGTTTGTTGATCGAACCCACCGAGACCGAGGCCAAACAAGAACTCGACGGCTTTATTCAGGCGATGACCGCGATCATACAAGAAGCACGCACCACGCCGGATACCGTCACCAATGCACCGCACACCATGCCGGTGCGGCGACTGGATGATGTCAAGGCGGCGCGGGACCTCGATCTGGCTTTTCGGCCAGCTAAATAATTGTTCCGAAATGGTGTCTACTAAACAAAACGGCGGGTTGTAATGTATATCTTGTGTCGGGCTTAATGTACACGACGACATGGACGTCGGAGTAGAGCAACGCAGGAGCAATTGTCGAGGGATGCCTTGGAGCGGCCAGCCCGACCCGATGTAAGCAGTGCGGATGGATCTATCCCTGTCATCTCGTGGCGTTGCAACTTGGCGGTGAGCCGGTGTGCCTTTATCGGAGCTGGCGGGTATTCTAATAAAATGGGGCTAAAAGCCCGCCAAACGATGGACTCTTTTGTTACAGATTGTAAACTTGGGAGCAACTATGGTGAGGTTTGCATTTGGCGCAGGTCAGACGGTATGGTTAAGTTGTTGCTAGAAATAATAAAAATTAACTTAAAATTAGTAGGCGCATTGATAAACTCACTCTTATGATCACCTCGTTTAAGTTGACATTAATTCGTGCCATACGTAGAGTGCTACAGGGAATAATAGGAAGGAGGGTCTTACAATGCGATTCCACGATGCTGTAGTAGACAATAAATTTGCCCAGTTACGTCAAATCACTTTGTATACCTTCAATGCCTCAATTGAGAAAGAGTTAAATCTAACAGCTAAATTAATTGATGACTCTGCGTTAGCAGAGTACGACAAGTGGGTGAAAAATCCAGAACGAAAAGAAGATTTTGATTGGCGCTCAATAGTTAATAATTATAAAGCCATCTACCCCAAAAGGTTTGAAATTGCATTATGGCAAATGAATGAGTTAATGAGTCTTTCTGTTGGAAGACCATCGTTTTCAGCTGCCAAAATGCGGTTAGACATTATTGAAGGAGCGCCTAGCAGAAACAAAACTATAAAAGTGTTCCCGCTCATGTTAGGCGCTTACTACATTTATGCAAAGTTATTAAACGCGGATGAAGTGCGTGTTATGAATCCAGTAAATGAAGACGTGAGGAATTATTACGTTAGGCAAGGGTCTGTCTACGTAAAAAATGGTGATTATTGTGTCTTCAAGGTTGATTTATGAGTGACGACAAAAAAACAGTCTCGCTAAACAAGAGGCGAGAAAAGAAGAGAGGTAGCAAACTCTCAATTCAGGAATACTCGCGTATTTTGATGCGGACCAAAATCAAACGAATGCTGGAGAACGATGTTGAAGAGCCTGTTAGCCTGGCCTCGGGCGATCCAAATAAATTATTTGATGACGAGGAAAAAACATGAAAAATAGACGCCCAATGTCAGAACTAGAGAAGCAATATGCTCCTCTCCCAGGGGAGCTGGATATCAAGGATGCATTTACCAAGGCTGCAACAACTGCAGCGCAAGTAATGCCAAGACGTATTAAGGAATTTAAAAAACAGGAAAAAGATAGTAATACTAAGCCTTAAGAAGAAGACCAAAGAGATCGGTGTAGAGTTGTAGTTTGGATGGAGCTAGCCAACACGTCCCTCTTGGGCTTCAAATCACTTATGATGGTGATCCTTTTGGGCACTGCACGTTAACAGTTGAGGAACCTCTATTAATAAATTCTTTTTTAAATCGCGCAGCTCAAATACACTTTGAGAAAGTATCAATTGACGTAATCAAGGGTAGTTAAATGGTCAACAAAACTTTTACGATGACTTTCACGCCCAAGCAGCTACCCTATGTCAGTGATGCCCTGCGATATTATAAAGACACGGTGTCTGATAGTGATGTAACGATAGTAGCGAATCAAAACATGGTTCTTACGCCAGAACTATTACAATCCTTAAAAGAGGCGCTAAAACAGTATCGCCTTCATATTTTCAATAGCTCAGACGAACCCATTGAGGATGAGGCGTATGAATTGGCCATGCTAAACTCTTTAGTAGTACGAATCGAAGCAGCCGAGCATGGTGAGACTCTGTGAAATCGCATCATGAGGTGATCAATAGGGCCAAACCCGAATGGCACTTACTTTAGAGTGCTACTCCACAAAGTCACCGCTCGTATCCCAACCACTCCGCACTCCGTCATCCCCGCTTCGGCTTTGGCATCCTGCGTCGCTCTCGACTGCTCGTTCCAGACGCAGTCTACCGAGTCCCTCCATGGACTCGTACCACCTACATCCCTGTAGGTGTTCGCGGGAATGACGAAAAATCCAGACCATGGCTTTAACTAAGTGCCATTCGGCTTAAGCCCGACCCGATGAAAGCAGAGGGACATCAAACTGAGACTGCCAAGGCAACTGCTCGTGCGATTGTGTATAATCAAGGCCGAACAACCGATGTCGCATTCATCGCGGTTGCCTAACGCGGCGACATCGTCGGGCTGGCCGCTCCTGGGCTTCCATGCCCACACGGCATTCGTATTTCCTATACATCATGCCCGACCTACTACAGCCACCACAGGCTGCGATATTAAACAAAGTGGCTAGGAATGCGGAGCAATAATTTAGGTAATGGCTTGAAGCAAGTGATCAGTACAGGAACAGTTCATGGGTAAAACCGGTATTACGGGTATTAAACGTGTCATCAATGCGTTTGGTTATTCGATGCGTGGCTTGCGCGATGCCTTGCGTTACGAGGCGGCTTTTCGCCAGGAAGTTGCGTTATTTTGTATTTTATTGCCGGTGGCGATTTGGTTGGGCAAGGCGCCGATAGATTACATTGTCTTGATCGGCAGTCTGTTGCTGGTGTTGATTGTGGAGATACTGAACTCGGCGATCGAAGCGGTGGTGGATCGGGTCGGCGCGGAACATCACGACTTGTCGGGCCGCGCCAAGGACATGGGCTCGGCCGCGGTGTTGATCGCGGTGGTGAACGTGGTATTTATTTGGGCGATGATCGTCTATCAACGATTTTTCAGTTAGGGGTGAAACAGGCATGTCAGCATTAATTTGTGGTTCGTTTGCGTATGACACCATCATGGTGTTTCACGATCGTTTCAAAAACCATATTCTGCCCGACAAGATTCACATCCTGAATGTGTCGTTTCTGGTTCCCGAGATGCGCCGTGAGTTTGGTGGTTGCGCGGGTAACATCGCCTATAACTTGCAGTTACTGGGCGAACAACCGTTGCCGATGGGCACCGTCGGCCAGGACTTTGCGCCGTATGCGGCGTGGATGGATCAGCACGGCATTGCCCGCACATATCTGAAAACCATTGCGACGACGTATACCGCACAGGCCTTTATCACCACCGATCAAGATGACAATCAAATCACCGCCTTTCATCCCGGCGCGATGAACCAGTCGCATGAAAACAGCGTATTGACCGCCAAGGGTGTCAAGCTTGGGATCATCGCACCGGATGGACGGCAAGGCATGTTGCAGCATGCCCAGGAATTTGCCGATGGCGGAACGCCGTTTATTTTTGATCCCGGCCAGGGCTTGCCGATGTTTAACGGCGAGGAGTTGTTGGCGTTTGTCGATAAAGCCACCTGGGTGACGGTGAATGATTACGAGGCCCAATTGCTGGAGACACGCACTGGGTTGACCACCGCGCAATTGGCGGCGCGGGTGGAGGCGTTGATCGTCACGCGTGGTGCGCAAGGGTCGTTGGTGTATAGCAAAAATAAAATTCTTGAGATACCGTGCGCCAAGGCGCTCAGCTTAAATGATCCGACCGGTTGCGGTGATGCCTACCGCGCTGGACTCTTGTACGGCTTGTTGCATGGCTTGGAGTGGGAGACCACCGGTCGCATCGCGGCATTGATAGCGGCACTGAAGATCGCGACCCACGGCACGCAAAACCATCGGTTCACACGGGTGGAATTCGCCGCTGCCTTTCAAGCCAATTTTGGTTATGCGCTTGCGCGCTGACAAGTTACCGTGCAGCCGCTTGCCACTCTAACCGGCTGCTAAACAACGCTTCCGAATTTCTGTCGACCTTGTGTAATACCGCTGCATGCGGTCGTTTTTTTGTAGGTCGGGCTGGCCGCTCCTCGGCAACTCGATTGCTGTTCCCGACGCAATTCTCGACAACGTGTTCCGGACGTTGTCTCGGTTGCTGTTCCCGACGCAACTCTACCTCCTGCTTCCATGCAGTCGTACCTCGTCCTTCCGTGGACTCGTACCCCCTACGTCCCTGTGGTCGTGGGCATCCATCAATCTGTCAGCATATAAAACAACAAGTTACCTAAAGCCCCGTCGTAGTACGCCGACCCCAGGTCTATTTAAGTGATGAGAATCACTATAGTTTTTCCCCTGCATGACGATAAAAAGACATAGCAATTTTCAGAACGCTGGCTAACTACTTGAAAATGGAATGAAAACGAGATGGGCATACTTTATCTGCTAATTGCAATTGTTGGCGGCGTGACGGGGATCGCCGGTTATCAGCGCTGGTTTGTACGTAAACACACGGCAACTTTGCTGGGGCAGATTCACGGATTAGAACTTGAATCGCGTGACAAGATTCCTGCCGCACAACTGGCAGAGGCACGGCAGGACGCAGCGGGAAAAATGGCGAGTTTAACCGGTGATTTTACCGATCAAATCAATTTATTGAGAAAGGAAATAGATCAGATTGCGCAGACAAAAAATGATCTGCAGTCCTCCTACGCCGTGCAGATAGAGGTACTAGAAAGAAAAATAGCACAGCAAAATACCAGTGTGGATGAAGTAAAAAAACAGTTGAAAACCGACATTCTGGGTTTGCTGCAATTGCTCTCCACCATCAGCCGCTGGGATGACGAAATGATGAAGTTGATGGAACATAACGGTCACATGCAAAAGAAAAATCAGGAATTTTCGGGAATTGTAAAACAAATCATCATTCTTGCCTTGAATGCCTCCATCGAGGCGGCGCGCGCCGGTGAGGCAGGGCGCGGCTTTGCCGTGGTGGCGGATGAGGTAAAGACGCTGGCAACCCGCTCGGGTGGGTTAAGTGATAATTACAAAGATAACTTGCACAAGAACGACTTGATCACCACCGCCACGTTTCAGGATATCCAAGCCAGTGGCAAGATGATTCTGACCTCCATCCATGCCCTGGATGCGAAGCTGGAAAAATTGGTCAGGGTCTAAAAGCGGATTCTCAGATGGTAACGCAATACGCAAAAAACTGTCTGGATAAACTCATGACAATTTGTCTGGATGAGACTTTTAGATCTAGCGCCGGTGAAGTATTGGCGATAAAACCCATGGATAGAATTGACAGTGTTGTGCAAAAAGAATTTATCATGTTAACGATATCCTCTTATGAATTCCGAATTTGTATTTTATTGCACTTTAGTAAAGATAAACCAACCATGGATTATGTGGCAAAAGCATTAAAAATCACGCCGGACAAGTTAGAAGTGGCGCGTTATTATGATTTTCTTTGTGAGATGGGTAACACGTTTTGCGGGACATTTAAACGCGAGTTGGGCAAGCATTTCCCGCACCTGGGCATGTCAACACCGAATCGGCTGGTGGGTTCAAGCCTGAAGTTCATGCGAGAGTTAAACTTTGATTACGACGCGCATTTCAAGACGAGTGCGAATGATAATGTTGCGTTTTGTAGCAGTGTGTTTATATCAGCCTATAAAGATTTTGACTTGTGTGTGGAAATCAAGAAACAAGCGGAAGCGGATGCTGAAAATGGCGCATTGGAGTTATTTTAACATTTTTAACTAATATTTAGAGGAATATATGCATAGTTCAATACAAGCAGCGGCCGGAATGAACGAGGGTGAATCGGCAACCCCCGATGTAGTAAGCAAAGTGCTGGTGTATGAAAATGATAAAACCGCCGTGAATTTACTGAAAGAATTCTTCGATCAAAATCATCTGATTGGGTACCGTGTTAATAAAGATAAAGTGATCCGCATTCTCAATAGCAGCGTGGATCTCGGCGCGGTGTTTATCGCGGAAAAAGATGCGCGCGGCAATAGCAATATTGAATTGGCGCTGGAAATTCATAAGGCGCGTCCGGAACTGCCGATATTCCTGCGCCGTGAAGGCACCAATGTCCTGGATGATTATCCGGAGGAGTTGCAAAAGATATTTGCTGGCGCGTACATGCGCCATGATGTTGCCAGATTGAAAGAACTCGTCGATATGTTCCTGTTTACGCGGCATTATCCGACTGAATTCGTCAGCGCGATGAAAGAGATGTCGCTGGCGGTGTTTAATTCTATTTTCAAGAATGCCGTGGTGGTGATGGACCCGCCCTATATTGTAAAAGATAAAATAATCTATGGTGAGCTATTCAGTCTGATGCCGTTGGAGAGTCCATGGTGCCGGGGTTACATGATGCTGCAAACCGAGGAAAGCAATATACTGGATGTGATCAAGGCGAAAAAAACCTCGTTGAATCCGGTCGAGGCGAATTTCCGCCACGTCAACGCGGTGTTGGGCGAGTTATCGAATATGATCTGGGGTAGATTCAAAACGGAATATGGTCACAACGACAATACCGTTAAACACCGAGTTGAAGTACCGATCATTATTAATCATGCCCGCAAATACATCTCGTTTGGTTCTGATGATCCGCAGCTCTGCTTTAAATATTCCTTGTTTGTCACCGGCACCAAGGTGATACCGATTGAAATTTATCAAAAGTTTGTCTTCAGTCTTGATTGGGCGCCGGAAAAATATTCTGAAGGGCAGAAGAAGGTGGACGCCTTGGTCAGCAATGGCGAACTGGAATTGTTTTAGTGGTAGTTGTAATAATGGCAATTAAGGAGGCACAATGGCACAGATACTGGTAGTGGATGACTCGGATGCGGTTCGCAGTGAAGTGAGCGGCTTTTTGAGCAGTAATGGATTTTCGGTAAAAACCGCGGTGGATGGCAAGGATGGCCTGGACAAGGTCAAGGGTGACGCTGAATTAAAATTGGTTTTTGCCGATGTGAACATGCCCAACATGGATGGACTTACCATGGTGGAGAAGATCCGCGGTGAATTGGGCAATAAGAACGTCAATATCATTATGCTGACCACCGAGAGTGATGGCAGCATGAAGGATCGCGGCAAAGCGGCGGGTATTAAAGGTTGGATAGTGAAACCCTTTAACGGCCCGAATGTGTTGGAAGCGGTCAAAAAAATGGTGAGTTAACAACGGGAGCGGTTGCCGAGAAATCCGTGCCGCCGCGGACGCTGAATTAAATCGCGGAGCCAAAGATTTCTCGCTTTGCTCGAAATGACAAGCGTCGGAATAGTACGTGTTGTATTATTGACTATCAGCCTGTAGAAAAATGCATTACTCTCTTTACGTAATGAAAATTATTTAAACCGACTAAAGGCGACTGCCAGAATCCTCTTGATTTAATAGATTCCTACTCGCCTCCGGCTCAAGCCCGGAGTTGGCAGGAATGACGATGCGCGGTTACTGTAGGTTGGGATGAGCAACGCGAATCCCAACAGGCTTTTGCACCTTCACGTTGGGGTTCATTGCATTTACCCCAACCTACGTTTAGCGACTTGTTGAAAAATGCATTTCTCAATGAAAATACTTCACGCCGACGAATGTCGGTTGCCAGAATCCTTTTTGATTTAATAGATTCCTGCTCGCACTGCGTTTGGCCGGAATGGCAAAGCGCGGTTACTGTAGGTTGGGATGAGCAACGCGAATCCCAACAGGCTTTTGCACCTTCACGTTGGGGTTCATTGCATTTACCCCAACCTACGTTTAGCGACTTGTTGAAAAATGCATTTCTCAATGAAAATACTTCACACCGACGAATGTCGGTTGCCCGAATCCTCTTGATTTAATAGATTCCTGCTCGCCTCCGGTTCAAGCCCGGAGTTGGCCGGAATGGCAAAGCGCGGTTACTGT
>Ga0315281_10009159_pt1 | contig 13746 bp, 12 predicted proteins | sample YL17G07_0_MG_FD_204540 | JGI IMG/M metagenome (GOLD analysis project Ga0315281, IMG submission 204540) | Sediment microbial communities from Yellowstone Lake, YNP, Wyoming, USA - YL17G07_0 | ecosystem: Environmental > Aquatic > Freshwater > Lake > Sediment | place: USA: Wyoming | collected...
TCATCTGCCCAGCGCCCACGCCCAAGGTCTGGCCGTTGGCGGCAAACACGATGGCGTTGGACTTGACGAACTTGGCCACGCGCCAGGCGAAAATCAAATCTTCCAGTTGCTGCGCGGTGGGTTGCTGTTTGGTGACCAGCTTCAGATCCGCAGCCGAGATGTTAAGGATATCGGGGGTCTGCACCAGCAGGCCGCCGCCCACGCGCTTGTAGTCGAGGGCATTGTTGCCGCCTTGCAGCGGCACGGTCAGCACCCGGATATTGGCTTTCTGCGCCAGCACCTGTAACGCATCCGGCGCTATCGAGGGGGCGATCAGCACTTCCACGAACAACTGGGTGACTGCTTCCGCTGTGGCGCGATCCAGTTCGCGGTTGAAGGCGATGATGCCGCCGAAGGCTGAGGTCGAGTCCGTGGCCAGCGCCAGCTTGTAGGCATCCAGGGTATTGGCCGCAACCCCCACTCCGCACGGATTGGCATGCTTGATGATAACGCAGGCCGTTTCCTGAAAGGTTTTGACGCATTCCCAAGCGGCGTCGGCGTCGCCGATATTGTTGTAGGACAGCTCCTTGCCCTGCAATTGGGTGTAGTTGGACAGGCTGCCCGGCGCCGCTTTCGGCTCCCGGTAAAATGCGCCCTGTTGATGCGGGTTCTCGCCGTAACGCAGATCCTGCACCTTGGTGAATTGCAGGTTGAGCCGCTGCGGGAAGGTTTGCCGCTGGTTCGTGCTGTCCAGGCAGGTGAGGTAATTGCTGATGGCGCCGTCATATTCTGCCGTGTGCGAAAAAGCCTTTTTTGCCAGGCTGAAGCGCGTGTCGCCGCTGATGGCGCCGCTGCTGGATTCCAGTTCTGCCATCAGAGCTGGGTAGTCGGCCGGGTCGGTTACCACCGCCACATGCTGGTAATTCTTGGCCGCCGCACGCACCATAGTCGGGCCGCCGATGTCGATGTTCTCGATCGCATCTTCCAGACTGCAATCCGCTTTGGCAATGGCCTGGCTGAATGGATAAAGATTGACCACCACCAGATCGATGGCGGGGATGCCCGCCTCATCCATTGCCGCCACATGAGCCGGCAGATCGCGCCGCCCGAGAATGCCGCCGTGGATCTTGGGGTGCAGGGTCTTGACGCGGCCATCCAGCATCTCGGGAAAACCTGTGTAGTCCCCGACTTCCGTCACCGTGACGCCAGCCTTGGTCAACAGAGCTGCGGTGCCGCCGGTTGATAGAATGTCGACGCCGAATTGTTGCAGCAAGCTGGCGAATTCAACCACGCCTTGTTTGTCGGAAACACTGATAAGGGCACGCTTGATAATGGTCATGTCAGAAATGGGGAATGATTAAGGTTGTTGAAGTAAGGTGCGCCGTGCGCACCGACGAGTTCGTTATTTGATGTTGTGCTCTTTCATTTTCTTGCGCAGGGTATTGCGGTTGATACCGAGCAATTCCGAGGCCCGGGTCTGGTTGCCCTGGGCCTGCTTGAGCACCACTTCCAGCAAGGGTTTTTCCACGCAACCAATGACCATTTCATAGATCGGGGCCGGCTGTTCGCCATCCAGATCCTCGAAATATTTGCTCATGGCCCGACGTACACAGTTAGCGACTTCATTCTCGTTCATCATGCGGCTAGCTCATCCTCGATATAACTCAGGCGCCGCCCTTGTGCGGCCAACTCGGAAAAGAATTGATTCACTGCCGCAAATTGTTCGGCGGTCGTTTGCAACTGATTCATGGCGTGGCGAAAACTGGCCGACCCGGTAAGCCCCTTGGTGTACCAGGAAATATGCTTGCGCGCGATGCGCACGCCACTGTATTCGCCGTAAAAAGTGTAAAGATCATGCAAATGTTCAATCAGCACACCGTGAATTTCTGTCACCTCAGGTGGGGGCAAGTGCTCGCCGGTTTGCAGGAAGTGTTCGATTTCGCGAAAAATCCACGGCCGGCCCTGTGCCGCGCGCCCGATCATGATGGCGTCGGCGCCGGTGTATTCCAGCACGAATTTGGCCTTCTCGGGGGTGGTGATGTCGCCATTGGCGATCACCGGAATGCGCGCAACGGCTTTTACCGCAGCGATAGTGTCGTATTCGGCGCTGCCGGAATAGCCGCAGGCACGCGTCCGGCCATGCATGGCCAGCGCCTGGATGCCGGAATCTTGCGCCAGCCTGAGGATGCTCAACGCGTTCTTGTTTTCGCGGTCCCAGCCAGTGCGTATCTTCAAGGTGACCGGCACGTCGACGGCTCCTACCACCGCATCGAGGATGCGCGCCACCAGCGGTTCATTCTGCAACAACGCGGAACCGGCCATGACATTGCAAATTTTCTTGGCCGGGCAGCCCATGTTGATGTCGATGATTTGTGCGCCGCGCTCCACGTTGTAGCGCGCGGCATCGGCCATCATCTGCGGATCGGCGCCGGCGATCTGCACCGAGATCGGATCCACCTCGCCGTCATGGTTAGCGCGGCGCCTGGTTTTTTCCGAACCCCACAGCAGCGAGTTGGACGACACCATCTCCGAAACCGCCATACCCGCGCCCATCGCCTTGCACAATTGGCGGAAAGGACGGTCCGTCACGCCCGCCATGGGCGCGACGATCAGGTTATTTTTCAGAATGTGCGGTCCGATTTGCATGCCGGGTTTTTTGCAGGAAAGAGCGCAATTTTAACCCCATTTGCCATGGGAGTGAAAGCTCGGTGAAAGCACCCAGTCAATGCGGGCGTCCCAGTGCGCCTTTCAACCGCCCCCCACCCAGAATGCCTCATCCATTTGCAGAAACTCGTCGTACGGGATGTAGTGCGAGCCGTCGCAAGAGAAAGTCAGGCCGACCAGGCCGTTAAAAATATTCAGCGTCCCGGATCGAAGGTAGAACATTTCGTCCATGAAACGCAGCCCCCGAAAAGTATTCAGTACGGAGCGAACCTGCGCCGCGGGCACCAGGGCGTCACTCGGATAGGGCCGGCGCGGATAGGCAAGGCAACTGTCGGGGTCGATCAATGCGCTGATATCCAGAAGACGGTATCGATATGGGTCATCTACCACCCAGATCACGCCCCGGCTGCTGGAAAAATGCAGTATCACGTGAAAGATGCCATGTTCAAGGATCAGTTCTTCCACCACGCTTAGCACCGTATCCATATGCAGATCCATCTCGCTATCGGATCGGGTTTGGTGAAAAACCGATCCGCGAATCGAGGGGTCGCCTTTGATCTGGCGCCAGGTTCGCGGCTCTTCGTAGAGCTTGCTCGTCAGGGGCAGATCACGCAACGCAAAATCCGCCCCCACGAATCCGAGCACCGTTCCCGTGTTGTCGCGCACGATTTGAATGGCAGTCAGTGAGGGGCGTTTGGCCAGGAGGCTGATGTACGCCTCGGACAAATAAAAGCCGCTGTTGGAAACGGCCTCTCGCATATAGGGGCGCTGCGAGCGGTCACGACCGAAATCTTTTTCAACCAGACCGTCGCGGCTGACGTTATCGCTGATCTGGACTGCCTGGGTGTCCAGCGCATAAAGGAACTTGCAGAACGGCACTTCATTCATTGCGGCGCTCAGCACCGAATCCAGCTTGGAGCGATCTCCCCACACGCGACTGCACGCATCCGCCAGCCGCTGCAGCGGTTCTTGCAGCACGGTGATGAGCGCCTCCCGTTGCTGGGCGATGCTGGTTTGCAGGGTTTCTTTCTGAGGGTCCATAATTTAGAAATCGTTGCACGGAGCTTGTGGGGTCGTATACAGTTTAGCCGAATCGGTATGAAATCCGCTATTTACGTGCTTGATGATAAAGTACACGCCCCCCCTGCACCGGCTAAATCGAAGCGCAACTCTGAGGACATCAAGGCTCTGACATGAAAAAACTTGCCACCGCTCTCATGCTGCTAAGCCTGTTCCAGGCGCAGGCATTTTCCGATTCTGGAGATGATAAAGATATTGAGGTCAAGATCCAGATCAGCGGTGAAGAGGTCGTCGTGGACGTCAGCTTTCTTGTGCCGGCCACACAGCAGGAGGTGTGGGCCGTGATGACCGATTTTGACCATATGGCGAGCTTTATTTCGAATGTGCAGTCCAGCAGGGTGATCGACAGATCAGGCAACATCCTGCACATCGCCCAACAAGGCAAAGCGCAACATGGCCCGTTGAGTTTTGCGTTCAACTCGGTGCGCGAGATCCGGCTATCTCCTTTTGACAGGATTCAATCACATCTGGTCAGTGGGAAAATGCGCAAGCTCGAAGGCGATACCCAATTCAGGGTTGACGGGAGTGTAACGCGTGTTTCTTATCATGGGGACAGTATCCCAGGCGTCTGGATTCCGCCTATAGTCGGAAAAATATTTATCGAAAATGAATTGCGCGAGCAGTTCCACGACATCCGGAATGAGGTAAACCGTAGAAAGCGGGCAGCAAGCATAGGTTAGGCCGGAGCAGGAGCCCACAAAAACGCGGCATTATGGTGGGCTTCACAAGCTTGCCCACCACGAGTTGGGGGTCTATGGTTTGGCCCTGGCTGTAAGGGTCAGGCTGCTAGGCCCCGTTGATTTTTCACAATCGGAGCAAGGCCGTGCTTTTCAGAACAGGCCAACGGGTATGAAACATGAAAGATAAACGGCGCGGTGGATTCACCGCGAAAGACATGACCGCACCTGCCGAAAAAACCAATTTGCATCCGCGCAACCCACATCGGGGCCGCTACGATTTCAAGCTGCTTGTCACAGGCAGCCCAGAGCTGGCGGGATTCGTATCGCTGAATGAACATGGCGACGAGTCCATCCAATTTTCTGATCCATTGGCCGTCAAAGCCTTAAACCGTGCGTTGCTGAATCAGGCGTACGGCATCAAGGCGTGGGATATCCCGGCGCAATACCTATGCCCACCCATCCCGGGCAGGGCAGATCATCTGCATTTCCTCGCTGACCTGCTGGCTGCCAGCAACGGCGGCGTCATCCCACGCGGTAACTCAATACGGGTACTCGACATCGGTGTGGGTGCCAATTGTATCTATCCGCTCATCGGTCACCGTGAATATGGTTGGCAATTCATCGGGACCGATATCGATCCGGCTGCAATCGCTAATGCGCAAAACATTCTGGATGCAAACAATGGTTTGACCGATGCAATAGCATTGCGCTTGCAAGCGTCACCCTCAGCGATCTTCGAAGGTGTGGTGCAAGCGGGCGAGATGTTCGACCTCAGTATGTGCAACCCGCCTTTTCATGCGTCGCTAGCCGAAGCGAGGGCGGGCACGCAGCGCAAATGGAAAAATCTTGGCAGAGAGTCCAACAAGCACAAAGTACCCGTGTTGAATTTCGGTGGGCAGGGTATGGAGCTGTGCTGTGAGGGTGGCGAGGAGGCCTTTGTGTGCCGCATGATAGAAGAGAGTGCACGGCTTGGTGGTAGTTGTATGTGGTTTACCACGCTGATCTCGAAATCGGCCAGCCTGCCCGGCGTTTATCGCGCGCTTAAATATGCGGGTGCGCGGCATAATATAACCATAGAGATGGCGCAGGGGCAGAAGAAGAGCAGGGTCGTGGCCTGGACTTTTCTCGACGAGAATCAGCAACGCGCGTGGCGCTTGGCGCGCTGGACATAGTTTGGTAGCCTGTCGGACTTGGCCGCCGACCTATTGATTCCCCCCAAGTCAGACTGACTCGTGAAGTGTTTCTCATCCGCCCTGTTTGGTTGCCCTGCGATAGGCCCAAACCATCATGGCGACACCGGCGATCACCATGGGCAAACTCAGCCACTGGCCCATGCTGAGCCCACCCGTCATGAGGCCAAAAATACCGGTGTCCGGCGTGCGGAAGTATTCCCCTGCAAAACGAAACGTGCCGTAGCCGATAAGGAATAATCCGGACACCGCACCGGTCGGCCGAGGCTTGTGCGAGAACAGCCACAACAAGGCAAACAGCGCCAGCCCCTCAAGCGCGAATTCATAGAGTTGTGATGCATGGCGCGGTAGCGCGTCCACGTCAGGAAATATCATGGCCCACGGTACGTCGGTCGGGCGCCCCCATAGTTCCGCGTTGATGAAATTGCCGACACGGCCCGCCCCCAGCCCCAAGGGAACCAAAGGTGCGACGAAATCCATGATGGTCAGCCAGGCCTTACCGGTCTTGCGAGAGTACAGCCACATGGCAACCAGCACGCCAAGAAACCCGCCATGAAACGACATGCCGCCTTTCCACACAGCCAAAATATCCAGCGGGTTGGCAAAATAATATGCGGGCTGGTAAAACAGCACCTCCCCCAGCCTGCCGCCCAACACCACGCCCAGCACACCGTAAAACAGCATGTCGTCCAACTCTTCCAGACGCCAGCCGGAGCCGGGGTTGGCCTTGATGCGTTGCCGCCCGAGCAGAATGAACGAAACAAAGGCGAATAGATACATCAGCCCATACCAGCGCACGGAAAGCGGGCCGAGGTGGAGCGCGACAGGGTCGAATTGGGGATGGATCAGCATTCAGGCGGCTTTAAATTTCGGGTAGAATTGGCCATTATACGTGCTTTCGCTGCGGTCGCATTTACCGCTCCAACCAGGCTCAAACTTAACCGCACCGAGGTCTCATCATGCCAGTTTACCGTTCCCGCACCACCACTCACGGCCGCAACATGGCCGGCGCCCGCGCTTTGTGGCGCGCCACCGGGATGAAGGATGGCGATTTCGACAAACCGATCATTGCCATTTCCAACTCCTTCACCCAGTTCGTGCCGGGGCATGTGCACCTGAAGGACATGGGCCAACTGGTCGCGCGCGAGATCGAGGCGGCCGGTGGTGTGGCCAAGGAATTCAACACCATCGCGGTGGATGACGGCATCGCCATGGGCCACGGCGGCATGCTGTACAGCCTGCCCTCGCGCGAACTGATCGCCGATTCGGTGGAGTACATGGTCAACGCGCATTGCGCCGATGCGCTGGTGTGCATTTCCAACTGCGACAAAATCACCCCCGGCATGTTGATGGCAGCGATGCGGCTCAACATCCCGGTCGTATTCGTTTCTGGTGGGCCCATGGAGTCCGGCAAGGCCACCATCAAGGGCAAAATAGTGCATCTGGATTTGGTGGATGCCATGGTTTCCGCCGCCGATTCCAAAGAATCGGATGAGGACGTGTTGACCATGGAACGCTCCGCCTGCCCCACCTGCGGTTCCTGTTCCGGTATGTTTACTGCGAACTCGATGAACTGCCTGACTGAAGCGCTCGGCCTCTCCTTACCCGGCAACGGTTCGGTACTGGCCACCCACGCCGACCGCAAGCGTCTGTTTCTGGAAGCCGGACGCCTGATCGTGGCGCTGGCGAAAAGCCATTACGAACGCGACGACATGACGGTGCTGCCGCGCTCCATCGCCACCTTTGAAGCCTTCGAAAACGCCATCGCGCTGGACATCGCCATGGGCGGCTCGACCAACACCGTGCTGCACCTGTTGGCGGCAGCGCACGAAGGTGGCGTGGATTTCACCATGAAGGATATCGACCGCATGTCGCGCAAGATACCTAACCTGGCCAAGGTGGCGCCTGCCAATCAGCTCTACCACATGGAAGACGTGCACCGCGCTGGTGGCGTGATGGCGATTCTGGGTGAGCTGGACCGCGCCGGACTGCTGCACCGCGACATCCCCACCATCCACAGCCCGACCATGGGTGAAGCGCTGGAACACTGGGACATACGCCGCACCCTGGATCCGAAAGTAACTGAATTTTTCCGCGCCGGGCCGGGCGGGGTGCCGACGCAAGTGGCGTTCAGTCAGGACAAGCGTTACCCCGAGCTGGACCTGGACCGGGCCAATGGCTGCATCCGCGACAAAGCCAACGCCTACAGCCAGGACGGCGGGCTGGCGGTGCTGCATGGCAATCTGGCGCTGGACGGCTGCATTGTCAAAACGGCGGGGGTGGACGAGGATAATCTGAAATTTTCCGGCCCGGCACGTATTTTTGAAAGCCAGGACGATGCGGTGGAAGCGATTCTGGCAGACAAGGTCATGCCCGGCGATGTGGTGGTGATCCGTTATGAAGGCCCAAAAGGCGGCCCCGGCATGCAGGAAATGCTGTACCCGACCAGCTACCTCAAATCCAAGGGCCTGGGCAAAGCTTGCGCGCTGATCACCGACGGGCGCTTCTCCGGCGGCACCTCCGGCCTGAGCATCGGCCACGTCTCGCCGGAAGCGGCAGCAGGCGGCTCCATCGGTCTGGTGGAGGAAGGTGACACCATCGCTATCGACATTCCCAACCGCAGCATTCAGTTAGTTGTTTCCGACGAGGCGCTGGGACGACGCCGCACCGCGATGGAAGCCAAAGGCAAGCAATCCTGGCAACCGGTAGCGCGCAACCGAATTGTTTCGGCGGCATTGCGGGCTTACGCGGCGCTCACTACCAGTGCTGCAACGGGTGCGGTAAGGGATGTGTCGCAGGTGGAGCGCTGATAGCTGGAAAGATTTTCCGTGGCCCAGCTTGCTGCTATGGCAATTTTCCAGCGGCCACCAAGCGGTTGAACAGGATGTTCGGTGAGAGCCAAACGACAATGTCGTCAAATTCCCCCGCCTGTGCGCCAGCTTCAGTAATAACGCGGCTCACAAAAGTGCGATCGAATTTTGGGTTAGCAACCAGCGTAGTGTTTTCCAGTTCGTCGAGGCTACCAGGGGGTTGTGTGCCCCCATTCTTTCCTGACGAGTAAACCACTGCCGGCACATTATTGCCTTGCAGCGTGCCGCAAGCACTATCCGTACAGACCCGCAGCACACCGCTTCCGCTGCCACTAGTAGTCAATAAAAAAGTCGCTGTGAATGCGCCATTCACCCTGTATTGGTAGGGGCGCCCCCATACGTCGCCACTAGCCGTCCCCAGCGTTACCCAAGGCACGTTTCCGCCGCTTGATGAAGTGCTGGTGGTTGGGCACGCGTCTTCTTGCCCATCTCCGCTGTTATCGGGGCAAGGTAGCCGCCCGTTAACAATAGCAAAACCGATTAACGCCTCCTTAATTTCGTCCAGCGCCTTTTGCGTTTCGCTGATCTTTCGCTGTTCCACTTGCGCAGACAACGGCATCAACAATCCGCCCAACAGCAGCGTGACAATCAGCAGCACGATGGCCATTTCGACCAGGGTAAAGCCGCGTTCAGGGTTCATGGATAGTCCTCGTTTCGCTAACATTGGGGCGAGTTTACCGGCAGGCAGCGCACTTTGTCATTGAAGGGGGTGGTAGCGGTGATTGGCCTCAAGGTATAGGTATTATCCAAGGGGATAAGATTCTCCTCCTCCAGGTAGTTATCTTCCTGTCCTCTCTGGGAACTGGAGGTTCGAGGCTGACCTGCAAGGGCGGAACCCGTCATGATGACCAAAACCTGATTGCCGGTGATAGCGGCGGGGGGATTGTTGAGGGTCAGTGCGCCTGTTGCGTAGTAAATCACCTCCCGCCAAGCGTTCTGCTGATACCAATTTCCATTTTTAATGCCATTTAGAAATGTGGCGCCGCCAGCCCAGGCAGTGTCCGGGTTGGCGGGGATGCGGCCCCGATTACCGGAAACACTGTTACAGCCAGCAGTGATTGCTGCAGAACCCAGGCAGCTGGTGTCGCTAAAGGCTGCCGGATTGGGAAGGCTTCCAAGAAACGGAAGCAGTGCGTTGGTGACTTCTGCAGCCACCCGTTTTTCTGCCACGCGAATGATGTCATCGCGCGAAATCACAATGAGGGTGTCGTTAAAGATTATCAAGTTACTGGCATCTTTGATGGGGCCTTGAATGAACCCATCACTTAACCCATTCACGAAATTCTGATTGTCCTCACCATTGGCAATATCGAGATAGTTGATTGGGCTGAGATAACCAGCTGTACTGCGATCCTGGGCAACCCCATCCTGACGGGTCAAGCCAGCACTGGGAGAAATGACAACAGCCACTACACCCGCGCCGGCGGTAGCATCGGCAATCAGTGTGCCGTTTGAATCTCGTACGCTGATCGTGCCCTGTGTGTCGCTGTTTAATGGGAAAACGCGGGGGTTGTTCTTGTAGTTGGTGGAAACGGCATACCAAAGCCTCTCACCTGATGAGTCCCTTAAATCTGGCAGGCCGAGTTTTTTCCATGGCAGACGGCCGATCGCATTGCCACTACAGGGAGAAGGCGTACCCTCACTGACGGAACCCTGCGGCCAATTGTCCGGGCAAGGTAATTCACCAGGGCGAGGGCAGCTGGTGCTCAAGCAAGTAGACCAGAGGTCGGCACTCGCCGCATACCCTATCAACGCCTGCTTCGCCTGCGCCAATGCCGCTGCAGTGATCTTGTCACGCTCGATGCGGGGATTGGAACTCTGGAGCGCACCTACCAGCAGATACACTCCCGCCAGCACCAACGCCATGAGAAAAATCAGCGCTGCTGCACCGCGCTGATTTTTTTGTAGGGAGCAGAAAGATTGCTTCGGCACAGTGTAATGGGGCGAGAGAAAACTACCTGCCCGGCTGGTTCTCGGACGATTCAACTTCATCATCCTTGCCGGGGGCTATTTTATCGGCAACTGACTCACCAGGCCCCTCCGAGTTTGCAGGCAATTCAGCGGATGCCTCGCTCACTTTACCGCTGCCAAGATCGACGCGCTGCCCCACTTTGGGCTGCACGCGGCGCTGTGATTTACCGAGCTGTACCGTCACCGCCGTGACGCCGGTGGCACCCTTGATGATGGCGACTTGCGGGGGCAACTGGCGCGGGGTGACGGCCTGGCCATTCAGCCATACGGTGGGATTGCCATCGCTCGGTTTGACGTAACCGTGGAAGGTGATGCTGCCCTCGGTTGCGGGGGTGTCGGTGTCGGCCACACGACCACGCTGGCGCGCTTCATCCAGGGCAGCGCGTTGCGCCGGTGTAAAAAACAGCCTCCCCAAAGTCGGAGTGCCGGTAATAACCTGATCCGTTGGCGCAGCAAGCACGACGAAAGGGCTGAGCATGAGGGCGGTCCAGATTATGCGTTTCATGGTATAGCTCCGGCTTTCACCGGCCCGATGGTATACCAGGATAGCGTGCATTCTGCCAACAAGCTGGCCACGGCGCCGTCGCCTCTGCCGATGGTGCATTCATCAACTGAGAACAGGCCCACCTTTTGCGCCGCCAGTTCATCCAGGAAACGCGTCAAATCTTCCTCATGCAACAGGGGCAAGCGCAGCTTCATGAGCGACCGGTACAGTTGAAGCCGGTCTGACCCGATTTCCGGGCCTGTGGTCACACGCTGCTGGGCTTCAATTGAATAAATGACGCCGGGCAGATGCAGTTTGTCTCCAATGGTGCGTATTGCATCCAGCCAGTCTATGCGTTGCTCCGTCCCGATGAAGCCGCGCTGCTGCCACTGACGGTACTCGGGCAAGTTTTGTTTGATGAGGTTTTCTTCATCGCCGGACTGGGTGAGGCGCTGCTGGGCCTGGGACAATGCGTTGCGGGACTGTTCCAATTGCGCCTGGGCCGCCTGCATGTCCTGGCGGGTGAAGTAAATCGCGGCAGTGCCAGTCACCAGGACCGCTGCCAGCATCAGCAATGGCATCCGCACCGCGCGCAAATCCTGGCGGCTCAGGTTCATGGCTGCGCCCCCTGTGGCTGACCGGCGGGGTCCTTCAGTATCATTCGTACCTTGAACGGTGCTTTGCGGGACAGGTCAAGGTTTAACCCAGTAGCGCCGCTCAAGCTCGTGCCGGACCCGACATCCAGGGGGGATTTCAGCAACTCGGCCGCGGCCACGGCGTGATCACCCTTGAGCTTGGCCACGAACCCCTCAACCTGGGTGATGGCAGCACGATAATCCCCAGTGAATGGACTGATTTCCCCTTCCATTTCCGCAACTACGGGACCATGCAATTCTGCCGGATGTTCGCTCCCTGACCCACCTGCCTGAGCGGGTGCGGGGGCAGAACGCCATTGCAGGCGCTTCATAATAACGTTCGGGCTTGCATCGAGGGCGCGGCTGACTGTCGCCATTGCGACTTGCGAGATCTGCTGCCGGGCGCTGAGCGCACGCGCGATGCTCACCGCTTGCTTGAGGTTTTGTGCCGAGGTCGGCGTGTTGGGAAAACGCTTGCCGGCGTCGGCATACTGCGCTTGAGTACGCTTGGCCTGTGCCACGGCCTGATTGGCCTGGGCGAGATATTCCAGTTTGCGGTATAGGTTGTTGCCGCCCCAGGCGGTAGCGGCGAGCATGGCGAGGATGCTGATGCCGTACAACGCCAGACGCACCTGGTGTTGCCCGAATTCGCGCCGCAAGCTGGGTTGTGCCAGATTAACCGAAGGCGCTCGCATGGCGAGGGTATTCAGTAGCAGAGCATCAGGTGAGGATTTCAGGGTGTTCTGGTCGATGCCGAGACGCGCGCCGAGTTGGCTGGCACTGATGACATGACACTGAAAATTGGGGTCGGCATTGAGCCAGCCGCTCAGTTCGGCAAGCGAGTCGTCCTGGTAAATCAGGATAATGCTGAGGCGTTCATCCCGTGGCAGTAGCCGCTGACTGTTGAGGTAAAAACGGGTTTTGCCAATCTCCGTGGCGTAAGTGGTGATGTGCGTCGGCGGAAGTGTCACGTCGAGCGGGGTGAGGCGGCTCAGCACTAAACTCTGCTGCTGGAAATAGGATTGGCGCAAGCCCCCACTTTGCTCGGTGACCAGCAGCAGGTGCTGCGAAGCCGGCTGCAGGTGCGCCAGGAGGGCTTGGCTCACCATCGAGGAAAGGTAGATACCCGCCAGAGGGGCTTCTCGTGCTTTGAGGATTTCCAGCCAAGGTCGAAGCAACTCCGGGTTGGTCAGCGCGGTGAAAAGAAAGCGGTCGTCGCGGCGCTTGTCGGCCTCGCGCCCCTGCCTCCATGCGGCGGTAAATGGAGCATTGCGGAAAACCTGGCGCAGCTTGCGCGCCGCCATCTCGTGCTGTGCACGGCCGCGCACGTGGGGCAAGGTTTCGCTGCGGTATTCCTCCTCCACCGAATCCACCACCAGGTATACCGGCGTGTCAGACCGGGATAACAGCAGATCGTTGAAAGCTGCCCAGCCCTGCGCATTGTTGGGGTAAGTGCGGCATGCGCTCATCCTGCCCGCGCCTTTGCTCAAGCCGCGCCAATCGGCTGCGGTGGCGTGGGTGGCGCAAACGTACAAGAGGATCTTGGCAGGCATCTCAGTATGGCCCGAACATTACAGCCTAAGCTTGCCGATGATGTCGTATATCGGCATCAAGACCGAGAACATGATCGCGGCCATGATGGCTCCAAGCAGCACGGTAAGCGCCGGCTCCAGCAATTTTAACGCCTTCTCCACCGAATCCTGCACCTCCCGGTTGTAAAAATAAGTAATGTTGTCCAGCGCCTTGTCCAGCGCCCCGGTAGTCTCGCCTACCTTGAGCATGCGTATCACCAGCGGGGGAAATTGGCCAAGATTGCGAAAGCTTTCAGTCAGGCCGTCGCCGGCACTGATCTGCTGACCGGCACGGTGCAACCCGTCGGCGATGACCCGGTTGCCGACGATGCCTTGGCAGGTAGTGATGGCATCGAGGATGGTGATGCCGGAACGGTACATCAGGGAAAAGAAATTGGCGAAACGGGCCAGGATGATTTTCTGCAATATGGCGCCGACAAAAGGCAGGCGCAATTTGAAATCATCGAACAGATAGCGCACGCGACCGCTGCGTCTGAGCGCCCACCACAATGCGCCGGCTGCCGCCAGCGGAACACCCAGAAAAATATACCAGTAGCTTACTAGCGCGTTAGATAAAGCAATCAGGATGCGGGTTTGAAGCGGCAACTCTGCCCCCATGTTT
>Ga0315281_10009160_pt1 | contig 13746 bp, 15 predicted proteins | sample YL17G07_0_MG_FD_204540 | JGI IMG/M metagenome (GOLD analysis project Ga0315281, IMG submission 204540) | Sediment microbial communities from Yellowstone Lake, YNP, Wyoming, USA - YL17G07_0 | ecosystem: Environmental > Aquatic > Freshwater > Lake > Sediment | place: USA: Wyoming | collected...
GAAAGTCGCGGCACGCCGCGAAGCAAGGTAGGTTCCAACCATGAGCCGCTATCCGCAGTACCCATCGCAGCCGTACACGGGCACCCCCCCGTCGATGTGGTCGGACGTGAACCGAGCGAGCGACACCCGCTACTCGTCCAGCACCGCTCCGCACTACCAGGCCCTGATCGACAAGGCGCACGGTCGCCACCTGGCCGGCACCGACGACGAGGTGCAGGACGAGAAGGCCGATTCCGGCTTCGCGCTCAACGAGCTTCGGCTGATGGCCGAAATGGACGACGTGCAGAACAACGGGGTGTTCGACAACCCCGAGGTGACGCCGCCGAACATTCATGGCGACGCAGGCGTGTTCCAGGTGCGGTTCTCACTCCCGGGCTACCTCGCGCGCGAGCGCATGTTCCACCCGAGCGAGGTGCGGGACGTGACCACGGGGCGTCCGATCGTGGTCGTGCCGAACAGCCCGATCGCGTTCGACACGAGCGCGCAGGTCGCGTTCATCGAGCGCGGACTGAACCAGCCGTTCGGTCCGGTCGTGGAACAGACCTCGCGTGGGGCCATGCCGTTCCAGTCGATCACCAACGTCGTCCAGAACCCTGAGCAGATCACGCCGGGGGGCGCGCCAATCTCCGGCCTCGGACTCACGGGGATGGACGGGAAGAAGGCGGTGTTGCTCGCGGGCGGCGCGGCGCTCGCTGCCGGCGCGCTCTGGTACTTCATGCGCAAGCCAGGCAAGACGCACACGCGGAACGGCCGACGGCGGCACGGGAGGAAGCACTGATGACCAATGGAATTCTGGACACGATGGCGCGTGATATGGTCGGTGACGGAAAGTCACCGAACCTGGATTTCGTGCAGGACGAAAACGGCACAGTGATCGCTGTCTGCCGCAGCGAGCGGCTTGCGGACAAGATCGCTCATGTCGCTGGCGCAGAATTTATCGAGGACAGGCGACACGGGATGATATGGGACCGACAGGATCCGCCCTGATGCCCACCAATCGCGACAAGTCGCGGAGAAGGCACTGAACCATGGCCAACGGACTTGGTGAGTATTTCGGACCGCACGCGCATCCTGGGATCCAGGCTGCGGCGGCGGGAGCGCCATCGTTCGAGTCGTCGCCGTCACCTGCCTCGGTGCTCCAGCGGGCCGAGGGGATGCGCGCGGCCAGCGGGACCGGCGAATACTTCGCGCAGAGCGGTATTGGCGCGTTCGGCATGAACGGCATGGGCGCGTACAACATGGGCCCGGTCGGGCCGCGGCAGCGCGGCACGTTCCGCAAGGTCGCGAGCCGAGTGTCTCCCTTCGCGGGTGCGCTCGGTGAGGCGACCGACGTGATCAGCGAAACGAAGGCAGGCGTGCTGACCGGCGTGGCCGCCGCCACGACGCTCACCACCATCTTGCTCGGGATGGGCCTGCGCTTCGGCGCTGGCTGGCTCGTGGGCAAGGCGCTCGCGCCGGGCCGCGCGGACGAGCGCACCTACTCCTGGGGCGGCGCCATCGCGAGCGTGCTGCTCGGGAGCGTCGGGCTCGGCGCCACGGCTCTCGTGGCTCAGAACGCCAGCAAGAAGTGATCACTCATGCGCCTGGGCCCGCTCAGCTATCAGTCGGCGTTCGACCTGCTCCGGGCGAAGGGCTATCAGCCCGTGGCCGGTAGCTCGCGGTTCGAGGACGAGCGCGGGCGCACCGGGCGCATCGTCGAGGCCGAGGGCCGCGGCGACACGTGGTACGCCGAGGCAGAGGAGAGCGACACGGCCCTGGCGCGCGAGTTCGAGGAGAACAGCGGCACGGGGACGTTCACCGAGGGTTTCGCGGCGGGACGGAGCGACCGCGAGACGGGTCACACCAGGCAGCTTTGCACGACTGGCACCGGCGAGCGGCCCCCGGTCGTGAAGCGCCAGGGGCGCGACTACTACCACGGGTACAAGGCCGCGGCCGAGGGCGCCACTTCGGAGCCATCGGCGCATCTGACATACCGAGCGAAGCACAGAGGGACCAGCGGAATGGCAGCGAACGGCGGATCTTCGGACATGAGAGCGGGCGCCCGCGCCCTGGTGACGCGGCAGCAAAACGCTATGGACCGGTTCATAGAATACGCCATGGACCGCGCCGGGCTCTCTCGGGAAGAAGCAGAGCGGGCGCTCGCTGTCTATCGTCGCGAGAAGGTGATCAAGCTCGATCCGTTGAGTGGTCAGTTCACCTTCAAGCACGGCGCGTTCGGCGACGCTGAGGTGTTACAGCGCGCGGCGCGGATGACGGGCAACCCCGTGCACCTCAAGCTGGACGGAAACTTTTCATTCGGGATCGGATCCGAGGACGACAAAGCCATGAAGAAGAACGCGCTTGGAATCAAAAATCCGCCGCCCGGTGCGGAGCATCTGGTCCCTGCGGGAGAGGCCGGGGCGATGGTCGGGTACCTCCCGTACCTGGGCACTGCGTACGACGTGAGCCAAAGTACCGTGAGCGGTTCCGTGGAGCTTTTCTTTGCAACGCTTGCTGCTGCCCGTAAGTTCTTCGACTCCGCCGTGCGGTCGGGGGACATCGAGCAGGCAGAGCTTCGGCAGGACGCTGCTGGGCACGCGCGAGGCAAGCTCATCGACGAATTCGATACTCCCCGCGCCTACTTGTCGGAGCACGAGCCCAACGCCGCCGCCGGCCACTGCCGCATCTGCGGCGAGCACCTCCCGCCCGGTGAGGTCATCTGCGAGCACCACGAGCGCGAGGGTCTGAGTAACGATCCCCGCTGGGCCGATCTTCCAAGCTGGGAGGAGGCACGGGGCCAGATCCACAGGGGGCGGCACAGCCTGGTCGAGAACGCGCGCAAGAACGTCTCCGCCGTGATCAACGCCTTCGCGGCCCGTCGCCCGCACCGCGAGGCGACGTGCAGCACGGACGGCGACACCGTCTACTCTTACGCGCTCCCGATCGCGAGCCGCATCCACGGCGAGGTGGTCGTGCTCGACCCGAAGGAGTCGCCGAGCGCTACGACGAGCGGCCAGATCCGCGCGGTGCTGGCGGCGTTCCCGGGCGCACGCAAGGTGGCAAACGTCAAGCACGTGCCCGGTCACGGCGTCATCTCGGCACACGGGGAGCCGATGCGGGCGAACGCGGGCCCGGAGTCATGCGACGAGTGCGGGGGCGATTTCGAGATGGACGGCTCTGGGGTGGCCAACCACCTCACCGAAGATGGCGACGTTGACTATGATGCCGACGCCGATCACGTTCCGTACTCGTCGGAGCACGAGTCCAACGCGGGCGGTGGCGCCACGGACGAGGACGACGTGATTCTGTCAAGCGGCAGGGTGGTGCGCCACCGTCCGTCGCGGTTCACGCCTGGCGCCACGGAGGCGTATCCCGCCGACGGAGGCGAAATGTCGCGCGCGGAGTGGAACGAGTACGACGACAAGCGAAGAAGTCGTACCGAGGCGGAGAATGAGCGCATCCTGCGAAGCCGCGGCAGCAGGTACAGGGCGCACGAGTCCAACGCGCGCGGCAGCAAGGCATGGTTCGGCGACGGCCCCATGCACACGTCCTACGCGATCAAGATCGATGGTGTCGTGAGCGACCTGCCAATCCGAACGCATTTTCCTGCGTCTGGCCCCCAAGGGGGGTGGCCGGAGGTCGAAGCGTTCAAGGCGTCCGCCCGCTCGACATGGCTGAGGGCCAAGCACGACCGGTCCGGCGGGGTGAACACCGTCAAGCGATTCGTCAAGTCGGAGCCCCGACCGGATCAGTTCTACGCGAAGTGGACACCGGGCGACGACAGCCTCCAGATTTGGTACACGGCTCCCGAGGGCGCGACAGGCCAAACCCCCAACTGGGGCCTGATGCTCGACCTGGGCGGTGTGGAACGCCGGCTCGGCGCCAGCCGCGTGGCAGCGGTGCTCGCGGACCTCACGCCGCACGCCGTCGCGCTCGGTCTTGCCAACGACGCCCTGGACGCGAACGACGTGAAGCAGCACGAGGCGTACACCTCGCTCGCACGCATGATCGACGACGGCGACCTGGACGACCTGATCCGGGCGGCGAAGGGCACGCGGTGATGGCGCGCAAGACCGCACCGGAAGCCGCCCAGGCCCCGATCGTAAAGCGCTGGATGCGTGATGCCGTCGCACACGACGTTCACGGCGAGGTCGTGGACAGCAAGACCGGCGAGGTCAACATGACCAAGCTCGCCGAGGAGTGCGCCATCGCGCTCGGTCACACGGAATGGCTCGATGACGAGCTACACCCGGTGTGGGAGTGGTCGATGGAGGTCGCGGATGGCTACAAGCCGAACGCGGCGATGGGCTACTCGGAAGCCAAGGAGCACAGTGAGCGCCTAGATGCGGAAGCCACGCGGCTCGGCCGCGCCTTGAGAGCGCTCTCCGGTGGCGGCCCAATGGGCATCACACCGGACCACGTACGGGCGACGCCGGCATGGCGGTCAGCCAAACGCGAATTCGATGCGGCTTTCGCCGCGATCCGAAACTTCAACGCGGTGTTCGTTCGCCGTTTCAAGCGAGAAATGCTGCAAGAGCGCCGAGCAAAGCGAGGCGAAGGCCACATGCCGAACAGCGGTAACGGTCGCGCGTACCGCGTCTGGCGTGGAAACAAGGTCCGCGCCACTTACGTCACTGCGCCGAACGTCTGGAGCGCTGTGGAGCGCGCTATGGATGAGCGTGGGTGGACCGATATGGACGACGTGCGCGCGGAAGTGCGGATCGGTGGCGAGTGGCAGCCGGCCGTGGAGCATGAGGCGAACGCGGAGTCAGGGACCGAGTACCCGATCTGGGGTATCCCGCCCGGAAAAACGGAGGAGGATCTGCTCTACACGCGAGCCACGACGATGGACGAGGCGAAGCGGGTCTGTCGGATTCTGGAGACGGAGCACGGCGTCACGCGGACCCGGATTCAGGTTTTGGATCTGACGCAGCCCCCCGACTTCAGCAACGTGCTCGCCAAGCCCGGTAGAAGGCATCGCCGCAACGGTGCGCCCGGCCTCACCGCCGCCGACCTGCGCAAGATGCGGGTGGGCGACGAGGTGGATGTCCCCTGCGGCCCGGCGGGGGATCTACTGTTCATCAAGCGCACCAAGCGGGACGAATTCTTCATTCGCATCCCCGGCCACGAGCACGCGGGCTGGGGCACCGCTCAGCAGGCAGCGGACGATATTGAGCAGTTTGTCCGGTACGGAGCACTCCCGCGTTCGAGCGGTGCACGGATGTTTTGAGAACGACTGAGCAGAAGGTAAGCTGAACCATGGCCTACGGAGTACCGAACCCCTACGTCGCGACAACGCACCCGTACCCGACCCGCTTCCACGGCGGGCTCTGGACACGCCCCACGTTTGGGATGCCGTACATGCGGTCGGTCCAGAGCGTGTTCAAGCCATCGGATTTCAACGACGGTAACCCCGCGCTCCGCGGACTGGGCGCCACGAACGCAGGGAACGGCGTGTTCGGTACGTCGCAGGGCGGCGGCGGTGTGTTCGGTCCTTCGCTGTACGGGCTCGGCAGCGACGACAAGGCTGATCTGGACGCCATTTATGAGAACGTCAGCGGGATGCTTCGCACCGCGCCTACCCAGGCTCGCGCAGCGATCCAGTCCTTCCAAGACTGGTATAACGGGATCAAAAACGACTTGTGGATCAGCGGGTCGCAGGTTGATGAAGCGAAACGCAGGCAGGCCGAAATCATTGACATGATCACGGAGAGCAGGGCAACGACAACGGCAAAAGCCAGCGCGTACACGCCGCCTCCCACCTATGCTCTGCCGAGCACCACCACAAATACTGGCGGCTCGACTCCGGTGGCATCCAGCGGCGGGCTCAGGGGCCAGGCTGCCGGCCAGACTGGCGACTCTCGACTGAGGGAGCTTCAGGGCTACCTGAACCGCGTGCTCGCGACAGCAGGGCTGTCCGTGATTGACCAAGACGGCAAGCTCGGGCCGAAGGGCTGCGGGGCCATCGCGTGGTATCGCGGCCCGGGTCGCTCGCTTGCGAGTGCGGACACCGCGGCGGTAATCGACGCGAACCTGGCAGCCTTGGGTGGCGTCTACTCCGTTGTGTGCGCCAAGAAAGGCGCGACTGCTCCGGGTGGTAGCGGTGGCACCGTGGTGAAGGCGCCGCCGGCGTACGTCGCTCCGCTGGTGGTGGACTCCGCTCCGCCGCCCAGCACCCAGACGGAGCCTGCTAAGGCCAGCATGATGGGCGCCGGCACGTGGGCCATGATCGGTGGCGGCGTGCTCGCCGTCGGGCTGGCTGTCGTTGGCAAGAAGAAGGGCTGGTTTTGATCCATGTCGCTCGGCTCCATCGGCAGCGGTAGGCGGCGGGCTGGCACCAATGGCGTGCTCGGTGGCGCCGTCGCGTTCGGCGCTGTCTCCTGCTCGGACATTACGGATGATCCAAACAGCTACGATTCCGCTGGCAATTACACTGCCTCCGCGCGCCGCGCGCTGACAACGTGCGCCTCGTCATCGGGTGCTGCCGCCACGACGCCGACGAGCCCCGCGCCCAGCGGCAGCGGCACCACGGGTACCGTCCCTGGCGCCTACTGGCCCGACGCGCGCGTCAAGCTGGTGCAGTCCGAATTGAACGTCCTGCTCACGCAAGCGGGATGCACGACGCGCACGATCGCTGCCGGGAAATCAGCCGACGGTCTGATCGGCCCCGGTACGTGTGGCGCGATTGCATGGGCGAAAGCGCGCGGCACGCCGCCTGCAACCTACGCGAAATACGTTACGGATTTCGACAAAGGCTGCAAGCAGTTCACGCCCAAGGCGCCCGCTTGTCCTGCGGAGACGGTCGCTGCCCGAGCAACCAGCCTGCCGTTTACGGTTGGCGTGAAGGATCCGACCGCGCTGAAATGGCAGTACCTGCTGAATACCGAGCTTCAGGTGCGTGGCCTGCCAACCGTTCCCGAAGACGGGGTGTTCAGCCCGGCAACCTGCGCTGGATTCGGCTCATTCTTCCGCTCATACAGCGCCGCGCCAAACTCGCCGCCGCCGGCTGATGCGTTCGTTGACATCGTGATCCAGTACCAGTCCCCCATCGTGCAGGCGTGCACGCTGCTGGCGGGGCGGACTGAGACGCAACCGGCTGCCGCCGCAGTCCTGACGGCGGCGGATGTGGCGGCGATTCAAGCCGGCTTGAACGCGGAAGTGCTCAGCCCCGGTGGGCTGCTCGCACTCCCGACCGACGGCAAACTGAGCAAGGCGACCTGCGGTGCGGCGAACTACGCGGTCAGCAGCGTCAAGGCCGGCAAGCTATCGATCAGCGCGCCGCTGGCGGCGCTGCTCAACAAGGCGTCGCTCCAGATCGGTTGCGATCCTCTCTACCCCTGGACGGCGCCTAGCAAGGTCGCCGTTGCAATCGCTCCCGCAGCGATCCCGGCACCAACGGCTGCCGAGGTCATGCTGCTTCAGAAGCTGTTGAACAGCGAGGCGCTTGCGCCGGGGCGTTTCCAGCCGATCCCAGAGGATGGCCGCGTCTCGGGCCTACTTTGCGGCACAGCGGGCGCCACGCGGGCCGATGTGACGGCCGGGAAGCTCCGGGTGTCCGCTACGCTCGCTGGGCTGCTGGTATCCTCCAGCATTCGATTCGCCTGCACGAAGGCGGGGCCGATCAGCTTCCCCTCGCGGCTCCCTGCTTCTTCCCCTCCCCAGGTGCAGGTGACGCCCCGGCTCCCTGCGCCAGCCAGGCGCTCCGCCCAGTTGCCGCCGCTCAACCGTGACGGCGAGTGCGTGATCAACGCCGGCCAGCGATACGCAGAAATCGGCGTGCTCCAGCAGCAGCTAAACGCTGCGCTGGCAAGCAACGGCTACAAACCGATCCCCGTCACGAACGTGTGGGACGCGGCGACCTGCGGCGCTTTGTTTGCGATGGGGGGCCGGTTCTCCCCGCAGGCATCGAGCGCGTGTCCGCACTTCTATTCGGTGCCTCTGTCGTGCCCGACGGTTTCGACGCCCACCAAGATCGCAGCAACGACTCCGATCCTGGTCCCCAAGCCGCCAGTGCCCGTCAAGCGGGCCAGCATGGCACTGCCGCTCGGTATCGCCGCTGTCGTGGGTGTCGCTGCGATCGTTTACGCGAAGAAGAAGGGCCTGATCATGGCAGCGAAGAAAACAGCGGTGGCGACATGACCAAGGGCGTTGCAGAGGAAATTCTCGACGAGGCAGCCGGGCAGATCATGGCGGCGCTGGCGCACTATCGCGCAGTCGTGGCCGAGGCGAACAGTGACCTCCGCGCCCTGGAAAAGGCGTGGAAGGAATGGGATGTGGAGTCGCTCGTGATCCTCGACGTGGTCACCGAGGGCCAGGCCGACGAAGTGGAGCGGGCACTCGATACGCTTCGCGGCTGATCGTGCTAGGCTAGAAGGGAAACACCATGCGCAGAGTTTACACAGACGTTTCGGCCTTCCGGGCTCCGTTTCGCAGCAGCAATATCAGCTTCGCTGGCCTCGGCGCGGATCACCGCGCGTACGATGTGAACCGCTGGCCAGCGGGACGCACCTACTTCGACGTGTCGCAGTACCGGATGCCCTACCGAGCGGGGTATTTCCAGTCCGGCGCGCTACGCGGACCGGATGCTCCGCCAGGACCGACGACTACGCAGAAGGTGCTCGTTGCGCTGTTCATTCTTGGAAGCATCGGGTTCGGTTTGCTGGGCGACAAGATGAAGGGGCACATCTGAGCCTATGTCGTCGGTGCAGCTACCGCGCAGCGCGGTCCTGGTGCCGGCAGTGAGCGCCATGCCGCCCGCCGTGCAGCGGTACGCGGCGACCGGGCAGCCCACAAGTGCGTACTGGCGGGACGTGACCACCGTGGGGAACCAGTTCCCGCGGTGGGGATACTTCGGGCTCGCGCTCGTGTCGGCCTGGATGGCGTACAAGGCGTACAGCGAGCCGCGGAAGCCAGCGACGCACTGACGCGGCGACCGAAAACTTGACCCTGGGTGGCGCGCAGCGCGAAGCTCTGGACACCATGAGCTACGTTCCGATGCTGCGTGCCAGTGGGATCAGTGCGCTGGGCGACCAGGGAGATGATATTGACGCCATCGCGCAGTACATGGCCGGGACTCCGTACCGCACCGAGGAGGCGCGCAAGATTCAGGACAAGTGGAAGGTCTGGCTCGACGGCGTTAGCTGGTGGAACAAGAACTACGACCGCCCCACGTACGACCGCGCCCGGAACCTCCGTAACGCCTTCAATCTGGCGAACGCCACCACGGCGGCACAACAGGCGGCCGCCCAGCAGGTGATCAAGACGGGCATGACCACCGAGACGATGACGGGTGGCGCGTCACGCATCACGTCGGGGGGCACGTTCTCGGAACAGGATGGCGGCGTGGCTCCGTCGCTGCCGCTCTGGGCGAAGATCGCGATCGGAGTGGGCGTTGCCGGGCTTGGGGTCTACGCGCTGCACGAGCTACGCATGTTCACCTCGCTGTTCAAAAAGGCACCGCGCGCATGATATACTCACGCTGGCGTCCCGACGTGGGCGGGTACGACTACTTCCAGTCCGCGGAGCGCCGGGGGCTCGGCGACGACTTGCCGGTACCGAAGCTATCGGGCGGCACGGCAATCGGTGTGGCCAGCACCGACATCGGACGGCCATCGCCGGGTGCGTTGCACCCCGCGGGAAATGGTCCGGTTGCCAAGGGATCGATCCTGCCACTGTCGCGGCAGGGGCTGAGCGGCATCGATTGGATGGGGAGCGGCGGCCTGGTGGCGAACGTCCTGTTCTTCGGAGCGCTGACTGCCATGGCAGCGGTGCCCGCCGCCATCGGCGGATACCTGACGGCCGCAGCGCTCAAGAAGGACCGGAAGAAGTGGGCGCTGTACGGGGCCATCGGCGCACCGGTGGCGTTGTTTGGATCGAACCTCATCGGGAGAATGGCGTCGCGCAAATGAGGAGGTACGAGCGAAACTTCGCGGGCGCGGGCGCGGACGCGGACGCGCGCCGATCCGCCACGGCGATCCGTGAAAAGTTCATCGACGCGCCGGCCACGAAAGAGCAGGCGATGCGATGGAAGTGGCCGCGCGAAATGCAGGAAGTCGGGCGCTGGCAGACGGGGGAAGGCGCAGTCATGTACGCCTCCAACAAGTGGCAGAAGAACCCGAGCCACGTGATCGACTACAAGCACCTGGCCGAGGGCCCGCAGCGTCTGCTGGTGCTGCCCGGCTTCCTGCGTGACTACCACCGTCCGGGGTCGAAAGTCCGGGTCACTGGCCCCATGGTCGAGCTTGACGGCCCGATGCCCGATGCGTTCGCGGTGCTCGCTCCGATCCTGGGTATCCAGGCGCGCCTGTACGACGGCGGCACCGAGAGCGAACCAGAGCTTTCCGAGGACAGCCTCTACCAGATCAACATCGCCAACGCGACGCTGGGCGCTGCGAGGCACCCTGGCAGCGGGCAGACGTTCCTGTTCGTCTACACCGAGAAGGAAGGCCCGCTCTGCGTGATCACCGGCGACATTCTCGACGTGGAGAAGGACGGGATCGTAGGGTAAGCGCCATGTCGTACTCCAGCACACGCGCACTGGCGCTCGGGGTCGATCCGGCGGAACTTATCGACGCCGCGCAGTTGATTCCGGGGCTGCCGACGTTTGCCTGGGAGCCGCCGAACGTACCGTTCAATCCGGCAAACTACGATCCGAAGACGTTTGCCCAAACCCAGTTCGCCACGTGGTCGAGCGCGGCAATGCAAACGGGCATCGACAAGGGGCGCGAGCAATATGCCGCAGCGCTCAAGGTTGTACTGCCGAAGCTCCCGTCGATGGGGCAGTCCGAATTAGGGGACTGGACGACCGGGTACGTGCAGGAACACGGGGTGCCCACTGACTGGGAAAGCGCCGCTCGAATGGGGACTGCGCTCGCGCACGCCCAAGCGGCCAAGCTCGGGGTGCCACCAGAGTGGATCGCGGCCGCCGATGTGGTGATGCACCCTCCCGCTGATGGTCCGGCTGCCGTCTTGATGGTAGCCAATATCGGCAAAGCCTATTTCGAGAAGTACGGCGTGCCGCTGCTTCAACACGAATTGCTGAACGTCAGCGCCAACCTGTCGCTCGTGGCGAACGCGATCCCCGTGCAGTTTGCCATCGCAGGGTTCGATGCGCTGAAAGACGGGAAGCTGTCGAAAGAGGAGATCGCCGGCATCGCGGTGCAGGCAGCCTGTTACGCCTGTGCCGCCTTACTTCAAGCGTTCGGCATCCCTGCTCCGCTCGGGGCGATCATGGCTAGCGTGGTCGCGCAGGGGCTCACAGCGGTCGCCCAGAGCGTGATCTACAACGACGACGCCGACATGCGCGCCCGCAAGGCCGCCTACGCTGCGCTGGACGAACAGCGCCGGGCTTTGATGACGGAGTGCGCGAGCGCTGCGCAGAAGACGTGGAACAAAACTCAAGAATACTGGGACCAGATCCTGGCGCCCATACAGGGGCTTCTCGATCAGCCAGTAGTCGCCGCGCGCCTTCAAGCCACCAAGGGCCTCCGTTACTTCGGACGGAACGTGGTCACTCTGCCGTACGGCGTCCTGCTGCCACAAACGGAAACGGCGGTTGCCAATCAGTATCGCGCGCCCGGTGACTGGGTCGCCATGGCTGCGCAAGCCGAAGCGGCCGCCGTGGCTGCGGAGAAAGCATTTGCCGCGTGCGACAGCCGCACTTGCTCTGGGGCTCATATCAATGCGCTCCAGGCTAGAAGGCGAGCCAATGACATTGCCAGAAAGGCCGCCGCACAAGCCAAGCTGCCGCCGTATCGGTACGGGTTCGACTGCCTCTGGTGGGAGGGAAACACCGATTTCTACTCCGACAACCGAAGCGGGATCAATCGGACGATCATGCCGGCGAACGCGCGCCCGTTCCCGAACGGGTGCCTGTACTACGGACGTATCGAGCCGTCGGGCGTGTGGTCGGGAAAGTCGCAACGGCTCGACGTGAATCAGTGGGAGCAGAAGCCATACTGGGTGGACCCCACCAACGTGTGGGATCGCTGCGGCTCGCGCAATTCCGGCTACTCCTCGTTCTGGTCGCCAGACAGCGAGGGCGGCTGCGCCGGGGCACTGAAGCTCGCTTCGCAGTTCAAGTATTCGTTCGATGGCGGATACGAGACTCAGACAATGCAGGTGCGCCTCATTCCGTACAGCGCCCACTCTGTCGGGGTCAGCAGCAAAACGGTTGCGATCACGCGCGGCGCGCTGGTGGATGGCAGACCGAACGCACAAGCGGCGTTGCAGTTCTGGGGCGCGAAGCGCCCGACCATGCCGTTCCCGAACGCTGCGGGCAGATCGGATGCGGAGCAGTGGAAGCTGTTTGCCAACATCGATCAGAGCGCCATGGAGGTATACAAGATCGATGGCACCCTGACGGCGAAGCTGAACCTCCCGTTCAATTACTGCGACGTGGACCAGTGGGCGGCAGCGGTGCAAATTGCGTCGGCGGCCTCCGCGTTGGTGCAGCAAGACATCCTCCGCACCAGTGCTTGGCAGGCCGGCATCGAGGAGGCGGGCCGTCAGATCGCGAAGCTACAAGCGAAGCAGGCGCAGGACGCCGCCGCCCTGATCGCCTTGGCCAAGGCGCTACAAGCCAAAAACGAGAAGGACCGGCTGGCGCTGATTGCGTATGCGAGGTGGAAGCAACAGCAGGCAACGGCAGAGATGGTCGCCCGCGCTGCGACACAAGCCCGACTCCAGGCGAAGGCGATCGGTACCGCCCGCGCCGCCTCGGGCGCCTACGCCAGCGCGTTGAAGTTCCGATTGCGCTACCAGACCGCGCAGGCTGCGAAAGTAACGCAACAAGCGATGCAAAAAACGACCCTGTGGGTCGGCGGGCTCGCGGTGGGAGCGTTTGTGATCTGGAAGATCGCCACAAACCGCAAGTAGCGATGACCGAAAACTTGACGATGTAAAAGAGACGCAGGAAGGTAATCCTCACCATGAGCTATCACGTGAACGGGGTCGCCCGAAACCTTCCACGCCTCGGTGCACGTTCCGTGGGAGCGTTGGGAGCGCTGCGTGAGCCGCCGAAGCGCAGCGTGGCGTGGCATCTGAACTACTACAACGCCAACTTCAAACCGAACGCGGATCAGAGCGACTATGTGAAGACGTGCATGAACGACAGCTTGTCCACCGAGCCCGACGCGGGGAAGCGGCTGGGGATCTGTGCGTTCGGAGCCAAGTACCTCACGCACATCGGGCCGGAGCAACTGGCCTTCTACCGGTCTTGCTTTGGCCAGCGACCATCCGACGTGCCGGCGACGGTGCAGCACTGGGCTTGCTACAATCAAGCGAAGACGGTTCCGTCGAGTGGCGCATCGGCGCCTGCCGATCCCGGCCTCACATCATCTTCGCTCCTCCCGCCGACCCCCGATCCCGCTGCGGTTGCAACGGCTGGCATGAGCAACACGAAGTGGCTTCTCGTCGGCGGTGGCGTGGCGCTGATCGTCGGCTACCTTGTGCTCGGCAAAAAAACGAAGAAGGCGGAGTAGATCCGCTGCGGTGAACAGCGGGGAATCTCGGCATGAGCGCATGGATTGCGCCCATGTCAGACGTGGTCGCTACTCAGTGTCCCTGGCCAGGCGGCGGCGTCTGCGCGGCGACCCACACGAGAGCGAACGCCTCGATCAAGCCGGCAGCAACGGCAGCCTGCAAGACGACGTTCCTCCGTCCGCCAGCGAGATAGATGCCGGTGGCGACGAGTGTTGCCCGGAGCACGGTGGTCCCCATGAGGCCCCAGAAGGAGCCAGGTACGCCGTCCACGAAATGGATGGCGGC
>Ga0315281_10009161_pt1 | contig 13744 bp, 16 predicted proteins | sample YL17G07_0_MG_FD_204540 | JGI IMG/M metagenome (GOLD analysis project Ga0315281, IMG submission 204540) | Sediment microbial communities from Yellowstone Lake, YNP, Wyoming, USA - YL17G07_0 | ecosystem: Environmental > Aquatic > Freshwater > Lake > Sediment | place: USA: Wyoming | collected...
AAGCCCGGTCTGAAACCCCTTTGGGAGAAACGCCATGATCCTGAACCGCAATCGTAATGATATCCACCCGGAGATCCTCTCCGAAATTTGAAAGGAATTGTTCGAGCAATGACAGATTGATTTCTTGAATCTCCAGCTCCTGAAAATGATTCGTCTCAGGCCTTTTACCCACTTCAATCCCCATTGATTTGACCTCATCCAAATCATTGCGAATGGAATAGGCAGCAGACTCTTCCATCACCACACGATATCCCTTTTGAATGTGACGAAGGATTGCCCTGCCAAGGGAACCCCCTCCGATTGTATCGCCATGGATATAGACGTGGCTTTTGATCGTCTTTAGTTTTTCAGCAAAAAATTTAGACGGCGTGGGAAGGACGAGACTAATGCAGTTTTCGGTCTTTTTTTGCGAATCAAAAAGGAGAATATCCTGAGTACCAGCACCGATATCTATGGCAAGAATTCTCATCTTAGAATAACGTGTCTCGTGTCCGTGTTCCGTGTTCCGTGTCCGCAACTCTAAACTCTTAACTCCCAACTCTTAACCACTTTTTGCTTACTTCCTTCTGCTTACTGCCTACTGATCCCTACCCTTTGATCACTCCCATCGGGACAAGTTTTACCACTTTTCGGCTGATGCCGGCATGATGGACCACATTCACGACATCATTCACATCTTTATAAGCATCGGGCATCTCTTCAACAATAGTTCCTTGGCTTGCCCCCTTTACAATAATGCCTTTATCTTCCAATTCCCTTACAATTGCCCTTCCCTTTGCCACTTTAATGGCTTGATGCCGGCTCATCACCCGACCTGCTCCATGGCAGGTGCTTCCAAATGTCTCTTCCATCGCTCGCTCCGTCCCCACTAATACATAAGAACATCTCCCCATATCTCCTGGGATGAATACGGGTTGGCCAATCGATTGGTAATCGGATGGGATATCCGGATGGTTTGGAGGGAAAGCCCTGGTGGCCCCTTTCCTGTGAACACAAAGCTTCTTTTTCTTTCCGTTCACCCTATGGGTTTCAATCTTTGCAATATTGTGGCAGACATCATAGATCAAATCCAACTTTAAATCTCTTGGGCCCTTTCGAAAAACTTGTTCAAAAGTCTCCCTTACCCAATGGGTGATCATCTGCCGATTGGTGAAACCAAAATTGGCTGCACAGGCCATCGCCTCGAGATATCGTCCTCCTTCTGGTGAAGAGACAGGGGCGCAACAGAGTTGGGGATCTGGAATCTCGATTTGATATTTCCTGGCTGCATCCATCATCACACGGATGTAATCGTCACATACCTGGTGACCCAAACCTCTTGAACCGGTATGAACCATTATCGTGGCCTGATCCTTCCATAGCCCCAAGGCTCGAGCGATGGCCTCGTCGAAGACCTCAGCCACATATCCCACCTCAACAAAATGGTTTCCGGAGCCCAAGGTTCCCAACTGTGCCCTACCCCTTTCCATTGCCTTTTCAGAAACACGGTCTGGATCAGCTCCCTCGATGCATCCTTGTTCCTCAATGTGGCCAAGATCTTCTGCAGACCCAAAACCTTTGTCCACAGCCCACTGGGCTCCCTTTTTTAAAACCCGCCGTTCCTCCTCCCGATTCAATTTAAGGTCCTTTCGATGGGATCCCACACCGGAAGGGATGTTGACAAAGAGGGCCTCCACTAACTCTCTTATTCTTCCCTGGATGTCCGTGCGGCTCAGACCTGAGCGCATCAATCGGACACCTCAGTTGATATCGTAACCCACTCCTCCAGGGGAGACGACTCCCTCATCCATGTCGAAGCCTGCCACTCCCCCGATGGGAAATCCATAACCCCAATGGATATCCGGCATCGCCAAGGAATGGCCCACAATGCCTGGAAGCCATGCGACATTGGCCACCTGGACCAGACTCTGGTCCTTTCGAATATCGGTGAACAATCGTTCATCGGTATAAATGACTCCATCGGTCCTCATCTTTCCTTCTCGAGGAATTCTCCACCGATAATCATCTATCTTCTGAATCTTGATCTTTTCTTCCACCATGACTTTTGACTCCTGCATAACAAAAATTCTCTGGTTCCTATAGACTCTTCGCTTCGCTCAGAGTGACAGGCATGACAATGTCATTCTGAACCCTCGCCTTTTGTCACCCTGAGTGCAACGAAGGGTCTCGATCTTAGGCTCAGGGTGAACCCTGTGAAGAATCTCATTCTCACCCAGCCGTTGGGAACTGGGAAAGAAATCATAGGTCAAGAATGACTTGTGCTCTCCAGCGCCCCTTCTCTTGCCGAACCTCTATCCGATGGTAGGTCACAGCTTTCACTTCTGTCTTGATCACATGAACCCCCTCTCGAAACGGCTCCCCTTTCACGATTGCCTTCAGACCATCCTTCCCAACAGACTCAACTTTAAACCCTTTAAAGAGAAGATTCTCTACATCGTGAAGATAGAGAAGTTCGCTCAACCAATCCACCATCAAGCGATCCAAACTCTCCCCGCCGATATTGATCCGTCTCTCGATCCGACGCCTCACCTTTCTCAAATCGGTGATGAGACGGAAGAAGGCTTCCCCGGCATTTCCAAAAAGCGCCTTGAGATTCTCACCATAAATGACAAGGCCGATATCTGCTGTATGATCCAAGATTTCAAAGCGCTTCATCGCTACCTAAATTTCTTTGTTATCCTGAAATAACTCGCCAGATGCATAAAATGTTTATAATAGACAGACAGGCATCCTGAGAAAACTTTACAGCAGTACCTTAATAAATATTAGCCGCAGGATTTCAAATCCCTCCCAAGAATCCAATTCTATATGATAACAATCGACACCCATAAAGATATGATTGCTTTGTAAAGTTTTCGAAGGAGGCCTGTCTGCCCTGCCTACCGGCAGGCAGGCGAAGGTGAGCCTATCTGCATTTATTGTTCAGTTCGCTCAACCTTTTTCTTTCCTTTGACGATATTGATTGCCTTTTCTACCATATCAGGGAAATCGGAATCATCCCATCCTCTTCTTATCCAGCTTCTGAAGAAACCGATCCTTAGATATGAGAACCCTTTCGTGCTCTCCTTCTGCCACCTTTTCCTTCTCATCATAGGCGTTCACCAAGAAAATAAGCCGGTTTTTTTCTACCCCTTTAAGAAGGGCATTGGCAGTAACTTTCATGCCAAGAGGTGTGGCGGACAAATGTTTGATCTTCACCTCTGTCCCAAGACTCACTTGATCCGTGGGAATAAAGTCCTGAATTGCATTGATGGCAGCTGCCTCCAAAAGGTGAATCAGCCTTGGTGTGGAAAGGACATTGACCGTGACCTCCCCCAGTTGGCTGACCAGATCTTCTTCTTTAACGATCATCTCAGATTTTCCAGTTAATCCAGGTACCATATCTTTTACCCTTTCTTCTATTCCTCACCCTTGAACCATGTGAGGTTCAGGGTTTCGTCCTGCATCCGATCCTGAACTGCATAGAGTTCAGGACCCAATCATAAACCTTACATGGTTTATGGCGTGGTGCAGGGCTCAAAATTCTTTTAAAATTTCATCGTCGTAAATCTTCTCTATCCGCTCTTTATGAGTCGACTCTTCTTGGGCAAGGATCAAAAGCAATTTTTTCAACTTTGGTTCGGTCACCATCTTTTCCGTGGAGAGATAAAGGCGCTGGGACTTCTCTTCATTCTTAAGCGCCATGAGGAGAAGTTCGGCATAACTCATCTCTGAACTAAAAGGCACATCCTCCATGATCTCACTCATTCCCAGCCCTTTCGTGGGTTTCAATTTTACCTTTTCAATCTTCTTCAGATCAAACCCCTCAAGTTTTTTCTTGTGCCCTTCTTCTTCCTTAGCCAATTCTTTAAAGGTCTTCTTGACACCGGGGTTGGAACGATCTGCTGCCATTTTGTAAAAAGCCGCTGCATCTGCCTCTTTCCGTATGGCAAACCTCAAAATCTCATCCAAGCTGTCCAGTTTCATCTTCTTCCTCCTTCACAAAAGTTTTTTTGACTTCGGTGATCAGCCTTTCCGCCTCTTCCCTATTCTTTTCAGAGACCATTACCACTCCCCATCCTTTCTGGGGAATATAAAGCCCATCGTAAGCCGTGTCGAGAAAAGATTTGATAAGAAATGGAATCCCAGCTTCTTGAAGGGCTTGAGAAATTCTATCTCCCTCAAATCGATTCTCAACTGTTCCGGCCTTCACCCATGGATCCGTTGCTTCCATTGTTCTTATTATATAATGAATTAATGATAACCTAAAGAATAAATTTTGGGTTATGAAGGCCCTGTGGTTAGCAGAAGGGGGTGACCGGTCAATCGGGAGAAACTAAAAATTAAGTTGAAAAATAAAAAATTGGGAATATAATGAAGTGACAGCATAGGCGTCCAAGAGCGAGGAGGAGGCATGACAACAAAGAAGATCGATGAAAAGTCCTTCGGGGCAAAGATGAAACAACTTCGCCAAGTGAGAAAGATATCTTTCGAACAACTTGCCAACAAAACGGGATTTTCACAGCGGTATTTAAAAGAAATTGAAGAGGGGGTTGCCATCCCTCCTGTCTCCGCGGTGATCCAGATCGCAAAGGCCCTTGCCATCGACGCGGGTTCTTTCCTCTCCGCCGAAGAGCGGGAAGCTTCAGTAAAAAGAAGGAAGGAAAGCTTTTACAAACGGACTCAAGCCTATTCCTATAAGACCCTCACTCTGGATGCAGAGACAAAACATATGAAGGCCTTTCTCGTCACTATCGATCCCAAGCAGGATCATAAGATGGTGGAGTACAAGCATGACGGGGAGGAATTTCTTTATGTCTTGAGAGGTCATGTCGAGGTGATGGTAGGGGAAAGTCAAAATCTTCTCAAAAAAGGGGAAAACCTTCACTTCAATTCAGGGATCGCACACAAACTTCGTAATGTCAGTGACGAAGAGGCCAAACTCCTAGTGGTGATCTATACACCTTAACCCTTCTGGAATAATGGAATAGTGGAAGGGTGGAATACTGGGTTTGAAAAGTTCAAAACCATCTCCTCTTCCTTCTTATCATCCTTCCAACATTCCAATGTTCCAATATTCCAGTTATCTACTGTCTCCAGTTCCGTGGGACGCCAGCGAAAGAGGCTTTTCGTTCAAATTCACTCAGTTGATTTTCAAAATACCGGATCGCATTGCTGACCCGGGTCAGTTCGGTACTTGACCCTTTTCCTTCATACCTCTGTTTTACCTTTTTTAACTCATCCAGGACTCGGTAATAGAAACGAAATTGGCTTACCCAAAAATCCCTCCCATAACCGCCGGGGCGATCCGGTGATGGCGTCCCCTGCATAGAATAGAGGGTCATCTTTCCATTGACCGAATCAATCATCACCTTGAACTTGTTAAGAAAAGAATTTCCTAAAAGCCCTGCTGTTTCCGAAGGCATGTCATGGATCAAGACATCCACATTCTCTACCTCTGCTTCTCCAACTCGTACGGACCTCAATGTTACCAGAGGAGTGAAGATGAGGGAGCTTGCAGTGAAGATTGGCATAAAAGGGGTATTTTCATCAATGGTGATACCCAACTCTTTCGCTGTCGACCGATTGATGAGCGTAAAACTTGCTCCTGTATCCAAAATGAAATGCTGTCTCACTCTGCCATTCAGGATAACCTCTGCTAATAGCAATTCGTGTTTTCGAAAAAGGTCAACAATAATCCCTTCGGGTTCAGAAACCTTTGGAGAGAGAGAGGGTTTAGGCTTTTCCTGGGGTTGGGGAGTTGAGATCTCTTTGGAAGGTTTTCGAGTTTCTGCATCTTCACGATATTTCTCTGGAATACTCGAGGGATCGTCAGTAAAATGAATTGTTCCTTTCTCATCTACCCATTTATACATCTCCGCATAGCCGGGGGGGACTAAGACGGTTAAAAGTATGATGAGGAGAATGATGAATCTCATTTTTTCACTTCCTGCTCATAAAAACTTGCACATTTTACTCATTCTTTCTGAGGATGTCAATTGCTGTTTCCAATCCACTCTGTTATAATTTTTCATATTTAAAAAATTGAAAGGAGAGCTTTATGGGAACGAAAACAGAAGAGAATTTGAAGGGTGCATTTGCAGGGGAATCTCAGGCCAATCGAAAATATCTTGCCTTTGCTAAGAAGGCAGATGAGGAAGGATATTCACAGGTTGCCAAACTCTTCAGGGCGGCGGCTGAAGCCGAAACCGTCCATGCCCATAACCATCTTCGGGTTTTGAAAGGGATCAAATCGACAAAGGAAAATATTCAGGATGCCATCGGCGGCGAGACCTATGAGTTCAAGAGCATGTACCCTGGTATGATAGAAGTTGCAAAGTCAGAGAAGGATGATGCAGCCTTCCGGACATTTAATTTCGCCAATGAGGTAGAAAAGATCCACGCTTCGCTTTACTCAAAAGCCTTGGAGAACCTCGGGAAAAACGAAGCCGTCGATTATTATGTTTGCCCTGTCTGCGGCAACACGGTTGAAAAGGCAGCACCGGATAGATGCCCGATCTGCGGTGCCCCGGGCAAAAGTTTTATGAAAATCAGCTAAACTAAGTATTCCCTTCAAAAAGTCAACGATGGGGTGATAGGGTGTTGGGGAGATGAGGTGAATACAAACTTCTCTGTATTTCTCCAATTCCCCATCTCATTATCACCCCAATGAATTCCTGCCTGCGGCAAGCAGGTATTTCATTTTTATCGAAGATGAAAACCTACTTCCTCCATCCTGATTCGATTCGAAACCTCTTCGACAACATTGCTCCCACTTACGACCTCCTCAATCATCTTCTCAGCCTGAGAAGAGATCATTATTGGAGGAAAATGGCAGTCCAGGAGCTGAAAGGACTCGAAGGCTGGATATTGGATATCGCTACAGGAACAGGAGATGTTGCCATAGAAATGATTCACCAGAATGGCCATCATAGGAAGGTCTTCGGGTTAGACTTCTCTCAACCCATGATCAAGAGAGCCCAGCGAAAGGTTTTGGAAAAAGGGATGTCGAAAACCATTGCATTAAGCCTTGGAGACGCTCTCTCTCTTCCTTTTCGAGACAGTACCTTTAGCGCCTCGATGATCGCTTTTGGTTTAAGAAATATCGTGATGAAAGAGCAGGCCCTCTCCGAAATGGTTCGAGTGATCAAAAAGGGTGGAAAGGTGATCATTTTAGAATTCACCTTTCCGCAAAAGAGACTGATGAGAAGATTATATCCGATCTATTTTCAAAGGGTCCTCCCTTGGGTGGGGGGCTTCATCTCAGGCGATCGAGGAGCATACGCTTACCTCCCGGAATCAGTTCTCCATTTTGCATCCGCTGAAAATTATGAGGAGATGATGAGGGGAGTTGGATTGGGTAATGTGAACTCCCAATCATTAACCGGTGGGGTGGCTTCCGTTATTTCAGGAATAAAAAAGTGCTGATGATCCGGCCTTTCTCTTTCTCCGATTTAGATTCCATTCTCCAAATCGAAAACCAATCTTTTCCCAAGTCGCCATACGATTGGACCACCTTCCTCAACCTTCACTACCTCTACCCTGAAACCTTTTTGGTTTATGTCAACCCTTCGACTCCCCGGCCTGGAGCTTCGGGTTCGCTCGGGGTTGACCCTGAGCGGCGCCTTCCTCCTCGTCCTGAAGGGCGGGGTTTGGACGCCGTCGAACGGGTCAATACAAGTCATGGCCGAAAAAAAGAGGAGATTTTAGGATATATCATCTTTACTCAGGACGGACATATCATCTCCATCGCTGTCCACCCCCAGGATCGAAGGAAAGGCATCGGGGCACAACTTCTCCAAAGGGCGATGAAGACTCCCCATCTTAAAAAGGTATGGGCGGAGGTGAGAAGAAGCAATCAAGGAGCCCACGCCTTTTATGCTAAGTTGGGATTTCAAATCGCTGGGTTGGTTCCGAACTACTATGGTAACGAGGACGCCCTGATTGTTCAATGGACTCCTGTTGCCCATGAATCTTATTGACTTAGGTTTACGCTAAGGCACAAAGGTTCTGAAACTTTCTACCACTTGAACCCTGAATTATTTTGAAAATCGAACGGCATCCCCTACTTTGATACCACAAGAAGAGAACCAACCTTTGTTCATCTCTAAAGCGTAGAGGATGGGTTTGGGTGGGACATGGGAATTTAAGGTCAGAGGTCTCATATCTGTAATCCAAACAATCCGGCCATCCTTGTCAATGAAGGCAATGCTCAGGGGGATGAGGGTATCTTTCATCCAAAACCCATGATAGTCCTCAGTCTCAAAGATGAAGAGCATCCCCTCGTCCTTGCCCAAATGCTTTCTGCCCATTAATCCATAGCTCCTCTCTTCCGGGGTCTTGGCGACCTCCACCCTGATCTCTTTGTGTTGGATGTAAAGAGGAATTTTTAGGATACTCTGAGAATGGGCAATGGAAATCCAAAGTAAAAATAGGATAAAAAGGACTCCCTCAATTCTTCGGCCCAGCTTGCTCCTTTCCCTTTTCATCCCATTCCTTTTTTTCAAGCCGATCGACGAGATTCCGAATTTCATCCTTAATCTTGCCCGTATTCCACTGGATGAACAAAACCCAGAGAGGAAGAAGAAGCCAAATAATTAGGAGGATGCCCAAGAAAACGACTATTGCAACGGCAATTCCAAAAGGAAGTTCTTTAAATATTTGTTCAATATACCATTCCATTCCCGCCCACACCTCCTTCTATCAGCCCCATCCCGCATCAACAGAATAATGGATTAACGGGATTTTAGATTTAAGGTTCCTGGTTAGTTTGGTCTCTTTAGTTTCTCTTGTTTATTTAGTTTAGTTAACCAAAAAGACCAAAGAAACCAGACAAACCAATGATATTCGCAATCTTTTATTTGGGTTGCTCCCCTCCCAATTGTTTCCTCAGTTTTTCATTGACCTTCAAAATTTGATCCACATCTGAACCGGCCAGCTCCCAGGAATAGCTATCTTTACCATCTTTCTTCAGCTTGATCTTTACCTCTGGCGGGAGAGGCTGTTCCTTCTCAACCTTCTCCTTTTCCACAACGACCTTCGGAACCGATGGACCCTCTGACTTTCCTTGAGGAGGAGATTTCTTCTCGCAAGCAATAAATAAAAAAATCAGTGCCACAAAGACGATCCATATTTTCTTCATACTCTCTCAGTCCCTTAAGCGGTGGGGTCAATCCTCTCTTAGGAACAACCGGCACCCTTTCAAAAATTCTTCTTTGGTGCGGGCCTCTTTTGGGTAAGAATAGGTTCTGAATTGAACATCCACTCCTTTGGGGATATAGTTTCCCTGGGTCAGTTTCACCTGAACCCTTTCACCAATCTCCTTGACCAACTTCTTATCGTTGAAAGAAAAAATATAAACTACGTTGTTTTGGAAAGGAACGACCGTATCGACCGAACGGACCATCTTTTGTAGGGCATACATCACCCCTTCCCAAGACTCATGGCTGAGCACGGTTTCCCGTTTGGTGCGTTGGTCCCAAAAGTCCACTCGAATCATGGAAAACGGGACTTTATCCCCTTCCGCCTCATCTAACATCGGCTTGAGGATGAGGTTGAAAATAGTCTCCACTTCAAATATGGGAAGGGTGAAGACAAACGAGGCTCCGCTTTCAAACTTGCTTTCCGCATGGATGAAACCCTGATGACCTTCAATGATCTCTTTGGTAATGGCAAGGCCCAGCCCTGTCCCTGTAATGAGTCCTGTCTGAGTCCTTCCTCCTTGATAGAAACGGTCAAATACTTTGGGCAAGTCTTCTGGTGCAATGCCCACCCCTGTATCCGTCACCACAATCTTCAAATAATCCCGCTTCTCGGTGAGTCCCCTCGAATCAATGGTGATCTTTCCTCCCGGTGAGGTAAACTTAATCCCATTGCCGATGAGGTTGATGAAGACTTCTACCATTCGATTACGATCAATCAAAACAGGGGGGATATCCGGATCAAGACGATTTTCAAGAGTGATCCTTTTATCCTCCAACTGTTGCGAAAATGTCATCACGGCATCCTCGACCACTTCCATCAGGCGAGTCGGCTCAAACCTCAGTTTCAACCCCTTTCCGGATTCGATCCTGGAAAAATCGAGGAGGGTTTCAATCAGGTTCGTCAGTCGTATAATATTCTTGTTGGCAATACCTAAATATTCCTTCTGATCCTCAGTGATAGCCCCCACATGTCCTTCGAGGATGAGGGAGATAAATTCCTTGATGACGGTCAGAGGGGTTCGGAGTTCGTGGGAAACACTAGAGATGAAGGTAGATTTCAATTGGTCGAGCCGTTTTAGTTCTAAATTGGCTTTCTCCAATTCCGTCGATTTCTGAGTGAGATCTGTGATGAGGTCCTTCTCACGGATCACCCGATTCAACTTTGCCCTCATCTCGTCAATGGTAAAAGGTTTGGTGATGTAGTCCTTGGCTCCCATGCCGACGACATCGGTGTAAGTATAGGAACCTCCATGGGCGGTCATACAGATAATATGGATATCTGGAAATTGATTCCGGACCGCCTTCATCAATTCAAACCCATCCATCTCCGGCATCTTAATATCCGTGATCATGATGCTGAAGGGCTCTTTCTTTAAAATCTCCAAAGCCTCTTTTCCACTTCCGCTGGTGACCACCTCATGGCCGATAAGGTTGATAATTTTAGAGACCATTACCCGAACAGTCTCTTCATCATCCACCACTAAAATTCTTTCTTTTTCCAAAGTTACGATTCCTTTCTTAGAATGACCGCTAAACGGCCTGCCTTCTCCACAAAAAGGATATTCCTTTTCCCTAATAATTTCAACAAAATTACACAGGAATAAACCCCGTTAGAAATTCCAGTCGTTGCGACTCGAAACTGAGCGGGGCACTCGCCGCGCAAGCACTGGCGCAGCGGGTTAAACCCCGCAGGAATTATTCTAAAATCTAACCCCGCTGCAGCCGCCGGCCCAGAGGACCTCCCTCCGGGGCATGAGCCCTTCTGGGGCGGAGCCTGGCCCGGAGGGAGCAGCGGAGCATTATTTCTAACGGGGTAAAAGTCAATGGTGCAATGATCAGGGCATCCCTGCCTGCGGCAGGCAGGCAAACTGGCCCTGAACCTACCATGGTACAGGGCTGGCTTCGTAACCTTAATCAATGTATGATTTCACAGTTTTATTTATTTGTCTTCCATCTCCTTCTTCCAAGTGGAGAAGAAGGCCCAGAATTTCTCAGCGGTCCCTGGAGGGAGATTGAGAAAATGAATTCCACGGGGAATGGTCTCTTCAAAGAGGTGCAGGTTCATCTCTTTGATCTCCTTGTAGCAAAAGCCAGTCGCCTTGGCTATTTCCATAATGGGAAGAGGTTGAGTCAGTTCAATCTGAACTCTCTCCACCTGGAGGGGGTTATAAAGATCTTTTTCCTCTAAATGATACCCATATCTCCCTGGATCGGAAAGGATGATCTTAGCGACAGCGATCTTATAGACATACCGTTCTGTTTCCAACGGTAGATCGAGATAAAAATAATTCCTTGTCTTTTGAAGTTCGATCTCCTTTCGAACTTTATTCTCTCCTGCATTATAAGCGGCCATCGAAAGGGGCCAACTCCTAAAATCTTCGTAGAGGTTTTTCAAATAAGAGAGGGCTCCTTCGGTGGCCTTAAAAAAATCGAACCTCTCATCAATGCTGCGGTTTTTCCTCATCCCATATTTCTCGCCGGTGGAGGGAATGAACTGCCAGATCCCCGCGGCCCCAGACGTAGAAACGGCTTCCGGTCGAAGGCTACTCTCTGTGATGGTCACATACTTTAAATCATCGGGAAGTCCCATCTCTTTCAGCCTCTTCTCAATCCATGGGAAATATCGCCGTGCCCTTTTCATCCATAAGAGGACCTGGACCTCATAAGATAATGCCAGGAGGAACTCACGATCCAAATTTTCCCAAACTTTCCTGTCTTCTAATGGAAAGCGTTCTCCACAGAGAGTAACCTCTTGAGGAAGTTTAAAGGTAGTGAGGGAAGGACGAGTTTGAATATGGCTCAAACGGTATTCCAAGTTTGCCACCTCTGAGCGAAGGATAGAGATGGATCGTTCCAAACCTTTCAATTTTTCCAGCAAGACATCGTACCTCTCAGAGGATTCACTCTGAACAGTCCCTTTCTCGGGTCTCTTGTTTATGGATTGACCTGTAGCACAACCGATGAGAAGAAACCCGATCAGGAAAACGAAAAGGATGGTCTTAACCACTTCTGCTTTTCTCCCTTGATGAAAAAATAGGTGAGTTTCTATTTTCATTTTAAAAGATTAATCTTCATCATTGACCCATCCACCCTGACTTGACGCCGATTTTCGATCTCACCTCATCCATGACATCTTTTACAATGGTTTTACATCGGGCCGCACCCGATTTTAATACATCCACCATGTATTGGGGTTTTTGATTGATCTCTTTGACACGCTTTTGAATCGGACCGATTTCCTCCATCATATTCTTAAAAAGAATCTCTTTGCATTCGATGCATCCGATCCCGGCTGTTCGACAATCATGATCGATGAAGACAATCTGGTCCGGTTTCGAGAAGGCCTCGTGCATTGTAAAAATATTGCAGTGCTCAGGATGCCCTGGATCACTTCGACGTTGCCTATGTTCACATGTTGCTGCCGTTTTCAACTTCTCCTGGATGACCTCTGGAGGGTCAAGGAGTCCGATGGCGTTATTCAACGATTTGGACATTTTCGCGCCCCCATCTGTCCCTAGAATTCGCGGAGCATCGGAAAGAAGCACTTTGGGCTCAGGGAAAGTATCTCCGAAACGGGCATTAAATTTTCTCGCAATCTCCCTTGAGAGTTCCACATGCTGAATCTGGTCTTCTCCCACTGGAACATAGCCCGCTTTATAAATAAGGATATCCGCCGCCTGGAGCACAGGATAGTCCAGGAGGCCCATATTGATATTGAGACGATGCTGCTTTGCCTTTTCTTTAAACTGAGTCATTCTCTCTAGTTCACCGATAGGGGTGATACAGTTAAAAATCCAAGCCAGTTCAGTATGCTCAGGCACATGGGACTGGACAAAAAGTTTGCATCGCTCAGCGGTCAAACCGCAAGCAACGAGGACAGTCGCTGTTTCCAAAATCTTCTGCTGTATCGAGGCCACTTCGTATTCGGTGGTAATGGCATGATAATCCACCACACAGTAGACACAATCATAACGGTTGACTAATTGGGCCCAATGGCGGATAGCGCCTACATAATTACCAATATGAATTTCACCTGAGGGCTGAATCCCGCTGAAGATACGATCCATGATTTACTTCCTCCCCTTCATGCCATGCGCTAAGCGCTTAGTGTGTCTTAATAAAGAAAAGGCCATGGGTTGATATTGCCCATGGCCTCTCGTCTGTGGGTTTTATAAAATTATAGGTGTTGAGGTTTGGGGCAATATCTAATTTCATCCTTTCTCCACCATATCCAGACTAATTTCATTTCCTTCGTACCTGAACAATGATGAGATAACTTATCTTAATTTCAAAAAAAAATCAATAGATTCATTAAATTTCGAGAGAACCGCAGAGCATACGGGCCGTCTTTTCAACCAGATCAGCACATTTCTCTCTGCCACCAGCGGCCAACCATTTTTGACGTTCTTCTTCGTTATCCAGATGAGCTCCTATGATGTTAAAACAGTTTACGTTTCCAAATTCTCTCTCAAATTGATCCCAAATGTGTTGGCACTTATCATAAACTTTTTGTAGCGTTCCCCGATCCTTTGGATCGGTTCTTCCCATCTTCATTCCGACAG
>Ga0315281_10009162_pt1 | contig 13744 bp, 12 predicted proteins | sample YL17G07_0_MG_FD_204540 | JGI IMG/M metagenome (GOLD analysis project Ga0315281, IMG submission 204540) | Sediment microbial communities from Yellowstone Lake, YNP, Wyoming, USA - YL17G07_0 | ecosystem: Environmental > Aquatic > Freshwater > Lake > Sediment | place: USA: Wyoming | collected...
ACTTTCGTTGCGCAACAAAAGCCTACCACCAGCAGTGTTCAGCCCTTCTTTTTTCGGACCTCGATTGCTTAACCGAGTGACATGAGGGTCAGACACCAATAGCCGCTAACACGCCAGAGCGGATTATTCCCGATGCAACACCTCATCGATCACTTTGCGCTTCAAGTGCGGCGCGAACAGTTCGATGAACGCGTACATGTAGCCGCGCAGGTATTTGCCGCGGTGCAGGCCGATGTGGGTGGTGTTGGAGGCGAATAGATGGCTGGCGTCGAGGCTGCGCAGGCCGTTGTCGCGTTTAGGATCGAAGGCCATTTTGGCCAGGATGCCGACGCCGAGGCCGAGTTCGACGTAGGTTTTGATCACGTCCGAGTCCATGGCGGTGAGCGCCATGTTGGTCATCAAGTTTTTATCGGTGAAGGCTTTGGTAATCAGCGAGCGACCCGAGAACGAGTAGTCGTAGGTGATCAACGGAAATTCGACCAGACGCTCAAGGGTCAGTTCGCGATCTTTTAGCAGCGGATGATCGGGCGGCGTCACCACGCAAAAATCCCATTTGTGGCAGGCCAATGTCACCAGTGATTTGTGCATGTTCGCGGTCTCGCTGGCGATGGCCAGATCGGCGACGCCGGACATCACCATGTCGGAAATTTGTTCCGGGTTGCCTTGATGGATGCGCAGGCGCACGTCCGGATAGTGTTGTTTAAAGGCTTTGATCGCGTGCGGCAGCGCGTACTGTGCCTGCGTGTGTGTGGTCGCGAGCGAGAACAGCCCCTGATCTTCCTTGGTGAACTCACTGCCGATCTGTTTGATGTATTCGACTTCGCGCAACACCGCCTCGGCGCGTTCGATAATGACCTTGCCCGGCTGCGTTACCGCGACGAAACGTTTGCCGTTGCGTTCGAAGATTTTGACTTTCAGTTCCTGTTCGAGCAGACGGATCTGGGTGCTGATGCCCGGTTGCGCCGTGTGCAGCAGCTCCGCCACCGCCGACACATTCAGTCCGCGCCGTGCCACTTCGCAGATGTATTGCAGTTGTCTTAATTTCATAGTCTGGTCTCGATATCCATGCCGGATCGATGCGTGACAAATGCAGACGCTGCGAACGAACATTGGTGTCGGACTCTGTATCGACAGTTTGCGGAAAGAATTAAGCGTTAAATCGAAGGCGTAGTGCGCGCCAACGCTTGCTGACTCTTGATTAAGACGGAAGACCGCAGAGATGACGCTCAAGTCCATCGCTAACAAAATGTCGGCCAAGCGACATTATTGATTTGGATCAAAGCGCGCGCGCGTGAAACATGTTCTATTGACGCGCTCATTCATCCGGCGAGGGACGAGAGTCGCGCGCAGCCGAACCAAACATGGACAGAGAAAAACATGGCGAAAATTCTTTGGAGTCCGGGACTCAACCTCGGTATCGACATCATCGACCAGCAACATCGCCGTATCGTCGATTACATCAATCAACTGGACTTCGTGCCCGCCACGCGGGAGGGTGAGGCGATACGCGGGCTGCGCGGACTGATTGAGGAGCTCGTGGACTACACCCAATCCCATTTCGGTTTCGAGGAAGCCCTGATGGAAGAGGCTGGGTATCAGTACTCCCGCCCACACAAGCGCGTGCACGATTTGTTCACCCGCAGAATCGACGAGTACCGCGCGCGTCTCGACGCGGGCGAGGATATCGGGGAAAACCTTCAGTGCACACTCAGCACTTGGCTGGTCAACCACATCATGCGCGAAGATCGACATTATGTCGGCACGGTCATGGCATGGCAGAACAAGATCAGCGTCGCACAGGCGAGCGAGCAACATACTTGGGTGAAAAACACCGTGGAGAAATTCTTCGTTGTGAAATGAGCCGGGCAGTTCTATTTTGAATGCTTCGTATCGTTGCCCCGCCTCCAGTGCCCACGCTTGTGTGACACGCGGCCCTGTCTGCCGTCGACGTATACCGTCTACATCGTTATTGAACGATGCAGTCGCGAATCGTCGCTGCAAGCTGCCGGCGCCGGTCCGGATCGTCGAGGGCGCGATTTTGGTCGTCAGTAATGTAGAAAATGTCTTCAACGCGTTCGCCGAGGGTGGCGATCTTGGCATTTTTAAGACGCACGTTGCACTTGATAAGCGCCTGGCTGATTTGCGCGAGCAGTCCGGGGCGGTCGGTGGTGACTACTTCCATCATGGTGCGGGCGTGCGCCGGGTCGTCGCTGAAATTGATCTGTGTGGGGATGGTGAATTGTTTGAGCTGGCGCGGCACTTGCCGTTTTGCGGCGGCTAGCTGCGGGCCAGGTTTAGACAAGCAGCGGCTCACGGTATCAACGATCTCGCGCAAGCGCGCCGGATTGTTGATCGGCGCGCCGCTTTCTTCCAGCACGGTATAGGTGTCGAGCGTATAGCGATCGTGCGTGGAGAAGATGCGCGCGTCGACGATGTTCAGGCCGAGTTGATCCAGCGCTTGGGTAATGGCCGCAAATAAAAAGTCGCGGTCCGGGGTGTAGATAAAAACGGCGGTGCCGCCGCGCCCGTCCTGGCCTTGCGATTGAATCAACACGAGCGGGGTGCTGCGGTCGGCGTGCTGCAAGATGGCTTGGGTATGCCAGGCCACCCGATCGGCGGAGTAGCGTTGAAAATAGTCGTCGCCGAACTTGCCCCACACGTGCTCGATTTTGTCTTGCTGTGCGCCCAGCGCTTGCAACAAGCGCAGCGCCTCGTTGCGGGTTTCGCGCACGATTTCGTTTTGGTCGAGCAAGTTGTCCAGTCCGCGGCGGAAGGCGCGCGAGGTGGCGAGATACAGCTCCCACAGCAATGAGTCTTTCCACGAATTCCACAAGGTCGGATTGGTCGCGCGGATGTCGGCCACCGTGAGCAGATATAAATAGTCGAGCGCGGTTTGATTGCCAGCCACCTTGGCAAAGTCGTTGACGACTGTGCTGTCGCTGATGTCTTTGCGCTGGGCGGTGGTTGACATTAACAAATGATGTTTCACCAACCACACCAGCAGGCGCGTATCGAACTCGCTCAGGCCGTGCGCGTGGGCGAACGCGCGCGCTTCGTCGCCACCCAGTTCGGAATGATCGCCGCCGCGACCCTTGGCGATGTCGTGAAACAAGCCGGCGAGGTACAGCACTTCGGGTTTGGGAATGCGCTGGATGAGTTCGCTGCACATCGGCAGTTCATGCGCGAATTCCGGCACGGTCATGCGGCGCAAATTGCGCACCACGAACAAGGTGTGTTCGTCCACGGTGTAGTGGTGAAACAAGTCGTGCTGCATTTGCCCGACGATGCGGCCGAACGCCGGCAAATACGCAGCGAGCACGCCATAGCGGTTCATGCGCCGCAGCTCGTGGGTGACGCCATGCGGCTGGCGTACCAATTCCATGAACAGGCTGCGGCAGCGTAAATCGTTGCGAAACTTGTCGTCGATCAAACTGCGGTGACTGCGGATCAAGCGAATGGTTTGCGCGCGCACGCCTTTGATTTCCTGGTGTTGCGCGAGCAGCAGAAAAATTTCCAGCAGGGCGAACGGGTAGCGTTTAAAGACACCGTCGTGCACGACTTCGATGAAGCCGTTGCGCGTCTGAAAGCGCTTGTTTATAGGGATCGGCGCGGCGGCGACATCGCCCAGAATCGCCTCGTCAAACAGTTGCAGCAGCATTTCATTGAGCCGGTTCAGTTCCATCACGGTGCGGTAGTAGCGTTTCATGAACGCTTCGACGGCAAGACGTGGCCCTTCCTCGCTGTAGCCGAAATGTTTGGCCAGCGTGCGCTGGTGGTCGAACGACAGCCGATCCTCGCGCCTCCCGGCCAGCGTGTGTAAACCAAAGCGCACGTTCCACAGAAATTTCTGGCCGTCGTTCAGTGCTCGGTATTCGTCTTCGCTCAGAAAACCGTGCGCGACCAGCGCATGCAAGGTGCTCGCGCCGAAGTGGCGTTTGGCGACCCAGCCGATCATCTGGATATCGCGCAAACCGCCGGGGCCTTCCTTGATGTTGGGTTCGAGGTTGTACGAGGTGTCGTGAAATTTACGGTGGCGCGCGATTTGTTCGGCGAGTTTGGCGGCGAAGAAATCCTTGCTCGGCCACACCTGCTCGGGTCCGACGGCGGCCAACATCTGGTCGTACAGCGCCTGCGGCCCACACAGCAGGCGTGACTCCATCAGGTTGGTCGCGGTAGTCACGTCGGCGCGCGCTTCGTCGACACACTCCGCGACGCTGCGCACGCTGTGGCCGATCTGCAAACCGATGTCCCACAGAAATGTGACGAACTGTTCCAGGCTGGCGCGAATTGTATCGTCGACGTGCTCGGGCACCAGCACCGAAATGTCAACATCGGAGTGCGGATGTAATTCGCCGCGCCCATAACCGCCGACCGCGATCAGCGCGCACTGCGGCGATACAACCGAGCGCGCGAACGCGCGCGTCAGCAACTGGTCGATCAGCCAGGCGCGCGCGTAGACCAAAGGTTCCGCGTCGCTACCTTTTTCGAAGCGGCTTTGTAAAACCTGGTGTCCAGCCTGCAGCGCATGCCGAAATACACTGAGCACGTTCGGCGCGCCGGCCAGCGCGCGTTCGAAGGCGGCGGCGTCGAAAATGGCGAAATCATCGAGCGGTGGGCTGGACACCGCGCTATTAAATCACTTCATCCGGCCGGAGAGTCAGCACCTCGTAGCCGGTATCGGTGACGAGCACCGTGTGTTCCCACTGCGCGGACAGGCTGCGGTCCTTGGTGACGACCGTCCAGCCGTCGGGCAATAGTTTCACCTGGCGCTTGCCGACGTTGATCATGGGTTCGATGGTGAAGGTCATGCCGGCTTCTAGAATCATGCCGGTGCCCGGTGTGCCGTAATGCAGCACTTGCGGCTCGTCGTGAAATTTGCGGCCGATGCCGTGGCCGCAATACTCGCGCACCACCGAACAATTGTTGCTTTCAGCATGCTGTTGAATCGCGTGGCCAATGTCGCCCAGGCGGGCGCCGGGTTGCACTTTGCGGATGCCGATGTACAGGCACTCGCGGCTGATGTCGCACACGCGCTTGGCGCTGATCGACGGTTTGCCGACGTACAGCATCATGCTGCTGTCGCCGTGAAATTCGTCTTTAATTACGGTGATGTCGATGTTGACGATGTCGCCGTCTTTCAGGCGTTTATCGCCCGGAATGCCATGACACACCACATGGTTCACCGAGGTGCAGATGGATTTGGGAAAGCCGTGATAGTTAAGCGGCGCGGGAATCGCCTGCTGCGTGTTCACGATGTAGTCGTGACAGATGCGGTCGAGTTCGTCGGTGGTGATGCCTGCCCGCACCTGCGGCGCGATCATCACCAATACATCGGCCGTGAGTCGACCGGCGACGCGCATTTTTTCGATTTCTTCAGGAGTTTTAAGAGTGACGGACATGGCCTGCTCGGAAAGGGTTGTGCGCTGCGGTTGCAGGTTTGTCGGTATGCGGCTTTTATGTTATAAAGCGCGCCCGGATCTCGGGAAATCGAGAGCCGGCCAGTAAAATACTGGTTCCGTATGTTGTTTACAACTTCACACCTGTATCGTCACGACGGCCCGGGTGCTCCCTTTAATAACGTAAGTATTTAAAGCGAGTGGGCCGTTGGGATACAGGGAGGCCTAACCCAACGAGGAGTTTTTTATGTCTGCTGTAACTATGCGTGAAATGCTGGAAGCGGGTTGCCACTTCGGTCATCAAACCCGGTTCTGGAACCCGAAAATGGCTCCGTTTATCTACGGAGACCGCAACAAAATTCATATCATTAATCTGGAAAAAACCCTGTCGATGTTCAACGACGCGTTGAATTTCGTCGGCGGCGTTGCAGCGCAGCGCGGCACCATTATGTTCGTCGGCACCAAGCACGCGGCGCGTGATGCGGTGCAGGCCGAAGCCATCCGCTGTGGCATGCCCTTCGTGAATCACCGTTGGCTGGGCGGCATGCTCACCAACTTCCGCACCGTCAAATTGTCGATTGCGCGCTTGAAAGAACTCGAAGCGATGCGCGACGACGGCACCATGCTGCGTCTGGGCAAGAAAGAAGCGTTGATGTTGACGCGCGAAATGCAGAAGCTGGATCGCAGTCTGGGCGGTATCAAGAACATGGCGGCGTTGCCGGCGGCAATTTTCGTGATCGATGTCGGCCACGAAGACATTGCGATTACCGAAGCGCGCAAGCTCGGCATTCCGCTGATTGGCATTGTCGACACCAACAGCAAGCCGGAAGGCATCGACTACGTGATTCCCGGCAACGACGATGCGATTCGTGCGATTCAGTTGTACGCGCGTAATATCGCGGACGCGATTCTCAACGGACGCACGGCGGCGCAGATCGGTGTGTCGGAAGACGACTTCGTTGAAGTCGGCGAAGGCGGTGCGCCGGCGGAAGGCGATGCAGTCAGGAAAGTGGCCAAGAAAGGCGTCAAGAAAGTCGCTCCGAAGAAGGCCGCCGACGCTGCTCCAGAAGTCGCGGCGAGCGAACCCGCTGCCAAGTAATACCAACGCCCGGCGTGCGCCGGGCGTGTTGTTGGCTCAAGTCTATTGAATTCTTGGCGGGCGACTAAACTGCTTGCCCGCAGCATTGCAACGTGAGGACACAGGTCATGACCATTTCTGCCGCAATGGTGAAAGAGCTGCGCGAGCGTACCGGCTCGGGCATGATGGAATGTAAAAAAGCACTCGGTGAAGCCAACGGCGATCTCGATACCGCCGTGGAAATTTTGCGTAAATCCGGCTTGGCCAAGGCCGACAAAAAATCCGGCCGCACCGCGGCGGAAGGTTTGATCGTGGTCGAGACCAGCGCCGACGGCCGCTGCGCCGCGATGCTGGAAGTGAATTGCGAAACCGATTTCGTCGCCAAAGAACCCGCATTTATCGACTTCGCCAAAGCCGTAACCCACCGTGCGCTGGCAAGCAAGCCGTCCAACGTGGACGAGCTGGCCAAGCTGCGTTTGAGCGATACCGACGCTGCCAGTGTCGATGACGTGCGCAAAACGCTGATCGCCAAGATCGGCGAAAATATCAGCGTGCGTCGTTTGGTCGTGCTGGAATCCGCCGCCGGTCGCGTGGCGAATTATTTACACGGGTCTCGCATCGGTGTGCTGGTCGAAATGCAGGGCGGCACGTTGGAATTGGCTAAAGATATCGCCATGCACGTGGCAGCGGCCAAGCCGGTGTGTGTGAACGAAAGCGAAGTGCCGGCCGACGTGATCGCCAAGGAAAAAGAAATTTTTGCGGCGCAAGCGCAGGAAAGCGGCAAGCCGGCGGACATCATCGAGAAGATGGTGCTCGGTCGCGTGAAGAAATATCTTAAAGAAGTCACGTTGCTTGGGCAGCCATTCATTAAAGATCCCGACACCGCCGTGGAAAAATTGCTGCAAAACAGCAAGGCGACGGTCACCCGTTTCCAGCGTTTTGAAGTGGGTGAAGGCATCGAGAAAAAATCCGGTAACTTCGCCGAAGAAGTCATGGCGCAAGTGCGGGGCAGCTAACTCATGCCTGCCGCCGAAAAACCAGTTTTCAAACGCATTCTGCTCAAGCTGAGCGGCGAAGCCCTGATGGGCGGTGGCGAGTTTGGCATCGATCCAAAAGTGATCGCGGGCATCGCCGCCGATGTTGCCGAAGTCGCCAAGGCTGGCGTGCAAATGGGCTTGGTGATTGGCGGCGGCAATATTTTTCGCGGCGTGAGTCTGTCGGCCAAAGGCATGGATCGCGCCACAGCCGATTATATGGGCATGCTGGCGACGGTGATGAATTCGCTGTCGCTGCAGGACGCATTGGAGCGCCATGGCTTGCTGGTGCGGGTGATGTCGGCGCTGCATATCAATCAGGTGTGCGAAGACTATGTACGGCGCCGCGCCATTCGGCATCTGGAGAAGGGCCGTATCGTGATATTTGCGGCCGGCACCGGTAATCCGTTTTTCACCACTGATACTGCGGCGAGCCTGCGCGGTGTGGAAATCGGCGCACAACTGATATTGAAGGCCACCAAGGTCGACGGCGTGTACAGCGCCGATCCGATGAAAGACAAAACCGCCACGCGTTACACGCGGCTGACTTTCGACGAAGCGTTGGACCGCAAGCTGGCGGTGATGGATGCGGCGGCGTTCGCACTGTGTCGCGAACACAACGTGCCGCTGCGCGTATTCGACATGCACAAAGCGGGAGCCCTGATGCGAATCATGCGCGGGGAGGACGAAGGCACCTTGATAGAACGAGGACCGGTATGACCGTCATCGACATTAAAAAAGACAGTGAAACGCGCATGCTGAAAAGCGTGGATGCGCTCAAGGTGGAGCTGAGCAAGCTGCGCACCGGTCGCGCCAGCACCGCCATCTTGGAACATATCAAAGTGTCGTATTACGGCAACGACGTGCCGCTGAGTCAGGTGGCGAATGTCGCGGTCGCCGATGCTCGCAGCTTGACCATTCAGCCTTGGGAAAAGCCCATGGTTGCGGTGATCGAAAAAGCCATTCTGGAATCCAATCTCGGCTTGAATCCGATGACTTCCGGCAACTTGATTCGCGTGCCGGTACCCGCGCTCACCGAAGAGCGGCGCCGGGACTTGACTAAAGTGGTGAAAGGCACCGGTGAAGACGCCAAAATTGCAATTCGCAATGTGCGTCGCGATGCCAATCAGCATTTGAAGAACATGCTTAAAGAAAAGAAAATCACCGAAGATGAAGAGCGTGGCGCGCAGGATGACGTGCAAAAGCTTACCGATCGCTTCGTGGCCGATGTTGACAAGCTGCTGGTGGCGAAAGAAAAGGAATTGATGGAAATTTAGTCGGATGGGCATTGCCCGCCGTGTGTCGCCGCGTCGCAGCGTGAATGGTGGGCAGTGCCCACCCTACAGTGAATAGCATGTCTAAACCTTCCGCAGAAAATTCCACCCACTTGCCGCGCCACGTCGCCATTATCATGGACGGTAACGGACGCTGGGCACGCAAACGTTTGTTGCCGCGCGTTGCCGGACACCAGGCGGGTGTCGATGCCGTGCGCGGCGTGGTTGAGTCGTGCGCGAAAAAAGGCATTGAAGTACTGACGTTGTTCGCCTTCAGCAGCGAAAACTGGCGGCGTCCGCCGTCGGAAGTCGGGCTGCTGATGGAGTTGTTTTTGCAAACCCTGAAGCGCGAGGTCAAGCGCCTGCACTCCAACAATGTGCGCTTGCGCGTGATCGGCGAGCGCACCGCGTTCGATCCAAAATTACAGCAACGCATCGCCGAAGCGGAAGCCACCACGAGTAACAATTCCGGGCTCACCGTGGTGATTGCCGCCAATTACGGCGGTCGCTGGGATATCGCGCAAGCCGCGCGCAGTGTCGCGCAGCAAGTTGAAGCCGGGCAAATAAAAAGTGCCGACATCACACCCGAATTGATCGACCAGCATCTGTCCATGAGCGACTTGCCTGCGCCGGATTTATTCATCCGCACCGGCGGTGAACAGCGCGTCAGTAATTTCCTGCTGTGGCAGTTGGCGTACACCGAGCTGTATTTTACCGACACGTTGTGGCCGGATTTTCTGGCGCCCGCATTTGACGAGGCGTTGTTGTCATTTTCCAAACGCCAGCGCCGCTTCGGTCGCACCGGCGAGCAGGTAGAGCAGGCGCCGGGTGCTTAAACAACGCCTGTTGACCGCCGCCGTGTTGTCGGCGTTGCTTATTGCCTCAATTTTTACATTTTCCACAGTGTGGTTCTCCGTGGTGTTGGGTGTGTTTCTCGCGATCGGCGCGTGGGAGTGGGCGCGTCTGATGAAATCCGATCGCAGCGCGACCACGCCGGTGTTGCCTGGTGCGCTGGTCGCGATGCTTATTCCGCTGTGGTTTTTTCAGCATGAAACCGGCTTGTTGCTGGTGGTGCTGGGAGTGTCGGCGGTCGGCTGGTGCGTGGTGTTATCCAGTTTGCCGCACAGCGACAACTTGCGTCCGCTCCACGCGCACGGTCGCGTCACGCGTTTTTTGGTGGGTGCGTTTTTGCTTGCGCCGCCCTGGCTGGCATTGATCCATTTGCACAGCACGCCGCACTATGGGCCGTGGCATGTGCTGTTTCTATTTGGTTTGGTGGGTGTGGCCGACAGCGCCGCGTATTTCACCGGGCGTGCCTTTGGAAAACACAAACTTGCGCCGCACATCAGTCCCGGTAAAACCTGGGAAGGTGTCTACGGTGCGTTCGTCGCAACCGTCATTTACGGCGTGGTGTGCGGCACGTGGTTTGATCTGCGCGGCACGATGTTGGCCGCATTTGTCACGCTGTGCTTGGTGACGGTGATGTTCTCAATTGTCGGCGACTTGTTTGAAAGCTTGATCAAGCGCCAAGCCGGTGCGAAAGACAGCGGCAGTGTGCTGCCGGGCCACGGGGGGGTGTTGGATCGCATTGACAGCCTCACCGCCGCCGCGCCGATTTTCACGCTGGGGCTGTGGCTGCTGGAGGGCGCGTGAGCGCAGTTAACCCGTCGGGTGAGCGCGTTGGGGTTGTCGTGCTGGGCGCAACCGGCTCGATCGGCACCAGCACGCTGGATGTATTGTCCCAACATCCCGATCGGTACCGGGTCATTGCATTAAGTGCGCATCGCCAGGTTGAGCGCATGGCCGCTTTGTGTGCGCAGCATCGCCCGAGTTACGCGGTGATGGTGGATGCAGTCGCGGCGCAACGCTTGCGTGCGTTGCTGCGCGAACAGCATGTTACGACTGAAGTGTTATCCGGCGCCGACAGCCTGGAGCAGATGGCAGCATTGCCGGAAGCGCGCATTGTGGTTGCGGCAATCGTCGGCGCGGCGGGTCTGCGCTCCTCGCTGGCTGCCGCGCGCGCCGGCAAACGCATCTTGCTCGCCAACAAAGAAGCCTTGGTGATGTCCGGCCAGATTTTCATGGACGAAGTGCAGCGCAGCGGCGCGCAACTGTTGCCGGTGGACAGCGAACACAACGCAATCTTCCAATGTTTGCCCACCAACTTCGGTAGCGGCTTGGAGCGTGTCGGTGTGCGGCGTATTTTAATCACCGCCTCGGGTGGTCCGTTTCGCACCACGCCGGTCGAACAGCTGGACGGCGTCACGCCGGAACAGGCGATCGCGCACCCGAATTGGGTGATGGGCAAAAAAATATCGGTGGATTCCGCCACCATGATGAACAAAGGACTGGAAGTGATTGAGGCGCGCTGGCTGTTCAACGCCACGCCCGATCAAATTCAGGTCGTGCTGCATCCGCAAAGCGTGATTCATTCCATGGTCGAGTACCGCGACGGCTCGATGTTGGCGCAACTGGGCAACCCGGACATGCGCACGCCGATCGCACACGCGTTGGCCTGGCCGGATCGCATCGAATCCGGCGTGTCCAGTCTTGATATTTTCGCGGTCGCGCGTTTGGATTTCAGTCCGCCGGACACGCAGCGGTTTCCGTGTTTGCGGCTGGCCTATCAAACCGTGCGTGCGGGTGGCACCAGCGGTGCGATAATGAACGCCGCGAACGAAGTTGCGGTCCAAGCGTTTCTAGAACGGCGCCTGGCGTTCACCGGCATCGCGCGCGTGGTCGAACAGGTGATGGACGCTGTGCCCGGCGGCGCTGCGGTGACTTTGGATGCAGTGTTGGAGGCCGATAATATAGCGCGGGCAAGTGCGGAGCAGTTTGTAGCCGCGTAGGGTGCGCGGTGCGCACCGTAAAACATATCGGTACACAAAACGTTTCGGTGCGCGCGGCGCACCCGACATTGGATTATTGATGACTGAGATTCTGACCTCTTTAATCGCCTTCATCGTCGTGCTGAGCTTGCTCATCACGGTGCATGAGTTCGGCCACTACTGGATTGCGCGCAAGTGCGGCGTCAAAGTGCTGCGCTTCTCGGTGGGCTTCGGCGCGCCGCTGTGGAAGCGTGTCGCGGGCGCGGATAAAACCGAGTACGTGATCGCCGCGATCCCGCTGGGCGGATATGTCAAGATGCTCGACGAGCGCGAAGGTCCGGTCGACGCGCACGAGCTGCAGCGTGCGTTCAATCGGCAGCCGGTACACAAGCGTTTTGCGATTGTCGCCGCTGGCCCAGTGTTTAATTTCCTGTTCGCGATTTTTGCTTATTGGCTGATGTTCAACGTCGGCTTGCCAGGTTTGAAGCCGTACGTGGACGGTGTTGACGAAAACTCGGTGGCGGCGCGCGCCGGTGTGCGTATGGGTGACGAGATCATCTCGGTCGGCGGACGCGCGACGCCGACCTGGCAAGCGGCACGGCAGGAGTTGCTCACGCTCGGGTTGCAACAAAACACCGCTGATCTGGAAGTGCGCGCGCCGAACGCTTCGTTTCCGCGCCGCGTGCAGTTGGATTTCACGGATGTAAAACGCGATCCGCAAGACGTGCAGATCATCGAGCACATCGGCCTGCATCCTATTCAATTGGCGATGCCGCCGGTGATCGGCTCGGTGCAGGGCAACAGCCCGGCCGAGGCCGCCGGTTTGAAAGGCGGCGATCGCGTGTTGAGCGCGGCCGGACAGGCGATCAAAGACTGGATGCAGTGGGTGGAGTTTGTGCGCGGACACCCCGATCAAACCGTCAGCGTGCGCATCGAACGCGGCGGGGTGGCGCAGGACATCGAATTGCGCATCACGCATGCGGAAGAAGACGGCAAGGTCATCGGCCGCATCGGTGCCGCGCCCGGCCCGGCGCCGGAGGTGCCCGAGGATTGGAAGGCAACACAGCGCTACGGCGTGTTCGGCGCCGTGATTCCGGCCTTGCAAAAAACCTGGGACATGTCGGCACTGACGCTGGTGATGATGGGCAAGATGCTGGTCGGCCAAGTGAGCGTGGACAATCTCAGCGGCCCGATCACCATCGCAAAATATGCTGGTTACACGGCGAATATCGGTCTGAGTTCGTTCCTGTCGTTCCTCGCCATCGTCAGCGTCAGTCTGGGCGTGTTGAACTTGCTACCGGTCCCGATGCTCGACGGTGGGCACTTGATGTATTACCTCATTGAAGTCGTGAAAAGAAGTCCGCTGTCTGACGACACGCAGATGAAGTTGCAGCGTGTCGGCCTGGCCTTGTTGCTGCTGTTGATGTCGCTTGCGCTTTACAATGACGTCGCGCGCTTGCTGAGGTAATATCCCCCGCCCATGAAACTGAACCCTCTCCGTGCGCTCGTATTAACGGCGTGCGCGCTGTGGTGTATGCCACGCGCGTATGCGTTGGATGCGTTCGTCGTCAAAGACATCAAGCTGATCGGCTTGCAGCGCATTGCTGCGGGTACGGTGTTCAATTATCTGCCGATCAAGGTCGGCGACATCATGGACGAGCGCCGCTCCGCCGATGCGCTGCGTGCGTTATTCAAAACCGGTTTCTTCGAAGACGTGCAACTGGGGCAAGACAGCGATTTGCTGATTGTCACCGTGGTCGAACGGCCTTCCATTGCCAGTATCAACATCACCGGCAACCATGACATTGAAACCGACAAGTTGAAGAAAGCACTAAAAGACGTTGGTCTGGCCGAAAACCGCGTGTTTGATCGTTCGTTGCTGGACAAGATCGAGCAAGAATTACAGCGCCAGTATTTTTCGCTGGGTAAATACGCCGTGAAAATCAAATCCAAGGTGACACTCAAAGACCGTAATCGCGCCGACATCAGTATCGAAGTCGCCGAAGGCGCGGCGGCGCGCATTCAGCGCCTGAACATCGTCGGAAATCATGCGTACACCGAAGAAAAACTGGTTGATTCCCTGCAATTGAGCGAGCCATCGTTCTCGTCGTTTTTCTCCGACAGCGATAAATAC
>Ga0315281_10009165_pt1 | contig 13742 bp, 16 predicted proteins | sample YL17G07_0_MG_FD_204540 | JGI IMG/M metagenome (GOLD analysis project Ga0315281, IMG submission 204540) | Sediment microbial communities from Yellowstone Lake, YNP, Wyoming, USA - YL17G07_0 | ecosystem: Environmental > Aquatic > Freshwater > Lake > Sediment | place: USA: Wyoming | collected...
GGAAGATAGTCATGGCTGTCCTGGCCACGATTGCCGTACTTCTCTCGATACCGATCGTATCATACGCGGGTTGGATCGTCGTCGTGCTCGGTCTCATCGCATTCTTCGTCAGTTTCTTCTACACCGCCCCACCCCTCAATCTGGGTGCCAGGGGGTTCGGAGAGATCGATGTCTTCGTTTCCTTCTTCATGATGTCGTTCTTTTCGTTCTTCGTAATCGTCCAGGAGCTCAACATACAGATGATCTTCATCGCCACGATCATCGGTCTGTCAGTCGCCCTGATGAGAATTGTCGACGAGATGTCAGGGTATGAGGCGCACTTGAAGGCCGGGGAGAAGGACGTTTGCGTCAGGTTCGGCCTCGAGAACGCGGCGAGGATAGTCACAGGAATGTTCGTCATGGTATACGTGCTCTCTCTTTTGCTTTTGGTCTACGACTTCACGTACCTGCTGATATTCCTCAGCCTCCCATTCGCCGTCAGGACCGCCACTTACCTGAACGACAAGAAAGACAGGTTCAGATTCGTCAGGCCGACGCCGGAAGTGTTCAAGTTCGTCTTCGTTCTCCAGCTTCTAGTCATCGTTTCGTTGATAGTGCAAACCGTCCTGACATCTGCATGATCGTCTCGATGTTCCCCTTGATGATCAACCGATACTCCCTCACAGCGTTGAATCCGCATTCCTTGCAGGATTCCGTGTGGCGGAGCGGGCATCCCAGATATTTCGAGCCGTCGGGCAAGACGAATGCAGAGACCCAGTCCGGGCATTTCTCATCCCAGTCCTCTTCTAGCAGATCCTTGAGAGCCCTGTCTGTGTTGAGGATCGGGAAGCCTTCTTCTTTCAGCTTCATCGCGAGGTCGACGATTCGCTTCTTCTCTTCGATGTCCAGCGCGATCTCGTACGGCGGAGGCGTCAGGAAGTTCAGCATTATCCCCTTGATCTTCTTGTTCTTCGCCACGACCTCTACGGTCTCTCTGACATTGTCCTTGTTCATCCTAGTGACGACCATGTTCGCGAAGACGTTCGGATGACTGGTCTTGTCCAGATTCTTCATCAGCTTCTCAAAGGCGCCATTACCTCTGATTTCGTCGTGAATTTCCTCAGGGCCGTCCAGGCTGATCGAAACGACGTCGCTATCCTTGACGATGTCCGTCGTTCCGTTCGTCGTGTAGCCGATGACGAAATACCCGATTTCCTTGCCCTCCTTAATCAGGTCCTTCAGGGTCTTGCCGTTCTCCTTCCAGAGTGTCGGCTCCCCGCCTTCGAAGAAGAGGATCCGCGCGCCCCGGTCATAATGCTCCTTCATCTCCTTGACGGCGAGATCGAACGACATGGAATGGGGGCCGGGGAGGTTATCGGCGTGGGCCACGATGCTACAGTGCTTGCATCTCAGGTTGCATTCGTAGTTTATGATCATCGTGTTGACCAGCGAGTCCCTGGCTCCGACCTTCGTCTTGAAGAACCAGAAAGCGTAGTAGGTCCACTGGCCCAAGGCGCCGACACGACTCATGACGTTTTGAAATGGAACAAGATACTTAAAGACTCGCCGCCTACACTCTGCTGGACATCGAACATGCCGTTCAAATTCAGTCGTTGTATCTGCCTGCAAACGCCCCGATTCGAACCAGCAGTCAACTTCTACAGGGACGTGCTCGGTCTTGACCCGGTCGAGGCGGGGGAAGGCAGCGCGGAGCTGATGGCTGGAAGCAATCGTCTTTTTATCGATGAGGGCGCGCGAATGGGCCCGATTCTTGAGTTCCTGGTACCCGATCTAGATGCCGCCAAGGAAGAGCTGCTTGCGAAGGGATGTCCGGTCGTTGTGTGGGAAGGAAAAGGCGGCCGCTGCTATTTGCGGGACTCCTTCGATTTCTTTTTCAATCTGTACGAGGGCCCGCAGGCTTTCGAGGGCTGAACTGGACGATTTCAAAGTGGGGATACTACGCGGAAACGCGCTTTCTCCGTGTCAACAATGTGCAGGCTGGCTCTCTAACGATATATTTAAACCTGGACGCACGTTATTATCGCAAAAGTGAGGAGATTCACTACATGCCAGACATTAGGAAGAGAGTTGAGGAAGAAAGAGGCATCCTGAAGAAGATCCAGAACTTCGTTCCTGGCTTTAGAGGATACAGGAGAAGGGAGGACCTCAGGGATGCGGACAGGATGCTCCGTGCGCAGCTGGCCCAGAGCCTGGGACGGCAGCGGAGGGGGCTCGAGGACTGTAGGAAACTCCTTGCACAGGACTACGGTTCGAAGGAACTGGAGATGACGGGCGGGCTCATCAGTCAGTTCAAGAAGGTCGAGGGTGCCGTCACCCACGCCGAGACAGGATACTCTGGTCTCGTCGCAGACATCAACATTCATGAAGACGAGATGAACAGGCTGTACGAATACGATGCGAGCATGATCGATCACATCACCGTCATGGCTTCGGACATCGAGTCGCTCAAGGGGGCGATTGCCGCTGGCGACAAGAGTGCTGGTAGCAAGGGGCTCACGGACATCAAGGACAGGATCACCGATTTCGAGGATCAGTTCAACCGGAGGATGCGCGTCATAGAGGGAACGGAGGTGTGATGAATGAGCATAATGGGTGCTGAGACTTTCAAATGGGAGGACGCGGACAAGCGCGGGAACATCATGTTCCGCGTCCCGAGGAACATCAAGTTCAACGACAACGTCGTTGTCAGGGAGGACGAAATCGCCGTCTTCTATAGGGATGGTAAGGTCCTGGCGTACATCGACCGGCCGGACAGGTACGCCCTGACATCGATTAACGCGCCAATCGTCGGCAGCCTCGTTAAGTTCCTGTCCGGCGCGCAGCAGCAGGCAGAGATCATCTACCTTCAGAAGCGCGCCGTCGACGGGAAGTTCGGGAGCAAGCAGCCGTACCAGTTCAGGGACAAGGAGTTCGGTATGGTCAACCTGAGGGTGTTCGGAGAGTTCAGGTACAAGGTGTCGTCTGCGGCGAACTTCGTGAACCAGTTCATCGGTACTCTGAACTACGCGACGAGCGTGGAGGTCGAGGAGAGGATCAAGGAGCAGATGATCATCCTCATCTATGACTCGATCGGCGACATGAAGAAGGACGGCATGGGGGTCGCGGACATCGCGGCCAACCTGACGAACATCGAGCAGGTCGTTCTCGCGAAGACGGGCGATCACTTCGATCTGTACGGGGTCGCCATCGACAAGATATCCGGCCTGTATATCTCGCTGCCCGAGGAAGTGCAGAAGGCGGTGGACACGAGGGCCTCGATGCAGGTCCTGGGCGCGAACTACGTGCAGTACCAGGCTGGACAGGCGATGAGAGAAGCGGCCCAGAACCCGTCTGGCGGTGCCGCGGGCGCTGGCGTCGGCGTCGGCGCCGGGATCGGCATGGGATGGACCATGCTCGACTCGATGAGGCAAGGCCAGGTTCCGCCGGGAGGAGCCGCTCCAGCGGGAACAGGTGCGGTGGCGATGGTTGCCTGCCCGAAGTGCGGGACCCCGAACCCAGCGATTAGCAAGTTCTGCTCAGAGTGCGGCACGAAGTTGGTCATCGCTACGAAACCCTGTGCGAAGTGCGGCGAGCCCGTTCAGGAAGGGGCGAAGTTCTGTCCGAACTGCGGGGCGCAGATGACGGGCAGCAAGAAGTGCCCGAATTGCGGAGCAGACGTGCCCGCCTCATCCAAGTTCTGCCCAGAGTGCGGAAAGCAGGTCTGAGCCTGGGGCGTGGAAATTAGTAGGACGAGGAGCGGAAGCTAGATGGCGACGACTAACTGTCCGAAGTGCGGTGCTAGGGTCGAGTTTGACGCGGGCACGAAGTTCACGAAGTGCTCTCACTGCGGGACCGAGATATACATCGATAGGTCCGGGGCCGGGTTCTACTACATCATACCATTCAGTGTGAAGGAGAACGACGCCGTGGGGATGTTCAAGCGCTGGGCCGCCGGCTCGACCAAAGCGAAGGACCTGGACAAGCTCGCCCAGATCGGCATCATGAAAAGGAAGTACTTCCCCGTCTACATGTTCAAGAGGGACGTGAACGGGAAGGAGGAGGTCCACGTCGAACCGGCAGGATCGACGACCCTGCCTGGCTTGCACAGCCTCAAGATCCCCGCAGGGGACCTCAAGACATTCGATGACAAGTTCGACCTCGGCGGGGCCGAGCTCATCAAACCGGACATCGAGATGTTGCCATATCTCAGCTCTTTGCCGGGCAAGGCGAAGGAGCAGGCGCTCGTCTACTTTCCTATATGGGAGGTCTATTACGTCTTCAACGGCAAGAGGTACGAGGTCGTCATCGACGCGTCATCCGGCGAGGTGTTCTCGTCTGAGTTCCCCGCCCGAGGGTCCGGTGCCTACATTGCGGTCGCCCTGGTCGGTTTTCTTGCTTTCATAGGGGAAGGATTGCTGGCGACCGTGAGTCTGTCGATCGCCCTCATAGCGATGGCGGTGACGGTGGTGGGGGTCTTCGCTAGCGCGCTCTTCGTCGCGAGGAGGATGTGAGCATGGACATATCGGTCGGTATGAACTGTCCGGCTTGTGGCGGCGCGATAGACCTAAACGAAGGGGAGAACGTCGCCATCTGCAAGTACTGCAACTCCACGCTGTTCGTTGAGGGCGACAGTGGCGTCTACACTATCGCTTTCAAGAACAAGATGACCAGGGATTCCGTCATATCGGCTTCCCAAGTCTGGTGGACTCACGGCCTGAAGGCCCGGGACCTGAAGAGGACTGGTAAGATCCTGGAGTGCTATCCGATATACCTGCCGTTCTGGAGCGTCACGACGCGGACGGCCGGATGGATATTGGGATACGAGGAGAGGACCCACTCCGACGGCAAGGGACATACCCATACCGAGCGCGTCCCGAAGGAGACTATGGTCCTCCAGGACTACGGCTTCTCGGAGATAGCCTGCGATTCCGGTGACCTCGGAATCAAGAGCGTGAAGAGCCTGGTGGGGGAGACGAGCTTCGAGGACTTCGACATGATCCCGACCTTCGAATCTACCACGAGTAAGGATGATGCGATCGCGAAGGCGAGGAACGACGCGGCAAGCAGGGCCAGGGCGAGCGCCGCCGTATCGCATGTGACATTCGAGAAACTGCACATATTCCCGAAGAGGCTGTCGGTCGTCTACTATCCCGTCTGGGTCGTCAGGTACTCCTACAGGAACAGGATGTACATGGACACGGTGGACGGCGTGACCGGGAATGTTCTGTCGGGAAGGGCTCCCGGCGATCCACTGTTCCAAAGTCTCGCCGTCACCGGCGGCACTTCACTGGGCGGTCTGATAGCCGCGGCCGGCTTGCTGCTGTCCCAGGCGGATGCCAGAATCGCGGCGGGGGGCATCATCGGCGGCCTGATCGTCCTCTATCTCACATACAGATTCTTCAGGCACGGTTCCGAGATAGTCGAGGGCGACTTCAAGGAGAAGAGCGGCTCGGTCGCGGACGTGATGAAAGAAGTCAAGGAGATTTCCAAGCAGATCCAGGGGGCGTACAGATGAAGGTCCTCCAAGTGAAGTGTCCCGCATGCGGCAATCCGATCCAGATGAAGAAGGTCGACCGCCTTTTCCTGTGCGACAAGTGCGGGACGATGCACGTCCGGAACGGCGGCACAGAGTGCCTTGAATACGAGATTGCCGAGTTCGGTCGGGGCGCGCAGGGCGAGAAGGTCTACATGCCGTTCTGGAGGGTCTACGCGTCGTTTGTCATCCGTTCGAAGAAGGTCGAGGGCGGAACGATCTTCCGTCTGAGCCAGTGGATCAAGGGCAACAGCGAGGGCGGTGACTTGTTCGTGTACGTTCCTGCTGCGGAGCTTGACATCAACTCGTTCAAGAGGCTGGCCGTCGACATGACAGTAGCCACACCTCGATACGCCACGAGGCTCGACTTTGGGGGAGTGGAGCGCTTGCCTGCGGCGATCACGAAGGGGGAGGCGATCGAAATGGCGGATTTCGTGGTCGTCACCATGGAAGCAGAAGAGCCAGGGGTCCTGCAGAATCTCGATTACTCATTGACGGTCAAGGACGCGAAGGTCGTCTACCTTCCCTTCATCCGCACCGCCTCTGGGCTCGTTCCGGCGTACAAGTGATCCCGAGACGTTCATCTCGGATCGGCATGGAACTGATGACTGCAGGGCACTAAGGCGAATAAAACCAAATATTCAGAGGAACATGTGAGGAGTGGATATGACAATAGGCGCGATACTGGCACTGGTATTCGTCATCATCGGCGTCGTCATGCTGCTAGCTGAGGCCGCGTCCCCAGGCTCTTTCATCCTGGTGCCGGCCACCGTGCTGCTGGTGCTCGGGGCGATAGGACTCGTTTCCCCCGACTGGTTGCTCAGCTGGTGGGCGCCGTTGGCTGCCGTGATAGTACTGGTTCCGACTACAATCATCACGATCAAACTGTATCAGAAGTTGGCACCGCCGGTCGCTCCGGAGACCACGGTGGCGACCTCCCTTGTCGGAATGAAGGGAGTGGTGACCAGCAAGGTAGGGCCGAACGACCTCAAGGGGAAGGTGCGGATTGACCATGACACCTGGAGCGCGACCTCGACGGAGACCATTCCAGTGGGCACGAAGGTCGTGGTGAAGAGCAGCGAGGGCGTCCACGTCTTCGTGGAGGAGATACCGGAGACCGGGACGCAGGCGAAGTGAAGGCGAAGCGGGAGTTGTTCGCGAAGAATGAGGGTTGAAGGGGGGAGTTGAAGTGGACATCGTGAGCATAGTCATCATATCTCTGCTGTTGCTAGCGATCGTCGCTGCAATCGGCATACTCGTGACCGGGATCAAGATCGTGAGGCCCTACGAGCAGGGAATATACATGAGGCTCGGTCGCTACGTCAGGATTCTGAACCAGGGTTTCAACTACGTGACGCCGTTGATCAACGAGGTCGTCAAGATCGACCTGCGTACCCAGGTCCTGGACGTTCCGAGGCAGGAAGTGATAACGAAGGACAACTCGCCGACGAATGTCGACGCAATCATCTACACTAAAGTCATCGACCCGGTGAAGGCCTTCTTCCAGGTCACGAACTACCGGACCGCAACCATCTATCTGGCCCAGACGACGCTCAGGTCGATCATCGGTGACATGGAGCTCGACGAGATACTGTCGAATAGGGAGAAGATCAACCTGCACCTGAGGGACGTTCTGGACGAGGCCACAGACAAGTGGGGCGTTAAGGTTGAGGCGGTCGAGATAAGGGAGGTCGATCCGGCCTCAAGGGTCAAGGAGGCGATGGAGGAGCAGACCTCAGCCGAGAGGCTGAGAAGAGCCGCGATACTGAAGGCGGACGGTCAGAAGAAGGCCGCGATCCTGAGTGCCGAGGGTGAGAAGAGATCTAGGATTCTCCAAGCCGAAGGATTGAGGCAGGCTAAGATACTTGAGGCGGAGGGGGAGAGACTTGCTATCATTCTTCGCAGCCAGGGTGATGCCCAGAAGCTGCGCATACTGTCGGTCGGTGCCGCACCATTGGATTCAAAGGCGTTGACCGTCCTGTCCCTGGACACATTGAAGGCTCTCGGTGCCGGTCCAGCGACAAAGTTCATATTCCCGTTCGAACTGACGAGAGTTGTCGAGGGCATTTCCGAGTATCTCGGAGTCGGCCGGCAGACGCCGCCGCGAGAGATCACAAAAATGGAGGACGTTGAGAAGGTGATCGGCACGGCAGACGTCATCCTCGGACCCATCCCCACTCCGGAAGAGCTCAGAAGGGACCTGAGGTCCTTGGAAGAGGCGATGGCGAAGGAGAAGGACGAGTTGGAGGAGATCACGGAGCTGGCGAAGAAGGATAGGCTCTCGAAACTCGTCGATGAGGGGAAAGAAAAGGAATGACCTCCTTCCTCATCTTTTATCTTACTATCTAAGCGATTCTGCCTGTCAAAGAGGTGGCAGACCTGGCGAATCCTGACAAAGAGGCCGTCATGAAAGAGCTTAGAAGAATTCGCAGCGTGAACGAGAGTGCGGCCGGGGCAATGTGGTCCCCGGGGATTCGATCAGTTGAGGATTTCAAAGGCAGGGACGCCACCGCAATGTACGAGGATCTCAGAAACACAAAAGGATCCTATGCTGAACCCTGCATGCTGAACATCCTCAGGATGGCGATTCACCACGCTTCCAAGAACAAGTGACGGGCTGTCAGAGCGCTGCGAATGGGCGAGGGGTCCCGGGATTCGCTAATCGTCTCACGGCGACGGCACGAGTCGACCATTCTGCTTTTCTCACTCTTTGGCTAGCGTTCCGACAACGGGATATTTCTCAAGGACGTCCGGGTCGTGGGGGGCGTCGCCAATCGCATCTGATTGATCATTTCCGGCGTTGTGCATGAACTGGTGCTCTCCGTCCTCCCATTGTTCACTCTTTGTGACATCGTAGACCTTGCCGTTGACAGCAACGTATGCTGGCTTTCCGTTCTTCCCGTTGCACTCCGCGAGCTCTTTTTTCGTCAAGGTCTTCATGAGAGACATTTAGCCAAGCCATGAGATATAATATTGTTGGTCCGAAATGGAATCATATGAAACCGACCGGAATCTGGCCTTGACCCAGTGAATGAGGTCGTTAGATCGCGTCGATCGACTCGTACACCGATTTCAGGCGGGGGACATAGACGCGCCAGTCGTATTTCTCCTCGGCGAGTTTCCTTCCTTCTCTGCCCAGGTCTGTGGCGAACCGTCCGTCCTCGAGGACCTGCTTAATCTGTCTAGCCTGCTCTGCCGGATCATCTGCGACCAGCATGTTGCGCCCGTTCTCCACCGCCAGACCCTCGCAGCCTACGGATGTGGTCACGACGGGCTTCCCCATGGCCAGGTATTCGATTATCTTGATCCTCGTCCCGCTTCCGAACCTGAGGGGCGCGATGCAGACGTCCGCGTCATGTATGATCTGCCTGACGTCTGGAATAATTCCCAAGAACTCGACGTTGCTGGGATATTTGCTGAGCGACGGTACGGGGCCTCCGACTATCTGGAACCTGACCGAATCACCGAAGGCCGGGGCTATGTCGCTACATATCAATCGGACGGCATCGGCATTTGCTGTATAGTCGAGTCTCCCGACGAATACGACTCTTCTTTTGACGCCTTCGCTTGGACTTTTTCCCTGAGATACTGGGTAAGTGCGGACGTCCACGCAGTTCGGTATGACTGTGATCTTCTGTCTCGCAGAGGGAATTTCCTTTTCTATGATGTCCCTATCGATATCGGAGGTCACGAGAATGTTAACGGCCCTTTCAATTGCCTTCTTCTCGAATCGCCTCGCCCTGCTCAACAGCCAGGGACCCAAGATACCTCTGACTGCCCTTGTCTTCCCGACCGAATTGCGGAAGAAAGGCGAGTCGTAGATTCCGTATCTCAGCATGTTCCAATATACATTGTGCTCATCGAGTATGACAGGGATTCTCTCACTTCTGAAGGCCTTTGCGAGAAACAGCAAATCCAGGCTTTCGATTTGCAGACCCGAGATATCCTCTAAGTGACGCGAAATCGACTCGCGAGCAGGACTGGGTAAGTCGTTCCGATAGTAGTGAATGAGTCTAGAGACCTTTGTTCGCGCGGTCTCCGGCGAGGGGATGTAGGATGCTTCGATGGTTCTCAGGTTGGTGAGAATCGAGCCCACAGCGGCATCGGCTCCAACAGGGTGGGATTCGGGTTCTGTATGGAAGACTCGAACAGATGAGAATGATGAGAGCATCAGAATCAGAGAGCGGACCCTGACCCCCCAACCTCGGTCTGCACGCGTGCTAAATGAAACGAGTCCGATTGTAACGGTTGTCCCCTCGTCCAGCCTTATGCCTAACAAAATATAAAAGGATGAATCAGGTCGATGAATCCTGCGACCCTATGTTCGATTCATGTCCTCGGATGGCGACGAGGCAACCACTTCGGAGCAGCCAGAACGAGCTTCCGGATGCCCGTATAGCATCACTAGGATTGCTATCGAAACCACAATCGGCACGCCGAACATGATTAGGATGGACCTTGCCGCGTCCGTCCTCCATGTCTCACAGCCAGGAAGGTTCTGGCCGAAGTTCAGCATCACGACGACGGCGAATATCCCGACGAACAAGGAGTTCGGGACAAGGGCAAGAAGGGTCCTAAGTAGTCGGCTCTCGGCTATTTCAAGCTCCCGGCCAGAATTGACCTGAGGTAATCCGAGTTCGGTTTTGTCCTAGCCTTGGCTGCCGACCTGACACGTTCCGATTTTTCAGTTGGTACTATTTCAGCAAGGCTGGACTAGGCGCCTGAAGGTCACCGCTCGAGAGGTCTGCTCGATCGACTTCGGTCCTTCCGGCTATGCTCCTCTCAGCGTTCCAGCCCACACCTGCCATGCCAACAAGGACTTTGACACGAGGCTCAAGATCACGTACGCCCTCTCGCCGTATAGATAGTCCTTCCACTTCCCTACCTTCCTGTACTGCAGGACCATGTTCAGCGGGAAGGTGCACCAGAAGAACAGGAGCGACGCCATGATTCCGATCAGGAAGAGAGGTATCGTGCTTGAGTTCGATGCGAACGCCCCGAAGAAGTAAATCAGGACGGCTATCCAAGCCACGCCGCCGGCGAAGCTACCGAAGATGAACGACGTCCAGTTCGTCTTCTCCGTCGTCTGGTTGTGAAGTTCCATCATCAGGCCGAAAAGGTTCATCGTGGCATTGAGGGCGAAGAGCAGGACAAGGGCAGCGATGTCGAACATGCCTGAGAGCATCGCTATGACCACCAGCATGACCGATGAGCTCAATGCGTATTCGTACCACCTTGCCGGGTTGATGTGCTTCTGAAGGCTCTTCACATACCACTTGTACCCGAAGGTCGAGACCGAGAAGTGGGCGATCGCGGAGATTAACAGGAACATCGCCACCGCCGGCCCTATCGGGACGTTAATTATTGTGTTGGTCACAGGAGAGATTGCCTGAGTGACAGGATCGTACTGCAAGAAGCTGGACTTTATCGGAAGCGAGTAGTTGCTGCTCAGGGCGAGCATGAGAATGCCTTGGACGAGGTGTATCACGCCCATGACCGCGTTGAACTTCCTCAGCTTCCTGAACTTGATGTCGTTGGATTGCTCCATAACGATACTTGGTTGGATATGACCTGAGCTGATGGTATATAAATGATATCGTACACCTGCTGGCAGAATCCCGGGAGCAGGTCTCTAGGCCTCGATCTCGATCGTACCTCGTTCCGCCTCATGAAACCGGACGTGAACGGGCCATTGTACCTCATGAGAAAGGGTTCTCCTCCCGTTTTCATACCTTTCCCTTTCAGCAATCTGACCAGTTCAGCCCCTTGCTTCTTCACCTTGTCCTAGTTCGTCCTTCCGCTGAAGCCGAACACTGCGACCTTCCTCCACTTGACCTCAATCATCCTGACCCTCTTGTCGGATGATTCTGGTATCGTGTCCAGCGTGTATCTTGAGGGCATTACGAATGAGAACGATCCAGGTGTTGAGATCACCGGCGTCGTCATGGAGATCTCTTCTCGTCTTTCCTTTCCGGAAATGACCGGCACGATCATGGACACCTTCTCAGTTGATCTGTTATTGCCCGCGATGTAATCGAAAAGGATTCGGAATGCATCCTCGTCGGCCATGCCGTCGATGGTCGCGATAAGAAATTCCGGATACTGGCGTATCTCAATGTCGCCTATGGTCCGCTCAACCATGTACTGCAATGATTCGGTCACGAAGGTTCTACGGAGCAAATGGCATAAGGCACTGCTGTCTCTCAATAAATGATTGGATGGGCTGATGGATGAAGAGATAACCGACTCGGCGCAGCCCCATCATTCCGATGAGGAAACAAGGGTAGGATTGCCCTCTTTCAGGGGCAAATCCGCAGAGCTAGTTGCGGAGAAGTCCACCGCTTCCGAGCCGGCTCTATAGGCCCAAGAGCTGCTTCTTCTTTGCGTTGAAATCCTTGTCGGTAATTATTCCCTTGTCCCGGAGCTTCGCGAGTTTTTCGAGTTCGACGGTGTAGTCGGCTTGGTGCGCCGGCTCTTCCGGCTGCGGCTTTGGCGCCTCGACGGGTTCTGGCATCGGGTGTTTGATCTTCGTCTCGATCTGCGCGACCGACAGCAGGCTCATCTTCATCTGTTCGACCTCGCTTTCGAGGAACATCCTGTCGCTGGAGCTCATCAGTCCGACGACGTATATGTTGTAGTTGCACGCAACGTGGTTCTGGTCCCCCTGCTGCAGGAAGTCGACCTTAAGCGAGGTCGACTGGTCCTCCATCTTGGTGGAGATGTACGAACCCACTTTGGTGCCTCGGGTCGCGATGATGGCGCCAGGCTTCTGGCTGCTCGTGATCGTGAAGCCCTTTGCAACAAGGAACTTCTCCGCAGCGTCGAAGAGCGCATCCACGTCGCCGTTCACCAGGAAGGACTTAGCGAATTGCTTAGCCATGGTTGTTAACACTGACAAATGGATTATATATCGCTTTTCGGACAATAATTCGATTTTGATAATTATCTCGAAAGGTAACAGATACTGTCCAGCAAAGCTGATCAGCAGGGAAGGCCGTTCAATATTGAAGCATCATCAGGTGGCAGCCTTTGCATCGATAGCCTTAGATGTTGGATGTTTCCCAGTAATCCGATTCTGCCAGTGACCCGTCGCCTGTGCTGAGGTCATTCCTTTGTGGCGCCATCTCCCTTCTCAATGCTTTCATGGCGCTATGTTTCCGACACGAGGGCGAGCACTCCTCCGATCAATCCTAGTATCATTCCGATGATGAATCCGCCGCCGATCACTATGCTCAGGACGGAGAAGACAATGATCATAATGCCCCAGGTGACATGTTCGCGCGGATTTGAGTTCAGCATGAGCGCTGCCACTAAAGTCCCGAACCCGAACACAAGTCCCAGTACTATCCAGAGAATGCCTGTGCCGAAAAACCAAATGATGAACGCTCCTCCTATAGCGACAAGCAACCCATTTATCAAGATGATTATGCCGCCGATCAGGGAGAGCACGAAAGCCGCCGTGTTTCTCTCGTCGCGTCTGTACCTCGTCTCCGTGTAAGGACCCTGGTAATACGGCGTCTGCCACTGCGGCTGCTGCTGCTGGTAAGCGGGTTGCTGGGGGGAAGGTTGCTGATAAATGGTCTCGGAGCGCGGAGCCTCAATCGCTGGGATTCTGGTTCCGCATTTCGGGCAGTACTTCACACTCGCGTCGACCCTCTCGCCGCAATATGGACAGTAGTTCACACCATTGCTCATATCCACTTCCTCTGGGTGATTCCAGACGCTAACTGACAAAGGCGCCTTAAGTACTTTGTCCTCACAGGTTGCCGTCAAGTCGCACAAGGGGAAGAGGTGGACTTCTTATGTTGCTGCTCTACGCGATGGTCGTCCTCCTGAAGGCGTCTATTATCCTGCTTTCCAACACTTCCCCCTCCAGTCACGTCTGCCGTCAGAACTGTCAGAAGTGTAAGGCGGAGTGGGCCCAAGGAGATTTGGACTCCTGACCTCCCGGTTATCAGCCGGGCGCTCCAACCAGGCTAAGCTATGGGCCCTTTTAGCTGACTGGAAATATGTCGCGTATTTAAAAGCCTTTGCTCGACATCCACTCTGACACTGGACATCACGCCCCAATCCATCCCGCATAATCTCTTAATAGTCCGGAAGTCGATAGGCGACGGAATACGATGACCAGCGGGCTGAAGAACAGGGGAAGGAAGGGAGAGGATGTCGAAGACCGCCGAAGGGCAGTAGAAGCATTCTCTGGGGCTAAGTTGAACTGCATCTCGTCGTA
>Ga0315281_10009166_pt1 | contig 13742 bp, 12 predicted proteins | sample YL17G07_0_MG_FD_204540 | JGI IMG/M metagenome (GOLD analysis project Ga0315281, IMG submission 204540) | Sediment microbial communities from Yellowstone Lake, YNP, Wyoming, USA - YL17G07_0 | ecosystem: Environmental > Aquatic > Freshwater > Lake > Sediment | place: USA: Wyoming | collected...
CAATATGCGGAACTTAAAATGCAAAGTTTACAAAGGAGAAATCGTTACTAGTGAGCTGACCAAAAAACAAAAAGAGATCACCAAGATGCTTGACATCATGGTACCTAAAACTTTGGGAATTTAGGAAATTTTAACCTAGAAATCCTTGACGTCAAAAACAAGGTAACCGAGCTTTCGAAGGTTGTTTTTTCCGTTGATCTTTTTTGCCACAACACCACGTTTAATCATAGATGCGAAAAAAGCAAATAGGACATATAGAGGAAAGAGGAATTAGAAAAAATATAAAATAAAAAAAGAGAAGATGGCTCTAGCCGCCTAGCACAGTCCCTGATATCTTCGCGTCTGCTGGCCTTTTTATGTTTGTAACGTCATTCTGGTAATTATAGTAGATCACGATTAAGCCCCTGAAATCCGTGTTAGGGCTCATGACGATCTTAATGCCGTTCTTGTCCTTGCAGATCGCATTCATCCTCTGCGTCGCTCCTGTCGCGACCATCTGATCATCACCCGGCACATCCTCAGCATAGGATAAGTTAGCGTCAGAGAGCGATCCAGTTATGCACAGCACTTTCGACACATTCACAGTCTGGCCCTTGCCATTCTGCAGATTGAATGCCGCATACGTAGTCTTCGAAGACGAGTTGTAGATTATCGCCGGATTCTCAGAGCAGGTGAACCCAGGCTGGCTGAATATGCACTGCTCGCTCGCCCTTGTCAGTATCGGATAGAAATAAGCGAGTATCGCGAGCACGACTACGATGACCAGGATCGCCCATCCGTAGGTCATAAGATATTCCATGGCCGCCTGCGCACGCAGGTTGCGAGCACCCTGCCCTTTCTTTCCCCTTTTAGCATCATAAACCATCTGCATTTCACCTCGATAAGACATCATACGAGTGATGAGAAGAAAACACCAAGCACATAGCTCACCAGCCAGAACACCAATAGCGCCCCGACAAGGACGAACGGGAAATATTTCAGGCCCTGGCTCCGCGTGCCGCTCCGTATCACGGAGACTATGAAAGACGAGAACAGCGAAGTCACGATTATCGTGGGTATCGTGAAGTAGAGGAAGTCGGAAGAAGTGATTATCGACCCGGAAAATCCGAAAGAGCCAAACATGTTCGACTCCGCTTTTGGCAGTTTCTCGAACACTTCCACAAGCCGCTGGGAAACGGCAAAGAGGAACGGGGTTCCGATCACTGCGGCAAAGAGCACGAATATCTCGTACATCACAAGCGATGCGGCTATCTCTTTCCGCATTATATTGGTGTTGCGCACATCCTCTGTAGTCCGTTCAAGCACTTCCGTAAGCTCCCCACCCGTAGCGGATGCCTGTTTCAAAAGCGATATCGTGCGCGCGAAGACCTTTGAGTCGAATCTCATCGCGAGCTTATCCAGCGCATTTCCGAGCGATTCACCCGAAAGCGAGCTCTTGACTGTGGATTTCACTTCGTCAGAAAGCAATCCGAACTCCGGTTTCGCTGAGTACCACATCGCCTGGTCAAGTGTCATCCCGGCTTTTATGTTCGATGCGACAAGGGTCAGGAAATCCGGGAGCGTGCTCTCAAGCAGGTTCCGCCTGTTCTCAGTCTTCATTATCAGGTATGTGGAGAGCAGGGTTATCGTGGAAAGATAGACAAAACCGAGCATGATGAAGAAGAGCCCTATGCCAGTAACCGCAGCAGGCATGCTGAAGCCGACCAGGCCGTTCACAAAGGACACGAGCGCGCCGGATGTCTGCGGATATAGCATAAGCACTATCGTGAGGATCACGCTAACAACAATGACATTGATCGCGAGATATCCGGCAAACGCGTCCGGTTGTATATCCATGCCTGCAGCTGCCATCTCCCTCTCGAGCTTCAGCACCCTCTCGCGCGTGAAGAACAGCCTTCCGGAGAACTCAAATAGCGTGCTCTGTGCCATGCATCATCACCTATATTATATATTTCGGCCTGCTGCTCTCGATCATGCCAAGGAACAGGAACTGTATTATCGTTATCACGAAGAAAACAGGTACCAGCATGGTAGATGGCACTCCCGAGCTCTTGCCGCCGGACATCGCGGCAAAGACCACTGTAATTAGCACCACACCCAGGGATGGCACGATGATGCCAAACACCATGAAGAACATCACGAATGGGGTCAGCTTCTGGCTGTACTCCTTGAGCGCAATCATCTGTTCCCGGGATATCTGTTCGAGCACGATCTCGAGCGAATTGCCCACATCAGCGCCTGACGAGAGCGAATTGGCTATCTGCATGAGTATGCGCACGAAATAAGTGGATGGGTTCGATTGGGCCTCCTCCCTTATCGCCTGTGTTAGCGGAATTCCGAGCACGACCTTATCCGCTATCTTTGTCAGCTCCTTGCTCACTTCGCCGTAACCCACAGTCGCGCCGACGATAGCATCGAAAAGGGGCATGCCTGACTTCAAGGCGATGACGATCTGCCTCCCGGCAAAGACCACTTCGTAGTCGAGCTCCCTTTTTCTCTTGATGATCAAAGCATCCGGGTATAACATGAGATAGAAGAAGAATATCGCGAAGAACAAAAACGCGAGTGGGAAAAGCCACAGCAGGCTCACTGGGGGTATCTGTATCGAAAGCAGGACTCCGGCAAGCACCAGGAACGCGAATGAAAGCATGGCTGATGAGAGGACCACCCTTTCAAGGAAATCGATGGGCCTCTTGTCGATGTTGGCCATGACGAGCTTTTTCTTGAGGTCTGGGAATTGCGGAGACAGCATCTCTGCGAACGTTGTAACGAACCCTCTTTTCCGGGCCTCTTTCCTGGTCTGTTCTTCCATGGCTAGCCCTCTGTATCGCTGAAGTACCTTCTCACCATATCATCACTTAAACCTTTGTCCCTGGCAACCAGCGCTTTTGCCCGGAATATGGCTTCCTGCTTTGACACATGCTTCCTTTCATAGCGCTTGTAGAATTCAGCATCCTTTGTGTGCAGGAAATAGAGCAGCGTTCCCTCATCCATTTCGTTGATCTCCTGCACAAGGTCCTGCGCCTTGGCTTCTTTGGCCTGGACTTTCCCTGGCTTGAACGCAACCCGTCCCGTAGACTCGATGACTGCATCTATCTGCTTCTTGAGGATCGATTTTGCGCTCGCGAACTCCCGCGTGTAATCCTGTTCTATGGATTTTTGCCGATCATCGGATTCCTTCATGAGCTTCTCTTCCCCTTTGCTCAGCGACCCGCGCAGCTTCCTCAGCTCAGCCTGGTGTTTCTGCGTGAGGTAATCCTGGTATTTCGCCAACAGCCCCGGAAGCTTCTCTCCGATGGATGTCAATTCGAATACAAGGCTCTCATACGCTTTCTTCCTTCCGGTTTCATCATCTTCAGGCATGGATGCGACCTTCTCCTGGAAATCGGTCTTCAGCTTGTCTATCTGGTGCTTGTAGTCTGTCAGCACCTTATCCTTTGTGGCAGCGACATCCTTCATCTGGGTTGAAAGCAGCGTCTCAAGCAGCCTTCCCCTCGCCTCTTTCTCTTCCATGCCTTTTTTCACTGGCTTGAATTCTCCTTTGAGCATGTTCTTCAGCACAGTGATCTCGAGCTTCAGCCGCTCCCTCCTCTGCATGCTCTTCTCCTTGAAAAGCTCTTTTGTGAGATCCAGCATCCTCTTTTTCAGCGTAGCCTCATCCACCTTCTCCCCGAGGGTCGCCATGACCTGCTGCTCGATCTCATCGAACCGCTTTGTGGCTGCTTCTTCAGCGCGTTCCCGCAGTATCGGCGGGACTCCAGAAGGCCTTTCAGGCATCCTTTCCTCTTTTGGAGGGGGCATCGGTTTGATGATCCCTGGCTTTTCTGCAGGTTTCTCAGGTTGGAGCGTGACCATTTTCTCTTGGACTGCGGATGGTTTTCTCTCTTCCCGCGCCTTTTCGATCTCAATCTCCTTCTCGGGTTTCCTCTCCTCTTCGGCCTTTTTCTCCTTTTCTGCCTCCACTTCAGGAAGCTCAAGCTCCGAGATTTCCGGCGCTTCCTCCTTTTTCCCGGTCTCAATCTCCTTTTCTTCGGGCCTCTTTTTCTCTTCTTCTTTTTCAGGCATTCTGGGTTTTCTCTCTTCAAATTCAAGCGCGAACTCTTCTGGCGCAAGCTTCTCCAATTCCAATTCCTCTTCAAATGGTTTCTCCCCAGCCTCAGGTTTTGGCCTGGCCTCCTCAATCGGTTTTTTCTCGAGCTCCCTGCCAAGCACCTCGGCGGATTTGAGCGCCTCACCGGTTATCTGCTTCATCCTGCTTTCGATTTCAACTGTCTTTGCAGCTGCCTCTTTTTTCGCGATCGTGGGCATTTGCGGCGCTTTTACACCGTACATCTCCATGCCTGAAGCCTTGATTATCTTCCCGGCCCGCTCATACAGGTTTATCAGGTCCGAAAACTTGTAATCAGCGAATTCCCCCGGAGAAATGTCGATGGTCCTGGTCAGCTCTATCTTCCCTTTGTATGGGGTGTATGGAAGCACGTCTTTCTCAAGCTCTTTCGCCTCTTCGACCGCGTCCTGGAATTCGTCTCTTGGCATTGAGATCACTTGTCGAATTCCCATTTTGCGCCTTTGCGCACGCTCGAGAGGACCTCATCCGGATCCATATAATAATGCGACACTATCTCTCCTACAGTGTCCACATCGTCGTAGTTGTTCTTCACCATCCAGTCAAGCACTTCCACTTTCTCATTCACATCCTCTTCAATCTCCTTTTCGTCCATCCCGGCATAGAGCGAGAGCAGATCCACAAGCCTGCCCATCTTGTTCACGCCTTTTATCTTGTCAGTCTTCACGCTCCATTTGTAGAGGATGTTAAGCCCTCCGTTCTTATGGACCTCAGCGAATTCCAGGACACGCCTGATATTGAATCTCCTGTGCCTGAATGTGACGATGATGCCTGAAAGCGCATCCAGCATGCCCGCCGGAATGTTTATCGGCGGGTTTATGAGCCGCGATATCGTCTGTTCAGCATTGTCAGCATGCAATGTGGCGTACACCGAGTGCCCCGTGTGCATTGCTTCGAAAAGTATCTCCGCTTCCCTCTGGCGCCTGATTTCACCCACAATTATCCTGTCAGGCCTCTGCCGGAGTGAGTTCACCATCAAATCAAGCATCGTGACTTCGCCCTTGCCTTCAGGGTTCGGTTCCCGGACGACCATCGGCACCCAGTGGAGGAATGAAGGCAGCGTGAGTTCCCTCGTGTCTTCAATGGAAACCACCCTCTGGTTTGCAGGGATGAATCCTGACATGGCATTCAGGAAGGACGTCTTTCCAGAGCCTGTGCCTCCTGTGACGAGAAGCGATAACTCGTTCTGTATGCACAGCCAGATGAGGCCCGCGACCTCTGATGATATCGTGTTCGTGCGGATGAATGTGGGCATGGTCCACGGGTTCCTCGCGAACTTCCTGATCGTCAGCGTGTTTCCGAAGCTCGAGATCGGGAAAAGCGTCGCGTTCACACGGTCGCCGGACGGAAGGTGCGCATCCAGCATCGGGTTCAGCGTGTTGATCTGCCTGCCGATCTTCCTCGCGATCATCGAGGAGTAGTCATACACCATCTCCTCATCCTTCACCCTCAGGTTCGTCTTGCACCAGCCGAACTTCTTGTGGTACACCCAAACCGGCTCTCGCGAGTTGTTGATAACGACTTCCTCCAGCTTCTCGTCAGAGAGCAATGCCTCGAGCTCACCGAGCCCGAGCGTGTTCTGGAGCAGATAGACTGCGAGAATCTCTTTTTTGTCTTCCGGGAGCGTCGGGAAATTGCGCTCGAGTATCTTTTTGGCTGCTTCCAGGAACTTGCCTTTGACCTCATTGAATTTCTTCGGGTCGAGTATCTCGGATATGTCGAGCTTGACTTCGGTAACGAGTTCGCCCCTCAGCTTGGTCTCCAAGATGAGCTTTGTGCCTTCAGCTATCCCGGGAATCGTTATCTCGTATTTCGGGACAAAATCTTTGCCTTTTATTATGCGCACTTCCACAGGCAGCTTCTCGCTATCGAATGCGTAGCTTGCGAGCAGGGAGGAGCCTGACTTCCTTTTCTTCTCTTCAGGAGGCGGCTGTTGGATATAAGATGCCTCTTCTTCCTTGACCTCCACTTGCGCTTCAGGAGCCACTTTCGGGACATTCTCTGCTGCCTTCAGCTTATCCCTTATCCTTTGCCTGATATCATCGTCTTTCGGCATAGTAAACACCAAAGCAAATTCGAATGATGGTATTAGACGTGGTAAGTTTATAAGGTTTTACAATACGTCTTCCCGATTATTAGTGCGGTGGTTTTGGGTTTTGAGTTTTGGGTCTTGGGTCAAGTGTCTTGAGTCTAAAGTTTCGGGTTTTGGATCCTGAGTTTTTCGGAGCGGTTGAGCGTTTCGAACCAAGATACCAGATTTCCTTTCGAGAAACCGTTTTTCCTTTTTTATACTCCTTCAGGGCGATATCAAGATCTTCGATATCCTCGTTTGTCATTCTACATGATCTTTTCATTTTCATTATCTACCCCTCTTTTTTCACTATCTTATTCACCCGCTGCCTGCTGATCCCGTAATCGCGTGCGAGTTCAGCTTGCGGGTAACCTTTTCCGAACCATTTCCTGATCTCGTTGTTCCTTTTCCGTTTCTGCTCGCGCCATCCGGTTTTGCAGTAGCGATTGACCGTGCTGAGCGGAATGTCGAATTCGATTGATATTTCTGCTGCACGGATTCCGGATACTTTAAGCTGCCGGACTTTTTCTTTGAGATGTTCGCTTTCCATTTCCGCTTTTCGCAATCGCATGAAAATCAGATGTTGAGTGGGAGATAAATGTTTTTCTATTCGTTTATTGGTTTACTTTCTCTCTTAGGCTTTACCTTCCGCTCCACTCCTTTGCAGATTTTACCGACTCTCGCGATAGATAAATCAGAATCCTTCGCTATCACTTTTAACGTTTCACCATTCGCAAACCTTTCTCTGATCGCTTGGTCGCGCTCTTCATTTTTCGGCTTCGGCTTTACCTTCCGCCCCACTCCCTTGCAGATTTGCCCTACTCTCGATTTAGTCAATCCATAATCCTTTGCAATAACTTTCAGCTCTTCCCCATCTGCATTCCTTTTCCTTATCCGTTGGTTGCGCTCTTTACGTTCCTGCCTATTCAATCGTTTTCTTCCGTCCTTCCGCTTCACTCCCTTACATATACGAGAAACTGACACTTGACTGATTCCATTATCATTGGCAATCGCTTTCTGCTTTTCTTTATTCGCAAACCTTTCCCATATCACTTTATTGCGCTCTTCACGTGCCTGTTTGCTTAATCGTTTTCGTCCTGTTTTCCGTTCCACTCCTTTGCAAATATATTCCACTCCTGATTGGGTTAATCCAAAATCCTTCGCAATCTTTCTCTGCGTTTCACCATTCGCAAACCTTTTCCTTATCTCAAGGTTTCGTTCTTCTTTCGATTTAATTGGTAAATGCTTTTGGTCTATGCCTGTAGGCGCCTCCGGTGTAGCAATTTCCACCTTCCTGAATCCAGCTGTGCTTGAAGCAGATGCAACCTGCGGCGAACCAACCCCTGACATAGCACTATGCCTGAGTCTCACGAATATCATTATGGGAGAAAGGGTTTAAAATGTTATTTAATAAGATTAAACATGTTACTTTCACTTCTCTTCCCAGAGCTTCTTTATCATCGAGCGCAGCTCCTCCCGTTTCCTTTTGAACTCGTCCTCTTCTGCCCGCGTGAGCGAGAGCTGCTGCGCGATCTCCTCCCTCCCTTTCTCAGCAGATTCGCCAGGTGCGCCGCCTGCCCTCAGCTCCAGGAGCGATGCCTGGCTTCCGAGCAAAGCGAGCTTCTTCTCAAGAGACTCTGATGATGCGCTCAAAGATTCGATCGAATCGCGGATGTCTTCAAGAAGCTTCCTTTTATCTGAAAGCTCTTTGGATAGCTCCAGGACTTCCTTCACCTTCTCTTTCTTCATATCGGCAGATATCTTTTCAGCCTCGCCTTCGAGCGATTTGGTCTGCGCTTTCACGTCCTTCCTTATCTGTTCGAGTGTGCCTGAGACTGCAGCCAACTCTGCCCTCTGCTTCTCAAGCGAAGGCAGAACCCTCTCCCTTATATTCTGATAAGATAAAAATGTATTTTTCTCTTCCTCGAGAGATGCGGAAACATCTTCCATCTGAGAGGATATCTCGTCCATTTTCTCGTCTATCTGCGCGCTCAAATCCTCATATTCGACAGCAGTGACGCGCGCGCCGCTAGCCACATCAAGCAGCTTCTTCAGCGCTTTCGTCCGCTCATCGATGGATTTCTCGGATTTCTTCATCTTCTCGAGCTCCTCCTTTATGGTGGTCTGCGACGGGAAACGGGACAAAATGCCTTTTGCAACGTTCATGGAATCAGAAAAGCGCTCGAGCGCATCCCTGTCCTTCTCCACAGTATCCGCTATCTTATCGCTCATCGCCTTGAGCCCGATCGCGTCTTTTGACAGCGAATCGATATCCTTCTTCAATCCGGTTATCTTCTTGTCATAATCCTTCATGGAGTCTCCTATCGTAGTGAGCACATCCCTGCCTTCCTGAAGCTCCACAAGGTCCTGCCTGAGTCTTGCTGAGCGTTCGCGGGTCTCCTTGAACTCACTTATAACCTCTTCGAGTTTTGTTTTAATGTCAGCAACACCCGGCATCTCTGTTTTCCCAAGTGTAGCTTTTCCGATGCCGGTCGCCTTTGCCTTCAATTTTGCAAGCTCAGCCTTTGTCTTTGCCATTTCTCCTGAGAGCGATTCAAGCTTCTCGATCGCTTTTTTGGCAGGGCTCTTGTCAATGATCTTGTTGATCCCTTCCAGCTCTTCCCTGGATCCGGAGACCTCCTTATCGATCTCTTCGAGACGGGAAGACACATCGTCAATCTTCATCAGGCGCTCATCAAGGTTAATAGCAGATACTTCACCCATCTTCTGCAATGTCTCCACTTTCTTTTCCAATTCATCGAGCTTTGGCGCCACTTTAGCGTAGAGTTCGGAGAACGTCTTCCCGAGCTCCCCGAGGCTTCCCGTCTCCTCCCGGGTGCCCTCGCGCATCTGCCTGATCTCTTCAGTGAGCCCTTCCTTCTTCTTCTCGAACGCTTTCTTTTCCTGCGCTATCTCTCCTGCGCTCGGGGTTATCCATATCAGGTTCACTTTCGTTAGCCGGTATTCGATCTTCATTATTCCCTGCTCTTCGAGGGTTACTGCCCATCCCTCGATAGTGTCTTCGGGTATGTTCAGCAGGGTGGATGCGTCGGTGAGCTCTATGCGCTGCTTCTGCCGCACAAGCCTGACAAGCGCATCGACTCCTGTCGTAATCAATAGCTCGTCAAATTCAACCATGCGCTAAATAAACGCATGTATATTAATAAACATTTTGATGGTATTGATTCCCTAATCAGCGTGGTGACAATGGAAAACGGCCTTGAATACCGGATAGATAAGCTTGAGAAAGGACCGCTTCAGCGGTTCAAGAACCAGAACCTCCTTCTCAAGAAATTCGGAGAGGTTGGGCTGCAGGTCTACAAGGCCATAACAGGCAAGCGCACCACCGAGGAGCTGCGGAAAGACCTTGACATGGAGCCCGAATTGTTCTCGAAAATAGTCGATTACATGCAGGAAGCGGGCATGGTTAAGCTCGCTCCTTCCACATCAGAAGAAAAAGCTGAGAAAGGAAAACCAGGTGAAATGGTCCCTGAAGAGGAAGAAATCGCTCCTGAAGAAGAGATGCCCCCGAAAGAAGAGCTGGCCCCGGAGATCGGGGAGAAAGCGCCTAAAGCGAAAAAGAAGGCAAAGGCTGCTGCGAAAAAGGAATTTGAAGAAGAGGAGATCGCCCCCGAAGAGATAACTCCTGAAGAGGAAATCGCTCCTGAAGAAGAGATCTCCGAAGAAAAGCCAGCAGAAGAAGAGATCCTGCCTGAATCACTTGAGGAGGAACAACCAACGAAGAAAAAGAGGCTGATTGCGAAAAAAGGGCCTGAAGGGGAACGGGAAGAAGAGCCTGCCCCGGAAGAAATCGCCCCGGAAGAAGAGATCACGCCTGAAGAGGAAATCTCACCGGAAGAAGGAATCGCGCCTGAAGAAGAAATTGCCCCGGAAGAGGAAACCCCAAGGAAGAAAAAGAAAAAGGGAGAGGAGGTTCCAGAAGAAATATCCGAAGAGGAGAAACCAGCAGAGGAGATCGAATTCAGCGGGCTTGAGGAAGCTCCAGAAGAAGAAGGCCGCTCAGTGGAAAAGACGATCCGGGATAAGTATGGCGATATCGGCTTGCAGGTTTACACGCTTATAGACGGCCAGCGCACTGCAGAAGAGATAATGCAGGAGACGGGCCTGGATGAGGCAAAGCTTGTGGAGATCCTTGATTTCCTTGACGAGCAAGGCATAATAAAGCTAGAATATCCTGGCGGAAGGGGCCCTGAGAAAGTTGAAGAAGCGAAAAAAGAGGTCGCAGCTGAAGAGTTCTCCCCGATGGTCGAAGAGGGGGGTGGAAAGGAGGTCGTTGCAGACGTCTCCCCGATCCTGCTTCCTGCCCGGGCTCCTGTGGCCATCGTGAAATCAGTGCAGCTTCGCGCCAAGACCATGCTCCGGTATGGAGACCCGGGGGACAAGGTGCTTGCATCGATCGACGGGAAATCGGACGTGGTGGACCTTTCGCTCAAGCTGGATATCTCGCTGTTCAAGCTGATGGAGATACTGAATTTCCTGAAAGTGGAAGGCGGAGCATTGCTCAATATCGTGCCCCGCACAGAAGTCCGCAGGAAATATGGGGATGATGGGTACTCAGTCTACAAGAAGTATGGCAAGGAAGGGCTGATGCTCTACGAGCTTATCGGGAAGGAGCTCACGATCAAGCAGATGTCAGATAAGATAACCACAAACAAGCAGCTCGTGTTCGACATGTTCCTATTCATCTATGAAGTGCTCGGAATCGAGATGCCGATAAACAAGGACCGGCTCAAAAGCGAATTAGGAATATAACATTGGCACCAGATCGCATAATACTTCAGTTCACTCATTTCGTTTCACTTCATTCGCTCTCTTTTATCCGGCAATTAGTAGATTGGCTTCTCTAATATTGGACGCTCGCATTTTTCGCTCAAATTGCATATGGCGATTTGGGCGTACAAAATGCCTTCTGGCATTTTGAACGTCGCGAAAGCGAAAAAAGGCTGATACAAATTGCTGCTTGCAATTTGTACATCGCTTCGCTCGCGTCAGTAGTCCGTGTATCTCTACAGAAATAATAAATATCTGGAAGGATCTTTCAGCTCTTCACCCGTGATAGCGAAATCCTCTCCAGATCGAGGGGGTCCGATTGAGTTTCCAGTTTCGGGTTTCCGGTTTCCAGTTTTGCGTTTAGTGCCTTCAAAATCTCCTTTTCATCTCCGGAAAATACAATCAGCACCATCTCTTCCCCCTTCGGTTTCGCAATCCTGAACGCGCTCGCGAGGTCGGTCTTTCCTGTGAACCAAAGCAGGAATTCGTATTTCATTTTTTTCGCTATGTTCTTCTTTTTCTCAAATGACCTTTTTGCCAGATGCTCGGCAAGAAGGATTTCCTCCAACGAGCGCGCGAGCGTCCGCTCTACCAATATTGCGTCGAAGCCGATAATCGAATCCTCCAGCTTTTTTCCACTCATGCCTGTTCTCAGTGCGAGCACTTTCATGTTTTTTTCAATAGCCCAACAGTTTAAAATTCCCTCGTTAGAAAGACAGCGAAAGCTGAAGTGGCATTAGTTAAACCGCACTACCACTTCCCCTAAGAATAAAGAAGAATTACGATGAATAGCAGGCTAAAGGGAAAACATCAGACTGTCATGGCAGAGATACTTTTTAAAACCTGTGCAGCCATTAATGACTAACGGTTACTATTTACCGAGGTGTATTCTTATGGAACAATACCACAAGCCATTCAACAAGAAAGTTAGCGCCGGAACAGGCGGAAGGAGAAGGAAGTTCAAGGACAAGAAGCTCTGCCATATCGGCGGCGTTTTCGCTGCGACAAAGGTAGCTGAAAAGGATGTAAAAAGGCCAGTCCGTACAAGAGGCGGAAACCAGGTCATCAAGCTGAAGAAAGCATGTTCCATAAATGTTGTGACCAAATCCGGCACGAAAAAGGCGAAGATCGTCCGCGTGCTCGAGAGCCACAACCCGGAGTTCGTGCGCATGGGCATAATAACCCGGAACACAGTCGTAGAAACGGATTTCGGGAAAGTCCGCGTCACCAACCGCGTCGGGCAGGACGGCATAATCAATGGAGTTCTCCTGTCATAACTGTTTTTCTTAGGTGGTTTTCAGGTGCGAAGCGTCTGAAAAGCTTGAGGTCGATTCGTCGACCTCATGGTTTCCCGTTTAGAGTTTCCAGTTTCGGGTTTACTTTTTTGGATTGAACACAATCTCTGACAACTAACCTACATCTCCTTTCTTCACATTGATCGTTTTCAACTCTTCATCATCGATCGCAAGCTGTTTCCCTTCGCACATGATCTTGAAATCCGTGACTTCGATCTTTATCTTCCTGAACTCGTTTATGTCGATCTCTTTCTTCGCCGCGTGCTTTTTTCCTTTGTGTGAAACGGTTCCGCTTTTTAGCATCACTTTCTCGCCAACTTCGCTCTTCTCCACAAACAGCACTTCAACAGCATCCTGCTCAGGACCTGCGCCCTTCCCTTCTTTAGGATGTGCCTGCTCCCTTCCCATCGCAGCAAGAAGCATTCCTGCTGACTCCACTCCGCGCAGCTTCGCTGGGCGAAGGTTCTTCACTATAACTACTTTCTTTCCGATCAGCTCTTCCGGGAAATAGTGCTCTGCCAGTCCGGACACGATCTGCCGCTCCCCATCTCCCATCCTTACCTTCTCGATATAAAGCTTTTGCGCATCAGGATGCTTTTCGCATGAGATTATCTCGCCGACTTCGAGGTCGAGGTCTGAGAAGCTCGGCAAAGACGCTTGCGCGAGATTTTTCTTCTCCTTGGCAATCTCCTTCATCATCTTCTCATCGATCTTTTTGAACAGAATCTCCGGCTTTCCGATATTGTGCCCTGCATCCATACTAAGCTTTCCCAGGTCTCTCCATTTCCGCGGTTCGATATTGAGCTGCCGGAATATGTTTTCACTGGTGTTTGGCATGAATGGTTCGACGAGTATCCCAAGATCCTTCACCTGATTGATCAGCACATAGAGCAGGGTGCCTGCCCTTCCCGGGTCCTCCTTGATCGCTGCCCATGGCGTGTTGTCCTGGAAATACCTGTTCGAGTTTTTGGCAAAGTGCATGACTTGCGAAAGCGCATCCTTGATTTTCATCTCATCCAGAAGCGCGCGCACCGATTCAGCTGCCTGCGCCTGGTCCATCAAAAACTTCTGGTCGCTTTCTTCCAGCCTCGGTTTCGGGACCACTCCCTCGAAATTATTAGTGAGGAACACGATAGTCCGGTTCACAAGGTTCCCCACATTAGCGATCAGTTCATTGTTGTTTTTCTCTATTAATGCTTTTTCAGAGAAGTCGCCATCTTCAAATGTCGGGATTTCGCTAAGCAGGCAATACCTTAATTGGTCAGCGCCATATCGCTCGATCAAATGAAATGGGTCCACCACATTTCCGAGCGTCTTGCTCATCTTCTGTCCTTCAACCGTGATGTAGCCGTGGACGAAGATCGCCTTTGGCAGAGGAAGCCGTGCAGAAAGAAGGATGGCAGGCCAATAGACTGCATGGAATCTGAGGATCCCCTTTCCGATCACATGTGCATCAGCA
>Ga0315281_10009167_pt1 | contig 13742 bp, 11 predicted proteins | sample YL17G07_0_MG_FD_204540 | JGI IMG/M metagenome (GOLD analysis project Ga0315281, IMG submission 204540) | Sediment microbial communities from Yellowstone Lake, YNP, Wyoming, USA - YL17G07_0 | ecosystem: Environmental > Aquatic > Freshwater > Lake > Sediment | place: USA: Wyoming | collected...
GAAGGTCCAATTCGTCTCCGGCGAGGCAAGGGCGGGTTGAACGCAGAACGGAGTGTGAGGGCGCGAACGTGGCGAACTCCCGTGCACGCCGGTGAGCCGCCAGGCCCGGCAGGTTGGCGAGCGGCCCACTCTCTCGCCCTCCCGGTTACGCACTGTGCGTAGCGGTCTTCTCGTACACCTTCCCCTCGACGAACAGCCGGACGAGATCCTCGTCGAGCAAGCCGTCTTTCACCTCGGCGGAAAGGATGTCGAGCGCTCGATCCATCGGGATCGCTTTCTTGTACGGACGATCCGAGGCGGTGAGGGCGTCGAAGATGTCGGCGACGGTCATGAGCCTCGACGGAAGAGGAATCTCGGCGGCCGTCAATCTTCGCGGATACCCTCTCCCGTTGAGCTTTTCGTGGTGAGCGTAGGCGATGTCGGGGACGCGCCCCAGCTCCGGAGTCCAGGGAATCTTCGACAGGAACGCGAACGTCTGAGTGACGTGCGATTCGATTTCGAGCCGCTCGCGCTCGTCGAGACTCCCCTTTCGAATCGAGAGAACTCTCACTTCCTCAGGGGTCAGGAGCGGAAACACTTCGCCGCGGGTCGTTTCGATCGTCCTCTTCGCGAGCTCCTGCAGAACCTCGAAGTTTCCGTCCGGCAGAATGGTCGGCTCGTTCGAACGAAGCACGATGTCGAGCATCCGCCCAAGCTCGTTCCACTCTTTCTCGAGCTTACGCTCGAGAAGGCGAAGAGCTTCGTCACGCCCCATCTCGGGGCTGCCGCCGAGCGTCACGACGAGCTTCTCTCGGAGAACCTGATTCTCGACTGTCCGGCGGAGGTATTCAAATCGCTCGCGGATGATCTCCAGCTCGTGAGGGTAGAGCTTCTTGGCTTTGACCAGAACGGCTTCACGAACTCCGACTTTTCCGAAGTCGTGAAGAAGAGAGGCGTAACGAATCTCCCTCATCTGCTCGTAGGTGAATCGGGTGTCGCGAAAACGCGGTTCTTCGCATTTTTCGATGACCTCGGCGAGCCCGCAGGTGAGAATCGACACGCGCCCCGAATGACCCGAGGTCGTCGGATCCCGCTGCTCGATCGCCATCACCGATGCGGTGACGAACCCTTCGAACAGGCGCTGAATCGACGCGATCAGCTGGTTGTTGTCGATGGCCACCGCCGCTTGCGACGCCAGCGACCTCGACAGCTGGATGTCCCGGTCGTCGAAGGCGATCACCCGGCGATCGACGTTGTCCGGCGTGAGTTTCGTGCCGGACCGTTTCTTCCGGTTGATGAGCTGCAGAACCCCCATCACACGCCCGCGATGGTCTTTCATGGGTACGACGAGCATCGACTTGGTTCGATATCCGATCCGCTGGTCGAATTCCGAGTTGAACGAATAGGGCGCCGTCTTCGGGATCCAGTAAACGTCGTCCAGAACGAGAGTTTGTCCGGTGAGGGCGACGTAGCCGGCGATCGTTCTGGGAGAGAGAGGAATCGTCGTCGCGGCGAAGGGAACCGTCACCGAATCGTTTTGAGCCAGCACGAATCGCATCTGCCCTGGCGCGGTCTCGTCCTCGGAAACGGGAGCGGCATCGGCTCCTTCGACCAGATAGAGGCTTCCGGCATCGGAACCGGCCATTTCCCGGGCTTTGGTCAGAATCAATTGGAGCAGCCGCTCCGGATCTCTTTCGGTCGAGAGAGCGATCCCGATCGAGTTCAGCTCTTCGCGCTCGTGGCTCCCCCGGGCGAGAAGCTCCTCGGCCCGCAGCAACTTGACCCGTTCGGCCACGATGCTCAACGCGCTCCGAATCGCCCGCCGCAGAAGAGCCCCCGAAGCGGGCCACGGAATCGCGCCGGTGATGAGACCTTCCAGCGACGACGAGTCGAACTCCTCGGCTTCACCGACCGCGATCACCGCGAGCCTCGGGAACGCGCGAAGTTTTTCCGCCCAGTCCGCCAGAGGCGCTCGTTTCACCAGCGCCGGAGAAAGAAGCAGAACTCCGAGGAGATTTGGCGGCAGACCGACCCGCTCGATCGACGCGACCTGCTCGGGGATCGCCGCGAGCTCGCCGAGCGCTTCCAGAACGGCGTCGACAGGCAGCGGCTCTCCGATCAGAAGCCGCGGAGGAAGGAATGTCCCGGAAATGTCCGTCAAGCGGGTGACGCCGCCCGACGAGGAGGCTTCTGTCATGTCACCGGAAAGTATAAACCCTTCGGAGAACCGGGGCTTGGCCGAACCACTCGCCGCTCGGGGCGGACGCCTCTTTCGCGCCTACTTCAAACGAAATGTCACGTGAATCAGAATCCGGACGCGCACGGGAAGCCCGCCATGGCGAGCCGGGTGGTAGATCCACTGCGAGACCGCTTCCGCAGCGGACTTTCCAAAGAGCGGGTGCGTTGCGCTGGCGATCCCAATCGAAGAGACATGACCGTCCGCTTCGATCAACGCCGAAATTTCCGCCGCACCCTCGATGTGCGCCATGAGCAGCGGGTTTGGATAATTGGGTTCGACGCGATGAACGATGACCGGCAGCTGCACCTCGCGGTTGACGTCCGCGTCAAAAACAATATTGGAATCGGCTCCGATCAATTCGCCAATCCCGGCCGTCGGATCATCGCCCTCACCTTGCCCATCCTGCGGGCCCCGTCCTTTTCCGTTTCCCTTGCCGCCAATCTCGGTGATGGGTCCTGTGTTTTCGCTCGCCGTCGAGCTCGCCTTTTCCGCGGCCAACGCCGGTTCAGTCACCGGAGGCACGGCACTTTGATCCGGCTGAACGAGATGACCGGGCGGCGGATGCAATTGGGCCCGCCTTTTCGGGTCGACCGCATTGGATTTTTCCTCCCGCTCAGCCGCCGCCGGCGAGCCCCCTCCGTTGCCGATCATCGTGACCGGGAACCATTGCAACTTCGGTTCGCCGACCTCTTCGTCCGCCGCATGAAGCAGCGGCCAGGAAAAAACCGCCAGACCAAAGGCGAGATGAGAAACCACCGAGATGATCCAGAGAAAACTCTTCCGTTTCGATCGGGCTCCCACGACTTCGAACATGTTCCACCTCCTCGAGTATCGAGAAGGGAGACCCGGCGCTGCGGAAAAAGTTCCCGCAATCGAGTGATGTCGAGCTTTCGAAGTGGAATCAACGAATCGGGAAACGAATCTCAGACGTTGAAGACGCCAGCGAAGCGCTCACGATGCCTCGCCGAAGACGGCCCGATTCAGTTTTCGCTGTAGGGGCGCAGCGGCGAGGCCGGGTCTTCGCCGACTTCGATGGCCAGCCGCGCCCCTTCTTCCCCCATTCCGAGGCATTCGAAAAGGTTTCGAACGTGCCGGCCGATCTGTGAGTCGTCGACCTCCGATTCCTTGAGACGAATGACGACAGTTCGGAGCAGGAGTGCGCTCGCCTCGGCGACCGTTGCACCGACGAAATCGGAGGGGTCTTCCGGAAACGCCGACAGGACAGAAGAAACCGCGCGAAGAAGGTCGTAGATTTCCGGGCCGTGCTCCAGCTCGAGCACGCCGCTGGCGTCGAGAGACGAGATGAGCCGATTGGCAACTGTCCGGCCATGCGGAAGGTTGATGTCGACGTTTGGAATTTTCATGACCATGACGGCTCCCCCGCGGAAAATCCTACCCCAGGGCGAAGAGGCGAAGGACTGATAGACTTCGCGGGCTCACCGCTCCCATTCCTATTTTCGAAAGCCGAGGCAATCCAACATGTCAGAGTCAGCACCGAAAGCGGAACCGGCCGGCACGATGACGCGAAAACGAATTCTTCGACTCCTCTTCGGCGGAGCCCTGGTCGCCGCCATCGGCTCTGCGGTCAAACCGGTTTGGGATTTCTTCCATCCCGCCGGTCCGCCGCCGCCGATTCCCCCAGGCTCGAAAATCGTTGCGGGGGAGGTCGGCAAAATTCCGCCCGGAAGCGCCAAATCTTTTTTCTTCGTGACCCGACCGGCCATGGTCATTCATTCGAAAGACGGCCAGTGGCACGCGCTCGACGCGGTCTGCTCGCATCGGCACTGCACCGTGGGTTTTCGGCCCGCCGATGAATCGATCGTCTGCCCCTGCCACGGCGGCCGTTACGAGCTCAGCGGACATTGCATCTCCGGTCCGCCCAAGGAACCGCTCGGCCAGCTCGACGTTGAGATTCGGGGAGAACGGGTCATTGTAACGAAGCGAGCCTGACCAGCCAGGTGGATTCGTGAGCGACCATCGGGGCGATTTGTCTCGCTGTCAACGCGGAACGACGGCCACGGTTTGCGTGATGAATCCTGCGCGCTAATTCTGCCCGGGCGTTCGGTCGATTCGCCGGACATCCTCCGCCAGAGCCCATCCGCGCGCACCCGAAGAATCCTCGACCCTCGCGTACATTCCGCTGATTCCGAGGATCGGGACCACCTCCCCCTCTCGAAGCGAACCGGTGACCTCTGCCGTGGGCGAAGCGGAATCCGCCATCGGCGCATTCCGCCGAACGACAACACCCGTCGGCCTGGCGAGACTGGCCGCAAGCGGGAACAGGGCCAGGATGATCGACAGGGAAAACGCTCCCCACGCCAGTCCGACGAACGAGCCGCGTCCTCCCGGTGAACGGGCCAGAAGGTGGAACGCGAGCGAGAGTCCGGCGAACAGCAACACGGCCAGATCGAGATGAAAGCGGCGATTGTTGCGGGCGAGGGCGGAAAGAGGCTCGGGAGAAATCTCGGCCGGATCGAGATTCGACGCTTCCCGAAGCCTTTCGATTTCGCGCACGAGCGCCCGGTCACCCGGCTCGATTTCCCGGGCGCGCAAGAGCGCCCAGAGTGCTTCGCCGTGAGACCCTCGCGCCGAGGCCACCTTCGACCAATTCCAGTAGAGCGACGCGCTTTCGGCGCCCGACGATGCGAGCTGGCGATAGATCTCGATCGCCTTCGGGTACTCTCCTCCCCGGGCCAGCTCGCTGGCATGGTGAAAAAGCTCGCCGGGAAGAGGTCCGGCGGCAGCTGCGGCGGCGAACGCTTTCTCCCGGCCGCCGAACGTCAGGCCCACCAGGAGGAGAAGAATCGCGATCCTCTTCCTGTTCATGCGTACTTCCTGACGACGTCCGCCGCGCGGGAAGCGATTTCCCTGGTTTTTTCCGAGTAATCCCCCAGCTGCGGAGCGTAACGGAGAAAGTGGACCTCGGCGAGAATCTCCCGCGCCGCGCGGTCCCGGTCGCTGCCGCCGCCCGACGCCCCTTCTTCCACCGTTCCAAAAATGTCGTGAAGTGTTTTTTCGATGACCGCCGCGGCGGCCTCTTTCGTCATCCCTCCTCTTCCGGCCCGCGCCAGATCCGACAGTGCGCCCCGGACGTTTCGGCGGAGCGGCGGCCGCCCGGACGATCGTCGAAATCTTTCTCGGAGACGCGAGCTTCCCCAGAGAAGGGCATGCGCCGACGCGGCGAGCGCGAGACCTAACAACAGACCGTTGACGCCGGTTCTGGGCCAGGCGCGTCCCGGAAGGTCCAGGTCGCTTCGGAGAGTCAACGGGCCGGTTCCTCTTGCCGAAAGCGGCGCCGGCAAAGCCGCGGCCGGAGCGGCGCCGCTTCCCCCCGGACCTGCCGCGACGGCGATCGGAATGGCCGCAGTTTCGGCCCTCACCACGCGGCCGGACCCGGGATCGAAGTAGGCGAACGGAATCGGGGGAATGAGAACCTGTCCCGAGCTCTCCGGAATGACGACGTACTCCCACGTTTTCGTTCCGCTGATTCCCGCCGTCGTCACCTTGAGGTCGCTCTTGATTTGCGGCGGATAGACTTTCGCGCCCGGGATCGAAACGGCCGGCCCCTTGTCGACCCACTTCAGATTTCCGCTCCCCTCGACCTGGAATCGAAGAGTGGCCGCTTCGCCGAAAGGGACCGACGACTTGTCGATCGACGCCGTGGCGCGGAATTTTCCGACCGCGCCGGAAAAGCCCGTCTCTTCGGGAATCGGATCAGCCGTGATGTTCAGCGCTTTCGTTTTCCGCTCGATGGCATCGGCGGCGGGATTCGGGTCGAAGAAAAATCCGCTTCGCCGCGCGATGCCGATCTTGAAAGACGCCGGCGGAATCGTCAGCGCTCCGGATTTCGTGGGGTAGAGCAGTTTCTGAAATACCTGAAATCGGTGAAAGCTCTCCCCTTCCACAGCCACCTGCTCTCCGGCGGGGGGCTGCTTCGGGCGTTCGAGCTCTTCCGACCAGAATCCGGAGAAATTCGGAGCTTCGGAAAACTGCATTCCGTTGATCGACGCCTGCGTGTAGAGGTAATAGGTCAGGAGCAGCGGTTCGCCGACGTGAAGCCGGTTCCGGCTCGCCTGGACCTCGACGAAGAGCTTCGGCTCCGGAGCGTTCCTTCTTCCCCGTCCGAAAAACGTTTCGAACGGATCCTCTCCAAACGGGTCCTGGCCCATTCCGCCCCCGGAGCGCCGCTGATTCTGATTCTGCCGGATCGATCCGGGGACGATTTCGATCGGGATTGGCGCCGTCGCTTTTTCCCCCGATGGTGTTTTCACACGCACCGCGCCGATTTCGGCTTTGCCCGCGGAGATCCCCTGCAGGACGTACGTGTAGGTCTTCCCCTGGGACATGGTTCCGTTCACGAACGAAATCTGCGTCGAGAGATAAGGCCCGCCGACGACTCTCAGGTTTTGAACCGGCGGTGTCGAAATCTCCTGCCCCGACTGAAGTGAGGGGCCCTGGAGAGTGATCTGAAGCTGAAGTTGATCCTCGACACCGATTTTTCGCGCATCGACCTCGGCGCGGATCGAAACGTCGTCGGCGCCGCGCGCCGTTGTCTGAAAGGCGAGGATCGCGAGTGCCGCGAAACCGAGAACCGCCCTCCTCACCAGTCCTTCCTCTTTTTCTTCGGAACCGGCCGGGCCGCGAGAATCTTCTTCTGTTCGTTCTTCTCGTTCTGCTGCAGGGCGTCGAGAAGCTGCATCGCCCGCTCTTTGGGCATTCCGGCTTCCTTTTGATATCGCTCCTGCTCCTTTTCTTCGTCGCTCTTGGGCCGGTCTGGTTTCGGCTGATTCTTCTGATTCTTGTCGTCCTTCTTGTCGTCGCCGGGTTTCTGCTGCTGTTGCTGATCCTTCTTCTTGTCGTCTTTCTTGTCCTTGTCCTTCTGCTGATCCTGCTTCTTCTGCTGTTCCTCCTTGAGGAGAGCGCGAAGAGCCATCTCGAGATTCCGCTTGGTATCGGGGTCGTCGGGAGCCGCGTGGAGAGCATCGCGGTAAGCCTTGACGGCCGAAGAGTAGTCCTGCTTCTGAAACAGCGAGTTCCCGAGGTTGTAACGCGAAGCTGCCGCCACCGGCGATTTTTCGTCAGCGGCGAGACTCCGGTAAATCGCCCCGGCCTCGTCGAACTTTCCGTTCTTGTAAAGGGCGTCGGCGAGATTGAACCTGGCCGCCGGATCTTCCGGTCGCGATGCGGCCGCAGACTCGAACGATTCGAGGGCGCCGGGGTGGTTGCCGAGCTCGAAATCCTTCTTCCCCGAACGGGTCCGCCGGTTCGGGCGGAGCAGGAGCTCGTCGAGCGCCTGTGCGCTTCTCGAAGGGCGGGAAGGGGCGGAGGCGGAGGAACCGGGCGGAGGCGGAGGCACCGGCGGCGGAGCTTCCCCGGCGCTCGACGCCGACTGGGCGCTCGACCGGCTCGCCATCAAAACGAAAAGAAGAAAAATCGCAGCGCGGGAAGCCATCGGCATCCGAGCCGCTTCGGGCATCTTTTTCCGGCGAAGATTCGGAAAAGGGAAAAGCAGGGCGAGAAAAATCGCGCCGAGACCGATGCCCAGCGGAAGCTGAAACCAGTCTTTCTTCCGAATCGACCATTCCTGCTGGAGAGCTTTCTCTTCCAGCCCTTCGATGACGATCGCGAGCTGCGACAGACTGGTGTCGGCCGGAGTGATCCGGAAATACCGTCCGCCCGTGCCACTGGCGATGGCCTCGAGGGTTTCGGAGTGCAGCCTGGAGACGACCACCGATCCATCCTCGTCCTTCTTGAAGCCGCTGCGGTTTCCTTCCCGGTCGAAATTCGGAACCGGCTGCCCCTTCTCGGTTCCGATGCCCACCGTGTGAATCACGACTCCGTTTTTCTTCGCGAGCTTCACGGCGTCCTCGACCTCTCCCTCGAGATCTTCGCCGTCGCTCACCAGCACCATCACCTTGTTGCGCCGGTCCTTGTCGACGAAGAGATCGAGCGATTTCGCAACTCCCACGCCGATCGAAGACCCGGGAGCGGGAACGATCCCGGGATCGAGAGTTTCGAGAAACAGCCCGACCGCGTCGGCGTCGAGAGTGAGCGGAACCAGCGGGTAGGCCTCCCCTTCGAACGCGACCAGACCGAACCGGTCCCCTTCGAGCCGCGTGACCAGAGACATCAACGCTTGTTTCGCGAGAAAAAAGCGGTTCGGCGAAACGTCTTCCGTGGCCATCGAACCCGACGTGTCGAGGAGCAGAACGACGTCCACCCCCTCGCGTTCGATTTTTTCGCGCACGATTCCGTATTGAGGGCGGGCCAGGGCGACGAGAATTCCGGCAGCGCCGAGGAGAAGAAGCCCGAACCGGATCCATCTCCACGCCTCAGCGGGCCGCCGGAGAACTCTCCCCCAGAGCGGCCGCGCTACGAGACCCGCCATGCGTTTCCGGTCGAGGACGACGCACCAGATCTCGACGAGCGCCGGCAACGGAAGCGCGAAGAGAAACCAGAGCCAGATGGGATTTACGAACGTCATGTCCGGAGCCTCACGAGGGGGACACCCGAAGCCCGGCCGCCCAGGCGATTCCGCCGAGGGCGAAACAAAGTCCGGCGGCGGAGAGAATCGGCGGGAAGAGCTCCCGGTATCGACGGAATGAGGTGAGTTTGATTTCCGATTTCTCGAGTTTGTCGATCCGCTCGAAAATCGTGCGGAGAGAAGGGGTGTCGGTGGCGCGGAAAAACTCTCCACCGGTTCGGACCGCGATCGTTTTCAGAAGCTTTTCGTCGATCTCGACTTCGACGGGAATCGTTTTCTTCACGATCTTTCCGGTGTAAGAGTCCTGGATCTGCACCGGCATCGGAACCTTTCCGCCCTTTCCCACGCAGATCGTGTAGACGCGAACCTCCATCGCGCGAGCCAGATCGGTGGCCGTCGCAGGATCGATTTCACCGGCATTGTTGGATCCGTCGGTCACGAGAACCACGATCCGGCTTCGCGCTTTCGATCGGCGAAGCCGCGTGAGCGCGGTCGCGAGGCCCGACCCGATCGCGGTTCCATCGGGAAGCGTCCCAAGTCGTACGTCGTCGAGTTGCCGGAGAAGAACTGCGGCATCTGTCGTCGGCGGTGATTTCGTCAGACTCTTCGCTGCAAAAATCACGAGGCCGATTCGGTCGTGAGCTCTTCGTTTCACGAAGTCGGCGACAACGTCTTTGGCTACGCCGATCCGGTTCCTGGGCTGAAAATCCTCGGCCGCCATCGATCCCGAAACGTCGAGCGCAACGACGATGTCGACCCCCTGTGTCGAGACGTCCTCCTTGAGCGATCCCTTTTGCGGACGGGCGAGCGCGACCGACCCGATGACGAGCCCCAGCGACGCGAGAATGACCGGCAGATGACGGACTCTCGAACGCCATCCGCGGGGCCCATGCTTCAAAACGGACGCTCGAGGAAACAGGAGAGCCCGGCCCCGGCATTCGCGCAGAATCACCGCCGCCGGCGCAATGAGCCCCGCCAGAATTCCGAACCAGAGCCAGATTGGCTCCTGAAACCGGAATCCGGCGAAATCGAAGCCCCCCAGCCAGTGGTTCACGCGACCTCCTGCCCGGGCTGTGGTTTCGTTTGCGGCGCGATTCTCTGCTCGAGCGAGGCAATCATCAACCTCGCCGCGGCGATGTGGCGCTCCGCTTCGAGCCGCAGGCCTGCGCCGCGGGCGAACTTGATTTGATCGGCGGCTCCTGAAAGATCGCGCATGGTCGGCGCGAGATCGCGGCCGTAAGGGTTGTCCCGAAGGAATGTCACCATCTCGAACGACGTCATTTCGAGAACCGGCGCCACCAGACGGCGTTCGAGATAGCGTTTGGCGATCTCCGTGAGCTCGATGTAGAAGAGGCGATACTCCTCACGCGAGAGACGCCCTTTCGAAAGGAGTTCGTCGATCGCCAGAATCGCCTCGACATCCGGCGCGATCACCGGCTCGATCGGCAGGGATTCTTCGTCTCCCCTCCGGCGCCGGCTTCTCCAGGCGAAGATCCCGGCGATCATGAGAAGCAGCAGGGCTCCCGCGCTGATCCAGAAAATATCGCCGATCTTCAGCGACACCGGGCCGCGGATATCCGCGAGCTTCTGCTCTTTGGGATCCCGGGGAAGGATCGAAACGATTCGAAGCGCAATCGGCTCGGTGGAGACTTCCCCTTCGGTTCCGTCGGGAAGACGGTAATGAACAGGGATCGCAGGGATTTCGGCTTCTCCAACCGCGAACGCGGCTGCGTCGTACTTCCGGCGCAGGGCCGGCGGCGGAGGGGGAGGAGCCGCAGTCTGCCCTTTGACAGGCGGCGGGGGCGGCGGAGTTCGCAAGTCGACTTTCTCGTTTCCCGGATCGTCAGGAAACGTGAACACGGTCCCTTCGGGCCCGGTCCCCTGGACATCGACACCGAAGGGCTCCCCGACCGTCACATCCGTTTTGGTCGCAGTGGCGCTGACGATCGGTTTGTTGGCGGACGGCGCATCCGCCCCGGGAACTGCGGCGGCGACGGCGATTCCGATAAGGAACACGAGGAGTCCCGGGCGCACGGCCATCACCTTCGCCTCTCGCGGGCCTTGAAAAATCCGGCCAGCGGTTTCTCGTAGGACTCTGTGGTCGACAGCGGAAGCACGTCGACGTTCGTTCTCCGAAAGACCTCGCGGGCCTCTGCGACCGTGGTGGCTCGAAGTCTTCGCCTGACCTCCGGGTCGGAGGTGTCGACGACGAACACCTCACCTGTTTCCGGATCTGTCATCGCGATCAGACCGGACGGCGGAATTTCGTTTTCCCGCGGATCCCAGAGGTGGATCGCGACGACATCGTGGCGGCGGCGCAGAATCCCGAGAGCCTTTTCGTAGTCGGCATCCTGAAAGTCCGACACCACGGCGACGATTCCGCGCCGCTTCATCACCCGCCGGGCGAAGCGAAGCGCTCCCGCGAGATCGGTGCCGCTCCCGGCCGGTTCCAGAGCCAGCATTTCACGAACGATCCGAAGCGCGTGATCTCGTCCGCGTCCTGGCGAAATGAATTTCTCCACTCGATCCGTGAAGAGAACGGCGCCGACCCGGTCGTGGTTCGCCACGGCAGAGAAAGCGAAAACAGCAGCGAGCTCGACAGCGTAATCCCGCTTGAGAAGGAAACGGGATCCGAAGCGCTGAGAACCCGAGACGTCGACCAGGAGAAGCAGCGCGAGATCCCGCTCTTCGACGAATTTCTTGACGTAGGGTGAGCCCATCCGGGCGGTCACGTTCCAGTCGATCGTGCGAACGTCGTCCCCTGGCTCGTATTCCCGAACTTCCGCGAACTCCATCCCCCGCCCCTTGAATACGGCGTGGTATGCCCCGACGATCCCGCTTTCGAGGATCGTGCGCGTCCGGATCTGAATTCGCCGGATTTTTTCGAAGGTTTCGCGAGTCAGCATGGGCGCCTGTCAATTCATCGGATGATCGACGCGGCTAGGGAACTTCCACCCTTTCGAGAATTCGATCCACGATCGCCTCGGTGGTGACGTTTTCGGCCTCGGCCTCGTAGGTGAGAAGAATCCGGTGCCGGAGCACGTCTTTCGCGATCTCCTTGACGTCCTCGGGGACGACGTATCCGCGGCCTCGAAGAAACGCCACTGCGCGGGCGGCTTCGGAGAACGAAAGGGTCGCGCGGGGAGAAGCCCCGTAGCTGATGAGGTGTGCGGTTTCGGCCAGACCGACTTCGCGGGGGCGGCGCGTCGCGGTCACCAGAGCGACGATGTAGTCTCGAATCCGGTCGTCGATGTAAACCTCACGAACGCGTTTGGCGAGATGAAGAACGGTGTCGTGCCGAAGCACTTTCGCCACCGGCGGAAGATCGGCCGACATCATCCGGTCGAGAATCTGCCGCTCCTCCTCCTTCTTCGGGTATTCGACCTTCGCTTTCAGAAGGAAGCGGTCGACCTGAGCCTCCGGGAGCGGATAAGTCCCCTCTTGTTCGATCGGATTCTGTGTGGCGAAAACCAGAAACGGCTCCGGCAAAGGGTGAGTCGTGTCGCCGAGCGTGACCTGGCGCTCCTGCATCGCCTCGAGAAGCGCCGATTGCACTTTCGCCGGCGCCCGGTTGATCTCGTCGGCCAGGAGAAGATGAGTGAACACGGGCCCCTTCCGGGCGACGAATTCTCCGCTCTTCTGTTGATAGATCATCGTGCCGATCAGGTCGGCGGGAAGAAGATCGGGAGTGAATTGAATCCGCGAGAACTGGAGGTCGAGCACGTGGCCGAGGGTTCGCACGGCGAGTGTTTTCGCCAATCCCGGCACCCCCTCGATCAGCAAATGGCCGCGGCACAGCAGCGCCACCATCATCCGGTCGATGAGGGCCCCCTGTCCCACGATGACCTTCTTGACTTCGGAAACCGCCGCTTGAACCTGGAGCGACTCCTCCCGGACCATTTCATTCAATTTCGAAACATCGATCTCCACTTGCGCCATGTTTCTCCTCCAGACCACCCTTGTTCGATCCCGAATCGGTGAGATGTGCGACGGCTCGGTCAACCAGCACGCAAGGCTGATGCAACGGGCGTGCCTTTGAAAAGTCACGCTGGAACACCTTACCTCAAAGGGGTTTTTTCGAATCGCCGGACCGCCGGGCGCCGATTTGACGCTTTCCCCGGCCGAGGTGACGCGGCCAATGGCGAGAGGCTGGAAGTTCGCTTTCGGACCTGTTTCGGAATTTCGCTGACAGGGGTCCCTCTCGGTCTCGTGGATCTGAGCTCCCCGACTCGTACGCCTGCGTCGAGAGTGAGTGGCCGGATTGAGCTCGCACCCGGAGCCGTTCGACCGGGGCTCCCTCAGCGCCTTCGCGCCCAGGACTCCGGGGCCGGACGCCTTCCTTCCCGGTGGCGATCTGCGCTCATTTCGCGTCCCCGAAAAGCTCGAACGCCGCCCAATGATAGGGAGTGCTCACCGACTCGCCCGCTTCGCCGCGAAGCAGCGCGAGTTGGGCGCGCCGCAAAGATTCGTCCTTCGACTGACCGGAGAACAGCTCCCGGTAAAACCGTTTCATCAACTCCGCAGTGCTCTTGTCGGCGACGCTCCACAACGATGCCAGCACTGCGCGAGCCCCGGCGAACTGGAACGCACGAGTGAGCCCGATCAAGCCCTCCCCTCCGACTTCACGGCCGCGAGCCGTTTCGCAGGCTGAAAGCGTCACGAGCTCCGCTTCAATTCTCATCCCCTCCATGATTTCCCAGGCCTGCAGCAGTCCGTTGTCCACCGGACCTGCGCTGGTGATTTCACTTTCCCGGGTCACGGCACCGGGGCCGGAAAGAACGAGCGACGAGTCGAGAGGAAACTGCGGGTCGAACAGGGCGTGGCAGGCGAAATGGACAATGCCGGTATCCCTTGGCAACGACTTCGCCTGTGTTTCAGTGGCTTCGACGCCGAGAAAGGCCGTCAGCTCTCCGGGCGAAAGATCCCGCAGCGCGGCGACCTCGTCCCGAGTCGCCGGAAGAGGTTCGAGAAGACCTTGCCCCCGGAACGACGCTGCGGCCCCCTCGCTATTGATCGGATCGGCGAAAGCGGCGATGCGGC
>Ga0315281_10009168_pt1 | contig 13739 bp, 11 predicted proteins | sample YL17G07_0_MG_FD_204540 | JGI IMG/M metagenome (GOLD analysis project Ga0315281, IMG submission 204540) | Sediment microbial communities from Yellowstone Lake, YNP, Wyoming, USA - YL17G07_0 | ecosystem: Environmental > Aquatic > Freshwater > Lake > Sediment | place: USA: Wyoming | collected...
ATTACGCTAACGCAGGCTGGCGATAAAGTGTGGGAGGCCCTGCGCGCCACCGTGGAGGAAACCGTGGCCGCCAACATGATGGTGGAAAACGTGATAACCGTCTCCACGCAATCGTCCGTCGCCGAGGCGGAAACGCTTATGACCAGGTACGACATAAACGGAATGCCCGTGATGGACGGCGCGAAAGTGGCGGGGCTGATAACACGGCAGATAGTGGAGAAGGCCATCCATCACGGCCTCGCGGACCATCGCGCCAGCGAGTTCATGATAAGCGAGTTCGCCTGCGTCAACTCCAACTCTCCGTCTGGCGTGGTGGAGGAGATCATGCTTGGCATGCGCCAGAAACAGGTGCCGGTGGTGGACGAGGCGAGCGGCGCCCTGGTGGGGCTTCTTTGCAGGGGCGCGGTGTTGAGCAGGCTTTACGGCGAAAGCCTTGTAAAGGGCCATCCGTCTGCGCCAGGCATGACAAAAGCCGCCCCCACGGTAAGGGATGTCAGCGGAGTATTGAGAGAGCGGCTTCCGGCTCATGCCGCCAGGCTGATCCATGTCATAAGCGATGTCGCCAACAAAAGCGGTTACACGGCCTATCTGGCGGGAGGGTTCGTGCGCGACCTGCTCCTGCGCATCCCCAACATGGACTTGGATGTCGTTATAGAGGGCGACGGGATGGACTTCGCGAAAAAGCTGGCCCTGCGCCTTTTGGGAAGGGCCCGCATCCATGAAAAGTTCAAGACGGCTGTTGTGGTGGCTACCGGCGGCCTGAAAATAGACGTGGCCACGGCGCGCATGGAGTATTACACCCATCCGGCCGCGCTTCCCATCGTGGAGTTAAGCGCCATACGCAACGACCTTTACCGGCGCGATTTCTCCGTCAACGCCATGGCGATACGGCTAAACGGCGCAAGGCCAAACGCCCTGCTTGATTTTTTTGGCGGGCAGGCGGACATCAAGGACAAGATCATCCGCGTACTGCACAACCTGAGCTTCGTGGAGGATCCGACGAGGGTTTTCCGCGCCGTGCGGTTTGAAAGCAGGCATGGGTTCGCCATCGCAAAACAGACGCTCTCCCTGCTCAAACACGCCGTACAGCATGAGATGTTCAACCGGCTGTCCGGGGCCAGGCTTTTCGCGGAGATAAAGGCGATACTCAACGAGCGCAGGCCCACCGCCGCTTTGAAAAGGATGAAGGAATTGGGACTGCTCCGGTTCATCCATCCAAACCTTTCGTTCGGCCCGGATCAGGAGCGGCTGATGGACGACACGGAGGACATGCTCATCTGGATGAGTCTGGCCTTTCCCTTAAATCCGCTGGAGTTGTGGCCCGCCCGGCTGTTGGTTATCCTCGATCCGCTCAGCGGCGGGGAAGTCGTGGAGATGATGGAGACGTTTCATTCATCGCACAAAATACTCAGAGACGCTATACGGCGCAGGGAGTTTGTGGCGCGCGCAATGGAGAGCCTGTCCACAGCCAGGCCTGTGGCGCCTCCATCCGCGTTATGGGAGCTTTTTTCGCAGGCCGACGAGGTGGCCCTTCTTTACCTGGCCGCCAAGTCGCGGGACAAGGGCGTAACCTCCGCCGTCACGCGGTATATAGGCGAGTACGCCGGTACGCATCCATTCGTCACCGGTGAAGACATACTTGCGATGGGGGCGAAACCTTCCAGAAGAGTGGGGGATATTTTGAGAGAAATTTTCGCCGCGCAGTTAGACAAGGCGATAACCACAAAAGAAGAGGCGCTCCAGATGGCGTGGGGTCTTTTGGATAAAGAGGCGGACTGAAGACTGGCTTACGCTACGCCCTTTCGGCCAGTTCGTGAGCCTTTTTCCCGTTGACCGGTTGTGGCGAGGTGATTGGGAGGGTGGCCCCGTTAAGCTCGAAAAGGCTGTCCTCGTAGCTTAGCATCAGCAAGTTGTCCTTAAAATCGCCAATAGCGGGTTTGGGCCGCTGTCCCATGGCTTCGGCGATTATCATCGAAAAGAAATCCGCGCCCGATGCGATCGTAAGCTGTATCGCGCCGGAGAAGCGGGGGTTTATCTCGAAAAACGTGATCTTCCCGTTATTCACCTTGCACTGCATGTTCACCGGCCCGACTACGCCCAGCCGTTCGCATATCGTCTTGCACAGCCCGATAAGCTTCATGCTCCTGTGGGTTTTCGCCTTGTCGGATACGCCGGAGCGGATTACCAGGCGCTCACGAGGCACCACAGAGAGTATCCTGCCGTCCAGCCCGGCCAGGACATCTATGGTGTACTCGCGTCCCTCCAGATATTCCTGAACCACGGGGTCGGCCACATAGGAGGTGAAGAACTTAAGTTCATTTGCGTCTTTGACAGGGTGGGCGCCTATGGAGCCACGCCCGCTCCGGGGTTTTATGAAAAGCGGATATTGAGCCGTATCCGGATCGACCTCGTCCGGACGGAATGTCTTTGCGAAGGGGAAACCGTTGCCTGCGAAAAATGCGGCGGTCCTGCTTTTGTCGTTGCAGATAAGCCCCACCCGCTCATCGGAAACAAGCGGAATCACACCGATGTCCATGAAATCTTTTTTGTGCCTGCCCAACAGGGGCAGTTCTTCGTCAATCGAGGGGATGATCATTTTTATCCTGCGTTTCCGGCAAACGTCCAGCAACGTGGGAATATAATCTTTGGAACTGGAGAGAGGCGCGATATGATAGCCATCGGCGAACCGCAGTCCCGGAGCCATCCTGTCGTAATCGGTGACCCAGACCTTGCCACCCACAGGGCTATCTGCAAGGACGCGCTTGAACCCGCGTATGAGCGCGATACGGCGCGATGCGGCGGTTATCAGTACATTGAACTCTTCCGGCATTCCCCGTCGTGCCCTTTCAGGATAGACCTTGGCGGCTCCATGGGCTGGCGCCTCGCCCCTCCCACCCTTGGTGAGGTGATTTGCGCGCCAATCAGCGTTAGACATAGTTTCTTTGCATCCTTCCCGGAAGTCAAATATATTATTCATATCGGCTGGCGGCCGCAGGGGCATTAGACAAATCGCCGCGAGCCGGAATGTGGCTATTTCAGGCTGGATCGCAGGTTACGGCGCCCAGCTGTTATTTATTGTTTTCACGCAGGATAAGGGCAAAAACGGATGGCAAGCCTCGTTCATCAAAAAGTGGGTGTTTTCATAGACGCGGAGAACGTGGAGATATCCGGTTACGACGTTTATGGCGGAAGGACCAATTACGCAAAACTTATAGAGGAACTCGGAGACAGGGAAATCACGCGGATAATCTATTACAAACCCATTCATAAAACCATCAGCGAAGAGTTCCGCAAATTCTGGACGAGCATGGGTGGAGAGATAAAACAGCCTGTAAAAAACGCCGACGCCTGGCTTGCCATTGATGCTGTGACGCTATCGGAGAAGCTGGACGTGGTGGCTCTCATCGGCGGGGACAAGGATTACATGCCACTCATATGGTACCTCAAGAACCGCGGTTGCAGGGTGGAGGTCTGGTCGTATCCCGAAACAGCTTCGGAGATGATAAAACAGGCGGCGGACCTTTTCGTGCCGATGGACGACAGGTTCACCATAAAAGACAGGCCCAAAGGCAGGGTCACGCGCAGGGTAATAAAACCGGAGTAAGGGACGGGAGGGGGTCCGTTAAAGCGAGAACCCCATCTCCCCGATTAGCGGGACGAAGTTGCAGGCTTCTTTCTCCTCCACTATAAGCCTTCCGCGCCCTTTGCGCGCCAGCGCCAGCTTTTGCGAGGAGCCTTCGCCCACAGGCGCCACAAGCCGTCCCCCTTCCTTTAGCTGATCCGCAAGATGCCTTGGGAATGTTGGCGCCACAGCCGTTACCATTATTACGTCGAACGGGGCGTATTTGGGCGCGCCGACACTTCCGTCTCCAACAAGGCAGACAATGTTGTCTAGATGAAGCTCGTTGAATATCTTGCGCGCCTTGTTGGAGAGGGCGTTGATGCGCTCCACCGTTATCACCCGCTGGCACAGAAGGCTTAACACGGCGGCCTGATAACCCGAACCGGTACCTATCTCCAGCACGGTCTCGTCACCCTTCAGCCCCGCAAGCTGGGTCATCAGCGCCACTGTGCCGGGACGGCTTATCGTCTGGCGCGAGCCTATCGGGGCGGAGTTGTTTTCGTAAGCGCGGTCGGCGAGAATCGGCTCCATGAATATATGGCGCGGTGCGGCGCCCATCGCATCGAGGACCCGCGCGTCGGTTATTCCGGCTTTGCGGAGCCTCTCCACCATCTCCCTGCGTTTCATCGCAGTCGGGTCGAGCGAGCGGGGCTTTAACACCGCCGTAGTCCTTATCGGGGCGTGGGCCTTCTTTTTCAACCGCTCGTCTCCGCCATGCGTTCTTCTGACATCGTCCCCTATTCTGAATTCGACGCGCCCGGTTTACAACATTAAAACCGCAATTGCCCGGTTCTGCTATAATTCCCTCGAAATCGAGGCGCTAACTCCAGAACAAAATGAACGCTATGGGTAAATTCAACATCGGCCTTGTCCAGATGTCTGTGCCGGACGATCCGGGCGCCAGCCTGCGAAAGGCCGTGGAGATGGTGGAACAGGCCGCAGGAATTGGCGCGAACGTCATCTGCCTGCCGGAGCTTTTCCGGACGCATTACTTCTGCCAGCGGGAGGACCCGTCGTTTTTCGACCTTGCCGAACCTGTGCAGGGGCCGTCGGTGAACGCGCTGTCAAAGCTCACAGCCAAACTCGGCGTCACGGTAATAGCTCCCATTTTCGAAAAACGCGCTCCGGGTCTCTATCACAACACTGCGGCGGTTATAAACCCCGATGGGCTGGCGGGGATATACCGCAAGACGCACATCCCCGACGATCCGGGTTTTTACGAAAAATATTACTTCACGCCGGGCGACCTGGGGTTTGCCGCGTTCGACACCCCGTTCGGGCGGATAGGCGTTTTGGTCTGCTGGGACCAGTGGTACCCGGAAGCGGCGCGGCTGACAGCCCTCAAAGGCGCGTCCGTCATCTTCTACCCCACCGCGATAGGGTGGCATCCGGCGGAGAAAGAGCGTTTCGGCGACGCGCAAAAAGAGGCATGGCGCACGATACAGCGCGGCCACGCCATTGCCAACGGGGTTTATGTAGCGGCGGTCAACCGGGCGGGATTTGAAAAACCGGAAGGGTCGGCGGGGCTGGAATTTTGGGGCGGAAGCTTTGTGGCCGGGCCGTTTGGGGCGTTGATGAAGGAAGCCTCCGCCGAGCACGACGCCGTCATCGTCGCGCAGATAGACCCCGCGCGCATCGAGGAGACGCGGCGCAACTGGCCCTTCCTGCGCGACCGCCGGACAGACATCTACGGTGGCGTGACGGAAAAGTTCCTCGACAAACCGTAAATCATCCCACGATGAAAAAACCTTTACGCGGCGAATCAGCCACAATTCTTTCCGGTTTCCGCATGCCAGCCGAATGGGAGCCGCACGAAGCCACATGGATATGCTGGCCGCAAAACCCCGCCGACTGGCCCGGCAAGTTCGCCGCCATCAAGTGGGTCTTCGCCGATATGGTAAGAAAAATAGCGCAAGGCGAACTGGTCAAGGTCATCGTCGGATCGGCAAAGGTCGAGGCCTCCGCACGCGCCGTTCTTGCGAAGGCTCATGTTGACCTTTCGCGTGTGGAGTTTTTCGTCATCCCCACCGACCGCAACTGGACACGCGATTTTGGCCCCATTTTCGTGAAAAATGGAAGGGGAGAGAGAACGATAGCAAAATTCCGCTTCAACGCATGGGCCAAATACAAAAACTGGAAACTGGACGACAAGGTGGCGGGGGTTGTCTCTAAACGGTTGAAGGTTCCAATGCTCCTCGCCGCCATCGGTAATAAGCCTTTTGCGCTGGAAGGCGGCGCGGTCGACGTTAACGGCGCCGGGACGCTTATCACCACCGAGGAATGCCTGCTCGACGACAAGGTTCAGGTCCGCAACCCCGGTTTTGGAAAAGCCGATGTAGAGACGGCTCTGCGCGAGTCGCTTGGCGCGGTAAACGTGATATGGCTGAACAAGGGAATCGCAGGTGACGACACGCACGGCCATGTGGACGATATCTGCCGGTTCGTTAACAAAAATACCGTGGTGGCCTGTGTGGAGGACAACCCGAACGACCCTAACCACGCGCCGTTAGCGGAGAACATCGAAAGGCTCAAGTCTGCGCGACTGGAAGACGGCTCCAGGATTGACGTGGTTAAAATGCCCATGCCGTCGCCGCTTTATTGCGACAACATGCGCCTGCCCGCCTCATACGCCAATTTTTACATCTCCAACGCGTTCGTGATCGTCCCCACCTTCAACGACACAAGCGACCGGAAAGCGCTGGGGATTTTGTCGGAGTTATTTCCAGACAGGAAAGTCGTGGGGATACACGCGGTTGACCTGGTGTGGGGATTGGGGACACTGCATTGTTTGACGCAACAAGAGCCGGTCAACGCATTCGATGATACCGCATATCTTTTGCGAAGCCCGGCAAACGCCGCACGGCTGTTGAAGGCTGTGCGGGAAGCGGAAAAGGGAACGGCCAAAAGACTGGCAGATATCTAAATCATTAACGAAATCCCCATAACCAGCGTCAACCCATAAATCACCCGCTCCACAGTTTCCTTCTTCAACCTGTCCGAAAACATCGCGCCGATCATCGCGCCCGCAATCGCGGTTGGCGCGCCTGCTACGGCGAATTTTGCGGGGCCTGTCAATTCCACGCCGCCTGTGAAATAAAGGGTCAGTATCATTGCGTTGCTCGTGACGAAGTATGTCACCAGCACGCCCTTTTTTTCTTCCACATTCCACGGCGCGGACATGACGTAGATCAGCGACACCGGGCCGTTAAGCCCGAACGCCCCGCCCACCATCCCGGATAAAAACCCGAAAAGATAACCCCAGCCCGCGCTCATCGCAGAGCCGATTTTTACGCCGCTCAGCGAATAGAGCGAAAACGCCACCAGCAGGAAGCCCAGGCCGGTTTTGAGCGCAGACCCGTCCAGCGTTTTGAGAAAATATACGCCGATTGGTATGCCGAACAGGGAGCTTGTTATCAGCGGCCACGCTTTTTCAAAATCCAGCCTCCGCCTCCATCGGAAAAGGAGCGTTAAGCCTATCACCAGCCCGTTGAACAGGGACAATGGGATGACAGTCTTGATATCAATGAACAGGGCCAGGAGCGGCATGGCGATAAGGCCCTGCCCAAAGCCGGATGCGCCATGCGCGGCGGCGGCGATGAATATGACGGCGGCTATTGGAAGATATTCGGTCAATGTGATATTTGCGGAGTGGGAAAAGTCATTGTGATTCTCTCACGCACCCCTCACCCCGCCATTCGCTATCGCTCATGGCGTTTCCTCTCCCGCAAGGGGCGAGGGTGAAGACAGGGAGCGGTTGCGGTCAACCCAGTGTCCCCACAAAACGAAAATCCATGCGAACGGCGCGAAATAGCCAATCATCTCCACATTGGGCGGAGGAGGGCCGAATGCCGCGCTGATGTATGACACCATGAAAAAAGCCAGCAAAGCCCAAAACCCGATGGAACCTATTTTGTTTTGCGCCCTTGTGACGGAAAGGTAAACCCATACGCCGCCCGCGAAAATGGCGGTTTCTACAATCAGCGTGGCGGGAACGGAGTTCCACAATCCAAACCCCACCTTCGTAGCGCCGAAAGGCATCAGCGGCATGTCTGGCCTGTGCGCTAATAAATCCAGGAACCAGTGGCTCGCCGTAAGCGCCCACAACATAAACGCCCCACGACTGTACCGGGTAATAAATTTGTATGGAACCGCCAACGCAATGCCCCACAACGCCACCATCAGAAGGCTGTGTGAATAGGGATAGCTCACGAACTCCAGCGGCGTGAACTTCGTATCCCCCGGCGCGATGCGGACCTGCTCCAGCCCCGCCAGCAGGAACAGCGGCCACAACAGGTCAATGAACGAAGTGGCCAGGAAAAGCGCGCCAAGCGATGTTTTCGGCGCAACCTTTTTCGCCGCCAGAGCCACACCGTAATGCCCGATAAACATCGCCGCATCTACTCAAGGGAAGGATTAAGGTTTGTCCATCGCCTCGCGGACGGAAAACACGAACTCGGAGAGGTTCTCCACGGCTTTCGATTTGGACCTGGCCGAGTTGATGACCCGTATCGCCTGCGAGCCTATTATCACCCCGTCGGCGTGGCGCGAAACTTCCCGCGCCTGCGCTGGCTCCGTCACGCCAAACCCGGCGAGGACCGGCAGGCGTGTGAGCCTTTTTATTTTCCTCACGCCAGCGGAGACTTCGCTCGCAGTGGCTTTTTTATTACCGGTCACGCCGGTGACGCTGATGTAATACACAAACCCGCTGGACATATCGGCTATCTTTTTAAGCCTCGTCCCTGTGGATGTCGGCGCGGCCAGCAGTATCGTATCCAGTCCCACAGCTTTCGCGGATGGGACGAACTCCCCGGCCTCGTCCACCGGCGCGTCGGGGATTATCAGCCCGTCAACGCCAGCGTCGGCGCACTCTTTCATGAACCGCTTCACACCGTGGTTTATCACAAGCGTAGAGGCCAGCATGAACACGATTGGGGCCTGGCAGTCCTTGCGTATTTTTTTCACGGCCTCGATAACGCGGGAGACGTTTGTCCCGCCATGTATGGCCCTGTGGAACGACGCCTGTATCACCGGGCCGTCCGCAAGAGGGTCGGAAAAAGGCACGCCCAATTCCACAATGTCCGCGCCCGCGCCGCTGGCGGCTTTCACCAGTTTCACGGTGGTCTCGATATCCGGGTCGCCTGCGGTAATAAAAATTACGAGGGCTTTGCGTTTCTCTTTTTTTAGCCGTGTGAAAGCTTCGCCTATCCTGCTCATCGTCACTCCATCCCGCCGAGGATTTTACGGGCCGTATCCACGTCTTTGTCGCCCCTGCCGGAGAGACAGACGACGACCACCTGCGACTTTTTCATTTTCGGCGCTATTTTCATCACATGCGCGATGGCGTGGGAAGACTCGAACGCGGGGATTATCCCCTCCAGTTTGGAGAGCGACTCGAACGCTGAGAGAGCCTCTTTGTCGGTGACGGTCACATAGTTGGCGCGTTTGGTGTCTTTATAATAAGCGTGTTCCGGCCCGACGCCTGGGTAGTCCAGCCCGGCGGAGATGGAATGCGTCTCCATCACCTGGCCGTCGTCATCTAATAACACATAGCTCTTGGAGCCGTGCAAAACCCCGACCTTGCCTTTGGTAAGCGACGCGCCGTGCATCCCCGTGGAAAGGCCCATCCCCGCCGCCTCCACCCCGACAAGCTTCACCTCGTCGTCGTTGTGGAACGGGTAGAACAGGCCCATCGCGTTGGAACCGCCGCCCACGCACGCAACGGCCATGTCGGGCAACCTGCCTTCCTTGACCATGATCTGGAACCGGGCCTCGTTGCCGATGACCGACTGGAACTCCCGCACGATCTTCGGGAACGGGTGCGGCCCCACGACGGAGCCGATAATGTAATGCGTGTCGCCGACAGTGGATATCCAGTTGCGGATAGCCTCGCTGGTGGCGTCTTTAAGCGTCTTGGTTCCGGCGTCAACCTCGATGACATTGGCGCCCAACAAACGCATGCGGAAGACGTTTATCTTCTGGCGTTCCATGTCTTTGGTTCCCATGAACACGTCGCACTTGAGGCTCATAAGCGCCGCCGCCGTCGCCGTGGCGACCCCGTGCTGACCCGCGCCGGTTTCGGCGATGATCCGTTTTTTCTTCATCTGCACGGCCAGCAGGCCCTGCCCGATGGTGTTATTTATTTTATGGGCGCCGGTGTGGGCCAGGTCCTCGCGCTTCAAATAAACCTTCGCGCCGCCAAGATGTTTGGTCAGTTTTTCCGCGAAATAAAGCGGCGTGGGCCGACCGATGTAAGTGGAACGGAGCCGTTCCAGTTTCCTTTGAAATTTCGGGTTATTGACGGCTTTGTCGAACTCCGCTTCCAGTTGTTCGAGGGCTGGCATAAGCGTTTCTATGACGTAACGCCCGCCGAACGGCCCGAAATGTCCCGACTGGTCTGGCTGAATCATCTTGTCTCTGGTTGTAAAAAGTAGAAGTGTATCAGCGGGGTTTGCCAAAGTAAAATGACAAGTGACGCAGGCTCCTCGTTTTTGTCGCTTCCCCGTGGTCGCCTGTCCACGGTCTTCTGTAACGCCGCCGTCCCGGCGGCATGCCGGCAAGATGTCGGCGGTACGAGGAACCGTGGTCAGGCGACCACGGGGAAGCGGAAAATCCTGACGTAGGGGCAGACCTGTGTGTCTGCCCTGATTCAGGAGGGCGAACACATAGGTTCGCCCCTACGATTCTCGTTCCGTTCATCTCCTCGCTCCGCGTAATTTCGTCAACGCAATGTGATGGTAGCGCAATTTAAAGCCTGGGTCATCAGCGCCTGAGGGGATTGTTAATAATGAAGAACTTGAAAAGGATGAAAGACTTGAGGGTTTTGGGGGTGGGGGCGTCCATTGCCCCCCCGCCACGTTTGTATAGACCGGGGACATGGGTTGTGTCGGCCCCCCTTGCAAAGTAGAGCTTTGCATAACTGCCTCACTCTGTCATTGAGGCCCTTCGCTTCGCTCAGGGTAAACTCCGCGAAGCAATCTCGGATTAATGCGATCAACAAGATGAGATTGCTTCGGTCGTCTTCGACTCCCTCGCAACGACAATTGCGGGACTTATGCAAAGGTCTCCTTGCAAGGGGGACAAAGTTGCAGAGGCTACCTAAGCCCGGCCAAGAGGGCGCGGCAAGCGGCGCCCCTACAAAATCATCACGCCTGTGATAAACCTCCCCGTTATCTTCCCATCCTTGCGGTATGAAAAGAACGACCGGTTCTCGCATGACGCGCATATCCCGCAGTCCATGACGTTTTCCGCCCTCACTCCGGCTGTGGCAAGCTGGCGCATGTTGGCTCCCGCAAGGTCGAGATATCTTCCGTCGCCCCCGCCGCAACACGAATCGAACCGTTGCGCCGTAGCCTCGTCCACTTCGTAACAGCAGAGCCGTATTCCCGGCCCGATGGCCACCTTCAAATTTGACGGGCCGCAATTGAATCGCCCAGCCATCAGGGCGATGGCCTTTGCGGTTATGCCAAGCTCCGTGCTACGCCTTCCCGCATGAATCACGCAGGCGACGGCGCCCGATGGGTCAGCCACGATCAAGGGCAGGCAGTCCGCCGTCCGCGCGCCCACGGCGATTCCGGGCGTGGCGACGATAACCGCGTCCGCCTCAACTTCTTCACTTGGCGCAGTTCCGTCCACGATGGCGATTGTGTCCTGGTGAACCTGTTTTGGCGTCCACAGTTTTTCGATTCCCACGGCGCGTTTGATCCGCGCAAGGTTCTCGCGGACGCTCGCAGGGCTATCGCCGCCGTTTGCGTCTGTGTTGAGCGTGTCATAAGGGACGTGGCTTACGCCGCCTCTCCTGCCGGTGACGAAATTGAGAATACGCTCCTCACAAAATCCGGCGAACGTGTATATCTCCGGCCCCGCGCCGTTCATGCGTTCAAACACGTTTTTCCTCCGTGAAACATACGCCGTCAAAACTCCCGCACCGCCTGCAATCTTCGCCGGGGGGTGGGCATTCCGGCGTGACTTTTCCCATGAGGCTTTTCCCCATCTCTTTTTCAAGGTAGCCCTCGCGCAGACCGTGGTTAATAAGCGACCAGGGAAGAATTTCCCCATCCGGTTTTCTTCTATCCGTGAAAAACGCCGGGTCAACAGCAGACCCTCGCATTGCGGCGCGCCAATCCCCGCCGTTCTCGTATGCGGCCTGAAGTATGTCCGAGACTCTCCTGTCACCCACGGAGAGAAGGGCGTGGACGTAGCTAGTCCGGGCCGAGCCTGTGTGGACAGTGACGTTTGGGATGGCGCGTAGAGCGCGTGTGACGGCGCGGAGTTTTTTCTCCAAAACTTTCACCCCGCCGAAAGGCTCCCGTTCAAAAGGCGTGGCCGGTTTGGGGACAAACGCATCCACTCCGACGGTGATGGAGCCAAGCGTCCCCCTCTCCCGCGATGTCTCCACGATGGCGAGCCGTATTTTTTCCACGAGGGTGGATATCTTCGCCACGTCTTCGTCCGTCTCGCCCGGCAGGCCGACGAGGAAATAGAGCTTGAGGTTGAACGGCCCGGCGCGCCCGATCATGCGGACGGCGTTGAGTATTGTATCCTCCGGCAAAACTTTGTTGACCTTCATCCGCAGACTCTCCGAACCAGCCTCCGGCGCGACGGTGACGGTGTGAAGGCCGCCCTTCGCAAGGTTGGCAAGCAGGGTGGGCGTGAGCCTGTCGAGCCGCAGGGACGAGACGGAGAACTCCCCGCCCAGTTCCACGATGTATCCGAAAATCTTTTCGATATCCGGGTGGTCGCCAACCGCCGATCCCAACAGGCCGATGCGCCCCTTGAGCGTCAACCCACGTTCGATGGCTGAAAGGATCGCCTCGGTATTCGTGTGCCGTGTGGGACGGTAAACGTAACCGGCGGCGCAGAACCGGCAATGCTTCCCGCATCCTTTGCCGACCTCGACAAGATACATTGCGCCGAAAACCGTGTCGTCCGTCTGGATGACGCTTTCGTTGGGATGCTGGGCGAAATCCCTGTTCCAGGCTCGCTTGACCTTTGGCGGGAAACCATCGGCGGTTTCGTATCTCAAAATCGCGCCGTCATCCCCATAAACCGGAATGTATGCGGACGGGATGTAAACACCCGGAATCCTCGCGAAGGATTGATAGTTTCGCAAGCCGTCACGGAGCATGGCCTCCACAAGCCTGTCAATCACGCCCTCCGCCTCGCCGATCACGGCCACGTCAATGAAAGGCGCGACCGGCTCTGGATTGAGCGTGACGGATATGCCGCCCGCGATAACGAGCGGGTCGTTTTCCCCCCTGCCGCGCAACGGGATGCGGGCTGTGTCGAGGGCTTTGAGGACGTTTATCAAGTCCGCCTCGAACGTGATGGAGAACGCGATCACATCGAATTCGCCGATTGGAGTTTGTGATTCGATGGTGACGATGGTGTGGTTGTCGGCTCCGGCTCGGCTTCTTCCCGCTGGCTCTACAAAAGCCCGTTCGCAAACCACGCCGTCGTGGGCGTTGAGAAGAGAGCAGACCTTTAGGAAGCCAAGGTTGCTCATCCCGATCTCATAGGAGTTCGGATAGACCAGCGCTATTTTGAGCCGTCCGGCGTGATCCTTAACGACGGCTCCACGCTCCCGCTCAAGCCGGGCGCGGGCGTCTTGCCTGGCCTCTTCGAGAGGCGTGTGTCTTGCGGCCTTTATGATACGGCTATGATATTTTCTCATCTTGTCTTTCAAGTTTACCCTAACGAGCAAGTTTGCGGACGATGAAGCAAGTGAAGCCCCGAAGGATACGCGTATTCCTGCGGTTGAAAATGCCTGTCCTGCCATAACTCCTTTTGGGGTCTTAAGTTATCGCCAAAAGGGCAACCAATCGGGAGGAACAGGACGGCGCATGTCAAAAGTAGCCCGGTTTTCGGCAAAAATAAAGTCATTCTTCCTGTCCGAATTTTGGGGAGGTGTGGGCAGATGCAACCCTCGGTAAAAAAAGGCGAAAACCTGCATTTTTTCAACTTCTCCGAAGTTGGAATCAATGGCGGAAAACACCGGTTAAACCCGGATTCCGAAGTTGGGGCGAGATTCTTCGCGGAGTTTACCCTGAACGCAGTGAAGGGCCTGAATGACAACTACTTGCTTGTCATTCTGAACGGAGCTTCGCTCCGTGAAGAATCT
>Ga0315281_10009169_pt1 | contig 13739 bp, 16 predicted proteins | sample YL17G07_0_MG_FD_204540 | JGI IMG/M metagenome (GOLD analysis project Ga0315281, IMG submission 204540) | Sediment microbial communities from Yellowstone Lake, YNP, Wyoming, USA - YL17G07_0 | ecosystem: Environmental > Aquatic > Freshwater > Lake > Sediment | place: USA: Wyoming | collected...
GAGGCGCGGGCGCTGGCGGCGGAGATCGCGGCGAACGCGCCGATGGCGGTGCAGGCGACGAAGCGCATGATGCGCCTCGGCCTCGACGAGACGTTCGAGGCGAACGTGCACCACGTCTACCTGCAACTGCTGCCGCTGTTCCGCTCGAAGGACTTCCAGGAGGGTGTGAAGGCCTTCATAGAAAAGCGCCCGCCGGTGTTCGAGGGGCGCTGATCTGGAAGATCGACGCTAGAAGTCGGCGCCCGGCGATCGTGTTCGATCGACTGACAACTGACGACTGATAACTCAAGAAATGCGCGCAGCCCGGACGATGAGTCCCCCGCTCGCGCGAGGTTGGCCGCTCATCGTGCGGGCTGCGGCGTCAGGACTGGCAATGCGCTGGCGCCGTCCGACCGACGCCCGTCGATCACAGCACAGGGTCGGTGCCGTGCTCGTCCGGGTTCTCTCCGTCGGCGAACAACTCCTGCCGCATCACCTTGATATCACCGGGGGCGGTGATCCCGAGCTTCACGCGATCGCGCTCGACGCTCAGGACCTTCACGTAGATGTCCCCTTCGATCCAGATACCTTGCTGTGCTTTACGAACCAGAATGAGCATCCTGCTTGACTTTCCCTCCGCTCCGTGCGGACTCCGCCACTTGTATCGCTCCCCGTGCCGGCGGGCTGGCTTCCACCTTCCGGCACGTCATTTTGCTGCGTAAAACCCCTTGACATTAGTGCGGTAATGGGGCTAACTAGGAACTCAGTTGCCGGATGACGAAACCCGGAAACGAAACGTAACACTCTCATTACCGGAACCGGATTACTGGTATTCTAGTTCCGCTATTGGGACCTGTCAAGAGGGGAAGCGCACATTATGCCGAAGGGATGGGGACTCCTCACCAATCACGCCCTCGTTCTCATCCACGTCATCGAACACCCCCGCTCCACCCTGCGCAACATCGCCGATGCCGTCGGCATCACCGAGCGCGCCGCGCTCTCGCTGCTGCGGGCGCTCGAAGAAGACATGATCGTCTCACGACGCAAGAACGGCCGCCGCAACGTCTATACGGTCGACATCGACGCCCTGATGTCGCACCGCACCCACGGCACCTACAGCATTGCACAAATCGCGAACGCCCTCTTCGCGCTCTCGGGGCGGATCCCCGGCACCGACCTGCCGCCGGGCATGCAGCTGACCGGCGGCGACGACTCGTTCAGATCATAACTGTACGGCGCTGCCGAGGTCACGCGTCCCCACGCTCACAGACCGCACACAGCGGTAAACCGCCAGGCAGCACACAGGACGGCGTTACAAGCCCGATCGGTCAAAGAGACCAGAAGGCCGCGACTCGCGAGCTGTGTCGAGGAGGGGATGGCGCGGTCAGGCACCACCGGCGGTGACGACCATGTCGGTGATGAATCCCGCCGCCAGGCCGGCGAGCAGTCCCCAGTACATCAGCTCACTGCGGCCCGCCCGCTGCGCGACCCCCAGGAGCTGCACGATGACGTAGAGGATCGACCCGGCGGCCAGCGTCAAGAAGATCACGCTGACAGCTTCGCTCGTGAATTGCCGGCCGACTGCGGTCCCGAGGAAGGTCGGCCCGCCGCCGATGACCCCCATCATGAGCAGGAAGGCCCAGCTCGGGCGGTCGTCCTCGGCCGCGAGGGGCGCGACGATCCCGAAGCCCTCGGTGGCGTTGTGCAGCGCGAAGCCGATCACCAGCACCGTCGCGAGACTGATCTCGCCGCTGGCGGCGCTGCCGCCGATAGCGAGCCCCTCGCCGAAGTTGTGGAGGCCGATGCCGATTGCGATGAGCAGAGCCAGACGGCGAGCGGCGGACCACGATGCGATGCCCGCCCGGCTGGTCAAGAGTTCGTCCGCAGCCATCGCGCCGGGGCCGAAGGTGCGAGGCGGGCGGCTGCGGTCGAGCCAGCGCTCGTAATACACGAGGCTCATCAGCCCCACCACGAGGCCGACGAAGAACAGCGTGCCGTAGCCGACCACGGGGCCGAGCCCGCCGGTGTCGCCGTGCAGGTTGGCCAGAGCGCCGTCGATCGGTTCCCAGGCGTGTGCCAGGACATCCCACAGCAAGAACGCGAGGACCCCGACGGCGAAGGCGTTGAGGAACTGACGCAGAGCGGGCCGGGGATCGCGCAGCCTCCCGAGCGGGAGCCCGAAGAGGATCGTAACGCCGGCGATGGCGCCCAGGAGAAGCGTGTGTGACTCGCTCATGGAACTGCTCTAATCTAGCGTGCGCTTAACTTGCTTTTAGCCTATGCTAATGTCTCGGGTTAGTCAACGCTAATCCGCCCTAGTTCCGGGGCCGAATGGCTCTGTTTTCGAGCGTCGGCAGCGGACCGGCGGAGCTATAATCGGGCCGGGCCGGCCGACAACCGACCTCCACCACGAAAGTCGCGTTATGTCGTCTAAACCATCCTCGACCATCGAGGACTACCTGATGGAGATCTACGACAAGACGCACGCCGCGCGCGTCTACGACGATGGCGCCCGCGCCGGCCGCGGCGTCATCGCCGCCCGCCTGACCGAAAAGATGGGCGTGGCGGCGCCGACCGTCTGGAACACCGTCCATCGCATGGAGCGCGACGGCCTGGTGGAGATCGACGCCGCCAAGGAGATCCGGCTCTCCGGCGCCGGGCTGCAGGCGGCGGAGTCGATCAAGCGGCGCCACTTGCTGACCGAGCGGCTGCTCGTCGATATCCTCGGCCTGGACTGGGCGGACGCGCACGAAGAGGCGCACCTCATCGAACACACGATCACGCCGCGCGTCGAGGCGCGGATCGTGGCGGTGCTGGGCAACCCGACGACCTGCCCGCACGGCAACCCCTTCCCCGGCATCGACCCGGCGCTGCGGCCGAAGACGCGGCCGCTGGCGACGGCGCGCCCGGGCGAGACGTGGGCGATCGACGGCATCAACGAGCCGGCGGAAGAGGACCACGAGCTGATGACGTTCTACCAGCGCCATGGCTTCCTGCCCGGCGCAACCGTGCACGTCCGCGACGTCGCGAGCTACAACTCGACGATGACGGTGGAGGTCGCCGGCGAGACGGTCACGCTCGGCATGGCCGCCGCCCAGAACCTGCGCATCGTGGTGGAGGAGCCAGCGGGGCGGTAGCTGTTGGCTGTTGGCTGTTGGCGGTTGGCCGTTGGCTCTTGGCTCTTGGCTCTTGGCCCGACCGTCCACCAGTCACCACTCACCAATCACCAATCACCAGCGACCAGCGACCAGCGACCAGCGACCAGCGACCAGCGACCGCGACCAGCGTGGTACCTTTCGCGCATGAAGGCCCTGTGGCTCAAGTTCCTCGACTGGTTCTCGCATCGCTTCGGCATCGGGCGCACGACCGTGCCGCGCGAGCCGGTGAGCGTGCGGCCGATCGGCATCGTGCGCAACAACGTGAAGCAGCCGCGCATGGACGGCTGGGCGGACGTGCGCAGCGACATCATCGTGCGCGATGAACTGGGTCCGGCGCTTGACGGTATCGAGGGCTACTCGCACGTGATCGTGGTGTTCGCCTTCCACAAGGTGCCGGAGTCGGAGCAGCTGCTGCGGGTGACGCCGCGCGGCGACGAGCGCATCCCGGAGCAGGGCGTGCTGGCGACGCGCAGCCAACTGCGGCCGAGCCTGCTCGGCGTGTCGGTGGTGAAGCAGTTGCGGCGGCGCCACAACATCCTCCGCGTCGAGGGGCTGGACGCCATCGACGGCACGCCCGTGCTGGACATCAAGCCGTACTTCCCGAACTACGACGCCGTGCCGGCCGCCGGCATCCCGGAGTGGGCGCGCGCGCTGGAGCCGGAAGAGTAGGCGGGCGCGAACCTAACCCTTCGTCAGAAACGATCTGCCTGTCATGCTGAGCGAAGCGAAGGATCTGCCCCCGGCCGGGGTGTGAGATGCTTCGCTACGCTCAGCATGACAAGGTGCTGCCCGTGCCCATCGACCCGTCCCATTACCCTGCTTATCCAGAACGGTCGGTCTGTCATCCTGAGCAAAGCGAAGGATCTGCCCCCAGCCGGAGTGTGGGATGCTTCGCTACGCTCAGCATGACAGGGTGCTGCCTGTGCCCATCGAGCCGTCCCATTACCTACTGATCCAGTTGGAACGGCACTAATATCTCTCCCTCTCTTCTCTCGCGGGGTACGCGCCAGCGGACACCGCCGTATGCGCGCCGGTGTTCGTACGCCCTACGTCAGCCCAACCAGCGCGTCCAGTCCGACCACCAGCTCCTGTCGCTGCATCACTTCTCTCGCCGCGAGGATGATGCCGGGCATGTAGGAATCGCGGTTCGAGTCGTGCCGGATCGTCAGCGTCTCGCCCGGGCCGCCGAACAGCACCTCCTGGTGCGCGACGAGGCCGGGCAGCCGCACGCTGTGGATCGTGATGCCGTCGACGGCGCCGTCGCGCGTGTGCGGTACGGGCGTGGCGTCGGGCACGTTGCGCGCGAAGGGGCGGCCGCCGCGCGCAGCGATCATGCCGCGCGCCGTCGCGATCGACGTGCCGGACGGCGCATCGACCTTCTGGTCATGGTGCAGCTCAATGATCTCGGCCGAGTCGAAGAAGCGCGACGCCACCTTCGCCATGTGCATCATCAGCACCGCACCGAGCGCGAAGTTCGCGGCGATGACGCCGCCGAGCGTGCGCTCGGCGCACTCGCGGCGCAGCGCGTCGACGTAGGCGTCGGCGAGGCCGGTCGTGCCGATGACGGGGCGGACGCCGCGCGGCAAGGCGGCGGCCGTCAACTCCGGCGTCCATGCGGCGTTCGTGAAGTCAATGACGACGGCGGGCTGCGTCTCGTCGCACGCCGCGTCGGCGTCATTGAACAGCGGGATCGTGCCACCCGACGCGAGGGTGATCAGCCGGGCTTGCGCCAGCTTGTCGACGACGCCAACGGGCTCCATGCCCTCAGCCGCGTCGACGGCGGCGAGGATCGCCCGCCCCATCTTGCCGTTGCCCGACACCAGGATGCGAATGCCCATGGTGACATGGTACTCGGGGTCAGGCAGCGGCGCTAAGCCGGATCGACGCCAGCATCAGGGCGAAGCCATGATCGAAGAAGCGGGCGCGTCCGTGCGCCCGCTCCCTCAACCGCATCCGGCGGAGGATCACTATGCTGCGCGGCGCTCGGCCTCCTCGGCGGCGGCCGCCGCGGGGGTCTCGTGCTCCAGCGTCATGCGCTGCGGCACGGGCTTCCCCTCGGGGATCTCGATGTGACGGCGGGTGGAGCTGGTCATCTGCACCGCCGCGCCGTTGACGATGATCTGGTCGCCCTGGCCCAGGGCGTTGCCCTCGGCGTCGAAGACGCGCGCCGTGCGCACGACGAAGAAGCCCTGCACGGCGGACCGCAGCGCCTGCGTCGGCTGCGCGCCCGGCGCGATGGCGATGGTGCCGGCGATCTGGAACGGCGGCGCCATCAGCAGCACCGGCGCATCGACCTGCGGCGTACGGATGACGCCATGCGTGAAGTACGGCCCCTCGAAGTTCGCGAAGACGATCTCGTCGCGTCGGACCAGCATCGGCGCGTCGAGATCGATGGCGGCCTGGGCGCGGTAGAGCGGGCGGATGGCGGGATCGTGCAGCTCGATGTGCCGTGAGACCGCCGGGTTGTTCAGCATCTCGATCAGGCGGCCCAGGTCGTGGACGCCCTCCGGCCGGCCGGACGCGACGAACGTCGTCGTCACCACTTCTATGCGGACTTCGGGCAGGCGCCCGTCGAGCTTGCTCATGGATCCCTCCGCGGCCGCGCATGTGCAGTGCGGCCGTCGAGGGCAGTTTGGGGGCTAGCCCCCAGGGTTGCTATGCGAGTACGCGCCTAAAACGCGCCGCCAGAACCCTTCAGGGTATCCCCGCGAGACGGCCAGTTTCGGGCCGAAGCATGGCGCCATCACCACAAGATGATGTCGTGGTAGTGGAGTCTCTGTCCGCCCCCCCTCGTCCGGGCTGCCCCCGGGATCGGGCCGTACGTGAAGCTAGATCATGGTTTGCCGGCCCCGGTACGCCCCGGGGGCGTCCCCGTCGGCACCGGCGGCGAGGTGGGCGTCGAGAGCGGCCCCGGCGTCGGCGTGGCGCTGGCCGGAGGTGGCGCTGGTGTCACCGCCGCGACGGTTGCGACGGCGGAGGCGGTCGCCGCGGGAAGCGGCGTGTCCTTCGGCGGCGGTGATGGCACGGGCGTGGGCGTCGACACAACGCCGCCGCTGCCGGCGGACGTCGGAGTCGTGCGCAAGACGATCGTCGCAACGGCGGTAGCGGTGATGCGCGGCGTCGCGGTCGGGGTGGCCGCCGTGTCACCGCCGCCGATAACGCTACCCGACGCGAGTAGGACGATGCCGATCGTCGCCACGACCGCGGCAACGCCGGCGGCGATCCACAACCCGGCAAAGTAGACCCAGGTCGCCGAGATGCAGACCCATTTCGCCACCCAGTACCAGATGGTGCAGACCCAGCTCGCCAGGAACGACCACATGATGCAGAACAGGCCCACAAGCTCCATCACGATGGTGCAGACCAGGTTCGCCACCCAGTACCAGCCGAGGCAGACCCAGTTCGCGACCCAGTAGAACGCGTCGCAGAACCAGGAACAGGGCGCCCAGTCACAGCACTGGCTGCTGCCTTGGTCGGCCCACTGCGTGCACTGGCTGCTGCCCTGATCGGCCCACTGCGTGCACTGCTGGGTGACTTGTTCGACCCACTGATCGCACTGCTGCCTGACGTGTTCGACCCACTGGGCGCACCGCTTGCCGCCCCGGTCGGCCCAATCCCGGCAAGCCTGGTACGCAGCCGCACGCCGCGCGTTCTTGCTAGGCATGCCTACCCCCGGTCGTTTCCGGAGACGATTGGGTCGCGAGCAGCCGGTCGATCTCCCGGTTGAGGCTTCGATGCGCTCGAGCGAGGCCTGCGAGCTTGCCGCCTGTCGCTCCGAGCAACGCGGCCGCCAACGTCAGTGGCAGACGCCAGAAGAAGCCGGCGCTGGCGATGCCCTGGCTCCAGATGAGATACAGGAGCATCGCGACGAACCCCGCCGCCATGCACTTGGCCCCAAGCGAGCAACCGCACTCCTGGGCGAAGCTGACGAGATTCTCGCCTGCCGCACGGGCATCAGTCTGAGATACGCCGGGGATCTCTATGGCAAGGGAGAATCGCGCTGGCATCGGGCGCCAGCGCCGTAGTGCCTGAAGCTCATCGACACTATTGATGAGCATGACGCTGTCAGAGCGCCCGCTCAGGGAGGAAGCGACTGTGCCGCTGAATCCGTCCGTCTCTATGGGACACACACCTTCCAAACTGGCGGTGCACCATGGAGGACGCGGGATCTCCACATCGTCGATGGAACATCAGGCAGATGATCGGCATCCTCGGCGCGAGTGTGCAGGGAATGGGTGGCAGCACCCCGGGGCGGTGGGCAGCAAACGGGCAGCACACACAGCGCATGCACCCCATAATACGTCAAGTCTAGGATGGAAAAGCGGCCCCGGTCCGACCCTACCACCAGATGATGTCGTCCATGGCCTCTTCGTGCTCCTCCGAGGGGAGGTCCTTCGACCAGAGGTTGGTGTCCAGGTACTTCCAGCCGCTGTCGGCGAAGATCATGACGATGTTCCCCCTGTCGAGCCGCTGGGCGAACTTCAGGCCGGCGTGCAGCACGGCGCCGGCGCTGATGCCGCCAAACACGCCCTCGCGCTGCATGAGCAGGCGGGCGGCGCGGAAGGCGTGGCCGCTGCGCACCAAGATCTTGCCGTCGAGGAACGCCAGGTCGAGGATCGGCGGGATGAAGCCGTCGGCCAGGCTCTTCAGCCCCTGCAGCGTGTTGCCGGGGTGCGGCTCGACGGCGATCACCTTCGTGTGCGGGTTCGCCTCCTTCAGGCGGCGGCCGGTGCCCATGAGCGTGCCGCCCGTGCCCAGGCCGGCGACGAAGACGTCGACCTGCGGCACGTCCTCCAGGATCTCCGGACCGGTCCAGACGTAGTGGGCGCGGGCGTTGTGCTCGTTGCAGAACTGGTCGAGCATGAACGCGCCCTCGTCCGCGGCCATCTGGCGCGCCACGGCCATGGCGCCGGTGACGCCGTCACCCGCGGGCACCCAGTGCACCTCCGCGCCGTAGACACCGAGCGTGCGCGGGATCTCGGGATAGACGTTCTCGGGCATGACGATGCGGGTCTGGTAGCCCATCGCCCGGCCGATCATCGCCAGCGCGATGCCGGTGTTGCCGGTGCTGGCCTCGATCACGGTGTCGCCGGGGGCGATGCGGCCATCGCGCTCGGCGTGCTGGATCATGTGCTTGACGATCCGGTCCTTGATCGAGCCGGTGGGGTTCCAGCCCTCCAGCTTCGCGAAAAGCCGCACCTCCGGCTTCGGCGAGAGCCGCTTGAGCTCGACCATCGGCGTGCGGCCGATGGCGTGGAGGATCTGGAGGTGGTGCATACGGGCAGTATAGCGGCGGCTGGCTGCGGAGTCGTTATGATACTAGATGGCCTATTAGTATTATAATGACACCGGGAGTGATACTGGCGTATCACATGGAGTCGCTCCGGATCGCGTTATGGCACGTAGGGCCGGCGCCGCAGGGCCAACGTCGGCAGCTGAGCGAACGGCGGTATCATAGCGGCACAGCTTATGATACTGACGGCACCGTTTGTATGATACTGTTGCGGGATGGGCGGCCTAACGATACACTAGAGCTGATTCGTATCATAAGGGACCGACCATGGACACCACCGCCTTCACCACCGACTCCTCCGGCAAGCTGCTGCGGACGCCGCAGGGGTACGTCGCGTTCGTGCCGAACGCCCTGCCGCCCCGCGAGCTGCCGCTGAGCTGGGACCTGGCCAGCATCAATTCCGCCGCCGACCGCGCCATCAGCGAGCTGAGCGGGCTGACCCGCACGCTGCCGAACCCGCGGCTGCTGATGACGCCGTTCGCCCGGCGCGAGGCGGTGCTCTCGAGCCGGATCGAGGGGACGCAGGCGTCGATGGCGGACCTGGTGCTGTACGAGGCGGCGGGCCAGCCGGAGTCCGACGTGTCGGACGTGCAGGAGGTGCGGAACTACGTCACCGCGCTGGACCACGGGCTGGCGCGGCTGCCGGAGCTGCCGCTCAGCCTGCGCCTGATCCGTGAGATGCACGAGCGGCTGATGGCCGGCGTCCGCGGCCGGCACCTGACGCCCGGCGAGTTCCGCCGCAGCCAGAACTGGATCGGCCAAGCCGGCTCGACGCTGGCTGACGCCTCGTACGTGCCGCCGCCGGTGGCGGAGATGGAGGCCGCGCTCTCGGACCTGGAGCGCTACCTGCACGCGCCGTCGCCGCTGCCGCCGCTGGTGCGGCTGGCGCTGATCCACTACCAGTTCGAGGCGATCCACCCGTTCCTTGACGGGAACGGCCGCATCGGGCGGCTGCTGGTGTCGCTGCTGCTGTGCGTGGACGGGCTGCTGCAGGAGCCGCTCCTGTACCTGAGCGCGTACCTGGAGCGGCACCGCGACGAGTACTACCGGCTGCTGACGGAGGTGAGCCGGAGCGGCGCCTGGGAGGAGTGGATCGCCTTCTTCCTGCGGGGGGTGGCGGAGCAGGCCCGCGACGCCGCCGACCGGGCGGCGCAGCTGGTCCGGCTCTGGCACGACTTCCGGGCGGCGGTCGACTCGTCGGCGGTGCTGCTGCGGCTGATCGACGAGCTGTTCGAGCACCCGGCCATGACCGTGCCGCAGGCGGCGCGGCGGCTCGGCGTCACGCACCGGGGCGCGCAGCTGAACATCGACAAGCTGCTGGCGGCCGGGATCGTGCGGGAGGTGACCGGCCGGAGGCGGAACCGCATCTACATGGCCGACCGGATCATGGAGATCCTGGAGGCCGACTTCGCCGAGCCCCGGTCCGTCGCGCTCGGTACGCGCGGCGGGCTCCGGGGCCCGGCGGGGGCAGGCGCGATGTAGACGTCGGGAGAACCCCGATTCCTTGACTTGCCGGAATCTGGGTTCATATACTGTCGCGCACAACCCGCCACGTGGCGGGGCCTATTTTTGTTAGGCACTTTTACAACCAGCCCACCATCGTCGGTCAGGATTCCTGAACGCGGAGGGATGGCGTTTCGGGCCCGAGTGGCGCAATGGCAGCGCAGCCGATTTGTAATCGGCAGGTTAGTGGGTTCGAATCCCCTCTCGGGCTCCAGATTAGGTTGCATGGTGGGACTGGCAGGGTCGCCCGAGCGGTGGCCACTCCGCTCCCGAAACGATGAGGCCGATCTGCCCACATAGCTCAGTTGGCAGAGCACACCCTTGGTAAGGGTGAGGTCATCGGTTCAAATCCGATTGTGGGCTCCAGCGCAAGAAGTGTCCGCCGCGGCGGACGGGTAAGAACCGAAGGGGCATGCGTCCGCGCGGGCGGCATGCGGCGACAGATGACGCATATCCGCCCGGGGCGGACCACAAGAAGGCCCTTCAGCCGGAAGGGCGCAGAAGGAGTAAGCGGGACATGGCGAAGCAAAAATTCGAGAGGACCAAGCCGCACGTAAACGTCGGCACCATCGGTCACGTGGACCATGGCAAGACCACGCTCACCGCGGCGATCACCAAGGTGCTTTCCAAGAAGAAGCTCGCCAGCTATCGCGACTTCGGCAGCATCGACAACGCGCCGGAAGAGCGGGCGCGCGGCATCACGATCGCCATCGCGCACGTGGAGTACGAGACAGAGAAGCGCCACTACGCACACGTCGACTGCCCGGGCCACGCCGACTACATCAAGAACATGATCACGGGCGCGGCGCAGATGGACGGCGCCATCCTGGTGGTCGCGGCGCCCGAAGGGCCGATGCCGCAGACCCGCGAACACATCCTGCTGGCGCGCCAGGTGGAAGTGCCGAGCATGGTCGTGTTCATGAACAAGATCGACCAGCTGGACGACCCGGAGCTGCTGGACCTGGTGGAGCTTGAGCTGCGCGAGCTGCTCACGAAGCAGGGCTTCCCGGGCGACGACATCCCGATCATCCGGGGCAACGCCCTGGGCGCGATGAACTGCACCAGCGACGACATCAACGACCCGGCGTACAAGTGCATCCTCGACCTCATGGACGCCGTCGACAGCTACATCCCGACGCCGGAGCGGCCGGTGGACAAGCCGTTCCTGATGCCGGTCGAAGACGTCTTCGGCATCAAGGGCCGCGGCACGGTGGTGACCGGGCGCATCGAGCGCGGCATCGTCAAGATCGGCGACGAAGTCGAGATCGTCGGCATGTCGGCGACGCGGAAGACGACCGTCACGGGCGTCGAGATGTTCCAGAAGACGCTGGACTCCGGCCAGGCCGGCGACAACGTCGGCTGCCTGATCCGCGGCATTGAGCGCGAAGACATCGAGCGCGGGCAGGTGCTCGCGAAGCCGGGGTCGATCACGCCGCACAAGAAGTTCGAGGCCGAGGTCTACGTCCTCTCGAAGGACGAGGGCGGGCGGCACACGCCGTTCCTGCCGGGCTACCGGCCCCAGTTCTACATCCGCACGACGGACGTCACGGGCACCATCGGCCTGCCGGAAGGCGTGGAGATGGTGATGCCGGGCGACAACATCAAGATGACGGTGGAGTTGCTGACGCCGGTCGCCGTCGAGGACGGCCTCCGCTTCGCCATCCGCGAGGGCGGCCGGACGGTGGGCGCAGGCGCGGTGACCAAGATCCTCGAGTAAATCATACAGATCCGGTGCGGCCCGCCCGTTATACACTACAGGGGCGGGCCATACTGTCTGCGGCAGGCCCGCAGGAACACAGCCGGTGGCGGCTGAGGCACAGAAGGAGCCATGGCGAAGAAGGAAGACCGGCAGATCATCACGCTCGCCTGCACCGAATGCAAGGAGCGGACGTACACGACCACGAAGAACCGGCGCAACGACCCCGAGCGGCTGGAGCTGGCCAAGTTCTGCCCGCGGTGCCGTGTGCACCACCCACACCGCGAAGTCCGGTAGGAAAGGGAGCAGGATGAGCCGCGCGCTGCGCCGACAACCGCTCGTAAACAAGCCGCCGGCGAAGGCGCCGTCGTTCCGGCCGGCCGGGGCGCGGCCGCCCAAGCCATCCGCCGCCGCCGAGGCAGCCGTCGCGAAGGCCACGCCAATCTACCTCCGGCCGGTGCCGCGGCCGGTCCGCAAGTTCTTCGGTGACATCCTGTCGGAACTCAAGAAGGTGACCTGGCCGACGCGCGAAGAGACGACGCGGCTCACCGTCGCCGTCGTCGCCGTCTCGGTGACGATCGGGATGCTGCTCGGCGGCATCGACATCGGATTCAACTGGCTCGTCGACAACACCCTCCTAAGGTAGGGCTGCATGGCACGCAAAGGTAAAGCCGCAGCGCACGTCGAGGAACTCGAAAACGAGGACGCGCCCGAATCGCCGGAAGAAGCGGCGATCCAGGAGGGGCGCGCCTGGTATGTGATCCACACGTATTCGGGATACGAGAACAAGGTCAAGCAGAACCTGGAGCACCGCATCCAGACGATGGACGCGAAGGATCTGATCTTCCAGGTGGTCATCCCGACCGAGGACGAGATCGAGATCCGCGATGGCCAGCGCCGCACAGTGGCGCGCAAGATCTTCCCCGGCTACGTGCTGACGCATATGATCGAGTTGAAGGACGACGACATCGAGTCGAGCCGCGCCTGGTTCGTCGTGCGCAACACGCCCGGCGTGACCGGATTCGTCGGCTCCGGCACGAAGCCGGTGGCGCTCGAGCCGCCGGAGGTGAAGCGGATCCTCCGCCAGATGCGCGTCGCCGCGCCGAAGGTGAAGGTCGGCTTTGAAGTCGGACAGGCCGTGCGCATCGTCGACGGGCCGTTCCAGGACTTCCCCGGCACGGTGGACGACATCAACCGGGAGAAGGGCAAGGTCAAGGTGCTGGTGTCCTTCTTCGGCCGCGAGACGCCGGTCGAACTGGACTTCCTGCAGGTGGAGCGCCTCTAAGCGGCGCGCGAAGACAGACGAGACGGAGTGCCTCGCCACGGGCGGGGCGCTTCTTTGTGAGGGTCAGGGGCGCCGCGACGCGCCCGCATCGCGCTGAACGCGCGGACTAGGGGAACAGCATGGCGAAGAAGATTCGGGCAGTGATCACGCTGCAGATCCAGGCGGGCAAGGCGAACCCGGCGCCGCCGGTGGGGCCGGCGCTGGGCCAGCACGGCATCAACATCATGGGCTTCTGCAAGGAGTACAACGAGAAGACCGCGAACCAGGCGGGCAGCATCGTGCCGGCGGAGATCACGGTGTTCGAGGACCGCTCGTTCTCGTTCGTGCTGAAGACGCCGCCGGCGTCGGACCTGCTCAAGAAGGCGGCGGGGCTCGAGAAGGGCAGCCGCGCGCAGAAGCGCGAGAAGGTGGCCACGCTGTCGCGCGACGACCTCAAGAAGATCGCCGAGCTGAAGATGAAGGACCTGAACGCCAACGACATCGATTCGGCGATCCGCATGGTGGAAGGCACCGCGCGGAGCATGGGGATCGACGTCAGTTAGTGGTTAGTGGTTAGTGGTTAGTGGTTAGTCGCTAGTGGTTAGTCGGCGACGGAGACCGAGGGCACACGCCGGTAGGTCGCCTCGGCCCGCAAGGGCACACGTCGCCGGGAGGAGAACGAGGACATGAAGCGCGGCAAGAAGTACACCGAGAAGGCGAAGCTGGTCGACGAAGCGAAGCTCTACTCGCCCGAAGAGGCGATCAAGCTCGCGAAGGAGACCTCGTACGTGAAGTTCGACGAGACGGTCGAGCTGCACCTGCGCACGGGGCTGGACCCGCGGCACG
>Ga0315281_10009170_pt1 | contig 13737 bp, 12 predicted proteins | sample YL17G07_0_MG_FD_204540 | JGI IMG/M metagenome (GOLD analysis project Ga0315281, IMG submission 204540) | Sediment microbial communities from Yellowstone Lake, YNP, Wyoming, USA - YL17G07_0 | ecosystem: Environmental > Aquatic > Freshwater > Lake > Sediment | place: USA: Wyoming | collected...
ACTGCTTCATCCAGCATCCGGCTCGGCCTGCGCGAGAACTGGCGGCAGTTCGCGCTGCTGGCCGTCATCAACGCCTTCGTCGGCGGCATGGTGGGGCTGGAGCGAACCGTGGTCCCGCTGATCGGATCCGAAGAGTTTCGGATCGCCTCGACCACGATCGTCGTCTCCTTCATCGTCAGTTTTGGCGTGGTCAAGGCGATCGCCAATCTGGTCTCCGGGCATTTCGCCGAAATCTACGGCCGCAAGCACATGCTGATCCTGGGCTGGCTGGTCGGGCTGCCGGTGCCGTTCATGATCGGCTGGGGGCCGAGCTGGGGCTGGGTGATCGCGGCCAACGTGCTGCTCGGCATCAACCAGGGTTTTGCCTGGTCGATGACGGTCATCATGAAGGTGGACCTCGTCGGTCCCAAGTCGCGCGGGCTCGCCGTTGGCCTCAACGAATTTGCGGGGTATCTTTCCGTCGGCCTCACCGCCTTCCTTACCGGCTACATCGCCGAGCGCTACGGCCTGCGGCCCGCGCCCTTCTATCTCGGCATCTTCTATGCCGTGTTCGGGCTGCTTCTCTCGATCCTGCTGGTGCGCGACACGCGCCATCACGTGGCCCTAGAAGTTTCCCGTCACGCGACGGCCACCGAGGTCATCGGCTTCTGGCAGATTTTCCGCCGTGCTTCGTTTGGGGACAAAAACCTGTTCGCGGCATCGCAAGCCGGGCTGGTCAACAATCTGAACGACGGCATGAGCTGGGGAATTTTTCCACTTTTTTTCTCCGCCTTCGGCCTCGGCGTCGAGCGGATCGGCATTCTCAAGGCGGTCTACCCCGCGGTCTGGGGCGTGCTGCAGACCGTGACGGGCCCGTTGAGCGACCGCTGGGGCCGCAAGGGCCTGATCGTGGCCGGCATGTGGGTGCAGGCCGGCGCACTATTCCTGACAGCGGTCTCGCATGGTTTCGGCGGGTGGTTCGCGGCCAGCGTGCTGCTCGGCATCGGGACCGCCATGGTCTACCCGACGCTCATCGCCTCGGTCTCCGACGCCTCCCATCCTTCGTGGCGGGCGCGCTCGCTCAGCGTCTACCGCTTCTGGCGCGATCTGGGTTATGCGATCGGCGCGCTGTCTGCCGGGATCATGACCGATCTGTTCGGCGCCGCCACCGCCATCGCCGCCATCGGGGTTCTGACATTTGCCTCGGGTGCCGTGGTTGCCGTCGCCATGGACGAGCGGCGGCAACAGAGTTCTGTCGATCATGGTTGACCTCAAAAGAATGCCGCCGATCCTCCGCCACAAGAACCATCACGCGCCCTCGGTCTTCACGCCGGACGCTCTGCTCAGGGAGGCGCGCCGGCAGAAGCGCATCGGCGCCGGCGCTGTCCCAAAAATCTGCATCCTCGATCCCGATGGCGACATTGTGCGCCACCTCCTCGCCACCAAGCGCGCTCATCGCCACGCCGCGTGGGCGTGCTATCACACCGATCTCCATGCGTTCGAGCAGGACGGGCAGGGCTACGGCGTTGTCGGCTGCGCGGTCGGTGCGGCCTTCGCGGTCCTGGTCGCCGAGGAGCTTTTTGCCTCCGGCTGCAAGCTGCTCATCAGCATGACGTCGGCGGGTCAGATCGTGCCGGTGCGGGCGCCGCCATATTTCATCATCATCGATCGGGCACTCCGCGACGAGGGAACCAGCTACCACTATCTACCACCCTCCGACTACAGCACGGCCGACGGGAGCCTGGTTCGGCTCGCCGAGCAGTCGCTCGCCGATGCTTGCATGTCGGTACAGGTCGGCGCGACCTGGACGACGGACGCGCCGTTCCGCGAAACGGCCGAGGCGATCGTGGCCGCCCAGGAAGCGGGCATCCTGGCGGTCGAAATGGAAGCGGCAGCCCTCTATGCCTTCGCCGCCGCGCGCCATCAGCCAGTGCTGTGCTTCGCGCACGTCACCAACCAGATGGGGCGCATCGACGGAGACTTTGAGAAAGGCGTTGCCGATGGCGCGGAGGAATCGCTGAGGGTCATCACCCGAGTCGCCCGGCGCTGGCCCGAGCGGATTGCGGAATGAACTTCCTTGACCGCTGATTATTGCTGCCTCCACCGCTGATCATGCGCGCCGGACCGTTACCCCCTATCTTTGGAACTGGCGCCGTGCGAAATGGCCGATGAACGCAAGGAAAGCGCCATTGCCTTCACCCAGCGCGCCGCTCAAGATAGAAGGTGCTTTAACCAGCCTGACTCATGGCCACGAGACCCGATATCGACGGTGGTGAGACCAGGCGCCCGTCGCGCAGCCGAAAGATCCGATCGAAGCGGTCGAAGATCTTGTCGTCATGCGTGACGACGATGACGGCGGCCTGGTGGTCCTGCGCGACCTTGCGCAGCAGGTCCATCACCACACCGGCACGCTGTTGGTCGAGCGCGGCGGTCGGCTCGTCGGCCAGCACGATGCGCGGGCGGTTCGCCAACGCACGCGCGATCGCCACGCGTTGCGCCTCCCCGCCGGAAAGCTGGGACGGCGACGCATTCTTGCGATGACCGATGCCCAGATACTCCAACAATTCCACCGCCCGCCGGTGCGCCTCGGAGGCCGATCCGCCCGCCAGCTCGATCACCTCCGCCACGTTCTCGGTGCTCGTCAGGAAGCCCAGCAGATTGTGGGTCTGGAAGATGAAGCCGATCCGCTCCAGGCGCAGCCGGCGCAGGTCGCGGCGCTGCCAGCCATTGTCATAGACAACATCATCGCCCAGACGGATCCAGCCGCTGTCCGGCTCTCGGATACACCCGATCACGTGCAGCAGGGTGCTCTTGCCGGATCCGCTGGGTCCAAGCAGGCCCACGACTTGCCCGGGCAGAACCTCTATCGAGACATCGACCAGCGCATCGACCCGCGTCGGGCCTTGGCCGAAATGCTTGGACACGTTGCGCACTTCGACCAATGGACGCACTGGGACCAATGGAGGCACTGGGACCAATGGAGGCACTGGGACCAATGGAGGCACTGGCACGGGCGCTGCCGCGGATTGCATCGCGGCTATCCCTCCAGAGCCTTCGACGGATCGACTTTCACCGCGACGCGGACGCCAAGGCCGCTGGCCAGCAGGCACACACCCAGCACGATGGCGAACAGCACGGCGACGTCGCCAGGCAGCAGCACGACGCGGCGTGGAAAATATTCATGTGTGGCCATCACCAGCAGCAGACCGCTGATGAAGCCGATCACGCCCATCGCCAGCGCCTGCTGCACGATCAGCCCGATGATCGTGCGATCCGGCGCGCCGATCAGTTTTAGCGTGGCGATGGCACGCAGCTTGTCCATCGTCAGGGTGTAGATGATCAGCGCGATGATCACGGCGGAAACGATCACCAGCAGCACCATGAACATCCCGATCTGCTTGCGCTGCTTCTCGATGACGAACTGGCTGACCAGCTGTTCCTGCTCGGGCCGGGTCAGGGCCGATAGGTGCTTCCAGCGCCTCATGGCGGCGGCCACCTCCGCCTGCCGGACAAAGGGCGCCAGGTCGGCGACCACCGCATTGACAATATCAGTCTCCGTCCCGGCACCGCGCCGCGCGACTTCGCGCCTCTCCACCGGCGGCGCCAGCTCGAACTGGAGTGCCTGGGCGTCCGCCAGGGTGACGTAGGCGAGCGGATCGCCGGCCGATGTCACTTGCGCGCGCGTCACCCCGACCACGGTGAAAACCCGGTCGCGCGTGCCGAGCGTCACCTCCTGCCCCAGTCCGATGCCCGATGACTGATCGACGATCATCTCGTAGTGGCTCCGCAGGATGCCGCGCCCAGCGGCCAGTGGCGGCGGGCCGCCCGGGCGCCCCAACTCGTATCCCACCAGGAACATCCGCAGCGGCCGCCCCGCCAGCAGCGCCTTCATCGTCTGGTAGGTCACGGCACCGGCCCGCTCCACGCCGTAGACGCGCGCGACCATCTCCCGCGTGTCGCCGGGGATGCGGGACGCCTCCGCGAACGGCCCCTGCGTGCCTGCCTCCACGACCCAGACATCAGGGTCGACGCTGCGCACCAGCCGCAGGGCATCATCCAACGAGCCGCGATAGATGCCCATCATGGTGATGACGATGCCCAGCAGCAGCCCAAGACCAAGGCAGGTCAGCAGGAAGCGGGGCAAGTTGTGCCGGATATCGCGCCGGGCGAGGTTCATGGCGCTGCCGCCGTTCCGGTTGCCGCATGGGCGGGCCGACCTTCCCAGGCACGTGGCGGAGGGGCGGCCAGCACGCGCGTACCCTCCGGCAGGCCAGTGGTGATTTCCTGCCGTCCATCCAGCAGCCGCGTACCCAGGCCGACCTCGCGGCGGGCCAGGCGCCCGTCCTCCAGGGTCCAGACCGTTGCGTGATCGGGCGTGGTGCGGTCCAGAGCGGTCACCGGTGCCAGTACGGCGCGCGGCAGGATTCCCGTGGTGATGAACACCTCGGCCTGCTCCCCGATATGAAAATCGTCGGGGATGCGGTCGAACGCGATTTCCACCCGCCGTTCCTCGTTCACCCGGTCGCTTTCGATCTGGATGCGCGCGACATGGCCCGCCAGGCGCGGCTACGGCGCGGAGCGCAGGACGATCTCGGCCGGCTGCCCGACGCGGATGCTGCCCGCGCGTGCTTCATCGACGTAAGCGAGCACCCAGACGGTGGCGGGATCGATCAGCGTAAAGACCGCCTCGCCCGGCGCCAGCACCGAGCCCGGTTCCTTGAGCCGGGCCAGCACGACCGCGTCGTAGGGCGCGGCCAGCGTGTGCAGGTCCAGCGTCACTTCCTCCAGCTGCGCCGACGCCCGGGCATCGGCAGCGCCGGCCCGCGCCACCGCCAGATCGCTGCGCGCCACGTCCAGCTCCGCCCGCGTGATCTCCATCGCCGCCTTCGCCGCGTCCGCCGCCTCGGGCGACACGTCGCGGCGCGGCAGCAGTGCCTGGCGCCGCTCATTCGTCGCCACCGCATTGGTGTGCGCGGCCTGCGCCCGCTCCACCCCAGCCTCGGCGCGCAGGATGCTGGCCTGGCTCTGCGCCACCACCGCCTGCGCGCGGCCGAGCCGAGCCTGTTGCTCGCGAATGTCCAGCCGCGCCAGCACGGTGGCGGCGGTCACCCGGTCGCCGAGATCGGCGCGCAGCTCCTTCAGGACGCCGCCGACCTTGAAGCCGATGCGCGAGGTGACGCGGGCTTCCACGGTGCCCAGCCCGAAGATCTGCACCGGCACGTCCGGCGCGACGTCAATCGTTTGGACCGCGACCGGGCGCAGCCACAGCCGCCACCCCCCGCCCGTCAACCCGGCTGCCGCCAACAGAACCGCCAACAGGACCAGGCTCATACGATTTCGGGACATGCGGCGCCTCTATATCAGCAGCAGGGCATGCTCGCAGCGGCGGGACACGCCCACATTGATCTGGCGCAACCGCCCCGCCGCTCAGGCTGGCTACTGCAGCCGGTATCCCGCATGGCACGCGACGCAGTTCTGTGTGACCCGCGACAGCGCCTCCACAGCCGCCTTTGCGTCACGCGTCGTCGCGTCGCGCGCCACAACGACGGCGAATTCACTGGCCGCTGTATGCATGGCGAGCCCGAGTGCCCGCATCGGCTCGGGCATGTAGAGCGCCATCATCTCATCCATTGAACCCTGTGCCGGCGGGGCGGCGTTTGCAAGTTTCGGCTTGCAGGCTGCCGCCGAAGGCGATTCCAGCCCAAGATGCTCGACGGCGATCTTCGCGGCACCCGTGTAATCGGCGGAAGCGAGCGCGCGGAGAATGCGGTCCAACGTCTCCACGTGATCGCGCATGTTGCGCAGCATGTGCGTCCGCATCTCCGGCGGGAATCGTACCGGTTCACGCCCGTCCGCGGGCGACATTCCCGGATGGCCGTGCGTCGGCCCTGCCGGCTGGGCCTGCGTCGGCGGCGAGAGCGAAAGTACGACGGCAATGGCTGCCGCGAGCATCCATGACCAATGTTTCATCGGGATATCTCCGGGCTGACGACGACCACTCCGATAGCGCGGCCGAAGCACGAGCGCATATGATCCCGATCATACATCGACCTTGGCCAGCAGCAGCGTCCCGGTCGTCGGGCGGACTATCAGACCTTCGCGTTCCAGGCGGGCCAGCGTGCGGTAAAGCGCGGCTGGGGTCAGCCCGATCTCTGCGGCAAACTCCATCAGCGTCCCGCGCAGCCGCACCGTGCGTCCGTCGGCTCCAGCGCGCAGCGCCAACTGGTGCAGCACCCTTTCGCGCGCCGACAGGATGTTGCGAGCGGCAAGCTGGGCGCGCAGCGCCTGCACCTGTCTGGCCAGCGCCGCCATGAACCGCTCCGCAAGGTCCGGATCGCGCCGCAACGCCGTCAGCAGGTCCTTCTTGCGCCAGGCCCGGACCTCGGAGCCGACCACGGCCACGGCGTCACAATGATAGACAGGAGAGAACAGCGCCGGCTCGGCGAACATCTCGCCCGGCTCGGCCGTGTGCAGGGTGATCGATTGTCCCTCGATGGTCTGACGCGCCAGCCGCAGGCGCCCCGACACGACCTGGAAGACCGCGCCGGCAGGGTCACCTTGCCGAAACAGCGCCGCGCCGGTGGCGAGCCGGCGCACGGTGCCGGCATCGCGCAAACCGGCTTGCATCCAGACCAGCGGCGGGGTGACGTGCCGTCCGCCCTCGGTGCGCAGCACGGCGCGGCGTGCTTTCCGGACCATCTATTCGACCCCCAGTCGCGCCAGAATGTGCAGCTTGACTTGGTCGAGCACGAACGCCAAGCCGGCCGCGGCAGCCAGCACGCCAAGGATGACCGGCCAGGCCAGGGGTGTCATCAGCAGGCCGGCGCTCGCCAGCGTGACCGCCAGGGCAACATCCGCCAGCGATGACAGGATCACCCACCACCCCGGCCGGGACGACCACATGTGTCTGCGTTCCCGCAGGGCATAGAGTGTCGCCTGATTGCCAAACACCAGCGTCACGAAGGCCAGGGTGCGCAGTTCGCCGATCCCGAGGCGCAGCCACAGCGTGCCATAGGCCAGCACACCGACCGAGAACAGCAGCTTGCAGGCGCCCATCGTCACGCCGGAGGCGGTGATGCGCGACATCCGCCAGACGCTGGGCGCCGCGGCCGGGCGCGCGCGATCCATCGTGAGCGACATGCTGAGAAAGTCGTTGGTGAGCATCAGCAGCACCATCAGCACCGGCGTCATGACAGGCGCGCCCGTCAGCACGAGCCCCACGGCGAGGAAGAGCACGATCTCGGTTTTCTTCGTCACCATGTTGAGCGTGTAGGACAGCAGGCGCTGGAACGCGGCCCGGCCTTCCCGCACGGCGCGCACGATCCCGCCTAGGCCCGGCTCCGTCATCACCATCGCGGCGGCGGCCTTCGCCACATCGGTCGCGCTGGCGACGGCGATGCCGACATGCGCCTGCCGCAGCGCCGGCGCGTCGTTCACGCCGTCACCGCACATGCCGACGACATGACCGTGTCGCTGCAAGGACTGCACCAGCTGATATTTTTCGGCCGGCAGCACGCGGGCGAACACGGCGTAGGCGTCGAGATCCGACTGCGCCGCGAGAACCTCAGGAGGGCACAGCGCGCTGGCGATGCCCACCCTGGCTGCGATCTGAACGGCGGTGGAAGGGGAGTCGCCGGTGACCATGATCGTGCGCACACCCAGGTCGCGCAACGCCATGATCAGCGCCGCCGAATCCTCCCGCGGCGTGTCGCTGATGGCGATCAGTCCGGCGAGCCGCAGAGCGCCCGGCGGTCCCGCGGCGATCGCGATGGCGCGATGCCCTCGGGCGCCAAGAGCGTCCACCCGCTCACGCGCGCCCGCCGGGATTTTGGCCATTGTCTCGATCGCGGCGAACGCGCCTTTGACGATCGTTAACGTGTCGTTCTCCGGCGTCGCGATCACGGCTTGCGCGATGCGCACCGCGGGATCGAACGGCGTGAGACGGAGCACCCGACCCCATGTGGGGTCCGCCGCCGTGGCGGCGGCACGGATGGCCGCGTCAAGCGGATCCCGGCCGGCCTCGGAACTCGCCAGCGCGGCCAGGCGCAGCACCCGAGCCGCCGTGAACCCATCGAACGGGACGATCTGGTCTACTCGCAACTCGTTGCGCGTCAGCGTGCCGGTCTTGTCCGCGCACAGCATGTCCATCGCCGCCACCTCGTGCAGCGCGGAGAGCCTGGTGAGCAGTACACCGTTCGCCGCCAGGCGTTGCGCGCCGATCGCGGCCGACAGGGTGAAGGTCGCCGGCAGCGCGATCGGGATAGACGCGAGCACCGCGGTGAGGGTCAGACCCAGCAGGTCCATTTCGGTCAGGCCGATGGCCCACGCATAGGCGATGATCCCGGCGGCCACGGCGCCGTTCACCACCGCGAGATTGCGTGCCACGGCCCGGATCGCGCGCTGTTCGGTGCCGGCGACATGGGCGATGCGCACCAACTCGGCGGCACGACCGAAATAGCTGCGTGCGCCGGTCGCGGTGACTTCGGCAGTGGCTTCCCCGCCGCACACCAGTGCACCGGCGAACACCGTCTGGCCGGCGGCGGCATCCACCGGCAAGGCCTCGCCGGTCAGCATCGACTGATCCACGACGACATCGCCGGACAGGATATGCCCGTCTGCCGGTACCAGGGCACCCAGATACAGCCGGATGACATCGCCCGGAACCAGTTCCGCGGCCGGGCGCTCCACCCAGACGCCGTCGCGGCACACCAGCGCGGTCGGTGCCAGCCGCCGCTTCAGCGCCGCCAGGGCCCCGGCCGCGCGGCCTTCCTGCATCAAAGCGAGGATCGCGTTGAACACCAGCAGCCCGGCGATGACACCGGCCTCGACATATTCCCGCAACGCGATCTGCAACAGGATCGCCACTTCCAGCATCCAGGGCACCGGGCCCCAGAAACGGGCCAACAGGCGGCGCGCGAACGAGACTTCGGTCTCCACGGGCAGGTTGGGGCCGACGGCGGCGAGACGACTTTGCGCGTCGCTTGTGGTGAGCCCGATGGTCGGCTCAGGGGTCATGAGCGCAATGGCCGCTCTCCGGACACCGCAAGGAAAGCGGCACTGAGTGTGCCCAGCCGCGCGAGCCACGCGTCAGCTTGCGCCATCGCCCGTGCCAGCAGCGTCAGCAGGCCGTGCGCGGTGCGGAAGCGTGCCACGCGCCAAGTGGCAGAGCCGAGCCAGCCGCGGATGCGCCGGTGCACGGCCCAAATGCTCCAGCGTCTGATCTCCACCGATCGTCGTGTCATCGCGGCGTGGTCCTTCCGCACCGTTCGCGACTGTTGCTACTCGAACGCGCGGCCGGGCTTCAGACCCAGCGCCTTGCACACCATCGCCGCCGGGCAGAACCCGGTGATGCTGGACTGTATCAGGTTGAGCCCGACGAAGCCGCTCAGCGGATACCAGTAGGGGCTGACCAGCCAGCCCAGCACCACGCCCAGCAGGGCCAGGGTGCCGGCGAAGAACATCACGGCCCGATCGATGGTCATGATCGCGTACTCCTCAGCGCCCGGTTGCGGCCACGGCCTCCGCCGCATGGCGGCGCGCCCATGCGACGATGGCGTTCGGATCCATCGCTCCCGCCTTTCGTTCCGTCTCAGCGGAAAGACCTTGACTGTATATTCTATTATACGTATATACGCAAATATGAAACTGGATCCTTCCGCCATGCGTACTTCGGCTGACCGGGCCAGCGCGTTGCTGAAATCACTGGGCAACCGCCACCGGCTGCTGATCCTGTGCCAGTTGCTGGACGCCGAGCGTTCGGTGGGCGACCTCACCAGCTTCCTGGGTATCCGCGATTCCACCGTGTCACAGCATCTCGCTTTGTTGCGCCGCGACGGGCTCGTGCGGGCGCGGCGCGACGGGCAGACGATCTGGTACTCGATCAGCAGCGACCCGGCGCGGGCGGTTCTGGCTGCCCTTTACCGCTGCTTCTGCGGGTCTCCGGAAAATATTGCGGAGGCCGCGACGCATACCGGTCCCTCGCGACCAACGCCGGTTCCCGCCCCATCGCTACGCCAGCTCCGGCGCGCCGCAACCAGGATCAAGCGAACATGACAACGCATCGCGGGCCCGGCGTGCACGAGATCGCCCCCAACGGCCTTCACGACGCCGTGCTCGACCGCACATAGGATAGCCCCATGCGCCGCATTCTTCTCGTCCTGGCGGCACTTCTGCTGGCGCCGGCAGCCCGCGCCACCGAGACCCTGGGCGTGCAACCCGCCGAAATCGCCGACCAGAAGGCGGTGTTCGCAACCGTGGAGAGTCCCAATGTCGTGCCGGCTCGCGCGCGCATCGGCGGCACGGTGGCGGAACTCTCGGTCCGCCAGGGCGATGCGGTGCGGGCCGGGCAGATCGTCGCCGTGGTCGGTGACGAAAAACTTCTCCTGCACATCGCCGCGCTGGACGCGCAGATCGCGGCGGTGCAGTCGCAACTCGCGCAGGCGCAGGCCGACCTGACCCGCGCCGAGACGCTGCTTCGCCAGGGCGCTGGCACGCGTGTGGCGATGGACCAGGCGCGCACCGCGATGGAGGTGGCAAGCGCGACCCTGAAAGCGCGCACCGCCGAACGCGACGTGGCACGTCAGCAACTCGTGGAAGGCCAGGTGCTGGCGCCCATGGCCGGCCGCGTTCTGCAAGTGCCCGTCACGAACGGCACGGTGGTGCTGGGCGGCGATCCGATCGCCACGATCGCGGAGAGCAATTTTATCCTTCGCCTGCGCGTGCCGGAGCGCCATGCCGGGACACTGAAGATCGGTGATCCCGTGCGCATCGACGGCGCAGACCTCGGCCGATCCGGCGCCGTGTTCGGCAAGATCACGCTGGTCTATCCGAAGATCGAGGAAGGCCGCGTGGTGGCCGATGCCATGGCCCCCGGTCTGGGCGACTTCTTCGTGGGCGAGCGCATCCGCGTGTGGATCGGCGCCGGCACACGCCGCGCCTTCGTCATTCCCGCCAGCTTCATCGTCACCCGGTTCGGCCTGGACTATGTCCGCCTTCAGGGGCCGGGCGGCGCGGCGATCGAAACCCCGGTGCAGCGTGGCCAGGAGCACCCGACGCCGGCAATGCCGGATGCGCTAGAAATCCTCTCTGGCCTGCATGCGGGCGATGTGCTGGCAAAACCATGAGCCTTGGCCTTTCCGGGCGGCTGACACAAGCGAGCATCCGCTCGCCGCTGACGCCGCTGTTCCTGCTCGCCGCGCTGGCGGCCGGGTTGATCGCCCTGCTGACGATCCCGCGCGAGGAGGAACCGCAGATCAGCGTGCCGATGGTGGACATCATGGTCACCGCCAACGGGCTACGCGCACCGGATGCGGCCGAACTGGTGACAAAGCCGCTGGAGGCGATCGTGAAAGCGATCGGCGGCGTGGAGCATGTCTACAGCCAGACCCAGGACGACCGCGTGATGGTGACCGCCCGCTTCCTGGTCGGCACGCGCGAGGACGATGCGGTGCTGCGCGTGCACGAGCAGATCCGCGCCAACATGGCCCGCATCCCCATCGGCATCCCGGAACCGCTGGTCGTGCGCCGCGGCATCAACGATGTGCCCATCGTGGTGCTGACCCTGTCGCCGCAGCCGGAAGCCGCCGCGCGCTGGACCGACAAGGATCTGTACGACCTCGCGGCGAAGCTGCGTACCGAGCTGATCAAGGTCGAAAATATCGGCACCAGCTTCATTGCCGGCACCTCGGCCGAGCAGATCCGCGTGGAACCGGATCCCGAAAAATTGTCGCTCTACGGCGTGACCTTGCAGCAGCTGATCGCCAAGGTGCGTGACGCCAACCGCTCCTTCGTTGCCGGTCAGGTGCGCGACGCCGGGATCACCCGCATTGTCGCGGCGGGGCAGACTTTTCAGGGCGTGCCGGATATCGGCCTTCTTCTTGTTACCACACGCGATGGAAGGCCCGTGTATGTGCGCGATCTGGCCCGCGTGATCATCGGCCCGAGTGCCATGGAAAGCCGCGTGTGGAACATCGCCGCGGATGGCACCGGCCAGTGGCAGCGCACGCCAGCGGCCAGCCTGGCGCTGGCCAAGCGTGGTGGCGCCAATGCGGTGGTGGTCGCGCAAGCGCTGCTCGACCGTGTGCAGAGCCTGCAGGGCCGGCTGATCCCACCCGATGTGCGGGTGGACGTCACACGCGACTACGGCCGCACGGCCGACGAAAAAGCGAACGAGCTGCTGTTCCATCTCGGCCTCGCCACAATCTCCATCGTGGTGTTGATCGCCTTCGCCATCGGCTGGCGGGAAGCGGTAGTAACCCTGGTGGTGATCCCCACCACCATCCTGCTGACGCTGTTCGCTGCGCGGCTGATGGGCTACACGATCAACCGCGTCAGCCTGTTCGCGCTGATCTTCGCCATCGGCATCCTGGTGGACGATGCCATCGTGGTGGTGGAGAACATCGCCCGCCACTGGGCCATGCGTGACGGACGAAGCCGCATTCAGGCGGCGATCGAGGCGGTGGCGGAAGTGGGCAATCCCACGGTGGTCGCGACCTTGACGGTGATCGCCGCACTGCTGCCGATGCTGTTCGTTTCCGGCCTGATGGGCCCCTACATGGCGCCGATCCCGGCCAACGCCTCTTCGGCGATGCTGTTTTCCTTTTTCGTCGCCATGGTGGTGGCACCCTGGCTGATGCTGAAGCTGGCGCCGAAATTGGAGGTTGTGACGTCGGGCCATCATGATGAAGGCCGGCTTGGGCGGCTCTATCGCGCGGTCGCGGCGCCGGTGCTGCGCTCGCGCGCGCGCGCGTGGCTGTTTCTCGGCGGCGTCGGCCTCGCGACCGTCGTGGTCTGCGTGCTGTTCTACACCCAGTCGGTCACGGTGAAGCTGCTGCCCTTCGACAACAAGCCGGAGGTGCAGGTGGTGCTGAACCTGCCCGAGGGCAGCAGTCTGGAGGACACGGAAAAGGCGCTGTTCGCCGCCGCCGATATCGCGCGCGCCATGCCGGAGGTGACATCGATCCAGGCCTATGCCGGCACCGCCGCGCCGTTCAATTTCAACGGCCTGGTGCGCCATTCCTATCTGCGCCAGGCGCCGGAGCTGGGCGATCTGCAGATCAATCTTTCGGCAAAATCCGACCGCTTCCGCACCAGCCACGACATCGCGCTCGACCTGCGCCGCCGCCTGGGCGCGCTGACACTTCCCGCCGGCAGCAGCTTGCAGGTGGTGGAAGTGCCGCCCGGCCCGCCGGTGCTGGCGACCCTGCTGGCGGAGATCTATGGCCCTGACGCCGCCACCCGGCGCGCGGTGGCGGAGGAAGTCAAGAATCTGTTTCGCGCCGTGCCCTTCATCGTCGATGTCGGCGATTCTTACGGCCATCCGCGTCCGCGGCTGCGGATCGCCATCGACCAGGACCAGGTGGAGTTCTTCGGCGTCGAGCAGAGTGATGTCTACGACACGATCCAGGCGCTGTTCGACGGCGTGCCGGTGGGCTACTCCCACCGCGGCGCGGAGCGCGACCCGATCGAGATCCGCATTGGCCTGCCGAAATCCGATCTGGCGTGGAGCGAGCGCCTCGCCGCGACGCCGGTGCCGGCGAACACAGGACCCGGCAGCAAGACGGTGGTGGAGCTCGGCCAGGTGGTACGCGCAACCCCCGAGCTGGGATCACAAAATTTGTTCCGGCGCGACGGTCATTTCGCCGATCTCGTCACCGCCGAGCTCGCCGGCGATTTCGAGGCGCCGGTCTACGGCATGCTCGCGGTCAACAAGCTGATCGCCGAGCATGATTGGAAGAACCTGCCGCGCCCGGCGATCAG
>Ga0315281_10009171_pt1 | contig 13737 bp, 10 predicted proteins | sample YL17G07_0_MG_FD_204540 | JGI IMG/M metagenome (GOLD analysis project Ga0315281, IMG submission 204540) | Sediment microbial communities from Yellowstone Lake, YNP, Wyoming, USA - YL17G07_0 | ecosystem: Environmental > Aquatic > Freshwater > Lake > Sediment | place: USA: Wyoming | collected...
AGCTTGCACGACTCGTCTTTCTTGGCCTTGAACCGTTCCTTGACGATGCGGGCCCACATCCGCCGGGCCGCCCGGAATTTCGCGATCTCCTCCAAAAAGTCGTTATGGACGCCGAAGAAGAACGAAATTTGGGGGGCTATGTCGTCGATCGTAGGGGCTCGCGTCGCCCCCTCCACCGGCAAAGCCGGATGGAGCCTCCCCCTCAACGCCCCTTCGGGGCTGATTTTCCCTGACAGGGCCGCTTCCAAATACGCAACCCCATCTGCCAGAGTGAAAGCAATTTCTTGGACAGCCGTGCAACCTGCTTCCCGCATGTGGTACCCGGAAACCGAAATCGCATTCCAATTCGGCACCTCATCGTTACAGAACTTAATAAGATCCGTGACAAGTCGCATCGAAGGACCGACCGGATAGATGTAGGTCCCGCGCGCGATGTATTCCTTCAAGATGTCGTTCTGAACGGTACCGCGGAGTTTCGACCAGGCCACGCCCTGCTTGTCGGCGACACAGAGGTAGAGGGCCAAGAGGATCGACGCGGTCGCGTTGATCGTCATGGAGGTCGAGACCTTGTCGAGGGGGATGCCTTCGAACAGAATCTCCATGTCTTCGACCGAATCGATCGCAACGCCGACCTTCCCCACCTCGCCCCGCGCCATCGGATGGTCCGAATCGAAACCCATCTGCGTGGGCAGATCGAAGGCGACCGAGAGGCCCGTCTGCCCGGCCTGCAAAAGATACTTGTAGCGCTTGTTGCTCTCTTCGGCCGTCCCGAAGCCTGCGTATTGCCGCATGGTCCACAGGCGGCCGCGGTACATCGTCGTTTGGACGCCGCGCGTGAATGGAAACTGTCCGGGGAAATTCAAATCGTTGAGGTAGTCGCCCTTCGCGTCTTCAGATTTGTAGACGCGTTTCAGGGGAATGCCGGAAATGGTGCGGAATTCTTTTTTGCGCTCCAACCCTCACCCCTCACTTGTTCCAAATGTGATAATTCCCCTCTCCCGATTCGGGAGAGGGGCCCGGCGATAATTGTAATCATTTGAGGGTGAGGGGGACTTCATTCGATCACGACCAAATCCTGGCCCGCCTCGACGGCGTCGCCCACCTTCACCGTAATCTTTTTCACCTTGCCGTCCTTGGGCGCGTGCAGCTCGTTTTCCATCTTCATCGCCTCGACCAAGACCACGCCCTCGCCTTCCTTCACGGCTTGGCCGACTTCCACCTTTACGCCGACCACGCGGCCCGGCATGGGCGATGAAATGACCGCATCCCCTTGTACGGGCGAGGTCACCTCGCCCCTACTTTGTAACGGATCTTCCACGCGCACCGGGATAAAGTGCGGCCCGACCTCGACGACGTAGCCTTTCTTGTCTTCGCGGACCGACACCTCGTACGAAGCGCCGTCCATAATGATGGAATAAACGCCCGGCTCCAAAACCTCGACGTTCACCGCGCGCTCGCGGTCGCCCACGAGATAGAGCCCCTCGTCCAACCGCTCGACGGCGATGCGTCTGCCTTGGCTAGGACCCACAACGGCTTCGTATTTCACGTAAAATCTCCCCTATTATCCAACACCATTTTACGCCCTTTAGGGTCGCATGCCTTCTTTGCGACCCAACAATCTCCAGGAAGAACCGGCGACGCTATTCGATCCGGCCACCACCGGAATGCTCTTCTTGCGGAGCTGATGCACCACGGCCGCCAGAGCGGCGACTTCTTCGAAGCCCTCGTGCGACTTGCGCCTCAATTCGACCATGTTTCGCTCGACGAAGCCGGTGTCGTAGCTTCCTTTTCGGAACAGAGGATGCGAAAGCACCGCCTCGTGAAAGGCGATGTTCGTCTTCACGCCGACGATCTGGTACTCTTTCAGCGCCCGCTCCATGCGCAGGATCGCGTCTTCGCGGTCGCGGCCCCACGTTATCAGCTTGGCGATCATCGGATCGTAATAGATGGAAATCGTGCAACCCGAATAGACGGCGGAATCCACGCGGACCCAGTTTCCCTCGGGGCTTCGAACCTTTTGAACCTTGCCCGGCGAGGGCATGAAGTCCATGTCCGGATCTTCCGCATAAATACGGCATTCAACCGCATGACCCTTGGAAGAATAATCCTGAGGCAAAATGTCTTCGAGTTTTTCGCCGTTCGAAATCCGCAACTGCGCCCGCACCAGGTCGAGGTTCGTGACCTGCTCCGTGATCGGATGCTCCACTTGCAGCCGGGCGTTCATTTCAAGGAAGAAATAGTTCTGATTCTTATCGACCAAGAATTCCATCGTGCCGGCGTTTTCGTATTTGGCTTCCTTGCCCAGAGCGACGGCGGCCTCGAGAAGTTTTTTCCGCGTCGCTTCCGTAATATAAGGCGACGGACTTTCTTCGATGATCTTCTGATGGCGCCGCTGGACGGAGCATTCCCGCTCTCCTAAAGCGACGACGTTTCCATGCCGGTCGCCCAAGAGCTGCACTTCGATGTGATGAGGCTCCTCGACGTATTTCTCCATATAGAGAGCCGGGTCCTTAAAGGAAGACGCCGCTTCGGAGGATGCCAAACGGAACGCGGACTCCATCTCCTCGGGTTTCGCGACCTTCCGCATGCCCTTTCCGCCGCCGCCCGCCCTGGCCTTCAAGAGAACGGGATAGCCGATCTTCTGCGCGATCCCCTTGGCCTCTTCCGCATCTTTCAAAGTATCCTTGATGCCCGGGACCACCGGCACGCCGACCTTCTCGGCCGTCCGCCGGCCCGCAATCTTGTCGCCCAGCATCCGCATGGAGTCGCCGCGCGGGCCGATGAACTGAATTCCCGCTTTGGCGCAGGCATCGGAAAAATCGGCGTTCTCGGAGAGAAAACCGTATCCCGGATGGATGGCTTCGGCCCTCGTTTTTTTTGCGACTTCGAGGATTTTCTCGGCGATGAGGTAGCTCTCTTTGGCAGGAGCCGGGCCGATCAGAACGGCCTCGTCGGCGAAACGAACATGCAGGGCCGCCCGGTCGACTTCGGAGTAGACGGCGACCGTCTTGATCCCCAATTCACGGCAGGCGCGGATCACCCGAAGGGCGATTTCACCGCGATTGGCAATGAGAACTTTTTTGAACATGCGCGCTTGTTGTTCTAGCGGCTCGGTCACCGGAGTCAACTGGATTTCTCTGTTTACTCTTGAGATTCCATCGGTTAGCGGACCGGTATGAAATTGCTATCCATCATCCTCTTGGCGCTCGTTCAGGGGGCCGCCGAACTCCTTCCGGTTTCCAGTTCGGCCCACGTGATCATCACCGAAAAACTCCTCGGCCTGGATCCGACGAGCCCGGAGATGACCTTTCTCCTCGTCATGCTGCACACGGGCACGATGTTCGCCGTTCTGATTTATTTTTGGCCTCAATGGAAAGAATCGCTTCTGAGTCCCGACCGCCGTTTCGAGTTCGCCAAGTCGATCGTGATCGCAACCTTCTGGACGGGCGCCGTCGGCATCGGACTCAAAGTCCTGTTGGAAAAGGTCATCCTCAAAGACGAAATCGAATCCCTCTTCGGCAAACTTCCCCTCATCGCCTTGGCTCTTTTTCTCGTGGGAGCCCTGATCGTGATCGCCGGCCTTCGGGAAGACCCGAAGGCGAGAGGAGCGCTGGACGCAAGCCGGTCATCTTGGATCGGCGTCATCCAAGGGTTGTGCCTCCCCTTCCGCGGTTTTTCACGATCCGGCGCGACGATCTCGGTCGGGCTTCTGCAAAAAATTTCCCGGGAAACGGCCGAACAATTCAGTTTCGCCCTGGCGGTCGTCCTCACCCCGCCGGTCCTTCTCTTGGAACTCCATCGTCTCCTGAAATCGGCCCCGGCCGAGATGATCCGACAGGTCGGCGTCTTCCACCTCGTTCGGGACGGCCTCGTCGGGATGGGATTCAGTTTCGCGGCCGGATTGCTGGCCCTCCGTTGGCTCTCGGCGTGGCTCGAAAAGGGCCGCTGGAAATACTTCGGCTACTACTGCCTCTTCGCGTCGGTTGTGGTCTTCATAATTTCACTGAAGTCGAATTGATGAAATCCTAGAGCGGAATATTCCCGTGCTTTTTGGGCGGGTTCTTGTCCCTCTTATCCTTCAACATCTCGAGGGATTGGATGATGCGCAGACGCGTCTCGCGTGGAAAGATCACTTCATCGATGTAGCCGAGCTCGGCCGCTTTATAAGGATTCGCGAAGGTCTTGCGATAATCCTCGGTAAGCCGGTTCTTTTCGGCGACCGGGTCCTTGGAGGCCTCGATCTGCTTCTTGAAGATGATGTTGACGGCCCCGTCCGGTCCCATGACCGCGATCTCGGCTTGGGGATAGGCGAAATTCACGTCGCCGCGCACATGTTTCGAGCTCATGACGTCGTACGCGCCGCCGTAGGCCTTGCGCGTGATCACGGTCACTTTCGGAACCGTCGCCTCGCAAAAGGCGTAGAGCAGCTTCGCGCCGTGCCGGATGATCCCTCCCAGCTCCTGATCGGTACCAGGCAAGAAACCCGGGACGTCGACGAAGGTGACGATGGGAATATTGAAGGCGTCGCAAAATCTCACGAAGCGCGCGGCCTTAACCGACGCGTTGATGTCCAGGCAACCCGCCAAGACCTGAGGCTGATTGGCGACGATGCCGATCGACCGTCCGCCCATGCGCGCGAAGCCGATCAGCATGTTCTTGGCGAAGTGCGCCTGCACCTCAAAAAAAGATCCCTGATCCACGACGAGTTCGATCAGGCCCTTCATGTCATAGGGTTTGTTCGCATTGTCGGGGATCCATTCATCGAGCTTGGTCTCGGCGCGATCGGGCGTGTCTCCGGGTTGGGTCGGAACGAACGGCGGATCTTCGGTGTTGTTCGACGGCACATAGCTCAACAGTCTCCGAATCTGCGCCAGCAAATCGCGATCGTCCTCCGCCACCCAGTGCGCCACGCCCGACTTCTGGTTGTGGGTCATCGCGCCGCCCAAGTCTTCCTTGGACACTTCTTCGTGGGTCACGGCCTTGATGACCTCGGGACCGGTAATGAACATGTGACTCGTGTTCTTCACCATCAAGATGAAGTCGGTCATCGCCGGCGAATACACGGCGCCGCCGGCGCACGGCCCTAAAATCCCGGAAATCTGGGGAATGACCCCCGAGGCCAAGACGTTCCTTAAAAAGATGTCGGCGTATCCGGCCAAGCTCATCACGCCTTCTTGAATGCGCGCGCCTCCGGAGTCGTTCAATCCTATGACCGGCGCGCCCACCTTCATGGCGTGATCCATCACCTTGCAGATTTTCTTGGCGTAGACCTCACCGAGAGATCCGCCCCAGACGGTGAAGTCCTGGGCGAAGACGAACACGAGACGTCCGTCGACCCGGCCGTAGCCCGTCACGACGCCGTCTCCGGGAATTTTTTGCTTATCGATACCGAAGTCGTTGCAGCGGTGGGTTACGAAGCGGTCCATCTCCACGAAACTGCCCGGGTCGAGAAATAAATCGACGCGTTCGCGGGCCGTGAGTTTACCCGCCGCGTGATGCTTGTCGATGCGGTCTTGGCCGCCGGCGACGAGGGCTTCCTTGGTTCGCTTGTCGAGTTCTTCAAGTTTGTCTTTGAGTGCCACGGATTTCGCTCCTTGTCGGCGCGTGATTTCTTCCGACCTGACGCTAAATGTCAATAGATTCCGGATGTGAGGTGCCTCAGAATTTTTTCCCGTAGGGCGGCATCAAAATCAGAACCATAAAATCGGATAAAAATCTCGCGGCGGAGCCTATCCGATGCGGCATGAGGGTCTTTTTGTAGAATGGAACTGACGACCAACCGGCGAGACATCTCGAATAGAGAACAGCCCATCCTCATCCTCTCCGCGGGAGTTTTTTGCCGAATCATCTCTCTGACCTTTGCAGCAATTCGAGGATCGGTGTCGTTCATGACGCCGCCTTCTCATACACAGGTTCCAACCCTAAGTCATGAACCCATTTTTCAATGTAAGGAAGATCCAGCTTTTCAACAGTCTCCAGAATATTTTTAACGTCCCTCAATTGAGTCTCCGACAGGCTGTCTTTCGCCCAATAGAGTTTTGAGAGAATAAGATCTTCGGGAGAGACGACACTCATCCTCGTGCCTTCCACATCGATGGTCCGTCTGCGATCAAACTCGATTTGTCGGTAAGGTATGTCTTTTCGGACAATGAAATCGATTTTCACGATCGACTCATTGTGAATGATATTGAACATATCCCGCCCTTTCACGGCATTGGCCATCATGTCGCGATCGATATAGAAATCCTTCTCGAAGAGTCTCATGATCCGATCCAAATCGACCGTCTTGAGCTCGATGACAATATCGATATCCCTCGTCATGCGCGGCACCGCGTAAAAATTGGTCGCGATGGATCCCGTGATCATGTACGGAATAGCGGCGACTTCCAAACGCCGCACAACCGTTTTTAGGATCTCTATTTCCTCGACCATACCTTTATCTTCCATATTGTTGTCCGAAAGGCATCAAGGATTTTTAAATATTGAGAGGGCTTTGGGGGTGTTTTTTTGGAGTTGAACCGGCGGAATGCCTTTGTTATGAGCCCGTCACCACAAGGAGAATTCATCGTGTACCCCAAACTCGTCGGCGCTCTACTTGTCATCGCGTTGTCCGTCTTCGGTTATTCCGTTTTCCGTTGGTGGAAAGTCATCCGCATGGGCAAGGCCGACGATCGCTTCAACGACTATAAGAAGCGGTTCAAGAATCTGTTCACGATCGCCTTCGCCCAAACCAAGATCCTGAAGGGCGATCACAAGGCGGGGCTCATGCACGCCGTCATTTTTTGGGGTTTTTGCATTATCGGCCTCCGAACCGTCATTCTCTTCGGAATGGCCTTTTCGCCGTCGTTCGGGACGTTCTTCGTCGAAAGCCTGCCCGGTCACCTTTATACGTTCCTGCTCAACATCATCTTGGCCCTCGTGATGGTGGCCGTCAGTTACGCCGTCTACCGGCGCGTCGTGCTGCACGTGAGCCGCCTGACGCCGTCGATAGAGGCCGTCTTCATCTTGGGCATGATTTTTATGCTCTGCCTGACGGATTTCGTCTTCGAAGGCTCGCGGATCGCCCTCGCCATGACGGATACGAAATGGGCGCCGATCTCCGCCCTCTTCGGGGCCTGGATCAAGACCTATCACATGCCCGGCGAAGTCCTCATGGCCATCGGCAACGTCTCCTACATCTTTCATTTGATCCTGATCTTGACGTTCCTGAACTTTCTTCCCTTCGGAAAACACTTCCATGTCTTTACGTTCCTCCCGAACGTCTTCTTCTTGAGAACCACCCCTCTGGGGCGGTTGCGCACTCTGAATCTTGAAGACCCCAACGCGACGTCCTTTGGAACGGCGACCGTCAAGGACATGACGTGGAAGGACTTGCTGGATGTCGCCACCTGCACGGAGTGCGGCCGCTGTTCGTCCGTGTGTCCCGCCTTCAACACGGGCAAGGTCTTGAGCCCCAAACAGATCAACATCGACGAGCGCGAATTCATTCGTGGCGAGTTTCACCTCGGCAACGCGAACGCTCATTGGAAGCCCTTCGGCCTTAGAGCGAACGGAGACGGGTCCCCCGCCGCAGGGAGCAGTGAGACAGGTGCTGAACAGATGGGGGGCATGGGGGGAGAGCGGTATCTCACCCCATTTGTAATGGACCCCGAGGTTTTTTGGAGTTGCACCACCTGCCGGGCATGCGAAGAGGCCTGCCCCGTCGGCATCGAATTCGTCGACCGCATCGTGGACGTCCGCCGCCACATGGTCCTCACGCAAGGCGTGATGCCGGCCGAAGTCCAGACGACCTTCCGCAATATGGAAGTGAACTCCAATCCTTGGGGCATCGCCGCCGGCGATCGCGCCGAATGGTGCAAGAACCTGGGCATCAAGATGATCGCGGATCATCCGAACGCGGAACACCTGTATTTCGTGGGCTGCGCCGGGTCCTTCGACGACCGCAACACCCGCATCGCCACCGCCCTGGTCAAGGTGCTTCAGAAGGCTCAAGTGGACTTCGCGATTCTGGGCAAAGAAGAGAACTGCACGGGAGACGCCGCCCGCCGCATCGGCAACGAGTATCTCTTCCAAACGTTGGCAAAAACGAACATCGAGACGATGAACCGGTACAAGTTCAAAAAGGTCCTCACCGCCTGCCCGCACTGCTTCAACACGATCAAGAACGAATACCCGCAGTTCGGCGGAAACTACGAAGTCGTCCATCACATGGATTTTCTCCATGATCTGATCACGGAAGGACGCCTGAAGCCCGTGCGACCGCTCCCGCAGAAGGTCACCTACCACGACTCGTGCTATCTGGGACGCTACAACGAGATCTATGATGCGCCTCGGGAAATTCTCAAATCCATTCCCGGTGCCGAGATTTTGGAGGTCGAGCTCTCCAAATCGACCGGACGCTGCTGCGGAGCCGGCGGCGGACGCATGTGGATGGAGGAACGCGTGGGCAAACGCGTCAATCATCAACGCTTGGAAGACCTGCAAACCGTCAACCCGAACGTCATCGCGAGCGCCTGCCCCTTCTGCATCACCATGCTGAAGGACGCCACCCGCGACAAGGGCGTGGACGAGCAAATTCAAACGAAGGACGTCGTGGAACTGCTCGCCGAATCACTCGCGTAATCATTCATGGAACAAAAACCGCAGGATACTATGATCGAGAACTGGGTTGCCCAACTGGATCAGGGCGGCCACGATGTGCTCGCCAAGGCCTATCAGTGGGAACTCTACGACCAGTTGTCGGCATCGGGTCTCTATCCTTATTTTCAGGCCATCGAAGAGAATCAGGGTCCCGTGGCCCGCTACCAGGGCCGCGAAGTCATCATGCTCGGCTCCAATAATTACCTGGGACTCACGACCCATCCGAAAGTACGGGAGGCCTCGATCGACGCCGTTCGCAAGTACGGCACCAGCATGACGGGTTCGCGTTTCCTGAACGGCACGCTCACCCTCCACGAAGAACTCGAAAGCAAGCTCGCGACGTTTTTGGGCAAGGAAGCCTCCCTCGTCTTCACGACGGGCTATCAGGCCAATCTCGGGATGCTCACGGCCCTCATCAATAAAAAATCAGCCGCCGTCGTCGACCGTTTTGCCCATGCCAGCATCCATGACGGTTGCCGGTTGATGGAGGGCGAGAATATCAAGTTCCACCATAACGACCTGCAAGACCTAGAGAAGGTTCTGGCTTCGATCCCTCAAGACACGGGCGTGCTTCTCTTCGTGGACGGCGTTTACAGCATGGAGGGCGACCTAGGCCCTCTTCCCGAAATGCTGAAAATCGCCCAGAAATACAAAGTCCGTTTCGCGGTCGACGATGCGCACGGGCTGGGCGTACTCGGTCCGGGCGGTCGCGGGACCTGCCACCATTTCGGCGTGGAAAAAGACGTCGATCTGATCGTCGGGACCTTCAGCAAGAGCCTCGCGTCCATCGGCGGTTTCGTCGCTGGCGACAAAAAGGTCATCGATTTCATCAAACACTTCGGGCGCCCAATGATTTTCTCCGCGTCGCTCGCCCCCGCTTGCGCCGCCGCAGCCAGCGCCGCGCTCGACATCCTGATCGCCGAACCCGAACGCGCCGACCGGGTCCGCAAGAACGCCCAAACCATGAAAAAAGAGTTGGCTTCCATCGGTTATGAGACGGGTCGCGCCGAGGCCGCCGTCGTGCCCGTGATCATCGGCGAGAGCACAAAGTCCTGGATGGTCTGGAAGGAGCTCCTCGATAACGGCGTCTACACGAATCCCGTCCTCTACCCCGCTGTCGCGAAGGGCCGGGAAATGCTCCGGACCAGCTATCTTGCGACCCACACGGAGGAACACCTGTCGCGCGCCCTTGATATTTTCAAAGACGTCTTCAAAAAAGTCGGCAAAAATTTTGGGATTTGCTGATCGCATGACGGCACCTTTCATCATTCGGCCGGTCCAATCGCGATCGGATCTGAAAAAATTCATCCATCTGCCCTGGAAAATCTACAAAAATGATCCCGCTTGGATTCCTCCGCTGATCCAGGAACGAAAGGACTTTCTCAACCGCAAGAAGAATCCTTTTTTCGAACACGCGGACATAGAACTTTTCATCGCGGAAAAAGACGGCCAGGTCGTCGGCCGCATTTCCGCGCAGATCGATCACCTCCACAATGAGACCCACAAAGAGCAAACCGGATTTTTCGGCCTGTTCGAATGCATCCATGATCCCGACGTCAGCGCCTGTCTCTTGAACAACGCCGCCGGCTGGCTCAAATCGCGCGGCATGAAAACGATCCGAGGCCCTTTTAGTTTTTCGATCAATGAGGAGTCGGGGCTCTTGGTGAACGGCTTCGAGCACGCGCCCTTTATCCTAACGCCTCACAATCCGCCGTACTACGCCGGCCTGTTGGAGAGCTGGGGTTTGAAGAAATGCAAAGACCTCTTCTGCTGGCGGTACGACTCGGCCCGTCCCGTCCCCGAAATGGCCAGGCAGATCGCCGACGAAACCCGAAGGGATCCGCGCCTCACAATCCGCGAACTCGACACGAAGAACATGGAACGCGACGTCCGCATCTTAATCGACGTCTTCAATTCGGCCTGGAAGCAAAACTGGGGCTTCGTCCCTCTCACCGAAAACGAAATCAAAAAGGCCGCGAAAGACTTTCAGCTTATTTTGGAGCCAAAGCTCGCCCTCATCGCTGAGGTCGACGGTCAACCCGCCGCCATTTCGCTCGCCTTGCCAAACCTGCATGATGCCATCCAAGATTTGAACGGACGACTGTTCCCATTCGGCCTCTTCAAACTCCTCTATCGCATCAAGAGGAAGAAGATTCGATCGTCCCGTCTCATTCTCTTGGGCATCAAGAAGGAATTCCGCAAAGACGTCCTGGGCGCGGGGCTCTCCGTCCTGCTTTACGCGGAAATGCACCGCCGCTCCCAGGAACTGAAGCACTGGGGCGGCGAGTTATCGTGGACTCTGGAAGACAATCAAAAGATCAACAACGGCATCGCCCTCATGGGCGGCGAACATTACAAGACCTACCGCGTCTACGAAAAATCCTTGGAAGCCCCGGATGGCCATGCGGGACATGGCGACGAGTGCGGATAATCAGCGACGCGGCCTTCGCTTCTGCCTCTCCTGATAACGAGCTTGAGCTCTTGACAGCCCTCTCACGCAATCGCTCACCAAAAACAAGGCCTTTGAATTTCCTATAGTGCTACGTTATAAATGAACAATGTATAGTTTTCAACGTATAACTCATTCACACTGTTGACGTCAGAAGGGACTCAAAGGCGTTGAGGAGGATCGGGTTTTAACCCAGGAGAAAGTTGAAAAGCGGATGTCCTGATGGGGTGTCAAGGTTAGTTCTCGTAGTGAAGAACGTCCCCTAAGTTTAGGAGCTCGGCCATTGGGGCGGCGAACTCTCCTGGAGCGTTTATGTAATTCATGACTAATGTGTTTACAATTATCATAGACATGATATCGTCCGCTTATGCCTCATCTTCGGCCTCGATACCTTCGTCAGAGCATTAAAAAGGATCTCTCGTGGTCACCTGTAGTGTCCGTGCTTGGAATGCGACAAGTCGGCAAGACAACCCTATTAAAGCAGATTGGATGCACCTATCAGACGTTGGACGACGACGATGTCCTTAGGCGGTTTGAACAGGGGATCTGGACTGAAATCGAGTCAGGCACGGCGCCAATGGTCATGGACGAGGCCCAGAAGTGTCCAGGACTTTTTGATCGGGTAAAGCTGATTGTTGATCAGCGACGGAAGCCAGGTCAGTTCTTGCTCACCGGTTCCGTTCGTTTTCTGTCGAGAAAACAGATCCGGGAGTCCCTGACGGGCCGGACATCGATTCTTGAGCTTCTGCCCCTGACATTGGCGGAGACGCATTCACAACCGATGATGGACTTCGTGAGAGGGGTGACCCGGCAGAACCCTGAGACGTTTCTAGGGAAGATGGCGTCACGTCATCACTTTCGAAGAACGGACGTGGAGAATTATTCGAATCTTGGGGGGATGCCCGGAATCTGTTTTAAAAGAGACCCGCTGGTCCGCCGGAGGATGCATGAGAGCCTTCTGGAGACGCTCTTGATGCGTGACCTGCAATTTTTGATAAAGACCCGGATACCCTATACGAAGTTGCGGGCCACTCTTTCTACGCTGGCTCAAGCTCAGGGGCAGAGCGTTTCGCTCTCGGATCTCGGGAGAAGAGTTCAGCTGGCAACGCCGACGGTGATTCATCTGATACGGGCGTTCGAGGATCTTTTCATTCTTCGGCCGCACGGCAAGAGCTGGTTTTTTTCAGATTGTGGAATGGCCCACTTTCTGGGCGCCGATCAAAACAAAGGCTCTCTTTTTCATATGGAACGTTTTGTCTATCAGGAGATCTATGCACAACTGAATTACCTTCATAAGGCAAGCTTCAGCTACGGACCCTACTTGACTCGTGGCGGCGTTCGCATACCGTTTGTGGTCGACATACAGGACTCACCTGTCCTGGCGATCGTTGTCGATCCCACCGACGGGGCCAGTGAGAAATCGCTGAAGAGCCTCACCTGGTTTGCCAAGAAGCGCCGCGCCCCTGTCGTCTCTCTGGTCCTTCACAGAGGTTCAAAGGCCTACCTGTCCTCAACATCGGCCCTCTGCATTCCTTATGATTGGATAGCCTAAGGAGATTCAACTCCGTCTCGCAGAGGTTCTCGATTAATGCAGTGTACAACGTCCCCAATTTCCGGGCTCCTTTCTTTGGTTTGGCGCCAAAAACCGAGTTCCTGCCCCTCTTTTACTACATCCTGACCCCACTTACGGAAACGCACCGTATTGCTAATCACACAGGGTCAGAGATGGCCCTACCGATCCTACACGACGCATCCAATCGTTCTCCAGTTCCCTTCGATCCCGGCCTTCGTCGTTGAGGCGATGAGTGCCACGGAGATCATGTCGGAAAAGGTCATTGCCCTGGCCTACAGGCGTTACCTGGGTGGTCGCGATCTGTTTGACCTCTGGTTTCATTGGCTGCGATCCGAAGACCGGGGGGCGCGGAGAGGTGAGGTCGTTGAACTGGTTGAAAAGAAGATGAGGGAGAGAAAGCTGGACACTAACGAACTCAAGGGCCTTCTTCAGGCGCGTTTGACGTCCCATCCCGCCCTTGGACGGGCGCGGGAAGAATGGCGGCGCTATCTGCCCCGCGATTTTCAAAAGGAAGGTATTTTGAACGACGTCGTCGTTTCCTGTCAGAGGCTTCCATCGGAACTTTTTCCATGAACCAGACGGAGCTTGTCCAAGTTCTTCATCGATTGGCGCTTGATCATAAGAAGCGTGTCTTTACGATCCGGGACGTAGCTGCCTTGGGAGGCGCCTCCCGGCCCGCGGCCGGCATGGCCTTGCTCAGGGCCAGGAAGAATGGGCTGGTCGACAGGATCGCCAACCTTTGGATCAACCGGCTCGACCCCCCGGACTTGATCGAGATCGCCTTCGCCTTGATTTCTCCGTCCTATCTTTCATTCGAAAGCGCCTTGTATCATCATGGAGTCCTGTCGCAATCCCCACGAGGAGCCTTGACGCTAGCGACGGCGGGCCGACCACGCACGTTTGAGACCCCCTGGGGAGATCTGCGGTTCATCCATCTCAAGGCGGCTCTCTTCTTCGGCTACGATGCCGAGAGAATCGCCTCACCCGAAAAGGCCTTTCTCGATCTGATCTATCTTAGGGGTCTCAAGGGGCGTCCGGTCGAACTGACTGAAGAGATTCACTTCGAAAGATTTAA
>Ga0315281_10009172_pt1 | contig 13736 bp, 11 predicted proteins | sample YL17G07_0_MG_FD_204540 | JGI IMG/M metagenome (GOLD analysis project Ga0315281, IMG submission 204540) | Sediment microbial communities from Yellowstone Lake, YNP, Wyoming, USA - YL17G07_0 | ecosystem: Environmental > Aquatic > Freshwater > Lake > Sediment | place: USA: Wyoming | collected...
AGCGCAATCAGTGACCCAGATCACCCGCGGGTGCGCCGGGCCGCCAGCACGGTGCGGTCGTCGTGAGGTGGGGCGCCGCCGGTGTGGGCCGCGACGGCCGCGAAGAGATCGTTGACCAGACGCTCCATCGGCCGGGCGCGTCCCTCGACCGCGAGGGATGCAATGCCCTCGAGGCCGAAGTCTGCTCCGTCCTCGCCCGGGGCGGGAGCCTCCGACAGGCCGTCGGTGTAGGCCACCAGGACCGAACCCGGGTCCAGGACAACCTTGCACGAGGGGTAAACGACGTCGGGCAGCAGGCCCAGAGGCGGGCCCACGGCCTTCAGGTAGTCGCACGCCCCGTCCGCGGAGACCAGCACCACCGGGTTGTGGCCCGCAGAAACCCACTCCAGCTCGCCGTTGTTCCGCAGGTACGCCAGGAATACCGTGGCGAACTTGCTCTCCGGCGTGGAAGCGAGGATGTGCTGGTGGAGCAAGTGTGTCAGCTCGGAGAGCTCCGGGGAGCGTTGGACCAGGATGCGCACGGCAGCCTGGAGCGACGCGGCCATCAGCGCCGCGGGAACGCCCTTGCCCGCCACGTCGCCGAGCATCAGGAAGAGACCCTGGGGCGTCTCGATGAAGTCGTAGACATCGCCGCCCACTCGCCGCGAGGGCTGGCTCTTGGCCGCGATGTCAAAACCAGGCGGTGTCGGGATGCTCGTCGGCAGGAGCTGTCTCTGGATGGTTGCGGCGAGCTCCAGCTCACGTTCGAGGCGCTCCTGCTCCAGTGCCTCCCGGTGCAGCGAGGCGTTTTCCAGCGCAACCGCCGCCTGAGAGGCATACAGCGACAGGGTCTCCGCGTCCGTCGGGCCGAAAGGCGCGGTGCCCCCGCGCACCTCCCGTTCGGCGAGAGCGAGCACGGCCAGCCGACCCCGGCGGCCGATGACCGGAACGGCAAGCCGCCCTGGCTCGAGAAGGCCCTGCTCCGACAGGGCAACGGCTTCCTCGCGCGTGAGCACCGCGCCCCCAACCCGCGCAGCCACGACGCACTCTCCCGTGTCGCAGACGCCGGTCTGCTCGGCGCCCAACAGGCTCGCGCCGGTCTGTGCGACACCCCCGCCGATCAACCAGACCTCGCCGCGGCGGGCATCCAGCAGCGCCGCGACGTGCATCAGCAGCTCCTCTACGATGCGGGCGGGCTCGAGCGTGCCTCCCAGGGCCTGCCCGATGGCCAGCAGGGACTCCACCTCCCACAGCCTGCGTCTCTCCGCGAAGCGCGCCTGCTTCAGCTCCTCGCGTACGAGCCAGGAGCCGAGCACAACACCGGCTGCCACCCGCAGCGAATCGGCCGGCTCGCCCCCGTCAGCCAGCTCCAGCCAGAATGCCTCGCGCCCTGTCGGAAGCTCGTGGCGCCTCGTTGCCTGGCGAACGGCACCCGATCGTGCGAGCACCTCGGAGCCGCGGCCGAGCGCGCCCCCCGACGCACCGGTGCCCCGCATTACATCCTCCAGCACCGCCGCGGGAAGCGGTACCCCGCCCTCTCGCTGGGGGCGCAGAGCCAGCTCAAGCACGGAGAGCACGTCGGTCATTGTCCGGATGAAAGTTCGGCGAGGGCAGTCGCGCGATCGGGAAAGATCCGCGTGTACTGCGCCAGCCCCATGATCTGAAACGTCTTGGCGATGCTGGGGGTGAGGCAGCAGAAAGCCAGGGTGCCCTTGACCTCGAGGATGTGCTCGAGCACCTCGAGGAGGAGCGAGATCCCAATCGAGTTGATGATGCGGGTGGCGCGCAGGTCGAGGAGCAGTGTGTGGCGGCCCGCGTCGATGAGCCTGCGGGCCTCCTTGGCGATGACTTCGCCGCCCTCGTTGTTGATGTAGCCGGCGACCTCCAGCACCGCCACCTTCCCGTCCTGGTCCGCCACCTTGAGCTCGAAGGTCTCCACCGTTACTCCCCTCCCCTACGCCGGATCATGCGAACCCTGGTCATGCCTGGCTGCGACGTGATCTCGACCTCGTCCATCAGGCGCCGAACCAGCTCGAGTCCCCAGCCCCGCTTCCGCCTGGACCGCAGCTTGTCCTCCAGCACCGGCCTGGGCACTTGGGAGGGGTCGAACCCGGGACCGTGGTCCACCACGGCAACCTCGATCCAGGGGTGCGCATCGTTGGGGTGAGCGATGACCTCCACCTCGACCTCGCCCGTGCCGTACTCGATCGCATTCAGGCACGCCTCCACCACCGCCAGTTTGACCTCGGCCAGGGTATCACGCGGAAAAGCGATGCGCTGCCCTGCCTCCTCCACCGCCCGGGATGCGAGAAGTTCGGCCCGGGGGGCTCGAGGGAGAACCAGGCGGACCCGGACAGGTTCAGCCATGATCATCGCCTCTGTTGCGCGGAGTCACAGCGAAAGCAGGAGGCCGAGAAGACGCAAGCCCAGCCGGGCGCCCTGGATCAGAGTGTCGGCCCAGAGTGCCCCGCCCCCGACGAGCCCACCACCCACGACCGCCCAGGGGTGGGTGAGCGGTTCCAGGAACCGGCTCGCCAGGAGGCTTGCGGAAGGGATCGGCGGCATGCCCCGTTCCCAGTGCAAGTTTTCGGCCAATCAGCGGATCTGGTTGGAAAACAAAGAGATATGCAGTCTCCCCGGTGGCCCGCCGGCTTCCCGGTTGTTGCACTTTGCAACGCGGGTCCCGCGTCAACGCCGAACCCTCCGGTTCTGGCCTTTTCTGCGCGTGCTTTTCTCTCCTGTGTTGCTATGTGCAACATCTGTTGCATTCCACCGCATCAACATCCGGTAGAGGGTCGTCCGATCGATGCCGAGGGCGCGCGCCGCAGTGGTCCGGCTGCCCTGGCAGCGGTCGAGTGTGCGCAGCACGTGCGAGCGCAAGACCTCGTCGAGGGTGCCGGAGGACAGGTCGGCGGCCGCCGTTCCCGCGCCCATCGCCAGCCGCACGTCCTCGGCCTCGACGCGGTCGCCGGAGGCCAGGGCTGTGGCCGCCTCGAGCAGGTTCTCCAGCTCGCGAACGTTGCCGGGAAAGTCGTGCTGCAGCAGGACCTCGAGGGCGTCCCTCGAGAGCGATAGCTTCTTCTGCCCGAGACGCCTGCCGTGCAGCCTCACGAAATGTTGCGCCAGGAGCGGGATGTCCTCGTGGCGTTGGCGCAAGGGCGGAATGGTGAGCTCCACCACGCGCAGCCGGTAGTAGAGGTCCTGACGGAACTCCCCTTGCACCATCATCGCCTCGAGGTCGCGGTTGGTTGCGGTGATCAGCCGGACGTCCACATGGAGACGCTGCCGACCGCCCACCCGCTCCACCTCCCGATCCTGCACGACCCGGAGCAGCTTGGCCTGCAGCACAGGCGTGAGGTCGCCGATCTCGTCGAGGAAAAGCGTGCCACCGTTGGCGAGTTCGAACCGTCCAGGGCGCGCCGTCACGCCGGTTGCCACCCCACGCTCGATGCCGAAGAGCTCGGCCTCGAGCAGTGTCTCGGGGACCGCGGCGCAGTTGAGGGGCACGAAGGGCCCGGCATGGCGCGGCGAGAGCGAGTGCAGCAGGCGAGCGAGCCGCTCCTTGCCGGTGCCGGACTCCCCGCGGAGCAGCACGGTCACGTCACTGGGTGCGACTCGTCGTGCGAGCTCGAGAACCCGGCGGAACGCCACGGCCTGCCCAACAAGCTCCGCCTCCTCCCCCGCGCCCATTCGCAATGCGCGGTTCTCCTCCTCGAGCAGCAGCCTCTGGCGCTGCACCTCCTCCAACATGCGGCCGGAGGCGATCGCCGGCGCGGCCAGCAGCGCCAGAGAGCGCAGGAAGGTCACGTCCTCGTCGTCGAACCGCGCCTGCCCCTGGCGCGCCTCCTTGTCCGCCACGGCAACCACGCCCATGAGCTCTTCCCGCCAGAGGCATGGCGCCACCAGCACCTCGGAGAACGGCACCCCGAGCGACTCGCCGGCAGTGCGGGTCACGGTGCCTTCGCGGACGGCGTGCAGGGCGGGCGAGGAGACGAGGCGGGCCGCGCTCCCCGTTTCCACCGGCCAGCCCACGCTCACCACCGTCGCGGGTTCCAGTGAGGGCAGGAGCGAGATCGCGATCCCGGCGCGGGCGTCCAGGAGCCCAACTGCGCGCTGGACCAACTCCTCGACGACCTCCCCCTCGCGGCGGGGCCCAGCCAGGGCCAGTGAGAGGTCGAGGATGGTCTCGAGCCGGGCGCGGCGCCAGCCCTCGCGGGTGCTCGCCGTCACCGCTCCCCCACCCAGCGCACCGCCACCAGCGTGATGTCGTCGTAGGGCTCTCCGCCGGCGGTGAAGGCCTCCACCACCCGCATGACCTCGTCCACCACGACGCGCGGCTCGCCGTCCACGTCGGCCAGCACCTGCTTCAACCTCTCGTCCCCGAACGGTTCGCCTGCGGCGTCACGGGCGTCGGTGACGCCGTCGGAATAGACCAGCACGAGCTCGCCCGGCTCCAACGAGAGCGGCAGCACGTCCCAGTGCACTCCTTGGAGTGCGCCGATCGGCAGACGGTTCACGGGCGCCGGCAGCTCCTCCACCCTCCCACGCTTCCGCCGCACCAGCGGCGTCGGCTGTCCCGCCAGCGCGTAGAGGCCCGTACCCCGCGGCCGCAGGAGCAGATACGCAAGGGCCACGAACAGCCGGTGCTGAGGCGAGTAGAGCCTCTGGTTTGCAACCTCGAGCAGGCGCTCGGGCGACGCACCGCCAAGAGCAGCTGTGTGCAGTACCTCCCGCGCCGCCACCATGAGCATCGCTCCCGAGACCGACTTTCCGGACACGTCCCCGACGACCAGGGCCACCGACCCGCCGTCGCCATCGGTGAGGGCATCGTAGAAGTCGCCGCCAACCTGGCGTGCAGGGACGCAGCTCGCCGCCACCTGCCAGCCGGGTGGGGACGGAAGGTGTAGGGGAATGAGCGCGAATTGAACCCGCCGCGCGATCTCCAGCTCCTTCTCGAGCTCCAGTTGGCGGGTGCGCTCGCGCAGGAGGCGAGCGTTTTCGAGCGCCACGGCCCCCTGGTTGGCCAGGGTGCGCACGAGCTGGAGATCGTCGCTGCCGAACTCCTCCTCGGAGCGCTTGGGGCCGAGGGCCAGCACCGCGTGGAGCTGCCCGCGGGTGCGCAGCGGAACAAACAGGCGAAGGCCGGCACCTCCGAACTCCTCGAGGACCTTCCTGGACTCCGACTCGAGCGCCTTGAGCGGCTCGAGCACCCCGGGCCGAACCGGCTCGTCCTGGCGCGTCAGCTCCTCCACCAGCAGCAGCCGGGCCGGGAGCTCGCGCGGCAGCGGCGGCGGGGCGGTTTGGGAAACCAGAACCTTTCCTTCCCTGACGTAGAGGGCGGCCCACTCCAGGTGCATGATCTCCGACAGCCGTGTCGCGAGCAGCGCCTCCAGCCCCTCGATCGAGAACTCGCGCACCACACCCACGCTAACCTCTTCTACCGCCCGCCGGGCGTCGTAGACCTCACGGAAGAAGAAGCGGTCCACCGGTCCCTGCAGGCGCCGGCGGAGGGGGTCGAAGATGGCCAGGATCGCGAGCGCGAGCAGCAGTGGGAAGTAGGGTGACGACCCGGAGAAGAGCAGAGTGGAGGCGGCGATTCCGAGGCCATAGATGCCGGCCACGACGGCGGTCGCCAGCGTGTAGAGCACCGACTTGCGGACGATGACGTTGATGTCGAAGAAGTGGAAGCGGACGATGGCGTAGGCGAAGGTCAGTGGCACGAGCGTAAGCGGCACCACCCCCCAGAACAGGTAGCGGTCGGTCCGCAGCAGCGAGGGAAGCACGACGCCGAACACCAGGAAGGGAGTGATGCCCACGACCGTACCGATGAACACCGTGGCGATCTGGCGCCGCTCCCGACCCTCCTGGGCGCGCAGCAGCGAGCCCAGCAGTGCCAGCAGCCCGAGCACGAGGTAGTCGCCCATCAAGACCCAGCTCGAGATGGGCGCCCCCGAGACCAGCCGTATCCGGACGGCGAACAGCGACCCCAGGAGCAGCGTGAGCACGTAGAACAGCGGCGGAAGCAGGTACAGCACTCGGAAGAGGTTGGGCGACTCGTTGACGAAACGCTCGACCTCCCGCAGCAGCCGTCCCCCGGATCCCTCCCACGGCTCGGTGGGACTCACGAGCGTGAGCTTCAGCCTTCTCGGGAAGACCAGGAAGAAGTGGAGGAACGCTGCCGGCAGGACCAGAAGCGACAGCGTGCCGGTGGTGAGCACGACGCCGTCCACCCACGAGTAGGACGCGGGACGCAGCCGACAGACAAGGAACAGCAGGAAAAGCGTGCAGAGCGCGAAGAACACGCGGCTCGGCCCACCCCGGGACTCCTCGAGCCTCTGCAACAACACGTAGAGGCCGATGAAGAAGAACAGGAAACCCGAGAAGCAGGCGTAGAGGTACGAGGTCGTCCCCAGCTGCCTCGGGCCCAGCTCGACGACCACCTCGACCAGGGTTCCGCTGCGCTCGAGCAGGTATGGTACCCGCTCGCCGATGTTGTGGCTCTGCAGAACCTGGGCCACCTCGGAAGCGGACCGGACGACCTCGCGCCCGACGCCCGCGATGCGGTCCCCGGGCTGCACCCCGGCCAAGGCGGCGCCGGACCCAGGCGCCAGCGCCCGCACCACGATCTCGCTGCGGTCGGGGTCCAGGATCACGCCGTCGTAGGGCCGCGGCAGGAACATGTCCAGGATCGACAGGCATGCCACAAGGAAGCCGGCCACGCCGAAGGTCAGGAGAGAAACCAGGCCTGGAGAGCGTCCGCGGCTCATGTCTGGCACAACGATACTACGCGGGCGGGCTCAAAGGGGTTCAGCCGGGAGACCGGCCCGTTCCAGGCTAGAATTGCGCCGTGACGCGCGGCCGGTTCATCACGTTCGAAGGGATCGAGGGTTGCGGCAAGACCACGCAACTCCTGCTGCTGGCCAGCCACCTGAAGCACCGCGGGATGACGGTGGTCACCACCCGCGAGCCCGGGGGAACGCCTCTGGGGGAGCAGGTCCGCGACGTGCTCCTGGACCCAAGGCTCACGCCGATACCCCTGGTCGAGCTTTTCCTCTTGGAGGCGGCCCGCGCGCAGCTGGTGGCCAGCGTGATCGCTCCGGCGCTCGAGAGCGGGAAGTTCGTCCTCTCCGACCGCTTCGCCGACTCCTCTCTCGCCTACCAGGGGGGAGCTCGACGCGTGCCTCGCACTACGGTTCAGCGGCTCAACGAGCTCGCATGCGCCGGGATCGTCCCCGACCGCACGCTGGTGTTCGATCTCGACGTCGAGCTGGCCCTCGGGAGGGCGAGGGAGCGGCCCAGCACGGGTCCCGACAACCGGCGCTTCGAGGACGAGGCGTTAGCCTTCCACCGTGCGGTGGCCGAGGCGTATCGGGAGCTCGCGCTCTCCGAGCCCGGGAGGGTGTCGATCGTTGACGCGCGGGGAACGCCCGAAGAGGTGCACGAGCGTACCCTGGCCGCACTGGCGGGGGTGCTCCCGTGACCATGAGCCAGCTCCCCTGGCCGGCGAGCTTCCTGGCTCCCGCACGGTGGCGCGGGGTGCAGCGCTTGCTCGCCCGTTGCCTCGAGCTCCAAGCCGCGGGGAGCCTGCCCGGCACCCTCATGCTGGTCGGCCCCGCTGGCCTGGGTCGCGAGGCGCTCGCCGTCGAGCTCGCGGCGGCGCTGGTCTGTCGCCAGCAACAGGGCCCGGGTTGCATCTGCTCCTCGTGCGAGCGCGTTCGGCGTGGGGTGCATCCCGACGTGGAGGTGATCGATGTCCTGCCGAAGAAGGAGGAGATCTCGATCGAGCAGGCACGCCAGGTGGTGGAAAACGTCGCACAGCGCCCGTACGAGGGGCTCCGTCGCGTGTACGTCCTGAGCTCGTGCCACACGCCTCCGCTCAACGCGGAGGCCGCCTCGGCGCTGCTCAAGACGCTGGAAGAGCCGCCTCACCACTCAAGCTTCCTGCTGCTCGCCAGCAACCCCGCGCGCGTGCTTCCGACCATCGTCTCGCGCGCAGTGCAGCTCCGGGTTCCTGCGCCGGAGCGTGAGGAGCTGCTCTCGCTTCTCGCCCTCGCCCAGGGGTGCAGCGAGGAGCGCGCCGCGGAGTTGCTCGCCGCCGCAGAGGGCGACGCCGAGTTGGCACTCCGGAGCGGCGAGGACTTTCCCGCAGCGGTCGGCGGGCTCAAGGCGCTGATCACCGCAGCCCTCGGGGCCGACGGCCTCGCGATCCTACGTGCGGGGGCCGCGGTGCGGCAGGCGCCGGCGGGGACCATGCTCCTCAGCGCTGCGCTCCTTCAGCTGGCGGCACGAGCCGACCGCGAGTCAGCAGAAGAGTTCCTGGACGCCGCCGCCGCGCTCCTGACCGCCGAGGACCGCTCCGCGTTGCTCCACCTCGATCTGGAAGGCGTGCTGGTCGGGACGCTCGCGCGGGCCGCGGTGGGGCGGGGCACCCGCTAGACGCGGGGCGCAACGGCCGGTTCGAGGTGGGAAGAAGAAAGCCACCGGAGGTCCGGTGGCTCGGTAGAAGCGGGAGGTCGGTGGTTCAAGTCAGTTTTGGTTGGCCTTTACAGGCGGGAAAGTCTAGAAAGGTCACGTTAGATAGGCTCTTTCTTTGGCTGGTTTGCAAGAGTGGTTGCTTGACCGCCGCCTCCCTTTTGTCTTGCTGCTGAATATACGATATCAGCGGCCACTATGTTTGTCCAGCCCCGCCGTCAAGCTCCACAACTATCTGCTGGCGCTCGCCTTCTTTGAGCTCGACCTCGACGATTTTCGACGCACGGCCGGGGGCGAGCACCTCGACGCGGTGCTTGCCGGGCGCCACCGCCAGACCGCGTTCCAGGCGCCCCAGCTCCTCGCCGGTCCCCACCAGGACACCATCGATGTAAACTGCAGCATTGGAAGGGGTTATGCGAAGATCCAGTGCGGCCCCACCGGACGCGCGCGCGCCCATGCCGCCCGACCGCTCGGGTCCACCGAGTTCGGGGCGCAGGCTCGGGTCAGGGCCCGGTTTGGGCGCCGGCTGCAGGGGAGCGGTCTTCGGGCCGAACACCCGGCCCACCGGCATCCCCTTGGGGCGGTCGTACCATGGCGCCGCCTTCTCACCCTTGATCCTCTCCAGCTTCAGGTTGATCGGGAAGTAACCGCCCGGTTCGGCGTCGATCTCGATCTTGTGGCTTGCGTAACCCTGGAGCTGAAACTCGACGGTGTAGTGTCCGGGCTTCAGGTAGAGGTAGTCCGGGTTGCCGTCGAAGTCGTCCGCGACCCCGATCAGCCCACCGTCGAGGATGACCCTGGCGTTCTCCGGTTCCACGTCGGTGTCCAAGGCGGCAAGATCGGGGGCCGCGACAGCTCCGGGCGCCTGCTGGTAGACCACCGGAGCGCCCCACCCCCACCCACCCCAACCCCAGCCTGGGCCCCAGCCCCACGAGCCCCAACCCGGACCCCAACCCCACCCTCCCCAACCGACGTTCACGCCCCAATAGCCGTGGGGGTAGTAGTAACCTCCCCCGTGACCCGGCGGGTGGCCGTAGCCTCCCCCGTGACCAGGGGCGTGGCCAGGACCTGCGTTGGCGGTGGTGGGAACCGCCACCGCGAGAGCGAACACAACCAGCAGGGCGGTGAGAGCCCTCGATCGCATGGCGCCCTCCTTCCACTCACGATAACAGCAAAGCGCGTGCCGGACTCGAAACCGATGCTATCGAGAAGGCCCAACTTTCCCGGTCCCAGAGGAGGGACAGGTGACCTGCAGGATGGTCACCGCGCACGCTGCGCCGCGACCCCCGCCGGCGACCCCATCCGTCGTGCCCACCCGCGCGCGGACAGCCGCGCTACCAGCCGTGCCGGCAGCACGTGCATCGCCTCGGCGTGAACCACCCCCGTCAGGGTGAGGCTGCGCAGCGTCCCGAGAGCCTCCATGACCCTGTCGTAGGCACGGAAGGTCAGCTGGCCGGCGTGGCAGGCGGCGGCGCGGCGCTTGGCCTCCCAGCCTTCGTCTGCGGCCACCAGGAGGTTGGGCCGGAGCGGTGCGCCGACCTCGTAGGCCGCGACCCAGTTGGGAGCGGTTCTGCGCAGGCCGCCGAGCGTGGAGGCGCGCACCACCGACTGGAGCGCCAGGGCAAGAGCCCGGTGATCGGGGTGAAGCTCGACCGGCGAGGTCACGAAGATCACGTCCGGGACGTAGCGCTCGAGGGCACCCCGCAGGGCGCGCCGAAGGCCGGCGTCTCGCGGTTGCAGGGAGCGGTCCGGCAGCCGCCACAGCTCCGGCTCGCCGAGCCCGAGTGCGGCGGCGCCGGCGCGGGCTTCCCTCTCCCGCTCTGCTGTCTCGCCCTGCGCGCCGCCGTCCGTCACCACGACGAGGCTCACCTCCACGCCACGGGCAACCGCCTGGGCCAGGGTGGCGCCGGGTCCGAACACTTCGTCATCCGGGTGGGGCGCGAGCACGAGCCAGCGGCGTCCTGGCGGGAAGCCGGGTGTGTACGGTACGAGATCGCTCTCCGCGGGCAGCCGCCTGCGCCTCATCGCCGCCTCCGCGGCGAGCTTAGCGAAAGCACGAGGCACCCCGCCAGTCCCGCGAGCGTGAGCACGACCCCGAGCGCGAGCCCGGGGGGCGCGTACTCCCAGCGCACCTCGTGCTCCCCCCCCGGGATCGCGACGCCCATCGCGCCGAGGTCGCACTCCAGGGGCCGGACCTGCCGCCCATCGAGGAAGGCGCGCCACCCTGGCGCCCGGGGGACGTGGAGCACGGCCAGAATGGGGCCCGTTGCCCGCACCCGTGTCACGTGACGCCACGGACGCTCCTCGACGACCGTGAGCGTCCCCTCGCCTCCGACCGAAACCCGCTCGGCCGTCACGGCGGTGGTCGCGAAGTCGACCGACTCCCACGCACCCACCGCCGCGTCACCCGGGGGCAGCGCCACCTTCGTCGCCAGCCGCAGTGCGGCCAGCGCACGTGGGTTGCGGTACAGCCGGCCCTCCCCGCTCCGCATCACCTCCTGCCACCCGAGTGCCGAGGGCCCGGCGTGCCCTCCCGCCGGGGTCACGAGCCAGCCGACTCCCCAGGCTCCCGCGAGCCCGGGCCAGGGTGTCGTCACCGGCCCGGGGAGATCGCTGCCCGCGGCCCCCAGCGCCAGGTGCAGACGGGCCAGCGCCAGCGGACGCACGGGATCCATGCTGCGCAGGTCCGCGAGGCCGAGGCGGGCGGAAAGATTCGGAGGCAGCGCGGCACCCGTGGCAATCACCCTGCCGCCCTCCGCCGCGACCCGGCTCTGGAGCTCCCGGACGATCGCGGGTGTCGGGGAGGCCGGCCGCGAGCCCGGCAGCACGTCCCACCCGTCGGCGACCGCCTCGAGGCCCACCAGGATCGGGACGGCCCACGGTGCGAGGGGCGGAGCGGCCGCGACGATGGCGAGGGCACCAGGCAGCAGCAGGGTTATGCGGACCCCCGGCTGCAGCGAAACCGGTGCCGACAGGCCGAGGGCCACGATGGCGGCCTGCACCCCCAGCGCCGCCACCGCCAGCCGCCACCGCTGCGGCCGACGCAGCCAGGCGTCCAGAACGAGGGCCGCGAGGAAAGCGATGGCGAACCCCACCAGAAACCCCGCCCGCGCCCAGGTCATCACGCCGAGGAGCGGGAGCCGGGCGACCAACTGGCTGAGCCCCGGAAGTTGGTAGAGCAAGGCCGCGGCGACGCCTCCGGACGCGGACAGCGCCAGCGCGGCGCGGCGGTGCCGCCGGCGCAGCGAGGCACCCAGCGCCAGCGCTACGGCCACCGCACCGACCCCGACCGCCACGGCAGCGTGGGGGAACGGAAGGCGCCACGTCCCCGCGGCCGGGTTCCCCTCCCGCCAGGGCACGAGGGCGAGTGCGGCGGCCCGCGCCCTCAACGGCCAGCTCACACCGGGGTCGGGGTAAAACACACGGGAGCGGGCCTCTGCGAGCTTGGCGGAATCTGCGATGGTGAGGAGCGTCGGGATCGCCCCAACCGCAGCGACCGGAAGTGCCAGCAGCAGCGCGGCCACGAGGCGCAGCAGCCTGCGCCGGCGTCCCCAGGCGAGAACCGCACCGCCGGCGCTTATCGAAAGCCAGAGGAAGCCCGCCGTCTCCGGGTGCACGGACCACCCCGCGAGCACACCCAGCAGCACCGCCAGGAGGGCCGCCTGCCGGCGGTTGCCGCGCAGCGCCCCGAGCAGCGCCCACCACGACCACGGCGTGAGGGCCACCACCCAGGCAAGTGGCACCACCAGCCAGGAGAGCTGGTAGAGCCCGAAGCCGAAGGCGAGCGCCCCGGTTGCCGCGGCGGCCGGTGCCGCGCCCAGGCGGCGCACGAGCAGGAAGCCGCCGAGCGCTGCCAGCTCCAGCTTCCAGACCGCCATCACGTCGCTGCCGCGTTCGGGGCCGAGCGCCCACACCGGCAGCTGCAGCGGGAACGGCAGACCCGTCTGTCCGTTCGCGTACAGAGGCACGCCCCCGCCGATCCGGTCCGAGACCCAGGGCGGCTCCCCCTTTGCCGCGAGGCGCCGCACCTCGGCCCACCAGACGGAGAACTCGAGGGGGAGGTCGCTCTGCTCCGGCGAGCCGGCCACCGCCACCGGCGCACCCCACCCCGACGCGCCCGGCACTCCGGGCCCCACGTGGAGGCCGCGCAGCAGCAGCCGACCCGGAAGCAGCACGAGGGCGACGTCCACCACGATCTGGAAGGCGAGGAGCGCACGATTGCGGCGCGCAAGGACGTGCACCAGCACGAGCGGCAGCAGGATCCAGAGCGCGGTCGCGGCGTCCATCCGCTATACCAAATCCGAGTCGCCCATGGTCACGTAGAAGCGCCCGGGGAACGTCGTGACGTCGATGTCCGGATGGAAGGAGCGCGCCACCAGCGAGAGCCTGTCCGGGTGCTTGCGCTGCTCCCACCCGAGACGGCGGAGAGCCTCGGCGGCGAGCTCGTCGCCCATCAGCCACATGTCCACGCGCTCGAGCCTGACCGCAAGCGAGCCCGACGTGATCGCCCTGTCGAGCGCCGCCACCGCCGCCGGATCCTCGCCGTCCCACACCAGCTCCGCCCACCTGGTGACCGGCGGCTGCACCCGAACGACCGCCCACGCGTGCACGCGGCCTTGCCGCCAGGCCGAGAGGTGCACGTACTCGATGCCCGGGCGGCCGGAGAACCTTCGTTTCAGCCAGGCCGAGCCGCGCACCGCGGCCACCTCGTACCGCGGTGCCGAGCGCCGCCACAGCTCGTCGATCGCGCCATGGTCGAAGCCCTGGCGGATCTCGTGGCCCGTCTGCAGCTCCTTCCGCCTGTGTGCCGATCGCACCCAGTACCCCACCGGCTGCGGCGGCATCCGGTCGTAGCCGAGCCGTGCCAGCCCCAGTCGCAGGTGTCGCTCGCCCGGGAAGCCGAACAGCAGCGCCAGCCCGTCGGGGCCCCCGAAGCTGGCGAAGAACGATTCCACCGTCCGCACGTACACGCGGGCCGCGCCGAGGCCGCGCCGCGCCTCCGGCAACGAGAAGTTGTCAACCAGTTGCCCTGCTCGCACGAGCAGATCTCCGACCTGCATCCGCACCGGGACGGCGCCGCAGTGTGCGACCACCCGTTCGGCCTCGTCCACTGCGATCATTATCCAGCGACCCTCGGGCTGTTCTTGGTACTTCCACTGCCACTCCGCCAGCGCGCGGCGCAGCCCGAGGACCCGGTTGAAGCTGGCGTTGATGGCGATCTCGTCGCCGGAGACACATGGGCGGACGGCCAACCTAGCCACGATCGTATCTCCGAGCCCCCGGCA
>Ga0315281_10009174_pt1 | contig 13735 bp, 16 predicted proteins | sample YL17G07_0_MG_FD_204540 | JGI IMG/M metagenome (GOLD analysis project Ga0315281, IMG submission 204540) | Sediment microbial communities from Yellowstone Lake, YNP, Wyoming, USA - YL17G07_0 | ecosystem: Environmental > Aquatic > Freshwater > Lake > Sediment | place: USA: Wyoming | collected...
GGTTCTGCCGGAGTTGGCGACCCGTGGCTTTCAGCTTGGGGTTATACTTGAGCATGGGTCGATTTTTAAATCCCCCCTACCCCCCTTTTTCAAAGGGGGGGTAAGAGAATGCTACATTTTGTATGTACTATTAGGCTTCTTTGCCTTTCCCGATTATTGCACAAATAAAATTGTAAAGCTGGTTTTCAAAGTCGTCTGGGGTTTCCCAAACAATATGGTTGTATTGGCGTGTATCAAAGTGAACATTTCCCAGGTCGTCTTTCCTGACGCACCATATTACCGGCAATCCCAAACCCAGCGCAAAACCGGCTTCAAAATAGACTCCACGCCTCTGTTCAGTAACATCAGCTACAACAAATCTTGAATTCTTAATTTCAGAAATAATCCTAACATCTATTCGGTCTATATGAGGTTCTGCATCCACACGATATGCCTTATAACCAGCTTTCTCAATAGCATTCTTTATTGGATCTTCCCAAATGGGTTTCAAATCCTCTGAGAACGACATCGCCACAAATGCCTGGGTCCGTTCTTCGATATGAAGATCATGTTTTTCAAGATAATCCCAGCCATCGGCGGTTATTGTAACCGCAAATGCCGAACTATTATATACAATAGCAGTCACCGGATGAAATGGTCTACTCTTCCCAAAGTCTCGCAGTAAGCCGCGCTCTATTAAAGATTCCGTGTAATAAAGGAATTCATCTTTTGTTGAGGCCCATGCTAACGGAATGTCATATTCGGCAACGATTTGAACCGCTTTGCCAGGGTATTCTGTCTTGCGTTCAATATTTTGAAGAAGGATTATCTGCTTTTCACGAGGACTGCGATCAGGAAGTCTTGCCTTTAGGTCTTTGAGCGTATCCCAATTAATTAACGGAACCTCAGCGCCCTGTTCATTAAGGTTCCGAATCCAGGCTGATATAATCGGTTCAGGCTTGTTGGGTTGCATATGTAGAAAAGTCTCCGGGCAATTAAATTCATTGCAACGAGGACAATTAATCTTGAAAATAATGTTAGGAAAACCAGACCCATTAAAATTGATTTGATCGTCCTTAAGTTTGCATATGGGACATACTTTCTCTTCAAACATGTCTGTTCCTTAAGCAATGTCAGCTACTAGGCTTAAAATTAAATCGCCACTAAGTTTACGTCATCCTTCTTCCGCCTCCTCCCCTCGGGCGGCCCAGGACCAGACCCGCTCCGGCACGAAGCGCCTGGAGGAGCACTGGTGCAGGGCCAGGCGTTCCATGTGCCGCAGCACCTCCATCTGGTGCGGCGGCAGGAAATCGTCGATCACCTGGGTAAAGTCGGCCAGGCTCACCTGCTCCCGGCCGGACAGCTTGGCCCGGCGATAGGCCCGGAAGACCAGCTCTTCGATGTCGCCGCCGGTGATCACTTCGGGGTGGCGCTGGTCCAGATGTGAGACGATTTCGCTAAAATCATCAAAATCACACGGGATCTGGCTGCGTCGCGCCACCACCTGGAAGATGTGGCACTTTTCGCCGAAGTCCGGCATGAAGAAGGGGATGCGCTCGCTGGAGCGGCCGGAGCGCAGGTCGGCCTTGTCCAGGCGGTCCGGCCGGTTGGTGATCCTGATCCACAGAACTTTGCCTTGAATGGCCGGGTCGCCCACGAATTCGAAGCGCATCTGCCGCAGGCGATTGCTCACCCCGGTGTCGCCGGAGTACTCGTCGCGGCTGTGCTCGCTCTGGTCGGCTTCGTCTTCCACCACCACCACCGGGGTCAGGCTGCGCAAGGTGTTAAGGGCCTTGAAGAAGTTGCGTTCACTCTCCCCTACCCACTTGGTGCGGGGATTGAGGAGCTTGACGAAGTTGAAGCCGCAGTCCCGGGCCAGGGCCTCGGCCAGGGCCGTTTTGCCCACCCCGGGGGGGCCCATCATGGTGATGCCCCGGGGTACCAGCCGGACCTCGTCCGCTTGAATGGCCGCGACAATTTGGGCAAAATACTCCTTAATGGGTTCCAGACCGCCGATGTCAGCCAGACCGAAGCGGGGCTCGATCACTTCCACCAGGCCCACCAGTTCCTGGCGCAGCAAGTCCTTTTTCTTGCGGCGCACCATCTCCATGGTGAGGGGCTGGCCGCAGCTCTGGCGCAACAGGGTGCGCAGCACCCGGAGGCTCAGTCCCGCCGCCAGGTTGGCCAGCTCCTGGGAGCTGAGACTAAGGTGGTATTTATCCTGGGATAAGAGATGCTCGATGAAGAGAAGGCGGGCGTCCCGGTCCGGGGGGGGCACCTCGATGATTTGGGCCCCGTGGCGGCTCAGGAGCAGGTTGGGGTTCAGATCCGCCAGGTTGCCGGTGGTGAGCACCACCAGGTGGCCTTGCTCCACCAGTTCGGCCTGCCGCGCCCAACGCAGCAGGGTGACGAGGGCGGCGCGGTCCGGCTCGCCCATGGAGCCCAGGTCCACTGCGGGGACGATGGTCTCGGCGTACTCCAGAATCAAGGCCAGCGGCTGGCAGATTTGGGGACCCCGGCAGGGGGCGGCCATGACCCGCTCCGCCAGCTGCAAAACCTCCCGGGGGCTCTGGGGCAGCGGTGGGGGCGCGGGCTTCTGTCCCAGGGCGTTTAAGGCCCGGGCCCGGACCCGGGAGACGTCTTCGGCTTCGTCTTCCTCAGCCGGATTTTCCTGGGGCTCCAGGGCCTGGCGGAAGACATTTTCGCCCGCCTGGTCGCCGAACTCGAGGCCCAGCCCCAGATTGTAGAAGACTACATGGCGCTCCTGCCCCAGCCACTGGGCCAGGAAATGGCGAAAGGGCAGGTAATCTCCAGCCACCCGGGTGTAGTCATAGACCTGCCCGTGCAGGATGGAAAGGGCCGACTCGCCCTCCCTGAGCTGCGCGTCAAATTCTTGGGCCCAATGAGGCAGGTTATTCCAGGGCCCCATGATGGCTCCTCGTTAGCTCTCCGGCCCAAGAGGGTCAGCGGCAGCTTGGTCAGCCAGCGATGTAATCCTCCCGGCAGATTTTTAGATGACCACTGGAAATGGCGTCCCGGTTTATAGCAGCGCCTTGATCATTTTCTCAAATTCTTCTTTTTTCCGGGTCCCTTCGATCTTCTGGGCGACGTTCCCCTGCTTGTCAATGATGAAGGTAGTGGGAACCACTACCACGCTACCGTAAGCCTCGCTCACCTTGTCGGTGCCGCTGAGCACCGGATAGGTCAGTCCCAATTGCTTCACCAAAAATCTGATCTGGGTGGGATCGGAACTCAGGGCGATCCCCAAGGTCTGGAAACCCTTATCCTTGTTTTCCTGGTAAATCTTGTTCAGGTCGGGCATCTCCTCCCGGCAAGGACCGCAAAAGAAGGTGAAGAAATTGATCATCACCACTTTGCCCTTGAACTGGCTCAGGGTGAAATCCTGGCCCTGGAGGACATCTTTCAGGTTAAAGTCCGCCGCGGGTTTGCCGGCACCCCAGCCGGTCCCCGCCATCGCCAGCATGGTGACGGCCAGAAGCAAAACCAAACCAATACGGCGAGCACTGCTAAAAGTCCTGTTAGCCATTAACGCTCTCCTTGGACTGAGGTTAAAAAACTCTCATTCAAGAATGATAATATCAAAACGCCCGGTGCCAAGCAAATTGAGAACCAATGAAAAATAAATGGGCAGGAGGGCGAATAGGTCAAATAGTCCGGAACCTCCTTAAAATTTATTTGACAAAGGGCCGGCAAGCTGGTAATTATGGAAATATGTCAAAATATCCAACTGAAGAATCGCACCGCTTCGCCGAGGTCTTCAAGGCCCTGGCGAATCCGAACCGTTTGCACATCTTCATGTGCCTGGTTTCCTGCTGTCCCCCGGGGACCAAATGCAGTTCGGAGGCGGCCATACGGCGGTGCGTCGGTGAACTGGGGAAGGACCTGGAGATCGATCCCTCCACGGTGTCGCACCACCTCAAGGAACTGCGGCGGGCCGGGCTCGTCCGCGTGGAAAGACGCGGCAAGAATATCCTGTGTTGGGTGGACCGGGAAACGGTGGAGGCAACGGCGAACTTGCTGAGCGGCCGCCTGCCGGCTGACGTGGTCGGGGAGGAGAGGCCGAAAAATGACTTCTAAAGAGCACAACTCCTCAAAACCCTCGCTGCCGACCCCTCTGGCCGACTACTGTTTCGTCTGCGGCAAGAACAATCCCCGCGGGTTCAAGATCGAGGTGCGTTATTCGGAAGCAGATCTGGCGGCAGAAACCGAGCTGGCCATTCCCCGGGAATACCAGGGCTGGGCCGAGGTGATCCATGGCGGCATCCCCTCCACCCTGCTGGATGAGCTGATGGCCCATGCGGTCTGGCACTTCGCCGGCCCCGGCTTCACCCTGAGTATGGAGGTGCGCTTCCATGCGCCCCTCAAACCCGGGGAGTCCATCCGGGTCAGGGGCGTTATGCACACCCCCAATGGCAGCCGCCGCCAGGCCGCAGGGGAGATCATCCGGATCGCCGACGGCCAGCGCATCGCCTCGGGCAAAAGCCGCTTTCTGCTCCTCCCGGGTAATGGTGCGGAATCCTAATCCGGGCTTTTACTTATCGTCATCGGCTTTTACCTGCTGGCGAGGCCATGACACCTGCCGGCATCGAGAAAGGATATTAACATGAAAGAGCTACCACCGGAAAAGATCAGGGAGTCGGTCAGGAAAAGGTATGGGGAAATAGCCGCAGGGGGCCAGTCGGGATGCGGCTGCGCGCCCTCGGGGTGTTGTTCCGGGCCGGCGCCCGCACCTCCGGGCATTTCCTCATTGCAGATGGGGTATTCCCAGGAGGAGTTGCAAGCCGTGCCGGCGGGCGCGGATTTGGGGCTGGGGTGCGGCAACCCCCAGGCCATCGCGGCCTTGCAGCCGGGGGAGACCGTCCTGGATCTCGGCAGCGGCGCCGGGTTCGATTGTTTCCTGGCGGCCCGGCAGGTGGGGTCAACCGGACAGGTCATCGGCGTGGACATGACCGCGGAGATGGTGGCCAAGGCCCGGGAAAATGCCAGCGAAGCGGGTTTTGGCAACGTCGAGTTTCGCCTGGGCGAAATCGAACACCTGCCAGTGGCCGACGCCAGCGTGGACGTCATCATTTCCAACTGCGTCATCAATCCCTCGCCGGATAAGGGCCGGGTTCTTCGCGAAGCCTTCCGCGTCCTGCGGCCGGGAGGCCGGCTGGCCATCTCCGATATAGTCGCCCTGGGTACAATGCCGGAAGAAATACGGAACGATCTGGCCCTTTATGCCGGCTGCATAGCCGGGGCCGCCACCAAAGCCGAACTGGAAGACATGCTGCGTGAGGCCGGGTTCGACCGGATACGCATTCAGCCCAAAGAAGAGAGCCGCCGGTTGATCCGGGACTGGGCTCCGGGGCGGAAGATTGAGGACTACATCGCTTCGGCCAGCATTGAGGCCAAAAAACCGATGCTCTAAGTTTGATCTAAGGCCGGCAGCGACCCTTTGGTTCCGGCCGCCGCGGGCGGGGTTCCGGCCGTGGTCGGGCCGGGGCCGGCACCTGGCCCCAGGGCAGGCCGCTGCGGGGCAGGGAGACCACCAGGGGGCTGACGCCATTTTGCCTGAACCAATCCTGTAAATGCCCCAGTTCCTGCGGCACCTCCGGGCAGAGTAGGGCCAGGTCGGCCTCGATGAGCCAGCGCAGCTTTTCCCCGCCGGGGCCCCGTTCGCGTGGGGGCAGAGCCTCGGCGCCCCGGGGACAGGTCGTAAGAGCCGGCAGGTGGTAAAGATAGCTCCAGAAGCTGGCCCGGGGCGCCGCCTGGACCATTGCTTCCCAGGCTTGCGGGCCGCGGCCGGGTAGACAGACCCTGGACACCGCCAGATCCCGGGCGGCGATCACCCCCAGGGAATTTCTTACTCCCAGGGTCTGATCCCCGTAAATCTCCCCGCCCGCCTCACGGATCAGGGCGACGCCGCCCCAGTCGCCCGCCACAAAGCGCGAGAAACCTCCCTGTTTCAGGGTGGCGATGGCCTGTTGAAAGAAGGAGAGGGCCGATTCCCGGATGACCGGCGGCAGCCGCCAGACGAGGCGGTGGCGGTCCCATTGGCGGTACTGGGCCAAAAAGGCGTTATAGTTTTCCGGGGTGAGTTGCAGAATCAAAGGCTCCCGCCAGACCGGGGCCAGGACGATGGCCTCGGCATAGTCCCGGGGCTCCAGCCAGATGTGGCTGGGGCCGGGGGCAGTCCGGGTCCGCTCTTTAGGGCCCAGGGGTCTACGTTCTTTCTGGGGCGCGGCGGCCGGTTTTTTCGGGGGATGAGCCTCTTTGGACAGGAATTCGAGGCGGAACTCCCCCCCGAAGGCCGCCAGGACCTCCCGGGCCGCGGCCAGGACCCGGGGCCGCCCCGCCGGCGTGGTATCCCACATCAGGCAGCACAATTCGATAATCCGCTTCAGGGGCTCCCCCCGGGAGAAGACGCCACCTATCTGAACGGCCGCCACCCCCACCTGGGAGAGGCCGGGGAGCATCTCCAGGGCGGCCAGGAGGCTGACCGCCGCATCCGGGTGCCAGCGGGAAGGACGGCAACAGCTCGGGCAGCCGGCCCCACTTACAAGATAATCGTCCAGGAGGCAGAGGTGGCCGAAGCCGGGGCAGGCGTGCGGCAGCACCACCACCATGGGGAGGGCGGTTTGCCGGCGCAATAAACCCAGATCTTTGAGGTGGATAGGGCCTTCCAGCACCACGCGGCTGAATCCCATGGTTTCGGCCAGGCGCAGGCCCGGAGAGTTGTGGAAGCCGGTGCTCCCGGCGGCATGGAGGTTCAAACCCGGATGACGCAGGCGAGCCTCCCGGCAGAGGCCCAGATCCCGGAGGACCAGGGCGTCGGGGTTCAGGGCCGCCAAGGCTGCCAGGGCTTCTTTAGCCTGGGTCAGTTCCTCTTCCCGCACCAACCAATCCCATTGCAGATAAAACTTGACCTGCCGCGTCCGGGCCGCGGCCTGCCAGGCCTTGACCTCGGCCCACCACGCCTTGTCCGGATCCCGGGGGAGGTTTACCGTCACTCCGGCAACCCCGGCCGTTAGGGCGGCGTCCAGGGCTTCCGGGCTATTTATTTGGACGATCAATTCCATGGCGGCCTTATCTGCTGGGAAAGTTAGTGCGTAACCCTTTCAGGGCGAACTCAAGGTTGGCGCCTGCGTCATTTCGATAGTCGTTAAATAGTAACCATTCCGAGCGCAGAAAACCAGAAACGATAGCATCACTTCTTGACATCTCGTCCGGGTATTCCATATTGTATGCATCACACCAAGGAGAGCGCCATGAAAGTGCTGGGTATCCTGGGCAGCCCCCGCCGGGGCGGCAACACGGAAATCCTCCTCAAGGCCTTCCTGGAGGGGGCCGCAGACGGTGGGGCGGAAGTGGAGGAAATCCTGCTGCGGACCTTGAAGATTTCCCCGTGCCTGGAAATATACCACTGTTTTAAAGACGGCACCTGCCCGATTAAAGACGACATGCTGGGGCTTTACGACAAGCTGTTGGCTGCCGACGTGGTGGCCCTGGCCTCGCCGATCTTCTTTTATAACGTCTCGGCCCAGGCCAAGGCCATGATCGACCGCACCCAGGCCCTCTGGGCCCGGCGCTACGTTCTGAAACAGGATTTCCCCGGCGGCCACCGCCAGGGGGTCCTCCTGGCGGTGGGGGCCACCAAGGGCAGGCTCTTGTTTGTGGGGGCCCGCCTCACGGCCAAATATTTCTTTGACGCCATCAACGTGCGCTACGCCGCGGAAATCCTGGTGCGGGGCGCGGACGAAAAAGGCGCCATCCAGACCCAGCCGGAGACCCTGGAACAGGCCCGGGACCTGGGCCGCCGCCTGGCCCAGGGCGAGCAGCTGGGCCCCATCAAAATGGACCCGTTGGCGGTTTAGGAGCAGTAGCCAGTAGTCAGTAGTCAGTTTTTAGTTTTAAACGGTTTTGGCCCCGTTAAAGTATTGACCACTGGGAACTTGCTACTGACTACTGGCTACTATCAAAAGGAGGCTCTATGGCAATCGAGGTTGGCATGAAGCACGAAAAGTGGCTCAAGACCGGCCCGGAACATTCGGCCCAGAAGTTTTTCCAGGGAGTCCCCGACGTCTTCGGCACCCCGTTTCTCGGCGGGTTGTTTGAAGGGACCAGCGCCGAGTTCATGGCCTCGCATCTGGCCCCCGGGGAGTTGTCGGTAGGCATCTCCATGAACTTGAAGCACACCGCCCCCACCCCCCTGGGCATGGAGGTCCGGGCGGTCACCGAAGTCACCGCCGTGGAGGGCCGGAAGATCACCTTCAAGTTAGAGGGCTTCGACGAAAAGGAAAAGATTGGCGAGGCGGTGCACGAGCGGTTTATAATCAATGCAGAGAAGTTCAATCAGCGGGTGGAGGCAAAAAAGAGCTGAGCAGCGGCGCCGCTTCTCTAGATTTTCCTTACGACCTGGTGACTCTGGGCCAGTTCGAGGCCGGCGGGGGTTGGGAAGCCCAGATCCGCCAGTACGTCAGGAAGAAGTATCAGCAGGACCTGGCGGGGCTGGCGGGAATGGACCATCTGGCCCTGGCCCGGTTGCTCGGGGGCGAGGTCCTGGCGGGCCGTCCTTATGCCAGCATCCAGTGGGTGCTGCGCCTCAAGCCGTTTCGCCCCCTGGAACTCTACCTGTTATTTGACCAAGACCCGGAATTCGGCGCCGATTTGCGGGTCTTCTATGCCCGCAAGAGCCTGGCGGTGCCCACCGAAGACGCCTACGTCTTCGCCTGGGACTATGTGGCCATCCTGGCCCGTTACGGCCGGGGACAATATGCGCTGGAGGAGGCCGGCCCCGGACCGGAATGGCTGTCCTGGTCGGATTTCGCCAGTGCCGCGGCCGGCCCCATGCAAGAGGTGTCCCTGGGGGCCCGGGAAGAACTGCTGCCGCTCCTGACCCCGGAGGTGGTGGAAGTGGCCCTGCGGCGGATGGATCGCGGCACTTTTGCGGTCATCGAGAGCGGTTGGCAGGTGGTCTGGCCCCTGTTGGGTGACCTGGCCTTCCGTTTCCGGATGGCCGGCGGCGCCGCCGACCTGGCCTTCGACAGCGTTGGTGCCCGGAAATACGGCCCGGAATTTCTGACGAGCTTTGCCTGGCTTTACCTGAACGCCCTGCTGCGGGAATGCCGGCAGGTGGATCCATCCCTGCCGCAATTGTCCCGCTATTTTTAAGACGGTTTTCGGCTAAAAAATGGAATAAGAGATGAACTGCCTTTACTGCCAGACAGGAAAAATTAGCGTTCAGCCTACCTGACGCGGGGTGGAGATCGGCTGCCGGGAATGCGGCCATAGTTATACACCCGAAGAGTTCAGGGAATTGATGTCCCGGCGGGACCGGGCCGCGGCCTCGCCGCCTTCCCGGCCTGAAGGTGACCCCGCATGAGCGCCCAGTTAAAAGACCTGACCCGCCTGAAAAAAACGGCCCAGGCCCGCGCCGGCCAGGTGAAAATCAGCTACGGGGTCCACAGCCTGGAGGCCGCCATTGCCGGCCAGTCGGTGGGGGAGGTCCGCCAGGCCCTGAAGGAGCCTTTAAATATCGACCCCCGGGCCCTGGCCCTGGTCAACGGCCGGGACGTGGCCGCGTCTTACGTCTTGAAAGAAGGGGACCAACTGGAGTTCGTCCGCCTGGCCGGGGAAAAAGGGGCTATTTTCGCCACCTGGCCTGGCGCCGGCCCTGTTACTATGTTATAATTTAACAGGTTTCCAAATTATTCAGCTCATTTCCGGAGAAATACATCATGGCTCGCGTCACCATCGAAGATTGTTTGGAAAAAATTCCGACTCGTTTCGGCCTGGTCCACCTGGCCGCCAAGCGGGTGCGCCAGATCTTCCGGGGCGCCCCGGTATTGGTGCGGGGGGATAATAAAGAGATTGTCATGGCCATGCGGGAAATCGCCGCCGGGAAGATCGTCCCCTCCAAACCCTTGCCGGTGATTATCGACAAATCCTCGGCGGAAAAACTCCTGCCCGAAAGCTGATTAGTTCCCAGTTGCCAGTTCCCAGTTACCGGTTGCCAGATTGATTTATACTGACAACTGGGAACTGACAACTGGCAACTATTTTAACTATCCCGGCAAGACGCCGGCCCCGGCCCCGGTCCAGCAAAGCACCGGCTCTTCGTCTTCGGAATCCGGCGCCCAGATCTCCAAATCAAAGGGCCAGATCACCGGGAAGGGCCAATTGGCTATCACCGTGTTCGCCAAGAACTCATTGAGCCTCTGGGCTGCGGCCTCCATTTCCTGAGGATCGCTGGCGGCGTCCAGGAGCGCCGCCAACAACTCCACCGCCTGCGCCTGCCACGGCGGCGCCTCGCCCTTGCCGCAGACTTTAAGCCACTCCTCGGCACTGCGGCAGCCGGGCAAGGAGACCTCTATCTTTTTGAGGCCGGTCCACTCCGGCCAGCCTTTTAGAGTAAGGAGTAAGGAGCGGGAAGTGCGGCCCAATAAAAAAGGCACCCAGGGGTTTTGCAGGTGCGGGGCCATGATCCGCTCCCAGAGGCGGTAGCGCAGCCTGGCCAGGTCCGGGTCCACCATCTCCTGGACCCCGGGCACCGGACCAAAACTGGGGCGCTCCTCCCAAGGCTCCGGAGTCAGGATGTCCTTGAGCCATTCCTGGCCCTGGTCCACCATGAGCAACTGGGCCTCCTGGTCGGCCTGGAGCTTCTCCAACTGCCAGGCCAGGGACCAGGCTGCCGGGGAAGCATCCTGCTCCGGCGCCTCCACCCGGCCGTAATCGCGGATGTCCCGCAGCAAATCACCCGCTTCTCCCTGGGCTTCCTGATATTCCTTAAAGGCCTGCCACTGGCGCAAATCGCCGGGCTTATAGTGCTTGAGCTCATGGGGACGGACCTGGGCCTCCGGAGGCAACGGTATCCCCTGATACGGCAGTTGGGTCGGCCAGCCCGGGACCACCCCCACCTTGAGCTGGGGAAAATAGAGAGGCAGGGTCCAAAATTCGTCCCGCCACGGCAGGATCAGGGGAAAGGTCACGATATGCCAGTCCGCTGCCATAAGGTCACCGCCTTCGTGGGCTTAAATTAGATTGAGACTTGGTAAAATTCTTCCGGCAGTCAGCCCTCACTTAAAAATTGGCTGTCTTTCTCTGAGCTTTCTATTAATATCTCAAGAGAACCGGAGATACAAGGAGGGGACCATGGAACTTTTGGAAGCTATGAAGAGCAGAAGGAGCATCCGGGCCTTTAAGGCCGAGGCCGTTTCCCAGGAGCTCATCACCCAGATTCTCGAGGCCGCCCGCTGGTCTCCCTCTTGGGGGAACACCCAGCCCTGGGAACTGGTGGTGGTGCGGGGCGAGATGGTCCGGAAGCTGACGGGGGAGTTGGTGGCGGCCTTCCAGCAAAGAATGGCGGCCAACCCGGACGTGGCCATGCCGGGCAGCTTTCCCGACGTCTATAAGGAGCGCTACATGGCCTGCGCCGCGGGGCTGTTCGGCAGTATGGGCGTCGCCCGGGACGACAAGGCCCGGCGGATGGCCCATATGGTGAACATGACCGGGGGCTTCGGAGCCCCGGCGATCATCTACGTTATTTTCAATGCCGATCTTACCGAGCCTTATTCGATGTTCGACCTGGGGGCCATCACCCACGGCATCAGCCTGGCGGCCCACAATCTGGGTCTGGGGACCTGCATCACGGCGCAGTTGGCCCTGTACCCGGACATCATCCGGCGGCATCTTAACCTCACCCCATCCCACCGGATCGTGGTGGGCATTGCCCTGGGCTACCCGGAGCTGGCCAGTCCGGCCAATGCCTTCCGCACCGAGCGGGAGCCGCTGGAGAAGTTTGTCAAGTGGATTGGTTAAGCAGATGATCCAATCGTCGTAGGGGCGGTTCGAGAACCGCCTCTACAAGGCTAGACGTGATAGGGGTGGCCCATTTTGATGGTCAGGGCCCGGTAGAGTTGCTCCAGCAGGATCAGGCGGGCCATTTCGTGGGTCAGGGTGAGGCGGGACAGGGCCAGGCGTTGGTCGGCCGCGGCCAGCACCGCCTCCGATAAACCCCAATGGCCGCCGATGAGGAAAGCGAGGGGGCGGGCCAGCTCTTCCCGTTGGCCGAGCCAGGCAGCGAATGCTTCGGTGGTGAACTCCTGGCCTCTGGGGTCGAGGGCCACCACCCAGGCCCGGGGCGGGATCTGGGCCTGGAGGCGCTCGCCTTCTTTGGTTTTTAGCGTCTCCGGGTTTAAGCCGCCGCTTTCCTTTTCCTCCCGGACGCTTTTCAGGCTAAGCTGCACCAGGGGCTTGAGGCGCTGCTGGTAAAAATCCAGACCGGCCTGGATGAAGCCTTCCCTGGTTTTGCCCACCATGAGAATAGTGACCTGCAGCATGATTCTTTAACCGCCAAGACACCAAGTACACCAAAGTCATAAAGATGACTGGTAGGGCGGCCGTCCCTGGCCGCCTGACGGAAGGCGGGCACGGAGGCCCGCCCTACCTGCTTATTTTTTTTGCCTGGCGCCTTGGTGATTCAAACTTGTTCTGCTTGATTTCCCAGGAGCAAAAACCGGCTCTTGCCCGAAGCGATGCGCTGGCCGTCGGCCAGGCGGATGATCTCGCCTTCGGCCTGGCGGCGGCTGCCGTTGGTGGTGTGCATGACGCCCCGCACCCGGATTGCCTCACCGGGTTTGAGGGGCGCATGGAAACGCACCTCCATGCTGATGGTGAGGCCGGGACCGGCGAAGTGCCACACCGCGTGGGCCATGAGCTCATCCAGCAGGGTGGACAAGATGCCGCCGTGGATCACGTCGGCCCAGCCCTGGTACTCCCGGGGAATGCTCAGTTCGGTCTCCGCCGCCAGCTCCGCCTCCGAATACCGCACCTCGATTTGGAAGCCCTGAGGGTTGTCCTTGCCGCAGACAAAGCAGTAGTTGTCGGACAGGGGCGTTGGAAACTGGTTTTTGGAAGAGTCTTGCTTTCTCGAAGTCATCTGCCTGCCTAGATTGTTAGTGGCCAGTAGTCAGTAGTCAGTGATGCGGCTTCGGGCTAAGTCCCAGTAAGGCGGCGATTTGCGTCGCCAGGTCAGCGGTTTTTTGGGCCGGGTCCTCGGTCTTCGGGGTCAGCAGTTGCGGCCGGTTCTGGTACTCGGGTTTGGGGATCACCTCGAACTCCGGCGGGAAGGTGTTCTCGAAGTACATCTGCTGGAAGCCGATGAACTTCAGGTGGTGGGCGGTGGAGTCCAGCACCGCCACTTCGTCCGGAGCGAGCAGCTTTTCCTTTAAGGCCACCCGGAAGCCCGCCAGGGATTCGCCCCCCTGGGTGTCGGCGATGTGGCCGTGGCGGTTGGCGAGCAACATGGAATCCATGATCTCCTGTTCGCTCACCTGGACCACCGCCACACTGCCCTCGCCGGCCCGGCGGTGGTATTCGTCCACCAGGCGGATGACCCGGGGCATGGACACCGGGTTGCCGATCATGGCGGCCTGGGCCACGCTGGGCGTCACCGCCACCGGCTTGAAGATACGTTTAGACTTGTCCGGCTCCAGGTAATAGCGGAACACCGGGTCGGCGTGGCGGGACTGGACCCCGACGATGCGGGGCAGGGTCTCGATGATCTGCAGATCGTGCAGGCGCAGGAAGCCCTGCATAATGGCGGTGATGTTGCCGGCGTTGCCGATGGGCACCACCACGACCTTGCCGGTGAGATCATAGTCGAACCACTGGGCGACCTCATAGGCGTAGGACTCCTGGCCCCGGATGCGCCAGGGGTTCTTGGAGTTGAGCAGGGCCACCTGGTAGTTATCCG